>Ga0209811_10000345_pt1 | contig 20577 bp, 19 predicted proteins | sample Coa_R1_6_FD_187161 | JGI IMG/M metagenome (GOLD analysis project Ga0209811, IMG submission 187161) | Surface soil microbial communities from Centralia Pennsylvania, which are recovering from an underground coalmine fire. - Coalmine... | ecosystem: Environmental > Terrestrial > Soil >... | reverse complement strand
CGCCACGCTCACCTTCCGGGCACGTTGCCCCACAGATACTTGTGCAGCTGGATCTGGAAGCGCACCGGCAGCCGGTCGGCGAGAATCCAGTCGGCGAGTTCCCGCGCGGGCAGCTGCTCATGGCTCGGGGAGAAGAGCACCGTGCACCCTGGCGGCAGTCCCAGCGCGCGCAGTCGCTCGCGGCTCCACTCGTAGTCGGCACGGCTGCAGATGACGAACTTCACCAGATCGTGCCGGTTAAGACGCGCCAGCTCCCCGTAGCGGTTGCGCGGCTCCTCCCCGGAGCCGGGCGTCTTCACGTCCACGACCTTGATGACCCGCGGATCCACGCTCTCGAGGGCCATCGCGCCGCTGGTCTCCAGCGACACCCGCAGGCCCGCATCGCACAGCTGTGTGAGCAGCGCCGCGCAGCCCTTCTGCGCGAGCGGCTCGCCCCCGGTGACGCACACGAAAGGCGTCCCGAACTCGCGCACCCGCTCAAGGATCGCATCACTTTCCCACCAGTCCCCGCCATGAAAGGCATAGGTGGTGTCGCAGTACTGGCAGCGCAGCGGGCAGCCGGTCAGGCGCACGAACGCCGTCGGCAGCCCCGCCGTGTCTGCCTCGCCCTGCAGGGAATGGAAGATCTCGGTGATCTTGAGGCGCGTCACGCGCGCTGCTCGCCTACTGCGCCGGGATGCGCTTCAGGCGCTCCGCCGCCAAGCGCGCCGCATCCGTGCCCGGATACTTGCGCGTGACCTCGGTGAGGGTCGCCTTGGCTGCCGGGAACTGTTTCTGCGCAAATTGCGTGTAGCCGAGCTTCAGCAGCGCATCGGGGGCCTTGTTCGAGTCGGGCCACTTCTTGAGCACGGAGCGGAAGGCGCCGCCGGCCGCATCGTAGTCATGGTTCACGTAGTAGGCCTCGCCGAGCCAGTACTGCGCGTTCTCCGCCAGCGAGCTCGTCGGATAGGTACCCAGAAAGTCCTTGAAACCGGTGATGGCGATCGAGTAGCTGCCGGCCTTCAGGGCATCGAACGCCTGCGCGTAGACGGCCTGCTCGGTGGAGCTGGGCCCCTCCGGCTGGGCACTCCCGGCGCTGCCGGCGGCGGCGCCCGCCGCGACACCCGCGGCGGCCCCGGCCGCGCCCGCCGCGCCGCCGCCGAGGCGCTTGTCGAGGTCGGCGTACAGGTCGCGCTGCTGCTTGGCGAGCGCCTCGTTGGAGTGCTCGAGTTCCTCGATGCGGCCCTGCAGCTCGCGCAGCGTCGCCTGCACTTCGTCCTGGTGCTGCGCGAGGGCCACCTGGTTGGCATTGCTGCGCTCGAGTCGCCCGACACGCGCCTCGAGATCGTTGACTTTCAGCTGCGCCGGATCATCTTCGGAGGGCGAGGTGGCGCAGCCGGCGAGGAGGGCCAGCATCACGAGGGCGGCGAGAACGGCAGGCATCAGGGACTCCGTGTCAGGGCTTGGTAGCGCCCGCAGGCGCTGCCAGGTAAACGATCTCGACGCGCCGGTTCTTGGCCCAGGACGTTTCGTCGTGGCCCGAGACCGCCGGGCGCTCCTCGCCGTAGCTGACCGTTGAGATCTGCGCGTCACTGGCGCCCTGCAGCAGCAGCGCCCGGCGCACCGCCTGCGCGCGCCGCTCGCCCAGGCCGATGTTGTACTCGCGTGAGCCGCGCTCATCGGTGTGGCCCTCGAGGCGCACGCGGGTGCCGGAGTGGCCGGCGAGGAACTTGGCATGGCTGGCCACCACGTCCGTACCACTGCCCTTGATCTCGCTGCTGTCGAAGTCGAAATACACGATGCGGGTGGCCAGCAGCCCTCCCTGCGGCCCGGCCGCCTCGTCGTCCATGCCGGCGCCCGCCGCCGCGCCGGCATCCCCGGCGCCGTTGTTCTGGGCCGCGCTGCTGGCGTCGCTCGGGGCGGCGGGGGCGGCGGGCTTGGGTTTCTTGCTGGCGCAGGCGCTGAGTCCCACGCTCACGGCGAGCAGCAACACGAGAATCAGGCGATGCATGGATACTTTTTCCGTCATTTCGACCTTCCTCCGCAAATAATCCACCAGGCGCTACGGGATGAACGGACCCCAGGCAGGTTCGCGAACCTCGCCCTGGGAGGACTTGAGGCGCAGACCCGTGAGGCCATCCGTCGAGACCGTGGCCAGCGCGCCGCGGTTGCTGTCGCGCTCTGCATAGATAAGTGTAGCCCCATTGGGCGCGAAACTCGGCGATTCGTCGAGCCGGCCGTGGGAAAGGGTGCGCACGGTGTTGCTCGCCAGCTCCTGCACGGCGACGCGGTAACTGCCGTTGTCGAGTGTCACCATCGCCAGCAACGTGCCGTCGGGCGACACGCGCGGGCGGGCGTTGTAGCTGCTGCCGAAGGTGATGCGCTTGGGGCGCGCGCCCGCCTGGGCGGCGATCTGATAGATCTGCGGGGACCCGGCCCGATCCGAGGTGAAGAACAAGTTGCGCCCGTCCGCGGACCAGACCGGCTCGGTGTCGATCGCCGGGTCATCGGTGATGCGCGTCAGTCCCTGGCTGGCCAGATCGAGGATGTAGATGTCGGGGTTGCCGCCGGTGCCGCCGAGCGTCAGCGCCAGCTTCTTGCCGTCCGGAGACCATTCCGGCGCGCCATTGATCCCGGCGCGCGCCGACACCTGACGTCGCTCGCCCGTACGCACCAGCTGCGTGTAGACCGCCGAATGCTTGGTCTCAAAGGATACGTAGGCGAGCCACTGCCCGTCGGGCGACCAGGCGGGCGACATGAGGGGGAAGCGCGACTCGAGGATCAGGTGCTGGTTGGCACCGTCGGCATCAGCGACGATGAGCTGATAGCGCTGCGCGGGTGGCTCGCCATCCACGGCGACGTAGGCGATGCGGGTCGCGAAGGCGCCGCGCACGCCCAGGATCTTCTGGTAGACAGCATCGCTCACGCGGTGCGCCGCATTGCGCAGCGCGCTCGGTGCCCCGGTGAAGCGCTGCGTCGCAAGCTTGGCCCCCGTGAGGGTGTTGATCAGATCAAATTCGACCGCAAGATTGCCGCCCTCCCCGGCCACCACGCGGCCCACGACCACGTAGTCGCTACCGGCTGCCTTCCAGGCAGGCGCCGCCACTTCCTCGGTGCGCGTCGGAGTGGCCGGCATGCGCTCGCGGGCGAGCGCCTTGAAGCGTCCACTGCCCTCAAGGTCATGCTGGATGACCTCCGCCACGTCGAGTCCGCCGTCGGCGGGCACCGCACGCGCAAAGGGCACGATCGCGATCGGCACCGGATCGCGCACACCGGAAGTGACTTCGATCTCCAGTGCCGCCCGGGCGGTGCCGGCCAGGGCCGCGTACATCAGGAGCGAGAACACGGCGGCGCGTAGTGCCGGCAGAGGCGGGAAGCGGGCAGGGACAGTTGGGCTCATGCTTAATCCGGTTTGAAGTTGATCTTGAGATGGCGGTCAAACAGCGACGGGTCCGGAGGCGGCGGCAAGGGGGAGGCCCGGTACACGGCCGCCTCGATGGACTCGCGTACCGCCTGGTCGCCGTTGCAGTCCCCGATGCTCACTTGCGTCACTTCTCCTCCTGGCACCTGGGTCACGTCCAGCATGCATTGTATTCCGGCACGTGCGGTCGGCGGTCGCAGCCAGGCACGCTCGATCTTGGCAGCGATCTGCGCCTGCCAGTTTGCCAGCGCCGGCCCGGAGCGCGCCGCGCTTGCGTGCTCCTCGGCGGCGAGACTCCTCTTCAGCTCCGCCTCGCTCTCGCTGGCCTCGCGCGCCTCCGCGGCCTTTTGCTGCGCCAGGGCCGCCTCCGCCGCCTTGCGCTCCTGGGCGGCCTTCGCGTCGGCCTTGCGCTGCTGTTCCGCCTTGCGCTGCTCGTCGGCCCTGCGCTGCTCCTCGGCCTGCTTGGCCTGGGCGGCCGCTTCCTGCGCGGCACGCTCCTCGGCCTCCTGCTGCGCACGGTCCGCGGCCGCCTGCGCCTCCTGACGCTGCTGCTCGCGACGCGCCAGTTCTTCCGGCGTCGGTGGCGGCGGCCCCTCCGGCTCCGGCTCGGGCTGCGGCTGCGGCACCGGCGGCGCGGCCGCCGGCGGCTGCGGCACCGGTTGCTGCGTGCCCTTGAGCGTGCGCGCATCCACCACAGTCGCCTCGATGGCCAGCGTCGGTGCCGGGCGCGGCGGCTGTCGGAACAACAGCCAGCCCCACACCAAGGCGCCGACGAGCGCCGCGTGCAACAGCAGCGACAGCCCTATCGATATCCAGCGATCACTCGGGCGCTGCATTGGGCCTGCGCATCAGCTCCTGGGGTGATTCGCCGGCGGCGGCGGCTCGGTGATGAAGCCGATCTTGCGCGCCCCCGCGTGCTGCAGCACCACCATCGCCTGCACCACGCGGCCGTAGGCCACGGCGGTGTCAGCCTTCACCAGTACCTGCGTCTCGGGCTCCTTGCGTAGCACTGCCGCGGCGCGCGCCGCGACGGTAGCCTCATCCAGCGCCGCCTGCGGGTTGCCACCCACATTCAGGTACAGCCGCCCGGCGCGGTCCACGGACAGCACCAGCGGTTGGAGCCGCTGCGCCTCCAGAGGTTCCGCCGCCGCCCTCGGCAGATCCACCTTGACGCCCTGCGTCAGCAGCGGCGCCGTGATCATGAAAATGATCAGCAGTACCAACATGACATCAATGTAGGGGACCACGTTGATCTCCCCCATCAGGCGCCGTCCGCGTGTCGTGTGTGCCATGCTCAGCGCCCCGGGGCCGTGGTCGCCGCGCCCGGACCCCGGCCGGCATGCCGCTGCAGAATGGTGGAGAACTCCTCGATGAAGCCATCGAAGCGCACCTCGAGCCGCGTCACCTGATCGGCGAAGCGGTTGTAGGCGACCACCGCCGGTATCGCCGCGAACAGGCCGACGGCGGTCGCGACCAGCGCCTCGGAAATGCCGGGTGCCACCATGGCGAGCGTCGCCTGCTGCACATTCCCGAGGCCCGAGAAGGCGCTCATGATCCCCCACACCGTGCCGAACAGTCCCACGTACGGACTGGTGCTGCCCACCGTCGCCAGGGTTGCGAGGTTGTGCTCGAGCCGGTCGACTTCCTTCAGCTGCGCTACGCGCATGGCGCGGCGCGAACCCTCCAGCAGCTGCTCGGGAGCTGCGCCACTCTGGCGCAGGCGCGCGAATTCGCGGAACCCGAACTCAAAGATGCCGGCCATGCCGGTGGCGCCGCCGGCAGACTCGATCGTGCGGTACAGCTGCGCCAGGTCGTCCCCGGACCAGAAGCGCGTCTCGAAGCGGTCCGCCTCGCGACGTGCGCGCGCGATGATGCGGCTCTTGGTGAAGATGATCGACCAGGACATGAGCGAGGCCAGCAGCAGAATGCCGATGACCACCTGGACCGTCACGCTCGCCTGTGCGACGAGGCGCAGAATCGAGAGCTGTTCGCCCATTAACCCTCAGCCTCCGCCGTCATGGCGTTCACGAGAAATCGCGGCAGGCGCTTCGGGCGCAGGCTGCGCGCGTCAACGCACGCCACGCGTACGCAGGCCTCGAGCAGCAGCTGCGGGGCGCAGCCCGCCGCGCCGCCGCGGCGGATGTCCTGCAGGAAGCGCAGCGAGGCGGGCCCCAGCGGCTGCGGCCGGCAGGAAATGTGCAGCTCGTCATCCAGGCGCGCCGGGGCGCGGTACTCGACCTGCAGGCTCACCACGGTGAAGAGGATACCCGGGTCGCGTGCCAGTGCCTGCTGCGAGTGACCGTGCGAGCGCAGCCACTCGGTGCGCGCGCGCTCAAGGAAGCGCAGGTAATTGGCGTAGTAGACGATGGCGCCGCCGTCGGTATCTTCCCAGTACACGCGTGCCGACCACGTAAACACCCTCACCGCGGGTCCTCAAAAAGCTGCAGCGTGGCGCTCGCGCGTTCAGGCGGCTTCAGACCGAAGTGCAGGTACGAAGCCCGCGTCACCATGCGGCCGCGCGCGGTGCGGATCAGGAATCCCTGCTGGATCAGGAACGGCTCGGTCACGTCCTCGAGCGTACCGCGCTCCTCCCCGAGGGCCGCCGCGAGGCTGTCGATGCCTACCGGTCCGCCATCGAAGCGCTCGATGATCGCCGCCAGGAGCTTGCGATCGAGCGTATCGAAGCCCTCACGGTCGACTTCCAGCAGGTCCAGCGCCGCGGTGGCCACCGCCTCATCGATGTGACCGTCGGCGCGTACCTGCGCGTAGTCGCGCACCCGGCGCAGCAATCGGTTGGCGATGCGCGGCGTGCCGCGCGAGCGCTGCGCGATGCGCCGCGCGCCGTACTCATCGATCGCCACCTGCAGGATCCCGGCCGAGCGCTTGACGATCTTCTCCAGGTCCTCGGTGCCGTAGAACTCCAGGCGCTGCACGATGCCGAAGCGATCCCGCAGCGGGGAAGTCAGCAGCCCCGCACGGGTGGTCGCCCCCACCAGCGTGAAGGGCGGCAGGTTGAGCTTGATCGAGCGTGCCGCCGGCCCCTCGCCGATCATGATGTCCAGCTGATAGTCCTCCATCGCCGGATAGAGGATTTCCTCGACCACCGGCGAGAGCCGATGGATCTCATCGACGAACAGCACATCGCGCGCCTGCAGGTTGGTCAGGAGCGCGGCCAGGTCGCCCGGGCGCTCGAGCACCGGACCTGAGGTCTGGCGCAGGCTGGCACCAAGCTCGGCCGCGATGATGTGGGCGAGCGTTGTCTTGCCCAGGCCGGGGGGGCCGAAAATGAGCACGTGATCCAGCGCCTCGCCGCGGCCGCGCGCGGCGCTGATGAAGATCTCGAGCTGCGTTTTTACCGGCCCCTGGCCGATGTATTCGGCGAGCCGGCGTGGCCGGATGGCCCGCTCGACCGCCTCTTCCTCTTCGCTTGCCGTACCGCTGATGATGCGTTCTGCTGTCACGTCAGGGGGTCTACTCCCGTACCGCGCTCTGCAGTGCGCGGCGGATCAATTCCTCGGTCGAATGTGTACCGGGACCGGCGGCTTTGAGCAAGCGTGTCGCCTCCGCCGGACGGTACCCTAAGGCAACGAGGGCATCGTACGCCTCGGCCTCGGGGCTGGCAGCGCCGGAGACGGAGGTGCCGCCCCCGGGTGTCAGGCCCGGAGCCACCAGGCGATCGCGCATCTCCACGATCAGCCGCTCGGCGGTCTTGCGACCGATGCCCGGGACGCGCGTGAGCGCGCCGATATCCTGCGCGTGCACGAACTGATAGAAGTCCGCGACGCTGATGCCGGACAGCAGCGCCAGGGCGATCTTCGGCCCGACGCCGGAGACCCGGATGAGGCTGCGGAACAGCCGCCGTTCGTCCTCGCTGCCAAAGCCGTAGAGGACGTGGGCGTCCTCGCGCACCACCAGGTGCGTCAGCAGCTGCACTTCCGCGCCCACGGCGGGCAGGTGGAAGAAGGTGGACATCGGCGCCTCCAGCTCATAGCCGATGCCGCCGACCTCGACGGTCAGCTGCGGCGGGAGCTTCGAGGAGATACGGCCCCGCAGTGAGCCGATCATCGCTCACCGTGTGACACGCGCGCGGTGACCTGCGCGGCGAGCACCGCCAGGGTGCGGGCGTGCGCGTGGCACACCGCCACCGCGAGCGCGTCGGCGGCATCGGCACCCGGGCGCTCGCTGAGCGCGAGCAGCGTGCGGATCATGTGGGCCACCTGAAATTTCTCGGCCGCGCCGCTGCCCACCACGGCGAGCTTGATCGCGCGCGGCGCGTATTCGAACACCGGCACCCCCTGGGGGATGGCACACAGCGCCGCCCCGCGTGCCTGTCCGAGCTTCAGCGCACTATCGACGTTGCGGCTGACGAACACGCGCTCCACGGCCACTTCCGCGGGTGCGTGCTCGGACAGCAGGGCCTGCAACCCCTCGAAAATCAGGCGCAGGCGCGCCGCCGGAGTGGCGTGCGCCACGTTCAGGCAGCCGTGCGCGATGGCCACGAGGGTCGTGCCGCGGCTCTCGATCAGCCCAAACCCGGTGCGGCGCGACCCCGGGTCGAGCCCGAGGATGCGCACGTTGGCCACGGGCCTGACGCGTGCCGCCGCCGCGGCCGGGTCAAAACCGCGCCAGGACCTCGTCCGATATCTCGACATTCGAATATACGTCCCGTACTTCGTCCAGCCCCTCGAGGACCGTTAGCAGCTGCACCATCTGCTCGGCGCTCTCCCCGGACAGCTCCAGCGAGGTCGCCGCGCGCTGCGTGACTTCGGCCGTCGCGGGCGCAAAACCGCTGTGGATCAGCACCGCGCACACGGTATCGAATTCGAACGGATCCGCCAGCACCTCGACCGAGCGGTCCGCGTTGGGCACCACATCCTCGGCGCCGGCCTCGAGTGCCACGCGCATGAGGGCTTCCTCGTCGGTGCCGGGGGGATAGGTCATGAGCCCGACGGTGTTGAACAGGTAGCTCACCGAGCCGTCGGCCCCGAGATTGCCCCCGTGCTCGGCGAAGGCGCGGCGCAGCCGCTCCGCCACGCGTCCGCGGTCATCCGTCAGGCACTCCACCATCACCGCGGCGCCGCCGGGGCCGTAGCCCTCGTAGCGCACGCGCTGCAGGTGCGCGTGCCCGGGCGCTGCCTCGCCGCGACCCCGTCTGCGCATCTGCACGCTCTCGCGGCGCTGGATGTTCGCCCACTTGCTGTGCCCTGACATGCTCGGACGCCGCGGTAAAAACAGTCGCGTATGATAGCGGTATTCCTGCGTCAACAATACGTTGCGCAGCATTCCTGCCTCCCAAGAGCGATCCTTTCGCCGTGGAAACCAGTCTTCTCTGCCCGCCTCATGTCCGCGACGCCATCCACGGCGCGCGGGCGGCGCTGGCCGAGGCCGGGGCCGGACCCGTGCTGGCCGCGGCCGCCGAGGCTGCCGAGATCACCGGGGGCATCACCGACAGTCCCGACCTGGCGCTCGCGCTGCTGGGCCGCGCGGCGCTCAGCGCCGGCACGCTCACGCCGGAGCAGGTCGAGCGCATCCTCGGTGTGGGCCCGGCCGGCATCGCCGCGGCCCTCATGCGCCTCGGCAACCTCGGCCTGCCGCGTGACTGGTCCCCGGCGCAGGGACTGGATACGCGTCAGACCGAGACGCTGCGCAAGATGCTGCTCGCGGTGGTCAGCGACCCGCGCCTGGTGCTCGCGCGCCTCGCCGAGGAGCTGGTGGCGCTGCGCCATGCGCGCGCTCTGGGCGCCACGGAGCGCGCACGCCGGGCGCTCGAGGCGCGTGCGGTGTACGCCCCGCTCGCCAACCGACTCGGGGTGTGGCAGCTGAAGTGGGAGCTCGAGGATCTCGCCTTCCGCTACCTTGAGCCGGAGGAGTACCGGCGCGTGGCCGCCGCGCTCAACGAGCGCCGCGCCGACCGCGAGCGCTACATCGAGCTGTTGTGCGAGGAGCTGCGCGGCCAGCTGGACAGCGCGGGCATCGAGGCGCAGGTGTACGGGCGGCCCAAACACATCTACAGCATTTATCGCAAGATGCAGCGCAAGCAGCTGGACTTCTCGCAGCTGTTCGACGTGCGCGCGGTACGTGTCGTGGTGGGATCGATCCCCGAGTGCTACGCGGCGCTGGGCATCGTGCATGGGCAGTGGACCTACGTCCCGGGGGAATTCGACGACTACGTCGCCACCCCTAAGGGCAACGGCTACCGCTCGATCCACACCGCGGTGATCGGCCCGCAGGCCAAGAGCCTGGAGGTGCAGATCCGCACCCGCGAAATGCACGAACACGCCGAGCTGGGTGTCGCGGCGCACTGGACCTACAAGGAAGGCGGTCCGCGCGACGCCCAGTACCAGCGCAAGATCGAGTGGGTGCGGCGGCTGCTCGAGCCCGCCGGCGGCGGCCGCGCGGACGCCGACCGCGACCTGATTGAGGGCATGCGCACGGAGCTGTTCGAGGACCGGGTCTACGTCCTCACCCCCAAGGGCGAGGTGGTCGACCTGCCGCACGGCGCCACGCCGCTGGACTTTGCCTACAGCGTGCATACCTCCCTCGGCCATCGCTGCCGCGGCGCCAAGACCAACGGGCGCATCGTGCCCCTGACGCATCAGCTCACGAACGGCGAGATCGTCGAGATCATCACCGGCAAGCACGATGCCCCGAGCCGCGACTGGCTCGCGCCCGAGCAGGGTTACCTGGTCTCGCCGCGCAACCGCAGCAAGGTGCGGGCCTGGTTCCGCAAGCAGGACGCGGGCGACAACCGCAGCGCCGGGCGCGCCATCGCCGAACGGGAGCTGGCGCGCATCGGCGCCCGCGCCGAGCACTTGAGTGCGCTCGCCCAGGAACTCAAGGCGCGCGACACGGAGCAGCTGTACGAGTTACTGGGGGAAGGCGAGCTCACGGTGACCCAGCTGCTGCAGGCGGCCGCGCGGCTGTTCGAACCGGCGCCGCGGCCGGTGGTGCGCCCCGCACCGCGCCCCGGGGCTGCCCGCCGGCGCGCTTCCCCGGTGGAGATCGAGGGGGTGGGTGACCTGCCGATCACGCTGGCGCGCTGTTGCGCACCGCTGCGCCCCCAGGCGATCACCGGGTACGTCACCCTCGGGCGCGGCGTCACCGTGCATCGCAGTGACTGCGCGAGCCTCGCCCGCATGGCGGCGCTGAAGCCCGACCGGGTGCTCAAGGTCGAGTGGGCCAGTGCCGACACCCAGGGGATGAATGTCGTGATTGCCATCAGCGCCTATGACCGCCGCGGGCTGCTGCGGGACCTGAGTGATGTGCTGGCGGTCGAGCGGCTGAGCATCGATGCGGCGACGACCCGCACGGACCACGACACCGGCATGGCGCACTTCGCCCTGACGGTGGCGGTGCGCGACCTGGAGCAGCTCGCCGCCGTACTGCGCCGGCTGGCCGGGGTCTCCAATGTGATCGAGGCACACCGCCGGCGCTGAGGCGCGGCGCGCGCCCTTTCAGCGATTGATCGAGTCGATCGCGCGCTTGTCCGCGGCGAGGGCGGCCTCGTGCACCGCTTCTGCGAGCGTCGGGTGCGCGTGGATAGTGCGCTGCAGGTCCTCGGTGCTCGCCGAGTATTCCATCGCCAGTACCGCCTCGGCGATCAGTTCTCCGGCGAGCGGCCCCACGATGTGCACGCCCAGGATCTCATCGTCATCGCGAGCCGCGACGACCTTGGCAAACCCGGCGGCCTGCTCCATGGCGCGCGCCCGGCCGCTGGCGAGGAAGGGGAACACGCCCACCTTGTAGGCACGGCCACTCGCCTTCACCTGCTCCTCGGTCAGTCCCACCCAGGCGATCTCCGGTGCGGTGTAGATCACCGAGGGGATCACCTTGTAGTTGGTCTCTCCGTAAAGGCCGGCGATGAGGTCTGCGACCATGACCCCCTCCTCCTTGCCCTTGTGCGCCAGCATCGGTCCGCGCACGCAGTCACCGATCGCCCACACGCCCTCGACGCCGGTGCGACAGGTGTCATCGACCTTGATGAAGCCGCGCTCATCCAGCTGCACGCCACTGTCGGCGGCGAGGAGATCCTGGGTGAACGGGCGCCGGCCGACCGCCACCACGACGCGGTCGACGGTGAGCTGCTGGACGCCCTTGGCGTCCTCGTACGTGACCTGCACGCCCCCCGTCCCTGGCGTCGCCCCCGTGACTTTGGCACCCAGGCGGATATCAAGCCCCTGCTTCTTGAAGTGCCGCAGCGCCTCCTTGGCGAGCTGCTGGTCGGCGATGGCCAGAAACTCCGGCAGTGCCTCCAGCATCACTACCTCGGAACCGAGACGCCGCCAGACGCTGCCAAGTTCCAGTCCGATGACCCCGGCGCCGATCACCGCCAGGCGCTTGGGCACGGACTCGAATTCCAGTGCCCCCCAGGAATCGACGATCTCGGGGGACTTGAAGGGTGCCGAGCGCAGCTCGATCGGGGCCGAGCCGGAGGCCAGCACCACCTGCTTCGCGCTCAGCAGCCGGCGCTTGCCATCGTGGGCCGTGAATTCGACCTTGCGACCGGCGAGGAGCTTCCCATGGCCCTGCAGCGGCGTGACGCCGGCGGCCTTGAAGAGCGCAAGAATGCCCTGGGTCATGGTGCGCACGATGCCGCTCTTGCGCTTCTGCATCTGCGCCAGATCGAGCGTGGTGCCGGACACCTTGATGCCGTGGGTGGCGAACTCTTCCTGCACGCGGTGGAACAGTTCGCTGGACTCCAGCAGCGCCTTGGACGGGATGCAGCCGGCATTGAGGCAGGTGCCGCCAAAGGCGGCGCTGCCGTCATGATTCTTCCACTCATCGATGCAGGCGACGCTCAGCTTGTTCTGCGCCGCGCGGATCGCCGCCGGGTAACCCGCCGGCCCCCCGCCGATCACGATGACGTCGAAACTGTCGGCGGTGGCGGGCTGTTTGTCCTCGTTCGGCATCGCTGCAAGCACCCGGAAATTCAGGGGGTCGGGACAGTAGCATAAGAAACAGCGCCCCTGAGCGCAGGCCACTGGCGCGCGCACCCCGCCCCGGCGGCACGCGCGCTCCTGCATGAATGGGGGGCGCAGTGGGCTTTTCCAAGCCGCTCGTACGGGCCTTTGGTGACCGCCGTATCAGGGGCTTGCGCGCGGAACCTGAGGTTGAGCCGAGCATGGCGCGCACCTGGCCGGCGCGCCGCGAAGGCGCTGCCGGCCCGCGCGTCACATTTGTTACACATTGCCTCCCTAGGCTGCCGCAGTCATCCCACGAACCGAACAGAGCGTGTGTGCCATGAGCAGCGTCGCCGCCGACACCGTTGCCGGGCGTCCCTCGAGCCGCCCGAGCCTGGATCGCAAACCCAACCGCACGACCGTGCTGCTGTTCCTCGGCCTGCTCGCCATCGGGGTTGGCTTCACCGGCTACAGCCTGGTGAGCGATATCAGCGGGGCGATGCCGCAGCGCCTGGCGCTGCTGCCCTTCTTCCTGCTGGGAGTGGCGCTGCTGATCGCGCTCGGATTTGAATTCGTCAACGGCTTCCACGACACGGCGAACGCGGTCGCCACCGTCATCTATACCCACTCACTGCAGCCGCACGTCGCGGTGGTGTATTCCGGCGCGCTCAATTTCCTCGGCGTGTTGTTCTCCAGCGGCGCCGTCGCGTTCGGCATCATCACGCTGCTGCCGGTGGAACTCATCCTGCAGGTGGGCACCGGCGCCGGCTTTGCCATGGTGTTCGCACTCCTGATTGCGGCCATCATCTGGAACCTGAGCACCTGGTGGCTGGGCCTGCCCGCCTCCTCCTCCCACACTCTCATCGGCTCGATCATCGGCGTCGGCGTGGCCAACGCCCTGATGCACGGGCGCGACGGCACCAGCGGCGTCGACTGGGCGCAGGCCACCAAGATCGGCTACTCGCTGCTCATCTCTCCGCTGGTCGGCTTCGTGTGCGCGGCGCTGCTGTTGCTCGCTCTCAAGGCGCTGGTGAAGAACCGCGAGCTCTACCAGGAGCCGAAGCCCGGTGTGGCGCCGCCGTGGTGGATCCGCGGCATCCTGATCCTCACCTGCGGCGGGGTGTCCTTCGCGCACGGCTCCAATGATGGCCAGAAGGGCATGGGCCTGATCATGCTGATCCTGATCGGCACGGTACCCATGGCCTACGCGCTCAACCGGGCCATGCCCGCTGCGCAGATGACGCCGTTCGTCGCGATGGCTCAGGCCACGCAGCGCTCGCTCGAGCGCTATACCACGGCTCCCGCGCCGGCGGATCCGCGCGCGGCACTCGCCACCTATGTACGCACCCGCACCTGGGACGACTCGGTGCTGCCGGCGCTCGCCGCCATCACCGGCAGGATCGGCGATCAGATCAAGATGCGCGGCAGCCTCGCGCAGGTGCCGGCGGAGGCGGTATCGAACGTGCGCAACGACATGTACCTGACCTCGGAGGCGATGCGCCTCCTTGCCAAGGATCCGCACGCCAGCGCCCTGGATGGCGAGGCCCGGGCCAACCTCGTCGCCTTCCGGAAGGACATCGATGCGGCGACCAAATTCATCCCGCTGTGGGTCAAGGTGGCGGTCGCGATCGCCCTGGGACTGGGCACCATGGTCGGCTGGAAGCGGATCGTGGTCACGATCGGGGAGAAGATCGGCAAGACGCACCTGACGTACGCGCAGGGCGCCTCGGCGGAACTCGTGGCGATGAGCACCATCGCCGCCGCCGACATGTTCGGACTGCCGGTCTCCACCACACACGTGTTGTCGTCGGGGGTCGCGGGCACCATGGCCGCCAACCACTCGGGTCTGCAGCTGAGCAGGGTGCGCAACCTCGTAGCCGCGTGGGTGCTGACGCTGCCCGCGGCGATCCTGCTCTCGGGCGCGCTCTACTGGATCTTCCGGCACGTCTTCTAGCGTCCCTCGCGGCCACTGCGTCCGGCTGCGTGTGACAGCCGCGACGGGGAGTGCAGTGTTGGAACGCTAACGCCGGAGCGCGCACCCGTGCACGGTGCGCCCGCCTGTTACCGCGTGGCACACTTATGTTCAAGCGCCGCCCGACGTAGCTAAGCACGCGTGTTAGACTTTGGCGATGTCTCTTGGCGTCGCGGTCCTAATCGGTCTGAGCGCGCAGGCGCTGAGCTTCGATGGGCCAATCGGGGTACAGAGCTTCACCGATCCGCGCAACCCACCGCCCTATCGGATTCTCGACGAGCGCGAGTCTGCCCAGGTCGCCCTGGGTGCCGCCGTGTTCAACACCCAGTGGACCGCCGCCGGTGCCACCGATCGCGCCGGCCGGGTCGGACTCGGCCCGCTGTTCAATGCCAATTCCTGCGAGGCCTGCCACAGCAGTCTGGCGGCCGCCGCGCAGCAGCGCCCGGCACCCGTGGGACTGGTGATCCAGCTGGACGCGCCGTCGGCCGCCGGGCGCGAACCTGACGGTGATCCGGTCTACGGGCACGTCATCAATACGTACGCCCTGCTAGGAGTACAGACCGAGGGCTTCGTCAGTGTCCGCTACACGGAAATCGAGGGCCACTACTACCCTGACGGCATGCGCTGGCGCATGCGCGCGCCGCACTACGATCTGGGCCTCAAACGCGGTCCGCTGGCTCCCACGACGCTGATCAAACCTCGGCTGGCGCCGGCGCTGTTTGGCCTGGGACTGCTTGAAGCGGTTCCGGAGACCGTGATCAGCGAGGGCGCGTCCGAGGCCCCGGTCGGCGCCGGCAGGCCGGGCAAGGCAGCGTGGCAGGTGCGTCAGGGGGCACGCGTGCTGGGGCGCTTCGGCTGGCAGGCCGAGTCAGTCTCGGTGCGCGATCAGGCGACCAAGGCGTTCGCGCGGGAAATGGGCCTCACCTCAGCCGAGCGCGCGAGCGATGACTGCACGGCGGCCGAAGCTGACTGCCTGGCACAACTGAGCGGCGGCTCCCCCGAGGTCTCCGCGGAGTTGGTCGACGCGGTGGTCGCCTTCGTGCGTACGCGCGCGGTGCCCCGGGCGCCGGCGGCGGCGGATGCAGATCCCGCCGGCGCCCGGCTGTTCGCTGACACCGGCTGCGCTGCGTGCCACCGACCGCGGCTGCCGGTGGTGCTGCCTGGCGTCGCCGGCTCGCAGGCGCGCGCCGCGATCGCCCCATACACCGACTTGCGGCTGCACGACCTGGGCCCCGAGATGGCCGATGAGAATGCCCTCGGCATCAAGGCCGCGAGCAAATGGCGCACCGCGCCGCTGTGGGGGTTGGGATATCGGACCCGGGTGCAAGGCCACGCCGCGTTCCTGCACGACGGACGCGCCCGGTCGGCCGAGGAGGCGATTCTCTGGCATTTTGGCGAAGCCGGGCACGCGCGCAGCAAGTTCGTGGACCTCGGCCCGCGCGCGCGCGAGACGCTGCTGCACTGGCTCGAGACGCTGTGACTGTCTGAGCCGCATCCCTCCCGGTGGTGGCGTCGCCCCGTGCGTCCGTGGCCCACGCGCGCGGCCGGTGGCCCTAAAGGCCGAGCAACATCCGCCCCGGGTCCTCGAGGGCTTCCTTGATGCTCACCAGGAACTGGACGGCTTCACGGCCGTCGATGATGCGATGATCGTAGGTCACGGCCAGATACATCATGGGACGTACCGCCACCTGCCCGTTCACCACCATGGGGCGATCCTGGATCTTGTGCATGCCGAGAATGGCGCTCTGCGGGGCGTTCACGATCGGCGTTGACATGAGTGAGCCGAACACGCCCCCGTTGGTGATCGTGAAGGTACCGCCCGTGAGGTCCTCGATCGCCAGCGTCCCTTCGCGTGCCGCCCGCGCATAATCGGCGATCTCTTCTTCCAGCGCCGCGAAGCTCTTGGTGTCCGCATCGCGCACGATCGGCACGATCAGGCCGCGGTCGGTCGAGACCGCCACGCCGATGTCGTAGTACTCGTGGTACACGATGTCGTTGCCGTCCACCGAGGCATTGAGCACCGGGTACTTCTTCAGCGCCTCGATGGCGGCCTTCACGAAGAAGGACATGAAGCCGAGCTTCACCCCATGCACCTTCTCGAAGCGCTCCTTGTAGCGCGCGCGCAGTTCCTGCGTGGCCGTGAGGTCCACTTCGTTGAACGTCGTCAGCAGCGCCTGCGAGGCCTGCGCCTCCAGCAGACGCTGAGCAATGCGCGCCCGCAGCCGTGTCATGGCGACGCGCTGCTCGCTGCGCGCTCCCGGGGCCGCGGGCTTGGGCGCGCGCGTCTGTACCGGTGGGGCCGGCGCGGCGGGCAGAACGGCGGGCGGGGCGTCCGCGGCGGGCTTCTTGCCGAGGTAATCGACCACGTCGGACTTGGTAAGGCGCCCATCGCGTCCCGATGCCGGGATGGCGGCCGGATTCAGCTGGTTCTCCTCCACCAGCCGCCGCACGGACGGGCTCAGTCGCCCGTCCTTGCCCTCCTCCGCCGACGCCGCCGGCGCGGACCTGGCGGCGCCCTTGGGGGCGGCCGCGGGGCTGGCCGCGGCCGCAGGTTTTGCAGCAGCGGCCGCGGCGGCGCCCTCCTCGATGACGGCGAGCACCTGGCCGCTGGTGACCACCGCGCCACTTTGCACGCGGATCTCGCGCACGATCCCGTTGGCGGGCGCAGGAACTTCCAGGACGACCTTGTCGGTCTCCAGATCCGCCAGATTCTCATCGCGGCGGATGGGATCGCCCGGCTGCTTGTGCCAGGCGACCAGGGTCGCATCGGCCACTGACTCGGGCAGCTGCGGGACTCGAATCTCGGTGCTCATGAGCTCTTTCTCAGGGCGGTCGCGGGGGGCGCAGCGATAGCCTTAAGGCGCTGCGTGTCGCGTGCGGAATCTTCGGTCGTTGTCGCATGCAGCGCGGCGGCGACGAGCGCCTGCTGCTCGAGCTCGTGGATCTTGCCGATGCCGGTGGCGGGGGCCGCCGCGGGGGCGCGCCCGGCGTAGAGTACGTCGCGGCGTCCGCTCACGAACTCCTGCAAGCGATGCCGGATCTGGTACCAGGCGCCCTGGTTCTGGGGCTCTTCCTGGCACCAGACAATCTCGCGCGCATTCGGGTAGCGGCCCAGCGCCGACTGGTACTCCTCGCCCGGGAACGGGTAGAGCTGCTCGATGCGCACCAAGGCGACATCGCGCCGCTCCTCGCTGCGCCGCGCCTTGAGCAGGTCGAAGTAGACCTTGCCGCTGCAGAACACCACGCGCCGCACCTGCGCGGCGGGGATGTCGTCGAGCTCGCCGATGACGCGCGCAAAGCTGCCGCGGCTCAAGTCCTCGAGCGCCGACACCGACAGCTCATGGCGCAGCAGGCTCTTGGGCGTCATGACGATAAGCGGCTTGCGGAAGGGCTGGCGCATCTGCCGGCGCAGCAGGTGAAACATCTGTGCCGGGTTGGAGGGTACGCAGACCTGCATGTTGTTCTCCGCGCAAAGCTGCAGGAAGCGCTCGAGGCGTGCCGAGGAGTGCTCCGGTCCCGCCCCCTCGTAGCCGTGCGGCAGGAACAGTGCCAGCCCGCAGAAGCGCTCCCACTTGGCTTCCCCGGAGCTGATGAACTGATCGATGATCACCTGCGCGCCGTTGGCGAAGTCGCCGTACTGCGCCTCCCACACGACCAGGGAATTCGGATCGGTGGTTGAGTAACCGTATTCGAAGCCCAGCACGGCCTCCTCGGAGAGCACCGAGTCGATCACCTGCACTTGCGGCTGGGGCTCGGCGATATGCTGTAGCGGGATGTAGGTTGCATCGGTGTTCTGGTCGTGCAGCACCGCGTGGCGATGGAAGAAGGTCCCGCGACCGCTGTCCTGGCCGGTGAGGCGCACACCGAACCCATCCTCCACCAGGGCGGCGTAGGCGAGGGTCTCGGCGCAACCCCAGTCAAGCGGCAGTTCCCCGGCGAGCATCTTGCGGCGGTTGGCGATGACCTGCGCCACGCGCGGCTGCAGCGTGAAGTCTGCCGGCAGGCTGGTGATGCGCTCGCCGAGCGCACGCAGGCGCGGCAGCTCAACACCGGTCATCACCCGCTCGGTGAAGTCAACGTGGGAATACGCACTCCAGTCCACGGTGTACTTGTTGCCGATCATGCCGAGCGAGGCGCGCGCCTGCGGGCGCCCCTCATCAAGCCCGTTGCGGTATTGCTCGAACATCGCCTCGGCCTCAGCCTCGGTGAGCACGCCGGCGGCAATCAATTGGTCTGCATACAGCCGCCGCGCGGTCGGATGCTGGCGGATGATGCGGTACATCGTCGGCTGAGTCGCGGCCGGCTCATCGGCTTCGTTGTGGCCGTGGCGCCGGTAGCACACCAGATCGATGACCACATCCTTGCGGAAGCGCAGACGGTACTTGAGCGCGAGTCGCGTGACGAACACCACCGCTTCCGGGTCGTCCGCGTTCACGTGGAAGATCGGCACCTCGAGCATCTTCGCGACGTCGCTGCAGTAGATGGTCGAGCGCGCATCGCTGGGCTCGGAGGTGGTGAAGCCGACCTGGTTGTTGATGATGACGTGCACAGTGCCGCCGGTGAAGAAGCCGCGCGCCTGCGACAGCTGCAGCGTCTCCATGACGACACCCTGGCCGGAAAATGCTGCGTCGCCATGCACCAGCAGCGGCAGCACGCGCTCGGCGCGCACATCGCCGCGGCGCTCCTGGCGCGCGCGTACCGAACCCTCCACCACCGGGTTGACGACCTCGAGGTGGGAGGGATTGAAGGCGAGCACGGTATGGATGTTGCCGTTGGGCGTTCGCAGATCGGCCGAGAAACCCTTGTGGTACTTCACATCGCCGGAGCCCTTGAGGCGGCTCGGGTCATAGACCCCTTCGAATTCCGAGAACAGCGCGGCCGGGGACTTGCCGAGCAGGTTCACCAGCACGTTGAGCCGGCCACGGTGCGCCATGCCGATGACCACTTCCTCGATGCCGGCCGCGCCGCTCATCTGGATAAGGTCGTCCAACAGCGGGATCAGCGCATCGGCACCCTCAAGGGAGAAGCGCTTTTGGCCGACGTACTTGGTGTGCAGGTAGCGCTCGAGGCCTTCCGCTGCGCTGAGCTGCCACAGAATGTTGCGCCGCTCTTCGGTGGTAAAGGAACCTTTGAGGCGCCCGTCCTGAAACTGGTCCTGCAGCCACAGCCGCTCGTCGGAATCGGACATGTGCGCGAATTCGGCCCCGACGTTGCCGGCATAGATGTACTGCAGCATCGAGAGGATGTCGCGCAGCTTCATGCGCTTGGGCACCGCCTCGGTGCGACTGCCGGTAAAGAACTCGCTGTCCAGGTCCGCAGGCGTGAGGCCGAAGTAATCCAGGTCGAGCACCCGCGGCCGTGGCCGCTGCGTCAGCCCCAGCGGATCGATGCTCGCCAGCAGGTGCCCGCGATTGGTCCACACCTGGATCAGGCGCGACACGGCCGCCTGGCGCGCATCCGCCCCCGTTCCGGGCGTGCTCACCGCAGCGCCGCTCGCGGCGCGCTCGGCGATCGCCGCCTTCACCGGCGCATGGGCGCGCTCGCCCGCAGCCGGCCCCAGCGAGGCGAAATAGTTGCGCCACTGCAGATCGACGCTCGCAGGATCGCGCAGGTACTGCTCGTAAAGAGCGTCGAGGAAATCGGCGTTGCCGCCGTAGAGGGCTGTAGGTTCGAGCATGGGGGAGAGGGGCATCGGCCGACGCTAGAGTTTAGCGCAAAACGTGCTCATGCTGCGAAAACCGTCGCCGCGTCGGGCACTTACGGGGGCATGTTGAGCAGGTTTATTTCGTAGGTGATCAGCAGCCCGTAGATCACGAGTACCACATAGAGGAACACGCCGACGGGAATGCGTCCGAAGGCGCGGATGCGCGCCAACTGCGTCAGTAGCAACACTCCGCCCGCCGTCAGCACGACCTTGACGAGTGCGAAGGCCAGGGCCGAGTGACCCAGCAGCGGTGCCATCAGGGGGTTGGCTTCGCTCGCGACGCCGCGTTCAACCAGGATCAGGGTGAGCAGCGCATCGGTGCACGAGCCGATCACGATCAGCATCGAGATCGCCAGCCATTGCGGGTGATGCCAGTCCAGCGCGTCGATGCCGCGCTCGTTCTCGCGCCGTGCTCCGCGGCGCCGCGGCCGAAAGCTCCCGTAGAGCAAGGCGCGCAGCACATGGCCGCGGCGTTCGCTGCGACGGCGATCCGGAAGACCCGCGCGGGGATTCAAGCCTTTCCGGTCCTTCACTTCCCTGTACATCCTCTTTGTTCTTCGGCTGCAGCCGCCGTCGGTGATTCACCTCATTGTAGCGATGG
>Ga0209811_10000344_pt1 | contig 20679 bp, 18 predicted proteins | sample Coa_R1_6_FD_187161 | JGI IMG/M metagenome (GOLD analysis project Ga0209811, IMG submission 187161) | Surface soil microbial communities from Centralia Pennsylvania, which are recovering from an underground coalmine fire. - Coalmine... | ecosystem: Environmental > Terrestrial > Soil >... | reverse complement strand
TCACGTGAACGTCGGCAGCCGACGCCGCGCCGCCGAAGAGTGCGCCCGCGAGTGCAAGCACCGAGGCGCAGCGCGCCAGCATCCGCGAAATCATGGGGCCTCCTCTTTGGGCTCGACCGATTGCCGAGCGCCATTCTGCACGTCGCTCTCGCTGCGCGCCGCCTGCGCGGCATGGATCGCGCGAACCGTCGCCATCGTGTCCGCCTCCGCCGCCGACTTGTCCTCGCGATAGCCCTTGACCCGCGCGAAGCGCAGCGCCAGGCCGCCGGGATATTGCGGGCTCTCCTGCACGTCGCCGAACGCAATCTCGACCACCTGCTCCGGTCTCAGGCGCACGATGTGTCCTGCGCGCGCCGCTTCGAGCCGCGCGAAATGCTCGGTCTGCCACGCGAGCATCTCGTCGGTCATCCCCTTGAAGGTCTTGCCGAGCATGACGAAGCCGCCGGACTTCGGGTCGCGGGCGCCGAGGTGGATGTTGGACAGCGTGCCGCGGCGGCGACCGCTCCCGTGCTCGATGGCGAGGACGACGAGGTCGAAGGTGTGCACCGGCTTGACCTTGACCCACTGGCTGCCGCGACGGCCGGCTGCATACGGTCCGTCGAGGCTCTTGACGACGACGCCCTCATGTCCCGCCGAGATCAGCTCATCGAAGAACCGTTGTGCCGCAACGGGATCCGCGGCGACGAGGCGTGGCACGAGCAGGTGCGGAGCGAGATCGAGCAGCTCGGTGTGCCGTACGCTCGCCGGGGAGTCGAGGAGGGTCCGTCCGTCCCGGTGGAGGACGTCGAAGAGGAACGTCGTCACCGGTGCCGTGGCGCGCAGTGCGTCGGGGTCGGCCGAGCTGGCGGTCCGGGCGCCGGTCACCTGGAAGGGCTCCGGCCGACCGCCCGGGCCCAGCACGATGGCCTCGCCGTCGACGACGAGGTCGCCGCCGGGCAGGGCGCCGATCGCCTCGACCACCTCGGGCAGCCGACTGGTGATGTCGTCGAGGCTCCGGGTGAAGAGGGTGACCTCGCCGTCGCGGCGGTGTGCCTGGATGCGTATGCCGTCCAGCTTGCCGTCGACGATGACCGGGCCGCCGTCGCCGATCGCCTCCGCGATGGTCTTGGCCGACGAGGCGAGCATCGGTCGGACCGGTCGGCCGACCTCCAGGTCGATGGCGTCGAGGGCCTCCACCCCGCCCGAGCGGGCCGCCTCGGCGACCGGCGCGGCATACCCGCTGAGCATGATCGCCCGCCGGACCGCGGTCTCGGGTACCCCGAAGGCCTGGGCGATGGCCGGCTGCATGACCCCGTCGAGGGCGCCCTGCCGCAGGTTGCCGACGACGAGGTCGCGCAGGAAGGTCTGCTCGGACTCCGTTGCGCGAGAGAGGACGTCGTCGAGCAGGGCACGCCTTGCTGCGACCGAGCCGGGGCCGGTGGTCGCCGCGATGCCGGTGAACGCGGCGTCGACGTCGGCGACGGTGAGGGTCGGCTCTGCCGCTGGATCCGGCATCCGGGACAGGGACCGCCAGCCGACGCCGAGGCGGCGTTGTGGCAGCACGCCGGACAAGTGGCTGACCACGACGCCGGTCTCGTCAGGGTCTGCCGCGGCGAGAGTTCGAGCCAGCGTGGCGACCTTGGCCGTTCGGGATCGGGTGGCGCCGACCTCGGCGGACGCGGCGACGACGTCGGCAAGGAGCATTCGGCCATTGTGGCTCGTCCTCTAGAGTCGGTGAAGCCACCCAGACCAAGGATGTCTCGTGACCGATCGTGTTGTCGCCGGCCGATACCGGCTCACTGCCCCGCTCGGCCGGGGTGGGATGGCCGTGGTGTGGCGCGCGACCGATGAGCTGCTCGGGCGGGAGGTCGCGGTCAAGACCGTCGACCTCACCGGTCCGGAGAGCGACGCGTGGGCGGCCCGCTTCCGCCGCGAGGCGCGTGCCACGGCTGCCCTCAACAACCCCAACATCGTCACGGTCTACGACACCGGGGTCGAGGACCACACGGCATACCTCGTCATGGAGCTGCTCCCCGGCCCGACCCTGGCCGAGGAGGTCCGCGACCGCGGCGCGCTGCCCATCGCCCAGGTCCGCAGCATCGGTCTGCAGGTCTGCTCCGCCCTCGCCGCCGCCCATGCGGCCGGGATCGTGCACCGGGACATCAAGCCCGCCAACGTCGCGTATGCCGCGGACGGCCGGATCCGGGTCCTGGACTTCGGCATCACGCAGCTGATGGACGACCCCGGTCACCCCTTGACGAGGACCAACACCGTGATGGGGACGGCCGACTACCTGGCCCCCGAGCAGGCCGTCGGGGGCCGCGTCGACGAGCGCGCCGACCTGTACGCCCTGGGCTGCCTGCTCACGACCCTGCTCACCGGTCAGCCGCCGTACCAGGGCGACACCCCCGTGGCGACGATGATGCAGCACGCCCACGACCCGGTTCCCGACGTCCGCACGCTCCGTCCCGACGCCCCGGCCGATCTCGCCGACCTCGTGCAGGCACTGCTCGCCAAGGACCCGGCGGACCGACCGCAGAGCGCCGATGTCGTCGCCGCCATGCTGCGCGGCGAGACCCGCCCCGCTGCGCCGGCGACCACCGTGCTGCCCCCTGCGACCGAGCGCCTGCCGATCGCGCGCGAGGCTTCCCGGATCGCCCCGATGGCCGGGCCCGCCGAGGGTCCACCGACCCGGCCACCGGCCGCCTCTCGGCCGGTCGTGCCGCCGCCCCGCCGCTTCGGCTGGGTGCCGTGGCTGCTCCTCGTCGTCGTGCTGGCCGCCGTGGCCGGGTACGCCCTCACCCATCGCACGACCGGCGCTCCCTCGACCAACACGAGCACGACCAGCTCCTCGACACCGCCGAGCTCGACGTCCACGACGTCGACGTCGAGCTCGACCACCTCGACGACCACCTCCACGACGACGTCGACCTCGCCGACGAGCCAGACGACGTCCACGTCGACGACCGACCCGGCGGCCGCGCTGGCCGCCCTTCGCGACGCTGTCGCCCAGCAGGTGTCGGGCGGTGGCGTCGACAGCCAGGCATCCAGCCAGCTGAGTACCCAGCTCGACGAGATCGACAAGGCGTTGCAGGGCAACGGGAAGAAGGCGCCCAAGGCGGTCGACGACTTCGACACCCTCGTGCAGACCCTCGTCCAGCAACAGCACATCACCCAGGCCGGGGCAGCGGCCCTGGCCGAGCCGTACGACGCCCTGAAGTCCGCCGTCAACGGCTGAGACGCGCTTGAGCGTCCGGCAACGAGGACGGCCCCCGAGTCGCGAGGACTCAGGGGCCGATCGGTGTCCGAGGGGGGACTTGAACCCCCACCCTCTATACGAGGACTAGCACCTCAAGCTAGCGCGTCTGCCTATTCCGCCACCCGGACAAAGGGGTGCAATGCGTGGTGTTTTGCGAGGCGAAACGTTAGCACGCACCCTCGGCGAACCACGAAACGGGTTGTGGCTCCGAGTGCCTCGTAGGCTGGCCGGCATGACCGACGTCACCACCGCAGACCGGACCGCCGGACCCGAGAGCGAGGTCGTCGAGCTGTGCCGCGACCTGATCCGGATCGACACCTCCAACTACGGCGACGACCCCGGGCCGGGAGAGGCGGCGGCCGCGGCATACGTCGTGGACAGGCTGCGGGAGGTCGGCCTGGACCCGCAGACCTACGAAAGCCGGCCCGGTCGGGTGAGCGTGGCCGTGCGGCTCGAGGGCGCCGACCGCACCCGGCCCGCCCTGGCGGTGCACGGCCACCTCGACGTGGTACCCGCGTTCGCCGAGGACTGGTCGGTCGACCCGTTCGCCGCCGAGGTGCGGGACGGCTGCATCTGGGGGCGCGGCGCGGTCGACATGAAGGACATGGACGCCATGATCCTGGCCAATATCCGGCACCTCGCGCGGACCGGCACCAAGCCGCCTCGCGACATCGTCTTCGTCTTCTTCGCCGATGAGGAGGCCGGGGGAGTACACGGCTCGATCTTCATGGTCGAGGAGCACCCGGAGGTCTTCGAGGGCGTCACCGAGGCGGTGAGCGAGGTCGGCGGCTACAGCATCACCGTCCCCGACGCCACGACGGGCGATGCCAAGCGGGTCTACCTCCTGCAAACCGCCGAGAAGGGCATCTGCTGGATGCTCTTGCACGCCCGCGGCCGGGCCGGTCACGGCTCGGTCCCCAACGACGAGAACGCCGTCGTCCGGCTCGCCGCCGCGATCACCGCGATCAGCGCCCACCCGTGGCCGCGGGAGTACATCGCCTCGGTCCGGACCCTCCTCGACGGAGTCGCGGAGATCACCGGCACGCCGTATGCCGATGACGACGCCGAGGCCCTGCTCGCGCAGCTCGGCGGGGCGCAGGCCTTCGTCCGTGGCACTCTCCAGGACACCGCCAACGTCACGATGACCAGGGCCGGCTACAAGCACAACGTCATCCCGCAGACCGCCACGGCCGCCGTCGACGCGCGCTTCCTGCCCGGCCATGAGGACGACCTGATGGCAACGATCCGGCGACTGGCCGGTGAACACGTCGAGATCGAGGTGCTCCACCGCGACGTCTCGCTCGACTCGCCGTTCTCCGGGCCGCTCGTCGAGGCGATGATCGCCGCGCTGCGCGCCGAGGACCCCGACGCCGAGGTTCTCCCGTACTGCCTGTCCGGCGGCACCGACAACAAGGCCCTGTCGCGGCTCGGCATCACCGGCTACGGGTTCGCGCCGCTCCGGCTGCCGGCCGACCTCGACTTCGCCCCCATGTTCCATGGCATCGACGAGCGAGTTCCGTTGGAGTCATTGGAGTTCGGCGCGCGGGTCCTGCAACGCTTCCTGGCCACCTGCTGAGGTGGAGTCCGTATGCCGGGTGCCCACCCGGCATACCGACGGGCTCAGCTGGCCCGGCGGACGCGGATGATCCGGCGCCGCAGGTAGGCCCGCCGGAGACCACCCACGTAGACCAGCGACCGGTGCAGCTCCCAGTGGCCGTACTCGGCATGCTCGGTGAGCGCACGGCGGATGTCCTCCCGGCGGGCCTGCCGCGGGAACTCCAGGGTGAGGTACTCGTACTCGACCATTGGAGACATTTGTACTCCGGAGCGGCTACCTTGTGGTGACATGACCGACGACCCGCGCGCCGCGCTGACGACCCTCGTATCCGCCTTCGAGCGGCACCTCGAGGCCTGCTCGGCACGCCGCGGGGAGGACGACCCGAGCGTGCTGGCCGCGGCCGACGACCTCGCCGACGCGTTCGAGGCCTACGACGACAGCCTCCTCGCGGCATACGGCGAGATGACGCCGCTCGAGGTCTACGGCGATGACGACGACGATGATGACCTCGAGTTCGACGAAGACGACGAGGACGACGACGACGACGGCGACGGCGAGGAGCTGGACGACCACGCCGACGAGGACGACGGCGAGGCGACCTACTCCGGCTTCGACGGCGACTACGAATACGAGGGCGACGGCAGTGAGCGGGCCGAGGCCGACGGCTCGCCCGAGGGCAGCCTCAGAGGCTGATCGCCGACACGTCGTCCAAGGCCCTGGTCACCTCGGCCGGGATCGTGACGTCGACGCCGCCCAGGACCTGGCGCAGCTGGGCCTCGGTGCGGCTGCCGACGACGGCGCACGACACGCCGGCCCGGTCGCGGAGCCAGCCGAGCGCCACGGCCGTCGGGGTGGTGTCCAGCCCGCGCGCGGCAGTGGCCACCGCCTCGACGATGCCCTGGCTGCCCGGCCCCATCCGGTCGGTGACGTAGCGGCCTAGGTCGGCCGAGGCGCCGCGGGAGTCGGCCGGGGTGGACGTCCGGTAGCGACCGGCGAGCACCCCGCCGGCCAGCGGAGCCCAGGCCATCAGCCCCACGCCGAGCGCCTCGGCAGCCGGCGCGACCTCGTGCTCGACGACCCGCTCGACGAGGGAGTACTCGACCTGGTCGGCGACGATCGGGACGCGTGACTGCTCGGCGAGGGTGGCCGCCCGCGCCAGCTGCCAGCCACCGTAGTTGGAGACCCCGACGTAGCGGGCCCGCCCGGACGTCACGGCGAACTCCAGCGCCGACAAGGTCTCCTCGAGCGGCACCTCGTCGGACCAGGCGTGGACCAGCCACAGGTCGACGTGGTCGGTCGCGAGGCGTCGCAGCGAGGTGTCCAGCTGGCTGAGCAGCGTGCCACGCGAGGTGTCGACCACCCGCGCGCCGGTCGCGCGGGAGATTCCCGCCTTGGTGCACACCGAGAAGGCGTCGCGACCCAGCTCACCGAGGAGGGTGCCGACGATCTCCTCACTGGCCCCCCCGGCATACCCGTGGGCGGTGTCGACGAGCGAGCCGCCGGCGTCCAGGTAGGCGCCCAGCATGGCCCGGGCCTCGACGAGGTCGGTCCGCCCGCCCCACTGCATGGTGCCGAGGGCGAGGGAGGAGACGCGGAGGCCGGAGCGGCCCAACGTGCTGCGGCGCATGGTGGTCGAGGCTATAGCCTCGGCGCATGGAGATCGGCGTCAACATGGGCTACTTCGGGCTGGGTCTGGACGACGACCAGCTCGTCCTGGCTCAGGAGGCCGACCGGCTCGGCTACTCCGTCGCCTGGGTGGCCGAGGCCTACGGGTCCGATGCCCCAACCGTCCTGTCCTGGATCGGCGCGCAGACCGAGCGGATCGGACTGGGCGCCGCGGTCATGCAGATCCCGGCCCGGACACCCGCCATGACGGCCATGACGGCGGCCACCCTCGACACGCTCTCCGGCGGTCGGTTCCGCCTCGGCCTCGGCGTGTCCGGGCCGCAGGTGAGCGAGGGCTGGCACGGCGTGCGGTTCGCCGCGCCCCTCGGCCGGACCCGGGAGTACGTCGACATCGTCCGGCAGGTCCTGCGGCGCGAGCGTCTCTCGTATGCCGGGAAGCACTTCACCCTGCCGCTGCCGGACGGCCCGGGGAAGTCACTGAAGCTGACCGTGCGTCCGGTCCGAGAGCACATCCCGGTCTATCTGGCGGCCGTCGGGCCGAAGAACCTCGAGCTCGCGGGGGAGATCGCCGACGGCTGGCTCGGGATCTTCTTCTCCCCGGAGCACTCCACCGACGACCTGGCGCACATCGTGGCCGGGCGTCGTCGTGCCGGGCGCGGGACCGACGCCGACCCGCTGGCCGGGTTCGACGTGTCCACGGCCGTGCCGGTCGCCATCACCGACGACGTGCAGGAGGCCGCCACCGCCGTGGCCCCGTACGTCGCCCTCTACGTCGGCGGCATGGGCTCGCGCGAGCAGAACTTCTACAACGACCTCGCGGTGCGGCTCGGGTTCGCGCAGGCGGCGGCGGAGGTGCAGGACCTCTACCTCGCGGGTCGACCCCGTGACGCGGCGGCGGCGCTGCCGTTCGAGCTGATCGACGCGATCACCCTCCTCGGCCCGCGGGACCGGGTCAAGGACAGGTTGTCGCGCTACCCTGCCGCGGGCGTCACAACCCTGAACGTCAGCCCGTTCGCGAGCGACCGCGAGGGCCGGCTGGCGATCATCCGCACGATGGCCGAGCTCATGGACGAGCTCGGTCTCTGACCTCAGACCAGACCGCCCGCCGCCACTCTCCGCCCCTTCCAAGGAGCCCCGTCCCATGGACCTCAACTTCATCCAGGCTGCCGTGCTCGGCGTCGTCGAAGGACTCACCGAGTTCCTGCCGGTGTCCTCGACCGGCCACCTGACGATCGCCGAGAAGCTCCTCGGGCTGAAGATCGACGCACCCGCCGTCACGGCATACACGGCACTGATCCAGGTACCCGCGATCCTGGCGACGTTCCTGTACTTCGGCCGCAAGATCATCCGGCTGCTCACCGCCTGGGTCCGTGGGCTCACCCACGCCGAGGCCCGCACCGAGCACGACTACACCCTCGCCTGGGCGGTCATCGTCGGGTCGGTCCCGGTCGGCATCGTCGGCTTCCTCGGCAAGAGCCTCATCGAGGGCGCCCTGCGGTCGCTCTGGGTCGTGGCCTTCGCGCTCATCCTGTGGAGCGGGGTCATGTGGCTGGCCGAGCGGCGCCACGACCAGCTCGAGTCGAGCGGCCGGATCCGCGGTGAGGGCGACATCACCGTCAAGGACGGCCTCGTCCTGGGCATCGCCCAGTGCATCTCCCTCATCCCGGGTGTCTCTCGGTCGGGGACGACGATCTCGGCCGGCCTGTTCCAGGGGCTCAGCCGGGTCGTCGCGACCGAGCTGTCGTTCTTCATGGCCATCCCTGCGCTGACCGCCGCCGGGCTGTACGAGACCCTGAAGTCCCGGCACGACCTCGCCGGTCTCGGGGTCGGCCCGATCGTCGTCGGGATGGTCGTGTCGTTCGTCGTCGCCTACGCCTCGATCGCCTGGCTGCTGCGCTTCGTCGCCACCAACTCGCTGCGTTCGTTCGTCACCTACCGGGTCGTGCTCGGCGCGGCCGTCGTCGTGGCCCTGGCCGCCGGCTGGATCTCGGCAACCTGAGCGAGCGTCCCTACAGCCAGCCGGACTTCCGGAAGGCGCGGTGGAGGAACAGACACGCAGCGGCCATGACCCCGATGCAGATGAAGTAGCCGTAGTGCCAGTGCAGCTCGGGGATGTTGTCGAAGTTCATGCCGTAGATGCCGGCGATCATCGTCGGCACCGCAGCGATGGCGACCCACGCCGAGATCTTCCTCATGTCCGAGTTCTGCCGGACGGCGACCTCGTTCTGCTCGACACCCACCTGGGCGAGGTGCGCGCCCAGGATGTCACTGAGCAGCCGGTCGTAGGACTCCACGTGGTCGGTCACCGTCTTGAGGTGGTCGCTCACGTCGCGGAAGAGGAGGCGCAGCTCGCCGTCGGGGACGGTGCTGCGCGGGCTGTGCACGAGGAACTCCAGGGCGGGTAGCAGCGGGACGGTCGCCCGGCGGGTCTCGAGCACCTCGCGCTTGAGCCGGTAGATCTCATGCGACTCGGCCATCCGCTCCCCGGCAAAGACCCGCGCCTCGATCTCGTCCAGGTCGATCGCCAGCTCGCCCTCGACGAACGTGTAGTTGTCGACGATCTCGTCCATGACGGCGTGCAGGACCGACATCGGCCCGAGCCGCAGCCGCTCGGGATTGGCCTCCAGCCGAGCCCGTATGCCGGCCAGCGGGTTGAGCTGGCCGTTGCGGACCGTGACGACGAAATGGTCGCCGACGAAGACCATGACCTCACCGGTCTCGACATCAGAGGTGGCGTCGACGTAGCGCAGGGTCTTGAGGATCGCGAACAGGGTGTCGTCGTAGCGCTCGATCTTGGCCCGCTGGACGCCCTTGAGGACGTCCTCGACGGCCAGCGGGTGCAGCCGCAGCTCGTCGTTGACGTTGTCGAACTCGGCCTGGGTGGGGTCGTTGAGCCCGATCCACAGGAAGTCGGTGGTGCCCGGTCGGGACCGGAGCTCCTCGAGGGTGTCGCTGAGGTCGAAGCAGGAGCGCCGCACGCCGTCGTGGTAGGTCGCCTGGTCGATGATCACGGACCCATCCGACCACAAACAGACGCTCCGTCGGTGGGTCCGCCCGGACCGTAGGCTGCGGGCATGGCCATCGCACTCCTCGTCCGGCACGCCCACTCCACCGGCAACGCGCGGGGAGTCCTGGCCGGGCGGACGCCGGGCGTCGACCTCAGCGAGCGCGGCCGGGCCGACGCCGCGACCCTCGGGCAGTCCATCGCCGGCGTCCCGTTCGTGCGTGTCGTGTCCAGTCCCCTGGAGCGCTGCCAGCAGACTGCGGCTCTCATCGCCGGCTCCCGCGCCCCGGTGCTGCCCGTCGAGACCGACGAGCGGCTGACCGAGGCGGCATACGGCGCCTGGACCGACCGGCCGCTGAAGGAGCTGATGGCCGAGCCGCTGTGGAAGATCGTGCAGACCCAGCCGTCGGCCGCGCGGTTCCCCGACTCCGAGGCGTATGCCGCGGAGTCGCTCATCGAGATGGCGGCCCGGGTGACCGACGGCATCCGAGCCCTGGACGCCGAGGTGGAGGCGGCCCACGGTGCAGACGCGGTGTGGGTGGCGGTGACCCATGGCGACCTCGTCAAGGTCCTCGTGGCCGACGCCGCCGGGGTCCACCTCGACCAGTTCCAGCGCTTCGCCGTGCAGACCGCGTCGGTTGCCGTGGTTCGCTACGGGGCCTCTCGACCGTCCCTCCTGGGGGTCAACGCCGACCCGGCCCGGCTGGGTTCGTTGACCGCCTCCTCCGGACATTCCGCCAGCGGGGACGCGACACCCGGCGGGAGTGCCGACGGGCCGCCCACCGCCGAGAGCTAGGGTGCCGATATGGCCCTCACCGAGTACGACCCGCCGGAGCGATTCGTCGTCGGCACGGTCGGTCCGCCCGGCCAGCGCACCTTCTTCCTGCAGGCGCGAGCCGGGGCCCGGCTGACGAGTGTGTCCATCGAGAAGCTCCAGGTGAGCGTGCTCGCCGACAAGGTCAACGACCTGCTCGACCAGGTCGGGGCCCCGGATGGAGACAGCCTGACCCTCGTCGTGGGGCCGGCCGACACCGCGGCGCTGGACACCCCGATCGAGGACGAGTTCCGGGTCAACACCCTTGCCCTGATGTGGGACAGCGAGCGCGAGCGCGTCGTCATCGAGTGTCATGACCGTGACCCGGAGGCCGAAACGGAGGAGGTCGAAGGTGGCCAGGGTGGTGGTGCTGCGGCCGACGTCCCGGCCGTGCCGGCGGAGAGCCTGCGGGTCATCCTCACCGGCGCCCAGGCCCGGGCCTTCGCCCGGCGAGCCCAGGAGGTGGTGAGCGCGGGGCGCCCGCCCTGCCCGTTCTGTGGCGGTCCGCTGGAGCTCGAGGGCCACATCTGCCCCCGCGCCAACGGCTACCGTCGCTGACGGTGTCCGTGGTCTCCGACGTCCTCGCCCAGGGCGAGCTGGAGGTGCTCGGCCGGATCCGTCCGGCCTCCAACCTCGCGCTGCTCGTCCGGGTCGGCACCGACGGACCCTACGCGATCTACAAGCCGGTGTCGGGGGAGCGCACGCTCTGGGACTTCCCCGACGGGACGCTCGCGGCCCGGGAGGTCGCGGCATACCAGATCAGTGCGGCGGCCGGCTTCCACCTCGTCCCCGAGACGGTACTCCGGGACGGTCCGATGGGTCCGGGTTCGGTACAGCAGTGGGTGGGTGACCCCGAGCAACCGCTGGAGCCGGTCGTCGACCTCGTGCGCGTCCGCGACGTCGAGGAGGGCTGGCTGACCTCGTTCGAGGGGGAGGACATGGCCGGTCGAGCCGTCGCCGTCGTGCATCTGGACTCGCCTGCGGTCCGCTCGATGGCGACCCTCGACGCCGTGCTCAACAACGCCGACCGCAAGGGCGGGCACCTCGGGCTGGCGCCCGACGGGCGGCTCTGGGGGTTCGACCATGGGCTGACCGGGCACGAGGAGCCCAAGCTGCGAACCGTCCTGTGGGGGTGGGCGGGCCAGCAGCTGGCCGCGGCCGATGTCGCGCGGCTCGAGGTTCTCGACGATGCGCTGTCCGCCGACCTGGCCGCGACGCTCGCACCGCTGCTCACCCGGCGCGAGGTCGGAGCACTCCGCGGCCGGGTGGCCGAACTGCTCCACACCGGGCGACACCCCGAGCAGCCGGTCCATCGCTACGGCATCCCCTGGCCACCGCTCTGACGCCCGGGGTGCCGTGCCGCATGGGCCGACGGATAGGCTCCCCGGCGTGAAGTCGTGGCCCACCCCGTTCATCCCGGCGATCCCCGGCCACGGCCCCACGGTGCGGGTGCACGACACGTCGACCGGTGAGCTCCGGGAGGCCGCAGCCGGCGAGCGGGTCGGCCTCTACGTGTGCGGCATCACGCCCTACGACGCCACCCACCTGGGACACGCGGCCACCTACGTGACCTTCGACCTGCTCGGCCGCGCCCTGCGCGATGCCGGCCACGAGGTCACCTACGTCCAGAACGTCACCGACATCGACGACCCGCTCTTCGAGCGGGCAGCCCGGGACGGGGTTTCGTGGCAGGACCTCGGCAACAGCGAGATCGACCTCTTCCGGGAGGACATGACCGACCTCGCCGTCATCCCGCCGGACCAGTACGTCGGTGTCGTGGAGTCGATCGAGTCGATCAGCGCGGCGGTGGCGGACCTGCTCGCCAGCGGCGCGGCATACGCGCTCCCGGCCGGCGAGGTCACGGGGTCCGACGTCTATCTCGACCTCGCCCAGCGGCCCGGGTTCGGCGCGGTGAGCCACTGGACTCGCCAGGAGATGCTGGAGGTCTACGCCGACCGCGGTGGTGACCCCGACCGCGCGGGCAAGCGCGATGCACTCGACCCGTTGCTGTGGCGCGCGGCTCGTCCGGGTGAGCCCTCGTGGGACCACCCGGTGCTCGGACCCGGGCGACCCGGCTGGCACATCGAGTGCACGGCCATCGCGCAGGACCACCTCGGGGTCCCGTTCGCCGTGCAGGGCGGCGGCACCGACCTGATCTTCCCGCACCACGAGATGAGCGCCACCCAGAGTGAGGGGCTCACCGGCGGGCTGACGTATGCCGCGAACTACGTCCACCAGGCAATGGTCGGCTACCACGGCGAGAAGATGAGCAAGTCCAAGGGCAACCTGGTCAAGGTGTCGGTGCTGCGCCGCGACGGCGTGGACCCGATGGCCATCCGGCTCGTCCTGCTCGCCCACGACCACCGGTCCCCGTGGGAGTACACCGAGGATGCGCTCGTGGCGGCCGAGGCGCGGCTGGCCCGGTGGCGGGAGGCGCTGTCGGTCAACACCGGCCCGTCCGCGGAAACCGCGCTGACCGGCATACGGCAGGCCCTGGCCGACGGCCTCGACAGCCCGGCCGCCCTGGCCGCCGTCGACGCCTGGGCGGAGCAGTGTCTCGCCGAGGGTGGTGACGACCCCGCCGGCCCGGGGATCGTCGCGAGGGCGTGCGACGCCCTCCTCGGCGTCCGGATCTGAGCCGCCGCGGGCGCGGCGCCCGGGTCGTCAGGTCGCCGGCGGGTCCTCGCGGCGACGCAGGTAGCGCTCGAACTCCCGGGCGATCGCGTCGCCACTGGCCTCCGGGAGGTCGGCGGTGTCCTGGGCCTCCTCCAGGGACTCGACGTACTCGGCGACCTCCTCGTCGGTCTGGGCGAGCTCGTCGACGCCGCGCTCCCAGGCCCGGGAGTCCTCGGGCAGGTCGAGGTGGTCGATCGGCGCGTCCAACAGCTCCTCGAGCCGGGAGACGAGGGCGAGGGTGGCCTTCGGCGACGGGGAGTGCGGAGCGTAGTGCGGGACGGCCGCCCAGCAGGAGATCGACTCCAGGCCGGTCTGGCTCCCGGCGTCGGCGATGACGCCGACGATCCCGGTCGAGCCTTCGTACTTGCTGGCCTCCAGGTCGAACCGGTGCCGGGTGTCGTCGTCGTCGGACGTCGCCGTGACCGGGATCGGGCGCGTGTGGGCTACATCGGCCATCAATGCGCCCAGCGTGATGATCGTCGACACGCCCGCCTCCTGGGCGAACTCCATCAGCTCGATGGTGAAGGCCCGCCAACGGAACGACGGCTCGATGCCCTGGATGAGGACGACGTCGCGTCCCAGCGTGGTCCGGGTCGCGACGAGGATGCGCGTGGTCCGCCAGTGGATCCGGCGCGACCCGCCGTCGATGACGATCCGCGGCCGGTTGACCTGGAAGTCGTAGTAGTCCTCGGGGTCGAGCGCGGCCACCGCCTCGGCCTCCCACACGGTGGCGAGGTGCTCGATGACGGCGGTCGCGGCCTCGCCCGCGTCGTTCCAGCCCTCGAAGGCAGCGATGAGCACGGGATTGTCCAGCTCGGGCAGGTCCTCGAGTTCGATCAACGCGCGCTCCTTCTGGGGTGGGTCACCCCAGCCTATGCACTCGTCTGCCGGGTGGTCGCGTGCCCTGCGTAGACTCGCCCGACGTGACTGCCTCGCCCACCCCGCTGCCTGCCGCGGTCCTCTGGGACATGGACGGAACCCTGGTCGACACCGAGCCCTACTGGGTGGCTGGGGAGCACGAGATCGTCGAGGCCGCCGGTGGGACGTGGAACGACGACTACGCCCACCAGCTCATCGGGAACGACCTGTTGGTCTCGGCCCAGTTCATCAAGGACCACTCGCCGACGACGCTCACGCCGCAGGAGATCATCGACCACCTCCTCGCGCGGGTCGTCGAGCAGGTGCGCGAGCACATGCCGTGGCGGCCCGGCGCCCAGGAGCTGTTGGCCTCGCTGGCGGAGGCCGGGGTTCCGTGCGCGCTGGTCACGATGTCGTGGCGGTCGCTCGCCGACGCCGTGGTCGGAGCGCTGCCAGCCGGGACGTTCGCTGCCGTCATCACCGGGGACGAGGTGTCGCACGGCAAGCCGCACCCCGAGCCGTATGCCGCGGCCACCCGCGCGCTGAACCTCTCGGTCACCGACTGCGTCGCCATCGAGGACTCACCGACGGGTGTGCGCTCTGCCGTCGCCGCCGGGGTGCCGACCGTGGCGGTGCCACACCTCATCCCGGTCCCGGAGCTCGCGGGGTCGGTGCAGGTTCCCACCCTCGTCGGGCTCACGGCATACGACCTGGGCGAGCTGGCCGAACGGGCGCGGGTCGGGTCCGGGGCGCCGGCCCCGCGCTAGTCGTCGTTCTTGGGGGCCGCACCGGTGACGCGCGGGTCCAGCGCCCGGGCCACCGCGTCGTCTGGCAGCGGCGGAGGAGTGCCTCCCCAGGCCGGGCACAGGTCGCGGTAGTCGCACCAGTCGCACAGGCGGGACGGGCTCGGGCGCCAGTCACCGGTCCGGGCAGCCCGGTCGATGGCCGCCCAGACGGCCTTGAGGTTGGCCTCGAGCGCCAGCAGGTCGCGCTCGTCGGGCACGTAGCGGACGACCTCACCGTCGCCGAGGTAGACCAGCTGGAGCAGGGCCGGGATCTGGCCGCGGGTGCGCCACAGGACGAGTCCGTAGAACTTCATCTGGAAGAGCGCCTTGGCCTCGAACCGCTCGTTGGGAGACCGGCCGGTCTTGTAGTCGACGACCCGCATGGCACCGGTCGGTGCGACGTCGAGGCGATCGACATAGCCGCGCAGGACGAGACCGTCGGCGTCTCCGGTGTCGACGGTGGTCTCCACGTAGAGCTCGCGCTCCTGCGGCTCCAGCCGGGTCGGGTCCTCCAGGCCGAACCACTTCTGGACCAGGGTGGCTGCCTGGGTGAACCAGGCCTCCTCGTCGAGGGTCTCGTCGTCGGCGATCATCGTGGCGAGCTCGGGCTCCTCCTCGACGAGGGCGGCCCAGGCCTGGGGGAGCAGGCCCACGGCGGCTTCGGGCGTGCGTTGCTCGGCGGCAAGGTCGAAGACCCGCTCGAGGACGGCGTGGACGAGCGTGCCGCGGGCTGCCGCCGGGCTCGGTGGTGCCGGGATCCGGTCGACGACCCGGAAGCGGTAGAGCAGCGGGCACTGTTTGAAGTCAGCCGCCCGGCTGGGTGAGAGTGCCGCGGTCATGGTGCTCCTCGGTCGGCCGCCGCGGTGGTGCCGACGGCATCGGTCAGGTCTTGCGGCATACGGTATGCCGCCCCGCCGACAGCGCCCGGCCGCCGAGCCGCGGTCATCGCTTCACCCGACAACCCGGACGACGACACAGTTGGCAACTCTGTGTCTCCACGGTTTATCGGGTGACCCGATAAACCGAAGGGGGGTCAGTCTTCTGGGAAGTAGCCGAGGTTGGGGGCGAGCCACTTCTCGGTCTCGGCCATCGTCCAGCCCTTGCGCTCGGCATACGACTCGATCTGGTCGCGTCCGAGCCGGCCGACGACGAAGTACTGGCTGTCGGGGTGGCTGAAGTACCACCCGCTCACCGATGCACCCGGCAGCATGGCCATCGACTCGGTGAGCTCCATGCCGGTGTTCTTCTCGACGTCGAGAAGGGACCACAGGATCGACTTCTCGGTGTGGTCCGGGCAGGCCGGGTAGCCGGGCGCCGGGCGGATCCCCTCGTACTTCTCGGCGATGAGCGCCACGTTGTCGAGGTGCTCGTCGGTCGAGTGGCCCCACAGGTCGCGGCGGACCCGCTCGTGCATCCGCTCGGCGAACGCCTCGGCCAGCCGGTCGGCGAGGGCCTCCAGCAGGATCGCGGAGTAGTCGTCGAGGCCGGCCTTGAAGGCCGTGATCCGGTCGTGCGAGCCGAGCCCCGCGGTGACCGCGAAGGCGCCGATGTGGTCCGGTATGCCGGTCTCCCGGGGTGCGACGAAGTCGGCCAGGGCGCGGTTGGGGACGCCCTCGCGGTGGGCGCCCTGCTGGCGCAGGCTGTGGATCGTCGTGAGCACCTCGGTGCGGGACTCGTCGGCATACACCTCGATGTCGTCGCCGACGCTGTTGGCGGGGAAGAGGCCGATGACCCCGTTGGCCTGCAGCCACTTCTCGCTGACGATCTGGTCCAGCATCCGCTGGGCGTCCTCGTAGAGCGGTCGGGCGACCTCGGCGGTGGTCGGGTTGTTGAGGATGTCGGGGAAGCGGCCCTTCATCTCCCAGGCCAGGAAGAACGGGGTCCAGTCGATGTAGCCGCGCAGGTCCTCGATGGGGTAGTCGGTGAAGGTGCGGATGAACTGGTGGGCCGTGGGATGCCAGTGGCCGTCCGGGACGCCGCTGTAGACGTCGAGCGACTGTCGCGTGATCATCCTCGGCTTGACCGGGCGGTAGCCGGTCCACTCGATGGGTGAGGCGTTGGCGCGTGCCGCGTCGATGGTGACGAGCGGGCGCTCGGAGGTCTTGGCGGCATGCCGGGCGCGCAGGGCGTCGTAGTCCTTGGTCACGGAGTCCAGCAGGGCCTGCCGCTGGGCACCGTCGGAGAGCAGGGCCGAGGCCACCGGCACCGACCGGGACGCGTCCTTCACCCAGATGACCGGTCCGTGGTACTTCTGGTCGACCTTGACCGCGGTGTGCGCACGCGACGTCGTGGCGCCGCCGATGAGCAGTGGGATGTCGAAGCCCTGACGCTCCATCTCACTGGCGACGTTGACCATCTCGTCCAGGCTCGGCGTGATCAGCCCGGACAGCCCGATGATGTCGGCGTCGAGCTCGCGGGCGGTATCGAGGATCTTCTGGGCCGGCACCATCACGCCGAGGTCGTGGACCACGTAGTTGTTGCACTGCATGACGACACCGACGATGTTCTTGCCGATGTCGTGGACGTCGCCCTTGACCGTCGCCATGACGATCGTGCCCTTGGCCCGCTGCGTCGCCAACCCGGAGGCGATCTTCTCGGCCTCGATGAAGGGGATGAGGTGGGCCACCGCCTTCTTCATCACCCGGGCCGACTTCACGACCTGCGGCAAGAACATCTTGCCGGCGCCGAAGAGGTCGCCGACGACGCCCATGCCGTCCATGAGCGGACCCTCGATGACCTCGATCGGCTTGCCCCCGGCGGCGTCGATCTCGGCGCGCAGCTCCTCGGTGTCGTCGACGATGTACTCGTCGATGCCCTTGACCAGGGCGTGCGTCACCCGGTCACGGACCGGCTCGCTGCGCCACGCCTCGTCCTCGACCTTGACCTCGCCGGGTCCCGTGTTGAACCGGCCGGCGATCTCCAGGAGCCGCTCGGTGGAGTCGGCGCGCCGGTTGAGGACGACGTCCTCGATCCGCTCGCGCAGCTCGGCGTCGATCTCGTCGTAGACGACGAGCGCGCCGGCATTGACGATGCCCATGTCCATGCCCGCGCGGATCGCGTGGTAGAGGAAGACGGCGTGGATCGCCTCGCGGACCGGGTTGTTGCCGCGGAACGAGAAAGACACGTTGGAGACGCCGCCGGACACCATCGCGCCGGGCAGGTTCTCCTTGATCCACCGGGTCGCGCCGATGTAATCCGTCCCGTATGCCGCGTGCTCCTCGATACCGGTCGCCACGGCGAAGATGTTCGGGTCGAAGATGATGTCCTCGGCCGGGAAGCCGACCTCCTCGGTCAGCACGTCGTAGGCGCGTCGGCAGATCTCCTTGCGGCGCTGGAGGCTGTCGGCCTGGCCGTCCTCGTCGAAGGCCATGACGACGATCGCGGCGCCGTACTTGCGGCACAGGCGGGCGTGCGCGATGAACGGCTCGAGGCCCTCCTTCATGGAGATCGAGTTGACGATCGGCTTGCCCTGGACGCACTTGAGGCCGGCCTCGATGACCTCCCACTTGGAGGAGTCGATCATGAGCGGCACCCGGGAGATGTCCGGCTCGGAGGCGATCAGCTTCAGGAAGCGGTCCATGGCCGCGACGCCGTCGATCATCCCCTCGTCCATGTTGACGTCGATGACCTGGGCCCCGCTCTCGACCTGCTGGCGGGCCACCGACAGGGCGGTCGGGTAGTCCTCGGCCTTGATCAGGTTGCGGAACCGCGCCGACCCGGTGATGTTGGTCCGCTCGCCGACGTTGACGAAGAGCGACGCCTCGGTGATGGTGAGCGGCTCGAGACCGGCCAGGCGCATCGCCGGCTCGACGGTCGCCACCGGTCGCACCTTGGCCTCGGTGCAGGCGGCGGCGATGGCGGCGATGTGGGCCGGCGTCGTGCCGCAGCAGCCGCCGACGATGTTGACCAGCCCGGCCGAGGCGAACTCGCCGACCACCTCGGCCATCTGCTCGGACGTCTCGTCGTACTCGCCGAACGCGTTGGGCAGCCCGGCGTTGGGGTAGCAGGAGACGAAGGTGTCGGCCACCCGGGCCAGCTCCGCGGCATACGGACGCATCTCTGCTGCACCGAGCGCGCAGTTGAGCCCGACGGCGAGCGGGCGGGCGTGGCGGACCGAGTTCCAGAACGCCTCGGTGACCTGGCCGGAGAGGGTGCGTCCGGAAGCGTCGGTGATCGTGCCGGAGATGATGACCGGCCAGCGCCGGCCCTCCTCCTCGAAGAGTGTCTCGACCGCGAAGATCGCGGCCTTGGCGTTGAGCGTGTCGAAGATGGTCTCGATGAGGAGCGCGTCGGCGCCGCCGTCGACGAGTCCGCGGGCCTGGGTGAGGTAGGCGGCGACGAGCTCCTCGTAGGTCACGTTGCGCTTGCCCGGGTCGTTGACGTCGGGGCTGATCGAGGCGGTCCGGTTCGTCGGGCCGATCGCCCCGAGGACGTAGCGCGGGCGGTCCGGCGTCCGCGCGGTCTGGGCGTCGCAGGCCGCCCGGGCCAGCTGGGCCGAGGCGAAGTTCAGCTCGTAGGCGACCTCCTCCATGTCGTAGTCCGCGAGCGAGATGACCTGGGCGTTGAAGGTGTTGGTCTCCACGAGGTCGGCGCCCGCGGCGAGGTACTCGTCGTGGATGCCGCGGATGATCTCCGGCTGGGTGATCGACAGGAGGTCGTTGTTGCCCTTGAGATCACTGGGCCAGTCGGCGAACCGCTCACCCCGGTACTCGGCCTCCCCGAGCTGGCGGCTCTGGATCATGGTGCCCATCGCGCCGTCCATGACGAGGATCCGCTCCTCGAGCAGGCCGCGCAGGGCCTGGGACGCGTCGGGGCGGTGAGCGGGGCTGTGTGGGGAGGACATCGGGGTCAATTATGACCGTCGCCTACAGTTCCCGGCATGAGTGCCCAGCCCGCACGTCCCGCTGCCGGCGGCTTGCTCATCGGCCGGGTGGGTGGAGCACCGGTCCGGCTGGGCTGGAGCTGGTTCGTCCTCGCAGCCGTTCTTGTGGTGTGGGTGGCCCCGAACATCAAGGACCAGCGGCCGGATCTCGGAACGGGCGCGTATGCCGTGGGGCTGGCTGTCGCCCTCGTCCTCCTCGTCGCCGTGCTGGCCCACGAGTTCGCCCACGCCCTCGTGGCCCAGGCCTTCGGTGCGCGAGTCATCGCGATCGTCGCCGACCTCTTCGGCGGGCACACGTCCTTCGACGGGAGCCGGCTCGGGCCGGGCCGGGTCGCGGCGGTGGCGTTCGCCGGGCCGCTCGCCAATGGGGCGCTCGGCGGTGCCTTCTCGCTGCTGACGCTGGCAATGGACGGGGGAGTACCGCACTACCTCATGCTCCTGTTTGCCAAGGTGAACCTGTACCTTGCGGCGTTCAACCTGTTGCCCGGCCTGCCCCTCGACGGCGGCCAGCTCGTCGAGTCGGCCGTCTGGGCCGGGACGAAGAACCGGCACAAGGGGACCGTCGTCGCCGGCTGGTGCGGGCGGATCGTCACCGTCCTCGTTGTCCTGTGGTGGGTCGTTCTGCCGATCGCTCGCGGCCAGGGCCTCGGCACCTATGTGCTCTGGAGCCTGTTCATCGCCGCGTTCCTGTGGCGGGGCGCCTCCGCCGCGTTGACCCGGGGTCAGGTGCTCGGCCGGCTCGATGCCGTCAGCCTGTCCCAGCTCGTGGTGCCGCTGCCCGTCGTCCGGGAGACCGACTCGGTCGGGCTGGCCGCGACCCACGCGCCAGGGGGAGCGATCGTCGTCTCGGCAGCCGGTCAGCCGGTCGGACTCGTCCTGCCCGACGGGGTGGCCCAGGTTCGGGTCGATCGGCGCGAGGCCACCCTCGTCGGAGCGATCCTCGTGCGGCAGCCCGACAGCTGGGTCATCGAGGCGACCGGTGACGACGCCCTGCCCGTGGTGCAGGAGCTGGCACAGCGCAACATCCCGGTCGCGGTGGTTCGCCGGGACGGCCGGCTGGTCGGCGTGATCCAGGCCACCGACGTCCAACGCGTCCTCGCCGGCGGCACCCCCGACCGCTGACCCCCCGGCGCGCCACCAAGTTATCGGGTTCTCGGGGTAGGGCGGATTCAGGGTGCTAGTGCAACACCTGGTGGTTCTGCTTGTGCCAGGAGGGTATCGAGGCGTTGGGCGGGGGT
>Ga0209811_10000342_pt1 | contig 20808 bp, 21 predicted proteins | sample Coa_R1_6_FD_187161 | JGI IMG/M metagenome (GOLD analysis project Ga0209811, IMG submission 187161) | Surface soil microbial communities from Centralia Pennsylvania, which are recovering from an underground coalmine fire. - Coalmine... | ecosystem: Environmental > Terrestrial > Soil >... | reverse complement strand
GTTCCTCGAATTGCGCGAGCGGCGGAAGCAACGGGCAGCGGTGGGACGCGGAAAAAGACGGGTTGCCAGCGAGCGTGGCCGCGTTTCGGCTCGCGAAATCGCGTGAGCCCGTTCGCTTCCAGAACAGTCGCTAGGCGAGCATCTTGGCTTCGGCTGCAGCTTCGCGCAAGACCTGCGGCGAAACTTCTTTCAACGTGACGTGGAATTCGAACATCGGCGTCTCGGTACCGCGTCCCCAACGATTCGCTTCCCAATGCGCGCGCACCATCTTCACGTCGGCGTGCTGGGTGAGGTCCAGCAACATCGGCGATTCGCCCCGGTAAAACTTCTGGGGAAAAGAAGCGATCGGCTTGGGCGACCAGGTCGCGCCGTCGGCAGAGCCGTAGATGCTGACGTCGAGCGCCTCCTGCTCGATGATGTTCGTGATATACAAGGTCGCGAGGAACACGCGATTGCCGGCACCGCTTACGTCGACGGAAGCGCCATCACCCTTAGCGGTGATGACAGTTTTTTCGGGAACGAGGAAGGTATCGACCATGACGGGAGGATTGTAGCAAACACCCTTGACCGCGGGTGTATCGACTACAACGAGTCGGGACTGGCGCGCACTTCGTAGTGCATGGCGACCGGCTCGACTCTGCACAGCAACTTTTTCGCCTCCGGTTCGAACACTGGAGTACTGTGGTCGGCACCAGCAAAGCGTTTCACTGCATCCAGCGAGTCAAATAGATTGACGACTACAAACTCGGCTTCCTCTAGCCCGTCGTGACGAAGCACATATCCGCCCCGGTAGCCGGCAACATTTTTCAGCTCCGGGAGCACCTTCTGCTTGAGAAGCTTCTCGTAGGCGTCTGCATCTTCGACCTTGGTCCAGCCTCGCCAATGACGTGCAATCATGATTTCTTCATCTCTCTTTTTGACTAGCATCCGCAAACTGCCGCAGCAACTTGCCCACGGCCTCCGGTTGCTCCCAGGCCGCGAAGTGTCCAGCTTTCGGGAGCACCGACAAGCGGCTACCGGAAATGTTTTGGCGCATCAATTCCCCGTCGGCCAAGGTGGCGATCGGATCTTCCTCGCCGAGCAGCAACAGTGTGGGCACATCGATGGTTTTGAGAGTGGGTACGGAATCGGGGCGCGCCGCCATCCCGTGCTGTACTTGCGCGATGTCCATCGGAGACATTTTGAGCATCATGCGCTTGGCGCCGTTGACGAGGTCGGGACGCGCTTCGCGCGTAGTCTGCCCGATCAGTTCCGGAAGCATGAGATCGGCAAACCATTCGGTGCCGCGCTCGAGCACCTGGTCGGCGGTTTGCAGGCGAGTGTTGCGCGCTTCCGGCGTGTCGGCTTGCGGGCGCGTGCAGCACAGCACCAAGCCAGCGACGCGATCTCGAAAATGCCTCCAGAACTCGAACAGGATGTAGCCACCGATCGATACACCCGCGAAGATGGAAGGTCCCACGTGCGCATCGTCGAGGACACGCACGAGATCGTAGGCATGTTTGTCCATGGTGGCCGGGCCTTCGCCGGCTTCCGACTCTCCGTGCGCGCGGAGGTCGGGCACAAGGATGCGGTAGCGCGATTCGAGGAACTGCGAAGCTGGCATCCAAAATTCATGATCGGCGGGAAAAGGATGGAGGAGAACGACTGGCGGTCCGTCACCGAAACTAGCGTAGACAATTTCGGCGTCGCCACTGCGAATGCGATTCATGCAGGGATTCTAATTGAGAGGACGGAACACCTCGGACTCCATGCGCGAGACTTCGCAGTGGCAACAGTTCACACTGGAAGGGGTGGTGCATTTCGAGGCGCACCGCAGTCGGACAAGACTGTCCGACCCACCCGGTTCGCCTACACGATTTGGCTTTGTATCAGGTCGCGGGCTTCAGCCGTGCTGTAAGTTTCTTCTTCCTTCTGCCCCTTCAGGGGCCGGTTTTTCATCGCTCTCTAAAGCGATGAGGAGTGATCACTCCCGCTGCGGGTACGGTTCACGCATGCTATGAGCCTTTTATGACTCAGTAGCGGGTGAGTCGGCCTACGCCGCGTCAGATGTCCGGCTTGGTCTCCCTGGGGTACAAGTTACCCGGTAAGGGTCCGCGCGGTTCTGCCTAGGACACGCGGAACGACGCCATCTCTGGCCTAATTTTAGGATAGCAATTTGGGTAGGGCGATTGTGCCACGTTGGGGCAGTTTATATTTGGCCTGGATTGATGCAGATGGATTTGATTTGTGATGTGGGTGGGGCTTGACAGGTGATGAAGGTCACCAGGGAACAGGTGTTAGGTCTTGGGTCTTAGGTGGCGCCGGCATCTTGCCGGCAGTCGCGAGGGCGTCCCGCCCTCGCTTGCGGGCTCACGCCCGCGTCCGCTGTTGTGCCGAACCTCCCGGGGCTTGCTCGTGCTGGTGGCCTTACCCGGGGCTTACGCCCTGGGCTATCTTATGCCGCCGCTTCGCGGCTCGCGTGTTGCGTGCGTAAGTCTGACCGGAGACTCAACCCAACGCACATGACCCGGCCTGGGAGCCGTGAAGGCTGAACACATGCTTGGACAAGGAGGAAGAAGGAGCTGACAACGGCCGCATGGCGGTGACGCCCTCAACGGGGCCCGAAATCAGACCGCGTTCTGTAGTGCACCGGTCGTGGAACTTTTCACTGCATCCCGGCGTATCCTAGATGGGAGGAGGCCTAGCCATGTATTGCAACTATTGCGGCAAGGTGATCCAGGACGACGCCAACCTGTGTGCATACTGCGGCAAGCGCGTGGGCGCGGTGACCGCCCGCCAGCGCCTCGTCCGTCCGCGGACCAACCGGAAGATCGCCGGTGTTTGCGCCGGGCTTGCGGAGTATTTCGATCTCGACGTAACGTTGGTCCGGGTGTTGTGGATTCTTGTGACGATTTTCTCGGCGATCATATTCGGTATCGTTGGCTATATCGTGGCGTGGATCGTGATGCCGGAAGAGCCTGAGTATCTCCCGGTGCCGCAGGGGCACCAGGCGACCAATCCGTAAAAGTTACGGAGTAGTGTAGAGGCCCGTCGGCGACGATTTCGCACGCAGCGCGGGCGTTGCGGGCTCATGCCCACATCGCGGTATGCTGCCGCTGCGCGGCTCGGGTGCATCCGCTCTCAACTCTCCGGTGAACCTACGGCATGGTCCCGCGCCAGCATTTCCCGTCACTTCGGAAACGTTGCTTCGTCAATGACGTTCCCCCGCGCACTGCAGTTCTGCGGACTGCCACCCGTGACCTGTGACCTGCTCCTCTAGTTTTCTCGGAAGGGTTCTTTTAAACGCTTTCTTGCTGTGTCGGCTGGGGCTGTGTCGGAGTTTGTGGCCAGGACGGCCTGGTACTTGCGCGTGGCGAGATCGCGTTTCTGCTGCAGGTCGTACATCTCTCCGGCGCCGAGATTGGCTTTTTGGAGAGCCTCCGAATCGGGCTGCGGGGCTTGCGACACGAGTTCATACGCGGCGGCTGCGCCCCCGTAGTCTTTCTGGCTGCGCAACAGATCTCCCAGGTAGAGCGCAGCCAGTTCGTGGTGCAGTCCGGGATATTTTCCGGCCTTGCCTGCATCCCAGACGCGCCGGTAGGAGGAGGCCGATTCCTGTGGCTGATTCAGGGCGCGGAGCAACGTTCCCTCTTCCAGCGCAAGGAGTACGTTGCCCGGATACTGCTGGATCATCCCTCTCAGCAGCGGAAGCGCTTCACTGTAGCGGTGCTCGCGGCGCAAGAACAGAAGCAGAGCGATCTTGGCGTCGACGCTGTTCTCGGTGTTCGCGCGTGCGACTTCGTACAGATACTCGATGCCCTTTTCTTTGCTGCCGCTCAATCCGACCAGCGACACGGCGACCTTAACGCCCCACGGCAAACTTCCCATGACATAGTTATGCGCGCCGACTACCAACTTGGCGTCGGTGTACTGGGGTGAGAGTTCGAGCACGCGCTCGTGATCGTGGCGCGCACCCACTGCATTCTTCAAAGCTGAAAACCAGGCCCGCTCCACGAGAGCTGTGTAGGTGGAGAACTGAGCGCGAGTATTGCCGCGCGCGTAGAGCGCGTCAACGTCTTTCGGGTTGTTCTTCAGCTTGTCTTCTTCCAGCTTCTCGGCCCGCTCCACTAGCTGCTTGATCTGATCTTTGGCTTTTTGGTCGGCGGGATGATGCGGGGTTCCGATGAAACTGTCGTTCGCGTAGTCGGCGGTATTGAGTGCACCCATCCGGTAGAGTTCGCGGAACATCACGGCTGTCAGCAGATGGTTGACGGCAAACGGATCGTCCGGATGCCGATCGAGGATCTTCTGGAACTCCTGCACGGACCGGTCGTAGTCCATGTTGTAGAAGCGATCGAAGGCACTCGCGTTGAGCGGATCGGCGGGGCGATAGGCGACGCCTTTGGCTGCGTCAGAAGGCGAGGCGGGTTGTTGGGCGAAGGCGCGTACTCCGAGCATTGCCGCCAGAGCGATTGTGATCGCACGCCTGCCGAACCAGACGGACAACGTACCTTGGTTTGGAAATGCCACCCGTTCCCCTCAGTGTAACCGATTCGCGGGACTCAAGAGGATCACCTAGTCCTACCGATTTCCACCCCGAGACCGACCTATAATCCCGACCAGCCGTGCATCTTTCCCCAAGCTTTGGTAAATCTTTCTCGCCGTCTGTTCGCTTTCGGCCATTGATTCGATGTTCAAAAGTCTTGCTTTCAGCTGGTTACAGTGTCCCATGTATTTGGACCCTGGTTTGCCCTGTAGATGATGCAGGAGGTCTCTCCGAATGTCGGAAGTTGTCCAAAATGCGGAGCGGGAGTTTTGGCAACCGCCGGTCGCTGCCACGCCGATAGCGATCGAGACGGCGGTGCAACCCGCGCTGGTCGAGGCCTGTGATAACTGCGAGACGGAGTTTATTCCCGGATCGCGTTTTTGCCATGCATGCGGCGCGGAACGTGCAGAGCGGTCCACGAAGAGCGAGTTCGCGACGTGGATCAGCACGGCGTTTGGTTGGGTGCGCCACCTGGAATTTCACAACATCGAGCGCTGGATCGTGAACGCGCGGGATTGGCTGGGCCTTCCCACCGCAGCGCTGGTTTCGTTCGCAATTGGATTGTTCTGCGTAGCGGGTGCCATTCTCGTGGGTCTGATTTTCACGGTGCAGACGACCTTGGACTGGCAGGCTGTGCAGGTGTGGCGAATTGAATGGCTGCTGGGAGCGAGCGCTTCGTTTCTGGCGGGAATCCTGCTGAAGAAATCGACGAACTAGTTTTACCGTTTACGACGATTTGAAACCTCCCCCAAGTTTTCAAATCGTACGGCGATGGCCCTCCCCCAGTTCCTTCTCTCATCTCCCAAGTTTCGTCGTTGAGTCCGGTCGATGGTTCTTCGATCAATGCACCGGTTCGGCTTCCGTGACTACCGCCCCCGCCCTGCGCTGCTGCTGCATGCGATAGAGATGATGCACCGGGCCAACGCCCTTACCTAGTGGCTGGCCCTTTGCGATAGCAGCGGAGACGTAGGCCTTGGCGAGCAGGACCGCTTCGGGCAGGCCGCGATCCAAGCCGAGATGACAAGCCATCGCCGTCGCGAAAGCGCATCCGGTGCCGTGAGTCGAATTCGAGCGCTGTCGCTCGGACTTGAAAACTTCCTGTTCCACTCCACGTTTGGTTTGGAAGCTCAGAAGATCGATGGCCTTGTCGAGGTGGCCGCCCGTAATCACCACGGACTCGGCACCCATCTCGTGCAGTTTGGCCGCGGCGCTGCGCATCTGATCCGGGTTCGTCACAGGGAGCCCGGTCAGCACGGCGGCCTCTTCTACGTTGGGCGTAACAACAGCCGCGAGAGGCAGCAGGTCGGAGGACAGCACACGGGTGCCTTCCTTATCGAGCAGATCGGCTCCGGAAGACGCCTTGAGGATCGGATCGAGCACCACGTTCGGGAGTTTCTTCCGTCCCAGAAATCCGGCGACCGATTTCGCAACCTTGCCCGAGCCGAGCATGCCGATGTGGACAGCATCGATTTTGATGTCGGACGCGAGTTCTTCGAGGGTGTCGGTGACCAGGGCGGGATCGCAAGGATCCACGCGACGCACTCCTGCGGTCGATTGCACGGTCATGGCGGTAATGCAGGCCACGCCGTAACAGCCATGGGCCGCAATGGTCTTGATGTCAGCGGTTACGCCCGCCCCCGAAGAGGGGTCAAATCCGGCGATAGTGAGCACAATGGTCGGCGAGTCGGGCATACGTTGGCACTGTACTCTAAAAGGCTTCCGGCACCGCCCTGTGGAAGTTTTCCAAAAGAATTTTAGGCCCGTCCGGACAAGGACGTCTGTGCAAACTGGTGATTCGGCAATAGTTGCTTGGATTTATGCTGTAGGCTATTGATACGAAAAGACTTGTAACATTTTCCAGTACTCAGGCTTTCTGTCTATTTATTATATTATAAACAGTTAAGCCTTTTGTTTGCAGCCTGCTATGCTTAGTTACTCAACTTTTGCAATAGGTTACGTTTGCTATGAATAACTAGCTGGTAATCTTGCCACAAGAAATTCCCGGTTGACACCCCCCAAGTGCTCGGCTAGCCTACCCTAACCTTTGGCCAAGATTGTGAACGAACTACGTAGCGACCGAACCTTTTCTACGCGAGGTGAACTGAATGCGAAGACGCATTGCTCATGGACTGGCGGTGTTTTTCTGCGTCGCCGGCCTGGGAGCGGCTCAGGGCAACTCGGGCTCGGCCCACGACCGAGGTAGTCCGGCAAATAAGCCGAAACCAGCCACCAAGTCGACGATTGCTAAGAAACGTACGCGGCCTTACCAGGCAGGAACAGCGTCCTGGTACGGAACCTACTTCCAAGGCAGAGAGACTGCCAGCGGGGAACCGTACGACATGTACGATCTGACCGCGGCGCATCCGACGCTGCCTTTGGGGACGTACGTCAAGGTCACCAATCTGTGCAATGGCAGAGCGGTGGTCGTGCGCGTCAATGATCGCGGTCCGGTAGTCGACGGACGCATCATCGACTTGTCCTATCAAGCAGCCCGTGCTCTGCACATGGAGCATCAGGGCATTCAGCAGGTCCGCCTGGACCTGGTGAACGAACCTCAGACCGTAGCCATGCTGCGGCCAGTAGCGCGTCTGCAGTAATCCCCGGTAAACTCCTCTAGATGCGTGATGCGCGTGAGCGCCTGATTGTCGCTTTGGATGTATCGTCCGCGGCCGCCGCCCAGAAGATTGTGGCGGCCGTGGGCGATTCCGCTCGCTACTACAAAGTTGGGCTGCAGCTTTACACCGCCGAGGGACCGCAGATCGTGCGCGATCTGGTGAGTTCTGGACGGCATGTGTTTCTCGATCTCAAACTGCACGATATTCCCAACACAGTAGCCGCGGCCGTGAAAGAAGCTGGGAAACTCGGCGTGAGCATGTTGACCGTGCACGGGTCGGGCGGCACAAGAATGCTGCGGGCCGCGGTGGAAGCGGGGCGCACGGCGAATCTCGCGCCATCGATTCTTGCAGTGACGGTGCTGACCAGTCTCGACGATCGTGATCTCGAGCACGCGGGCGTGCGCGGAAATGTGGGCGACCAGGTGTCGCGACTCGCGGCGTTAGCGATCGCCAGCGGGTGCCAGGGCGTGGTTGCGTCCGCGCAAGAGGCGGCCGCGTTACGCAATGAGTTGGGAGATGATTTTTTGATTGTGACGCCGGGCGTGCGGCCGTCGGGAAGCGGACACGACGATCAGGCGCGCGTGGTGACGCCCGCGGAAGCGATTGCCGCCGGTGCGAGTCTCGTGGTGGTGGGAAGACCTATCACGGAGGCGTTGGATCCCGGGGCCGAGGCGCGGGAGATATTGGCACAGTTGGCGTAGGGTAGTGGTTAGTGGTCGGTGGGTAGTTGGGGCGCGATATCATCGCGCCATTTTGTTTTCCCAGAATTTGCCTCCGGGCTCGCGCTCACGCCCACTGCGCTAGGTGCCCGTCCCTACGGGACTTGCGCTGCCCTTTGCGCTTTCCCAGCGCTCACGCGCTGGGCTAACATCTGCCGCCCCTGAAGGGCTGGTGTGGGTACGTCGCCGAATTCGGATTCCACTCGAGAGACTTGCGCCTTAGTTCGACCCCAAATTTGAGAGACGCGTGCCCTAGTCTCGACTCCAGATTCGAGTGATGCACACCAGTTTCGGTCCTAGATCCGAGAGGTGTGAGCATCTGTTGTCAAACCCCAAATGAAAAAGGCGCGATGTTGATCGCCCCTTCTTGTGGTTTCACTAAAGGCTAAAAGCCAATGGCTACCAGTTGCCCTCAGAGCTTCTCGTAGAATTCGCAGCCTGAGCAGGAAATGTAGATCCCGCCGGGGACACCGCGTTCGCGGTCTTTGGTGCGCTTGACGATGCGGGTGTCTTTCCCGCACTTGGGGCACGCGGTGGATTTGCTGGTGTCCATGACCTTCTTGCGGTCAGCTGTCTTTGCGATCTTCGCCATCTTCTTCTCCTGACAGGAATGTGCCGCCAGCCCGAGGGCCAGGGTTCTACCTGGTGTTTGGGGAGTAACTTGGGCGCCGGGTTTTCCCGGCAAGGTGGGCACGCTCGGAGGAGTGTGCGTTTGTACTCGCCAAGGGAAGTTTACATGATCGGAACGATTGGTGTCTTGTTCCCCCGCCGACACGAAAACCGCTGGCGGGCGCAACTTCGGTGGACTTCTAAGCTTTCCGGGTTAAAGTGAGTGAAACGGCCCTCCCCCCGATTAAACCCCAGGGGCAGGACCCATGAACGCGAAAAAGACCCTTCTTCTCGCTTCTGCCGTATTTCTCTTTTCTTCCTTCAGCGTAGCCCAGATGCATTCCACTTCCGCACCTTCGACGGCCAGCATGTCGAGCGATCCCGGAGGACAAATGGGAGTGGGCGCGAGTGCGTCGTCATTGACGGCGGCGCCGAGCCGCTCTCTGGCGGACATCGCTGGCGGAGGACCGCATGAAGTTGTGCTGCCCACAGCGCGCGTGCTGGAACACACAGCGGAGCGCGTGCAGCCTATGCCGCGGATCGGGCAGAACTAACGTCTGGAATGTTGGGCTTTGGTCTGTGGGCTTTGGGCTTTGGCCTTTGGGCTTTGGGGACCTGGGTCTCAGCTCTTGGGTGTTGAGTCTTGGGAACACCGACAGGTGCGATTTTCGCCGCGTTTTAGATTCTGTTTGCACCCGACTCCGATCTCGCGGCGCTTTTCTTCGCGGGGGCCGCGGCCCGTTTTTCATTGATCACGCCTGGTGTGCGGGCATCCTGCCGACGGGACGCCAGCGCTACGTTTGCGCTCTAGAAGATCATTCCGCTTTGCGCGCGGAATGCGACCATCTCGCGGCCGAGGTGATGTACCTCGATGCGGTCGACCGTACCTTTGGGGCCGGTGGAGAACATCACCCAGCAATCTCCGACTCCGCATGCCAACAGTTGCGGGTTAGGTAGGGGCGCCAGCGGACTGCGGAATTGCCCGGTGACGTCCAATTGCAAGCGCCCGCTGTCGATCGTCACGATCACTCGCTGACCAGCGGGCGCTGGGCTGACGTAGGTTCCGGCATACGTCTGCAAAATTACGGGCGGCGTGTCGACGATGTTGTTCGTCGGAGATGGAGCGATGTCGGCCAAGGGAACAGTCGACATTCCTGCCTCGGAGGTTGGCTTCGCCGTGGATCGGGCCTGCAGTGACGGATGGGACGGGGAGTTGAACACAAGCAGGACTCTGCCCTGATCCGTGAACAAGTAAGGCTCGTCCGATGCATTCGAGTCCGGCTTCATGACAGGGCGCGCTTTCCATGCGGCTGGCGGAACGATGGTTGGACGGTGGATCTGGATAAAGATCGGATGCTCCCAGGCGTAGCCGATCGTCAACGACACACCGTTGAGGACCAGAGCAGATAGGATCGCGCCGGAGAAGAGAGCCAAAGCTCGTGGCTTCGAACTGGCCAGCGACGAAAAGAGTGCGGTTCCTCCCTCTGCGGCGACTGGCGCCGGCTCTTCCCAGAACTGGGGGCGCAACATCCACTGGCGCGCCAGGGAGAACACTGCGTCTGCCAGCAGTCGCGCTTGTGTGAGGTCAGTGTCGGCCTGGTCGAAGATTGCCTGCATCTCGTCGGAGAAGCGCTCGCGAAAATATGGCGGGTGCGCACGCAACACCGCGCTGTAAAGGAAGCGGAGCATCAGGCCCTCCTTGGTTTCGCCTGCAGGCGCATTTTCCCTTCGCGGACCACGTCATCGAGCCGTGAAATCTCGGCGGTCAACACGCCACGGCCCAGCATGCTCAGCCGGTAGTAGCGGCGGCGAGGATCGTCGTCGCCGGGTTTCTTTCCCAACTCCTCGACCAGGCCGCGATCGATCATCTTCTGGAGGTTGTCGTAAAGCGTACCGGGGCCGAGCTTGTACTTCCCTTCCGACTGGCGCTGCACTTCCTGCATGATGGCGTATCCGTGTAGCTCCTCGCCGGCCAGCGAAAGCAAGATGTGCAGGGTGGCGGGCGAGAGCGGCAGGAACGTGGTGGGGATTTGCTTCATGACTCGATTACCGTTATATCTATTTCCGAGCTAGTTGTCAATAGGGATAAAAGTTAAAAGCACTCACCCCAGAGGACACAGAGGCCCACAAAGGAAGGGCCAGTCCTCCCTGTTCTCTCTGTGTTTCAAGTTACTTGCGTCTACTCGGGCAAGCCAATGCCGCGCATGACCTCTGCGTAGCGGCGATCGGTGCGGACGAAATCAAAGGCTGGCAAGCGGATGGACAACAGAATTTCTTCGTCACCCAGGGAATAGGCCTTCTCGAGATAGTCCAGAGCGTTTTCGCGATCGTTCGCGTAACCATAAGCGACGGCAATGGCGGACATCCACTCGTTCTTATAGAACTGCTCCGACCCCAGACAAAGAGCCACGTACCCCTTGGCATCAGGACTGAAAGAGCCACGCGTCGGAACAAATTTTTGCAACTCACTGACGGCCTCGCCGAAACGGCCCATCGCGGCGTACAGCAACGACAGCTTGTAGTGTGCCGGTCTAAACCCCGGATCGGCTTGCAGAGCCTTCTGGAACTGCGCTAGCGACTCGTCATAGCGGTGTGCCATGGTCAGCACCGAAGCTAAATTCGTATTCAGGATCGGAGACAACGGATCGAGCAACATTGACGTGTGGAGTTCGCTCAACGCCTGATCGAGGCGGTTTTGTGGAACCAGGAATTCCATCGCATAGAAATAGTGCGTGTTGGCACTGTTCGGATTCAATTGCAGTGCGCGCTGGAACTCCTGCTCTGCTTGATTCCATTTCCACTCCTGGCAAAAGGCCATGGCGCGCGCAGTGTGCGCCTCGGCCAGTGATGGATCGAGTTCGAGCGCCTTGCGGGTCGCGTCGTCTGCCAGGAGCCGAGCTTGTTTGGAAGTAATCCCGATGCCGTAAGCCGGGGCAACGGTGTAGGTCTCCCCCAGGCCGGTGTAGGCGAGCGCATAGTTAGGGTCGGCGGCGATGGCCTGCTGGAACACGTCGATGCTCTTCTTCAGGCCCTCGGGTGTACGACCGTACCAGAGTTGGCGACCTTCCAGGTAGAGACGATAGGCCTCGGCATTGGTGGTGCCGGCGCTACCCAAGCGCTGCTGCTCGGCGGTGCTCACGTGCGCGCTCAGCCTGTTTGAGACGTCGCGCGTGATGTCGCTCTGCACCTGCGTGATATCAGCCATCTTGCGCGTGTAGTGCGAGCCCCAGATCTCGGAACCGTCCGAGGTGTTGACGAGATCTGCCTGCACCGAGACTTCGTCGCCATGCTGCGTGATGCGGCCGACCAGCACAGCAGCGACCTTGAGCGCCTCGCCGATTTGACGCGGATCTTCCTCTTTGCCCTTGAACCGGAACACAGTGCTGCGCGCCATGACCTTGAGGTCAGGCAATTGCGAGAGCGTGCCGATAAGGCTTTCGGTGAGACCGTCGCTGAGATATTCGTTGCCGGAATCGGAAGTGGCGTTCACGAAGGGCAGAACGGCGATGGACGACACTTTTCCGGTCTCGGATTTCCCGCGCAGGAAGTAAACGACGGCGGCAGCCGCGATAAGCAACAGAGCGGCCGCGATTCCGATCCACAAAACTTTGCGGGAGTGTGTCGCAGGGGCAGCTGGCACGACCGAGCTACTCGAAGCAACGGCGGCTGTGGCGGACGAGGAAATGCTCGAGGAGCGTCCGGAATCGAGGTCGCGCTTCAGGCGCGTGAGATCCGTGCGGAGATCGGCTGCCGTCTGGTAGCGCAAGTTGCGATCTTTTTCCAGAGCTTTGCCGATGATGCGATCGAAGTCGGCGGGCAAATCGGGATTCAGGCGCAACGGGGAAACGGGCGTCTCGTCGAGGATGGCTTTGAAAATTAGCGGCGAACTTTCGCCGCGAAAGGGCACCAGGCCGGTGGCCATCTCGTAAAGCACCGCACCGAAGGAGAACAGGTCGCTGCGGCCATCGAGTTCCTTGGCCCGCGCCTGTTCGGGCGACATGTAAGCCACCGTGCCCAGGGTCGAACCTGGGCTGGTGAGGTGCTGCTCGTCGATAGTGCGGGTGACGTGTTCCGACCCGGAAGCGGAAGAGGAGCCGCCCGCAACCTTGGCCAGTCCGAAGTCGAGGACTTTCGCGTGCCCGCGCGACGTGACGAAGATGTTGGCGGGCTTGATGTCGCGATGGACGATGCCCTTGGCGTGCGCGGCGTCGAGCGCGTCGGCGATTTCGATGGAGAGGGCGAACAGCGTTTCATTGTCGAGAGCGCGCCCGGCGATGCGATGCTTGAGGGTCGTGCCTTCAAGGAACTCCATCGCGATGAAAGACTGGCCTTCATGGCGCCCAATTTCGTAGATGGTGCAGATGTTGGGGTGGTTCAGGGCGCTTGCCGCGCGGGCTTCTCGGCGAAAGCGCTCGAGGGCTTGAGGATCTTGCGCAAGATCGTCGGGAAGGAATTTCAGAGCGACGAACCGGCCGAGTTCGGTGTCCTCGGCCTTGTAGACGACGCCCATCCCGCCGCCGCCGAGTTTCTCGAGGATGTGGTAACGGGAGACCGTTTGGCCGATCATGAAGTCGAGTAATGGTAGGGGCGAAGTCTAAGGGAGTCAATTGCTGCCATTGGTAGCGCCGACATCTTGCCGGCAGTCGCGAGGGCGTCCGCGCCCTCGCTTTTGTCTCGTGGTCGCTGGCGGCGGGCGAGACGCCCGCCGAACTGCCGGCGGGACGCCGGCGCTACAAATTGACGTTGGAATTTCCCCGGACTGGTAGGAGTTAGTTGCTGCCTGGACGCATCACCAGATTGCTGGCCTGCTCCTGACCTTTGTCCTTGCAGTCGCATTTGGCTTCGACGTTGGCGGAGATGCGGCACCAGAAGCTGTCGACAGGGGCGATGGCTGGAGTGGGCTGGGGCACGACTTTGGCGGTGAGAGGCTCTGGAGACCGCAGAGCTGCATTCACCACGGGCGCTTTGCGGTGCGCGGCGGATGCCGAGTGCTGCACGCCGCTCCAAGGTTTGCGCGATGGGACAACGATGGGCGCGGCGGCCTTCACGTCAGCCGAATGCACCACTGCGGCCGGGGCAACGGCTGCCCGGTGGACCGGCTTGATTCGTTCCCGGTACGGCTTCCAGAGCAGATAAACGAGTACGAGCTCAACAATGATGATTGAGGTCCAGAACAGACGTTTCCCAGACACAGCCATTCTCCCCGTCGGGAAGGCAAAAATGACTCACTGAAAACATCGGCACGTTATTCAGAAACAGGAACATGAAGATCACTCCGCGTGACGTTCCGCTTGATCTTCTGGTTATTGGCTGCCCCATCCCTTACAGGCGTGATGGAGCTATCTAGGTTCCTTCAGAAGTCCTAAAACGCAGACCCCTGGAATTACTGGCCGGGCGCCGGACGAAAGCACAAAATGCAGCCCAAAGCCTCCTCCCCGAAGGACCTAGGGCCAATCCTCGGCTTACTTGGAAACCGACGAAGCTTCCGACAACGGCGCGCGTCGTGACGTTAAGCGATGTAAAAACTCTTCACAATGGCGCAAAGGTGCCACGAGGCATAGCACTAATGGTGGGGCAGTTTTGGGGAACGGGTCTTGGGTCTTAGGTCTTGGGGTTTGATGTCACAGGTGGCAGGTCACAGGCACAGAAAAATGCTCCTGCTTCCAGAAAACAGCCGCGATCTCAAGGCTGCCGTGGTTTGCCCGCTGACTACCCCTCTGCTACTCTAAGAAGTTTTCGCGCACAGTCCTGATTTCACTAGGGGTCAAACGTCATGTCTGCCATCAAATTCCGCGGGGTGGATTTCATCGAGTTCGACACGTTGCTTTCTGACGACGAGCGACTGGTCCGCGACACGGCCCGCAAGTTCATCGAAGACAATCTCATTCCCATCATCGAGGAATGCAATCGGGCGGGGCGTTTTCCGCGCGAACTGGTGAAGCCGATGGCGGATCTTGGCTTCTTCGGAGCGAGCCTGAAGGGCTATGGCTGCGCCGGCATGTCGAACGTGGAATACGGCCTGGTCACGCAGGAACTGGAGCGCGGCGACTCGGGCGTGCGCAGCTTCGTCAGCGTGCAGTCGGCGCTGGTGATGTATCCGATTTACGCGTTCGGCTCGGACGAGCAAAAAAACACGTGGCTGCCTGCGCTGCAGAAGGGGGAGCAGCTGGGATGCTTCGGTCTGACCGAGCCCGACTTCGGCTCCAATCCCGGCGGCATGCGAACACGCGCGAAGAAGGTTGGCAAGGAGTACGTGCTGAACGGCGAGAAGATGTGGATCACGTCGGGAACGATCGCCGACATCGCCATCATCTGGGCCAAGGTGGAGGACGAGGGTGACAAGGTGCGCGGGTTCCTGGTGGAGACGGACCGGCCCGGCTTCAAAGCAGATGACATCCACGGCAAGTGGTCGCTGCGCGCGTCAGTTACGTCAGGATTGTCGTTGCAGGATGTGCATGTGCCGGAGTCGAACCTGCTCCCGCTGTCCGGAGGGCTGAAGTCTCCGTTGATGTGCCTGAACCAGGCGCGCTACGGCATTGCGTGGGGCGCGATCGGGGCGGCGATGTCGTGCTACGACTGCGCGCTGCAATATTCCCTGTTGCGCAAGCAGTTCCGTGACCAGCCCATTGCGTCGCACCAGCTGGTGCAGGAAAAGCTGGCATGGATGATTAACGAAATCACTAAGGCGCAGCTGCTGGTTCTGCAAGTAGGACGCCTCAAGGATTCAGACAAAGTCGCGCACCAGCATATTTCGATGGCGAAGCGGAACAATGTCTGGATGGCGCTGGAGTGCGCGCGGCTTTCGCGTGACATTCTGGGCGCGAACGGCGTGGCCGATGATTACCCGATCATGCGCCACCTTATGAACCTGGAGTCGGTGAAGACGTATGAAGGAACGCACGATATTCATACGCTGATCATCGGAGCCAGCGTGACTGGGATCGACGCGTTCTAGGCGGGGGTACATCGAGTCCGTTGCTATGAGCGCTATTCCGAGGGTGAGGGCGAGACGTCCTCACGACTGCCGGCGGGACGCCGGCGCTACTCTAGAAATTCTTCACAAAATTTGCGGGGCTGGTGTTTTACTAGCTGAACGACACCATGACTACCGCATCTCATTGGCTCCCCCGCTGGGGCGTTGTAGTCGCCGCCCTTTTTTTCGCATTTCCTCTTCGCGCGCAGCAGATTTCCCTGCAAGCGCTGGTAACGCCCTCGACCGTCATCAGCAAAGAGGGGCATACCACCACATTCGATCTGCACGGATTCATTGAGTTCAGTTCCCTTTCGGAAGTTTTCCCATACATCGAGACGCAAACCAATCGTTGGCCGGCGCTCAGCGTCAGTGAGCGACAGGTGCTAGCGACGGACCTGCTTCGACGTGCCGTGGAGAGCCGCGTGGTTTCGATGACGGATGAGCGCCCGATGGAGACGCTGATTACGCATACCGCCGACGAACTGAAGCAGGCCGTCGCTCGCGTGAATGAGCCGACGCCTCCGGGCTACGTCGATGCTTTCCTTGCGGTGCAAAAGAAATGGAAACATTCACTTAATTGCTGGAGCGCCGCGCCTTCGATTCCCGCACGCGTGCTGTCGAATTGGTATCCGATCGAGGAAGGAATTCAACTTTACGGTGCAACCTACGATTCGACGGAACACTTCTGGCAAGCGGTGAAATATCACCCTGATGTAACGGTCGCAGACTTGTTGCAGCTGCTCGCCGAATTTGGCAAGCATGATTGGAGCGGGTGGCTGGCTAGGCTCGATGCCGACCCCAAGTTGTACTTGACGAATGCATACGCGGTCGAGTTTTTGCGGCACAACCTGGCCGCGGACCGGCTGCGCTGGTTCAGCAGCGAACTGCAGAAGCGTCAACTCGGCGCGGAAGAACACGCGCGCACCACACAACAACGGACCTCCACCCCGTTTCGTTTTACAGCGATGGAGGAGAAAGTTATGTGGGGCGATCTGGCTGACGTGTTCCACCTGGTTTATGTTTTGTCGACCATTGATGAGCCTATGCGCGAGACGCTTTCGAAGTATCACTTTGACAGCGTTTACCTTAACGACAAGAAGATGGGATTTATGAGCGACGAGTTCCAGGCATTGATGCTGGACATCTGGAAGGTGAAGTATTTGAAGATGGCGCGCTTTCGCGAGGTGATCAGTTCCATTCCGTTGGAGATCCGGTTGTCGCATTTCTTAAATGACGGGGATTCGCCGGATATTCCGATTCCGATTTACGTGGAGTATTTGAATCAGATTCGGTTGCAGGCGCGGCGGAAGTAGGAGATCGTAAGACAGCGCCTGAAAGCGCTCAGCTGGCAGATTGGTGCGGCGCGCCTAAAGGCGCGCCCTGATACGAATCCTCACACACCACTTAAGAACGAATTTTTAGGCCCGCATCTTCTCGCCGAATTGCTTTTCGAACTTCTTCAACTTGGGCGCGATTACGAACTGACAGTAGGGCTGGGTTCGATTGTTGTCGAAGTATTCCTGGTGGTATCCCTCGGCCTCGAAGAAGGTCGTGGCGGGTTCGATCGCGGTGACGACCGGTTCGGGAAACGCTTTCGATTCGGTTAGGGCTGCGATGGTCTCTTCGGCCTCGCGTTCCTGCTCGTCTGAGGTGTAGAAGATCACCGAGCGATACTGGTCGCCGACGTCGTTTCCCTGGCGGTTGAGCGTGGTCGGATCGTGCATAGAGAAAAATACTTCGAGCAGATCGCGGAACGTGATTTCGCTGGGATCGAATGTGACCTTCACGATTTCCACATGCCCCGTATCGCCGTTGCAGACCAGGCGGTAGGTGGGCTTGTCGACGTGCCCGCCCATGTATCCGGAGATGGCCTGCTTGACGCCCCGCAGGCGGTTGAAGACGGCCTCGATACACCAGAAACATCCGCCGCCGAAATAAGCTGTTTGTTCGTTTGCCATGGTCGTTAGATGTTCAACCCTACCTCAAAGTTCCATCCCTGCATGGTGCAAGACTCGGCGCTGGCCGGACTGCCGGAAACCGTGATTTCTCGGCAGATCCAGGGTCAACGTCCTAACCTTCGTGCTTTGAACGCGTCCAACATACGACTGTGCGCCCGAGATCGCTCATTTCCGCGTTGCTGATTTTCACCCTGTGCGCGTCCGTCTCGGCGTGCGTGAACGGAATGGGTACCAGCGTGGGTTCAGCCTGCAGAGTCTCCCACAGCAGCGTGAGTCACGAAAACGCATCCCGTCGCGCGAACGACGAATGCGGCCATGCTTTTAAGAGCCGCCCCGATCACTGCTCCTTGCGCGGCCTGCTGCAGTTCCAATTTCTGACATTGCCTGCGTTTCAAGTCGATGTTCCATCCGATCTGATTGCACGGGCCGTCAGGGCTACATCTGACTCCACTGCAAATCTCACGTCCGTCGGTTCTCCCGAAACCGATCGCGGCCCGCCTCGCTCCCGTTAACCAGGCCCTTCTGCACACTCGTCGGACGCGTGTCCGCACTCGTGTGCTCGTTTAACGGTCCGAACTGGTTTTTAAGGAGCATTTATGAAGAGATTCGCTGTGATGTTGCTGTTCTCCGTCTGCGCGCTGGCATGTGCTGTGCCGCTGCATGCGCAAGCCACCGAACCGACAACCGGCCGCAGTTCCGGTCAGGTAGTCGATTTCATTCTCGACATTCAGGAACGCCGCGTCGTTGAGATGGCGGAGGTCATGCCCGCTGGGAGATATTCGTTCTCGCCCAGCGGCCCAGGCTTCCAGGGCGTTCGCACTTTTGCCGAACAACTTCGCCACATTGCTGCCGACAACTATCTTCTGGGCGCCGGGATCCTGCGGGAAGAACCTCCGGTAGATGTTGGCCGCGCCGAGGATGGATCCGACGCTGTACGCACTAAGTCGGAGATCATCGACTACCTGAAGGACTCGTTCACCTACATGCATCGGGCAGCTCGCTCGATTGATGATGAGAACATCCCGATCCCAACGCCGCCGATCTCCCCTTGGCCGAAAGGCACCGCTACCCGGCTGGGCGTGGCGCTCGAGGACTGCGTACACACTTGGGATCACTATGGACAACTGGTCGAATATCTCCGGATGAACGGGATCATTCCGCCCGAAAGTCGGAAGTAGCCGTTGCGTTGTATGGCGCGGACAAACCTGTCCGCGCCGTACGGCGCCATTGAATGAATCTCGCTCCCGGTCTACACTCCCTTTCTCGATGACAGACCGAGGTGATCTCGTGACTTGCCCTGAATTCTCTTTCAACCGCCGCAACTTTATCGCCGCCACTGCAGCGCTGGGCGTCACGGGCCTTGCCCTTCTGCCGACTCCTGCCTGGTCGGCCGGTTCAGAGGCAGACATCAACATTGTGGGCCCGAAGCCTGGATACAGTCCGCAGGTCGGCACCCTCGTCTCCATGCTGACCTGGATGCGCGCCACTGTTCTTCATTCCGTTAAAGGCATGTCTCAGAAGGATCTCGACTACCTGTTCGATCCGAACGCCAACACCATCGGCGCGATGCTGCTACATCTGGCGGCAACTGAGACCTACTACCAAATGAATACGATCGACGGCAAAGCCTGGGACAGTTGGCCGGATGCGGTGAAGCAGAAGTGGGATGTGCCGATGGAATTAGGCGAGCCCGCACGTAAGGCGATCAAGGGAAACAACCTCGACTATTATCTGAATATTTTGGGTGAGACTCGCGAACATTCTCTCGCTGAATTTCGCAAGCGCGATGACGCCTGGCTGATGTCGGTCGACAAGGAGTGGCCGTGGGGACCGACGAACAATTACTGCAAGTGGTTCCACGTTTGCGAACACGAGTCGAACCACAATGGACAGATCAAGTTCTTAGCGAAGCGTTTGCCGGGAGCGAAGCCGAGTTCGGAATAAAGCCCGTCACGGTGGCACGTGCACTGAGTTCGGTCGGCGTACTACGAAGGCTCGGCTTTCCTCAACGCCACAATCAACGTTCCAGCCACGCCGTACACCAGGGCGATCAATCCGAAACTGGCGGTGAGCGATCCGGTGCGGGTGTTCAGGAACCCGATGCCGTAGTTCCCTGCCAGGCCACCCAGTTGGCCCACGGAATTGATCAGACCGAAAGTGGCGGCAGCCGCACCTTCGCTCAACACTAGCGTCGGAATTGTCCAGAAGGTCGGATAGTAGGCGTACACCAAGCCGCTACCCGCCAACAAGAAGATCATTCCAAGCGAGGTGTTGTGTCGCGTAAGCATTAAACATATGAACATCATGCCGGCTGCAAACAGTGGGATGGCGGTATGCCACTGGCGTTCGCCGGTCTTGTCGGAATGCCACCCGTTAAGGAGCATGCCCGCAACACCGACAACGGCGGGGATCACGAGAATGGTGGTGACCCACCGATCTGACGATCCCGAGAGGCGCTTTACGAAGGTCGGGATCCAGTAGATCGTCCCCAGCGAGCCGGTCAAGGCGAAGAACCAGGCGGTGGTTAACCGCAGGATGCGGCGGTCGGAGAAGGCCTGGGTGATGGAGTAGTCGCCTGCTTTTTTTTTCGACTGGAGTTCCTCGCGCAATTTTCCTACCAGCCAATCCTTCTCGTCGGCGGGGAGCCAGCGCGCCTGCTCGGGTCGGTCCGTCATATAGAAGAGCGTGATTACGCCCAGCAGGACTGCTGGGATTCCTTCGAGAATGAACAACCAGCGCCATCCGGCGAGATGCAGCCAGTGAACTCCTAAAAGCGATCCGGCCACCGGCGAACCAATCAGCGAGGCGGCCGGCACCGCAGCGTACAGGCAGGCAATCGCGCGGCTGCGATCGAACGAACAGAACCAGTGCGTCAGATACACGATCATGCCCGGGAAGAAACTGGATTCCGCGATGCCCAACACGAAGCGCGCGATGTAAAACTGCCCCGAAGTGTGAATGAATCCCGTGAGTGCGGTCACGATACCCCAGGAGATCATGATGCGGGCAATCCACTTGCGCGCGCTCCAGCGTTCGACGATGATCGCGCCGGGAATTTCGAACAGCACGTACGTCAGATAGAAAACTCCCACGCCCCAGCCGTACACCTCGTCGCTGAAGCCGAGTTCGGCGCTCATACGCAAGTTGGCGAACGAAACGTTGACGCGGTCGATGTAGTTGACGATGAACATCACCACGAACAGCGGCAATACCCGGTGCTTGATCTTGCTGACCGCCTGCTGCAAGACGGAGGGATCGACCGCAGCGAAGGCGCTGGCCGGGGCCCTCGATGATGCCTCTTTCAAAACGAAATGGAAGGCGGACGCCGAGCCCGCCGGCGTGATCGCCTCGATTCACGAGGGGATACAGGCGTTGCGGCAATCCCTGGCCGAGCGCGTCGGGCGGCAGG
>Ga0209811_10000341_pt1 | contig 20819 bp, 16 predicted proteins | sample Coa_R1_6_FD_187161 | JGI IMG/M metagenome (GOLD analysis project Ga0209811, IMG submission 187161) | Surface soil microbial communities from Centralia Pennsylvania, which are recovering from an underground coalmine fire. - Coalmine... | ecosystem: Environmental > Terrestrial > Soil >... | reverse complement strand
AGGCCGTTGCGCCCGTTGCAGCTGAAACGAAGTCAAAACAAGAGAGCAGCGATAAAGACGCTCCTGCCGAGAAGCGAAAATTTCGTCTACGGCTGGGCGGTGTTTCGGTGGGCGCGGGCTATAGCTACTTCTCGGGCCCCTACTACTATCCGTATGCGTATCCGTTTGGGTATGCGCCCTTCGGCTTCTACCCGGGGAATTGGGTCGCCGCTTCCTACTGGTATCCGATCTCGAGTCCGTACCCGTTCTACACGCCGGACGCGTTTCGCTACGGCGATGGCCGAGGAGAGATTCGGCTGACGACCGATCCGAAGGAGGCCAAGGTTTACATCGATGGCGGATACGCGGGCATGGCCGACAAGCTGAAAACTTTATGGCTCGATCCTGGCGCGTACGATCTCACTGTGTCGGCGGCCGGGCGCGAGGATTTTCACCAGAGACTGTATGTACTCAGCGGCAAGTCCCTGAAGATTTCAGCGAAGCTGGATCCGGAGCAGACGAAGGAGAATCCATGAGTGCGAAACTCGGGTGGGCCGCAGCCGTGGTCGTGATTGCTTCGCTGGCGATGGCGGCGCCGAAGGGAACCGTGCCGCGATCTTCCGCGGACAAGTATGCCCTGCATGCCGTGCGCGAGAAGTTCAGCATCGGAGTAGCTACGCTATCGCCCGAGCAGGCGCGCAAGCAGTTTGTTTCCGACGTGAACCGCTGCTGCGTGGTGGTCGAGGTGGCGCTCTATCCGTCGAAAGACGGGAAACTTGATGTATCGCTGAATCACCTGGTGCTGCGCCAAAACAACTCTGAAGTAGGAGACAAGCCGGCGAGCGCGAAGGTAGTAGCCTCCAAGCTACAGAAGAAGGCAGAGGCCACGCGCGACATCAGCGTGTACCCATCTGTGGGAGTCGGTTACGGAAACGGCGGATACGATCCAGCGACTGGAGCGCGAACGCCGGGCGGGACCTACAAGCAGGTGGGCGTCGGAGTGGGCATCGGAGGTAGCGGGCCGCAGCCGGGATCGACCGACAAAGATCGCTTGGCAATGGAAACTGAACTCACGGAAAAGGGATTGCCGGAGGGGTCGGCGTCGGCTCCGGTTTCGGGGTATGTCTATTTTCCTGTAGCGCGAAAAAAGAACCAGACCTTGATCCTCGAGTACACCGTGAACGGCGAGAAGGTGCAATTAAGGCTTCCGCAGTAGCCTTCGAATGTGACATCGGTAACTTTCCCGAATTACTTTTAGTGGAACAAGGGCGTGGCGGATTGATATCTTCGCGAGCATCTGTCCTTTTTGTCAGGGAAGGGCACGCGAATGATGGTGAAGGTGGGGCTGTGTGCGGCACTTTTGGCCGCCTGCGCATTTGCGCAGAGCGGGACCGCCGAAAGCGCCGCGCAGGAAGCTAAAATCGTTGTCCTCGAACGCCTGTGGAATGATGCCCAGGTGCATCGCGATTCACGCGCGCTGGAGGCGCTGATCGCCGATCGCTTCGTCAACACGGAATACGACGGCGAAGTCAGCGACCGCGACAAATTTCTCGCGGACATCAAAGATCCCGAATTCAAGCCCAGCCTGATGAACATTCGCGACGTGAAAGTGAACCTGTACCGCGACACCGCGGTGGTCACCGGCATTTATCTGACGAAGGGCACCTACAGCGGACGCATCTACGAACACACCGGCCGCTTCACCGACACGTGGATATTCGAGAACGGACGGTGGCTGTGTGTGGCCAGTCACACGAGTCTGGTGAAGAAGTAGATTCGCGACGGCTTGTGGCTCCCTTTGCTTCGCAATCCTGCTCGCAAACTAACCTTCTACTCACGTTAAAACTCTGGTGAGCGATAGGTGTCTTTTCCTCCCATCACTGTTAGAAGGACTCTCGTCGTTGCGATCTGCTCGGGCGCGATCGTAAGAATGTCAGCGGAGAGGACTACCAAGTCCGCCATCTTTCCTTGGGTGAGAGTGCCACGAATATTTTCCGCGAAGCTGGCGTAGGCACCGTCGCGGGTGAAGTGGCGGAGCGCCGCTTCGACCGGGATGCGGTTTTCCGGATACCATCCGCCCGCGGGCGTTCCTTGCGGCGTCATGCGCGTCACGGCGGTGTAAATCCCCAGTAAGGGAGTGAAGGGGTAGACCGGCCAATCGCTGCCGAAGGCTTGCACGGCTCCTGCATCGTCATAGAGCTTGAATGCGTCGGCGTGCGAGGTGCGCTCTGGGCCGAGAACCACGGCGAAATTCTGCAGCGCCGTGGGATCGGGGCTCGCGAACATGGCCTGCGTCGAGGCGATCACGCCTAACGGCTTGAAGCGCGGCAAGTCTGCCAGCTTCGGGAGTTCTCCGTGCTCGACGCGATGTCTTCGGCCCGATGTGCCGTTGGTTTTGGCGGCGTATTCGTAGGCATCGAGCGCCATGTGAATGGCCTTGTCGCCGATGGCGTGGAGCATGATCTGGAAGCCTTCGCGATCGTAGAGGGCGACCGTTTGATTCAGGTCATCCTGTTCCCAGAAGGGAATCCCGCTACCTCCTCCGACATAAGGATCGAACATGGCAGCCGTTTTCGCGTCGATGGTGCCGTCGAGAAATCCTTTGATCGCGCCGAACTGCAGGTAGGGGCCGCGGAACGTGTCGCGCAGTTCCTTGTAGTAAGCGAGGTCGTCCGTGGTGAGCGGGGTCTTGAGCTTGTGCGCCGTCGGCGATCCGCCTTCTTTCGGCAGGATGATGGGCGCAAAGCGGAAACGAAGTTTCAGTCTGCCTTCCGACGCAGCGCGCAGGTACGCGGGCCAGGACTTCGGTGTCCACGAAGCGTTCTGCACCGAGGTAAGGCCGGCCGCCGCTGCTTCGTCCATGTGAGCGAGCACGGACTGATAAACGTCATCGTCGTTTTCCGGCGGGATGTGATCTTCCACCAATCGCTGTGCGGATTCCTTGAATTCTCCGGTCGCATTGCCGCTGGCATCGCGCATGATGTGGCCGTTCGGTGGGTCGGCGGTGTTGCGATCGAGCCCGGCGATGGCAAGTGCCTTCGTGTTGGCGATACCCATGTGGCCGTCGCGCTCCGTGACGTACACGGGACGATCGGTGACGACAGCGTCGAGATATTTTTTGTCGGGCGATTGGTTCGGGAAAGTGGCGTAGCCCCAGCCGCTGCCGACGATCCACGGCAGGTTGGGATGGGATTTCGCGAAATCAGCGATGCGTTTCTGGAACTCCTCGAGCGTATCCGCGCCAACGAGGTTCACCCCATTGACGGAAGGACCGGGGAAGTGGAGATGCGAATCCTGGAAGCCGGGGATCACGAAGCGTCCGCGCAGATCGACGATTGCAGTATCGGCGACGGCGAGTTTCCGGATGTCGGCGTTGGTACCCACAGCAACAAGTTTGTCACCTGCGATCGCGAGAGCCTCAGCGGTGGGGTGTGCATCGTCGCCCGTCCACATTTTGCCGTTGAGGAAGATGCGGTCGACGTGGTCTGCGGCGAAGGCAGGCGCGAGGAGGAGAGTGAGGATACAGAGGAGATGTTTCATGGATGTTTTATTTCGGCGAATCGGCGAGATTGTACACGGTGACGGCGTGTCGTCCCTGAAGGGACTCGCTTTGCAGCATCGCGCCACCCCGCACTTACGTGCGGGGCTAGCTTCTGGCGTCGCTGGCGCGACTCCTGCGACGCGCTGTGATGGACCCTATCGTAGCCGCGATCTATGTTGGCGGGGCCACGGAAGTCTCTGAGTTTGCGGCGCCGCGAATCAGCGCCACTTTTTCAAGCTGGGCCAGGCTTCCGCGAAAGTCTTTTCGAATTTCTTCCCTTTGCAGATGAAGACCGGCAGATTCTTCTCGAGCGCGTAGGGGTTATCGGGAGATGTGCCAACGAATTCCACGTCGTTGAACAGCTCTTCAAGGCGTTTGCGGGAGTCGTCGAGCACGATCAGGCAATTTCCTGAATAACCGCGCGGCCCCCATAGAAACCACGTCTGATGTCCGCTGAGAGACGGCGGAAGGCCATAAGCGGGTCCGTACCAGTCGATGGCGCCGGCCGCGCCGTAGTCTTGCGCGAAGATGCCGCAGTCGGAGCGCTCCGCGGGCGGGATTCGATTCCATGCGACGACCACTTCACTCACGATTTCGTGCCATCCGAACTGGTCGGCGAAATGTTGCGGCAAAGCCGCTCCCATGTGGCTGTGCTCGCTGCGCGGAACCTTGAACGGAAGTTTTTCCTGGTAGGCGAGGTAATTGTCGACGGGCAGGACCGGCATGGCGACCGGCGCAATCCACGCCCCGCCCGCGAGAATTGCGATCACCGACACGGGCTTTAACCATCCGAGCTTCGGACCATCGAGAGCGCTCTCAAAAATCACAGCGCCTGCCCCGAGCAGCATCGGGTAGATCGGCGCCAGGTAGTAATTCTTGCCGTGCAAGACGATGAAGACGATGAGGCAGACGATGTACGTCCATCCCAGGAAACGATAGGGGCGCAGCGGTCGCCAAGACAGCAAGGCGATGACGCCTGCGATCCAGAGCGGCGCAACGATCGGCTGTATGAGCAGGCATTGCTGCAAAAAGTATTCGAGCGGGCTCAGCACCACATCGCGGCCTTCGGCTTTGATGTTGTGCATGAGTTGAACGAACGGGAAATCGTAGTGGACGTTCCAGAGCAAGTTGGGTAGGAAGATGAGTAAAGCTGCGAGGCCGCCCAGCCAGATCCATCTGTTCAGGAAAACGCGCCGCTGCTCGGTCAGCAACAGTCCCACGACGATGGCGAATCCAAAGACGGCAATCGAATACTTCTCCTGCATGCCGATGCCAGCAACCACTCCAAACCAGAGCCAGTAACGCGGTTGATTGCGTTTGGCGGCAAGGATTGCGAAGTAGGCGCATCCGGTCCAGAGCAACGGTTCGAGACAGTTGGTGGTGAGCATCGCACCGTCGTTGAGGTATGAGGGAGCGGCGATGACCGCAGCTGCGGCGCATATCAGGGCGAAGGGGCGGCCGCCAAGTTCGCGCGCGATCTGCGCAGTGAGAAGTACAGTCAGCGACATGGAAAGTGCGGGCAGAAAGCGGATGGCGCGGAGTGAATCGCCGAGCGTTGCCAATGATAGACGCGCGAGCCATGGAATGAGGGGTGGTTGGTCGACGTATCCCCAGGCCAGATTGCGCGCACAGGCGAGATAGTTGAACTCGTCGCGGAAGAAATCGTAGCGATTGTTGAGGTAGCAGTGGAGGATCAGCAGCGCGGTCGACATGGCGAGGACAACGCTCATGCCGTCGGAGAGGAAGGTCCGCCTTGCCGGAGTTGGGGAAGTGCTGGCCATGAAAGTTGGAAGCATATCGGAAGGTGGGAAGGAGTGCGAGAGGGCTGCGAGAGTCGCTCGAACACCTCGCGAATGGCTCTGGATCCAGGAGAAAAAACTTTACGAAGCCGTAGTTGTCCCTACGCACGCGGGGTCCTTCGACTGCGTTCGGCTGGCGCCTCACTGCGCTCAATGACAAGAGGGTTAGGGATGGAGTATCGCTGGCCAGTCGCGGACAGGAGTGTCCGCGCCACACGGCTACTCCAACACGCTGTCGTCGAGCTTCTTCCTTCCCCAGTCGGCGGCGGCCTGGATAAAAGCTACTACCAGCGGATGCGGTTTCTTTGCCGTGGAACTGAGTTGAGGCTGGAAGAGCGTCGCGATGAAGAAGCGGTGCGTGGGCGATTCAATGGCGCGGACTTCACCCTGCGGGCCGCGGGCGGCGATCGGAAAACCGGCCTCGATCGAGCACCATTCGAACTCCGGATTCAATTCGAAGTTGCAGAAGAATTCTTCTTTGATCACGTTTTCGCCGTAGAAAGTTTCGAGATATGAGCCCGGACGAACGCGGATCTCGGGCACGACACCGGAAAGCTTGGGAGCGCCCTTGGCTTGATTCGGTACTGCGCAAGCCACCGGGTAGATCACGATGTTCTTCGAGCCGGAGTTGTTTTCGGCGGTGTCGGCGTCTTTCATGCCCAGCACGTTGCGTGCGCATTCGATGACCGCGTATTGAAAGCCGCCGCAGGTGCCGAGGAAAGGCCAGTCGCGGGTGCGCGCGAATTCGATGCCTTTAAGCATTCCGTCCATGCTCTTGTAGGGACTGCCGGGCGAGGCCCAGAGGCCGTCGAAACTCTCGAGAATTTTGCGGCCCTCGGGCGCGGCCAGGGTCGGCGTGGGCAGCCACTCGGACTCCACTTTCAACTTCAGTTTCGAAGCCGCGTGTTGGATGGCGTCGTTGGTCGCGTGATGCGAACGAAACTCAGTGTTGAAGTCCCCGATGATCCCGATGCGAACCGTGTCAGCCACGTTGACATTCTAAATAACCCCGCGTGGGAGGGGCGGCGGAATCGTGGTGGGTGGGTTAGAAGGAAGGTGACAGAGCAGTCGCTAGTCGTCCGTGTCAGCGAGACCAAATCTGAGGCAGAGTGCAGAATCTCGAGCCACTTCAAGGGCGCAGTACACTTTTCGTTCCTTGCCCTTCGCACCTTGGGCTTGGCTAACGACTGACGACTAGCGACTGACGACTGCTCTCCTACAGCCAGCCCAGATGCGCGGCCATAATGTAAATGCAGGCCAGGGCTAGCGCCGGGCCTCCCCAGATCATCGCCGTGGCTTTCCAGTTCGAAGCGTTGCGTGGATTCGCTTGATTCAGCGCAGGGATGCGGAAGTCGGACGCGTTGGCTCCTTGTTGCAGTACGCGCGAGACCTCGGCTTCGGTTGTGGGAGTGGGTTTGCTTGTCGAGCGATCCTCCACTCGAACGGTGACTTGCATGGATGCGTGCGTCCAGGTTGCGGGACTCGGAATTCCTGCCTTCAACAGCGCAGCCGCGATACGGCCCTGCTGGGTCATGGAGGCGGAACTGGCGTCGACGGGCTCTTGAGGCGTGAGCTTGATGACTTCGGGGCGCGTGCTCCGTGGCTCGCTGTTTGCACTGCCAGCCGTCTTCTCTGCAGGCGCATTCGCAGGTTGATCGACCACTGAGCCCGGTCCGGATTTGACTGAACGATGAATCGGAACCGGCCAACGCTGCTGCAGGAGTGAAAAGCCGTGGAAGAAAAGCGAGAGCCCGGCGATCGCGCCGAGAGCGGCCGCAACCAGCAGAACGTCGCCTGAGTGCAACGAAAATGGCAACGAAAAATTCAAACGAGTGGCGTCCAGACACCGGCGGAATCCCGCGCTGTGCCTGGGTTTGAGCATAGCGAGGCGGGTGCGGGAGGGGCAGCGAAAAAGCTCGAATCACGCTTACGTCAGTAACGTTACGCGGCTGGATGGGACGAGTCAGTTTGCGGGTTTGACGCCGATCGTGCGGTCGAGTCTGCCTTGCGGAACAGGTAGTTATAGCGGTTGGCGGGGTCGTCGTGTTGCCAGCTGCGGATAAGTTCCAGTCCAGCCGATTGTGCCATGGCGATGAACTCGGCGGGCTGCGCGTAAAACGAGACTTGGCTTCCATAACGGATGGTCATGGGCTGGCCCGTTACTTTCCAGTAAATCATTCGCCGCAGCATGCCAAGGCAGGTCCGCAGTCCGTACTTGCGATATAGAAATGCCAGGGTCTCGCGAGCCGTGACGAACTCGGGCTCCGGCGGCGGGCCCGGCTCGAAGGGAATTTCGCCGATCAGCACGCGCGCGCCGGGCTTCGCCACGCGATGAATCTCGCGCAGGCTCGCTGGGATTTTTTCGCGCGCCACAATCAGCAGAACGTTGTTGCAGACCACGACCGAAGCGCATTCATCGGCAAGCGGCAAGGAGTCGGTATAGCCCTGGCGCGCGTCGACCCCAAGACTGCGCACGATGGCGGATTCTTCTTCGGTGGCGTGAAATCCGGTGGCGCTGCGGACGCCGGCCTTCTTTGCGAGGAGAAGCAGGGTACCGTCACCACATCCGATGTCGACAATGTCATCGTCGGCGGTGAGCGCGACCTCGCGCACAATGCGTTCCTGCACGCGCCGTGTGAGAGCTTGCTTGTTCTTCCCGCGCAGGGCGAGATCCTGGAGATTGCGCAGGCGCCGCGCCGTGTCCCGGCAGTATTCCACGTAGTCTGCGGAGCGGGTGATCATCTACGATGAGAGTAGCGCGGGGCGGGAGAAATGCATAGGTCCTTCGCTGCGCTCCGGATGACAATGCACTAGTAAATGACCCTCATTAACCAGTGGGCCTGCTATCGAGAAGCGAGCGTCCGCTCTTTCACGATTTCCTCTACGGCTGCGATGGCAGTATCGATTTCTTCGTCTTTGTTATAGAAGTGCGGCGAGAAACGCACGCCCGCTTGCGGGCGCCAGTCCACCAGGATTTCGCGGCGAATCAGTTCCTGCGCAACTGCTTGCGAATCGGGCATGTCGATGGACACGGTACCGCCGCGACGCTCCGGATCGCGCGGCGTGTTGACGCGCCAGCCATGTTGATCAGCCAACTCCATCAGGCGAGCGGTCTGGCGCTTCGATTTTTCGCGGATGTTGGCGACGCCGGCCTCCGTGATGATGGCGATGCCCGGGCGCGCGGCTTCGAGCGACGGGACGTGCAGGGTGCCGTTCATGAAGCGATAGGGCGGATCCGTGTAGCGGATCGGAGCGGGTTCGAAATTGAAGGGTTGCTCGTGAGCGTGCCATCCGGTGAAGCGCGGCTGGAGTTTTCTGCCAAAATCGGGGCGCACGTACAGGAAGGCGACGCCCGGTCCTCCACATAACCACTTCAGAACTCCGCCGCAGGCAAAGTCGGTATTAAGTTTCTGTACGTCGAGCGGCATGGTGCCGAGGGAGTGGTATGTGTCGAGCACGACATAAGCGCCGACTTTGTGCGCTTTCTCAATGATCGCGGCTGCGTCGTTGATGTAGGCGCTGCGGAAGATCACGTGTGAGATCGGGACGAGCAAAGTCTCATCGTCGATCGCATCGAGCAGTTGGTCGGTGGGGACACTGATACCGTCCGTCTTGACTACATGAACGCGAGCGCCTAAAGGCCGCTGCGCTTCCCAGAAATACATCACCGAGGGAAAGTTCAGATCGCTGTAGACAACCTTGTTGCGTTTGCCGGAAAAGTCCAGACAAGACGCGACCACGGCCTGGCAAGTCGTGACGTTCTGGTGAGTGGAGACGCTGCCCTTTGGGGCATTCATGAGCGCGCCCAGTTCCTCGCCAACTTGTGCGCCGAGCATCCACCAGCGCTCTTCCCACGCGCGTACTCCGCGCGTGGCCCAGGTGTCGGCGTAGCCTTTCATCGCGTTGTAGACACCGCGCGGCATGGCGCCCAGCGAGTTGCTGATCAGATAGTTAGTGCGCTCGAGAATGGGGAACTCGGGGCGGAAACGGAGGAGTGGGTCGGACATGGGAATAGTTTAAACGCAGGTGACAGGTCACGGGTGAGGTGACAGTTCTCAGTTCTCAGTTAAGGCTCGATGCTGCATTCTCTGTGACGGCGCCTGGTTTTTGTAGCGCCGATTTCACGCCCGTCGCTGTGTCTCATCCGTCGAAGCGAGGGCAAGATGCCCTCGCGACTGCCGGCAAGATGCTGGCGCTACGGTCAAGAAACTTGAAGCTCGAAACTCGAAACTCGAAACTCACTCCTTCCTCGTCCTCTTGATCACCCACCAGGCCGCTGTTAGCAGCAGTAGGTACAGCACTCCGCTGACCAGGTTCACGCGGGAATCCCACCAGCCTTTCAAAATCACGGCACAGACGACGGTGAAGCCGAGGATTGATCCCCATCCGCCGAGCGGTGAGCGCAGGGGTAGGGTCTGAATTTGCTCGGGCGTGGCGCGGTGGCGGAACGAGACGTGCGCGGCCAGCGAGACAATCCACGACAGCATCATGCCGAAAAAGGCGGCACGCAAGATGAACTCGAACGCGTCGCGCGGTGCATATTTTTCCATGACCAGCGCGACCACGATCCCGTAAGACGAAATCAGCACCGCCAGTTTCGGGGAGCCTTGCTTGTTCAATAGCCCGAGGCGGGCGGGAGCCCATCCGCTGCGCGCCATTGAGAACAGCATGCGCGACGAGACATACAACGCAGCGTTCGCGCCTGAAAGCGCAGCCGTCAGCACCACGAAATTCATGAGGTGCGCGGCGCCTGGAATGTTGACCGAACGAAACACGGTGACGAAAGGGCTTTCGCTCCCGCCCGCTTGGTTCCAAGGCATGACCCCAACCAACACCGCCATCGAGCCGAGGTAAAGAAAAGTCAGCATCGCGAACGTGATGCGCATGGCTTTGGCGATTTCATTCGGCGAGCGCGCTTCGCCCGACGATACCGCGACGAACTCGATGCCTCCGAAGGCATAGATCGCAAACGTCATTGCCAGAAGCGGAGCGAGGAACCCTTGTGGAAAGAATCCTCCCTGCGAGACGTATTGCGGAGGCGTGTGACCGTTTACCAGCAGCAAGGTACCCAGTGCGATGAAGGTCGCGATGGTGACGACCTTCACCATGGCGAACCAGAATTCGAAGCGGCCATACTCGCCCACATCGATCAGGTTGATCAGCAGCAGGGCCAGCGAAAAACCCGAGACCCAGACAATCCTGGGAACACTCGGAAACCACAGTCCCATGTAAATCCCGGACGCGACCAATTCGGTCCCGATCGAAACCGCGATAGCCGCCCAGTATCCGCCCCGGGAAAGAAATCCAGCCCAGTCGTTGAGGTAGAGATCGCCGTACACGCCAAACGAACCGGCGGCGGGGTGGGCGCATGCCAGTTCCCCAAGCGCGCACGCTACCGTGAAGTTGATAAAAGCGGCCAGCAGGTAACTCAGAATGACGGCCGGCCCGGCGAGTCCGATCGCGCTGGCCGAGCCAAGTAACAATCCGGTGCCGATCGATCCGCCGACCGCGACCATGGCGATCTGCCCGGCGCTGAGTTCGTGACGAAGTCCCTGCTCTTCGTTAGGGTTGCGAGGCTCCGGCATCTGGAACGTATACCAGAAAAGGAACCTACGTCCCAAAGTTCAAAGCCGGAATGACCTTCGTAACCGCAGTCGGCCGTTACTGCATTGCTGGCCCCTACCCCTGCTCCTAGAATCACCATGCAGGTTACTCCCCAATTACCCGTCCATGGCTGATCGAGCCGAAATCGCGAAGCGTGTCGCGCAAGCCGAGAAGCTCCTGCAAAGGGGCAAGACCAACGACGCCCTGGAGGAGTATCTCCAAGTCCTGCTGGAAGATCCGGAGAATGACAACGTCCGGTCAATGGCGGCGGATTTGTGTCTTTCGCTGAGCCGCACCGCCGAGGCGGTCTCCCTGCTGGGCGATCTTTTCGAGCGACAAATCGGTATTGGCGATGCGACGCGCGCCAGCCTGACCTATAAGAAGCTGGCACGGCACGGCAGCCCGACGTGGCAACAGAAATTCCGCTTCGGCCAGTTGCTCGAGAATTCCAACAAAAAATTGGCGATAGGCACTTACGAGAACGCGCTCGATGACCTGGCCAAGCAGCACAAGAAGGCCGAATCGCTGCAAGTGCTGACCCGCATTGTGACGCTCGAGCCGACCCAGGCCAACTACCTGCGGATGGCGGAACTGTGCTCGCAACTGGGCGAGAGCAAAACTTCGGCGGCCGCTTTTCTCAAGTCCGCGGAACTGGCTGAGGCCGCGGGCGCCGACGCGTCACAGTACTTCGAGCGAGCCTACGCGGAAGACGCCAGTGATCCGAGGATTGCGCTGGCTTACGGCAAGAATCTGTTGCAGCAGGGACAAATTGGCGCGGCAATCTTCATCTTTGAGCCGCACGTGATCGCGGGCAATCCTTCGCCTGAACTGCGCGACTATTACAGCCAGTCCCTGCTGGCAGCAAATCGCCTGTCAGAGGCTGAGCCCCTGGTGTGGCAGTTATTCGAACAAAACCCTGGCCGCATTCAGCAGGTGGTCGATCTGATTGGGAAAATGATCGACAGCCAGCAGGATGCGGAGTCCGTCGCGCTGGCTCGCAAGCTGGAAATGTTCCAGCGCAAACGTGGCGAGCGCCGCGCGTTCGTGGCCACCATGCAGGATTTGACCACCGGCCATCGTTCGTCTCCTGAGATGCTGGAGTTTCTGAGCGAGCTGTTCAACTCCTCGAATCGAGAGAACGACTACTGCCAGACGCTGTTGAAGCTTTTCGATCTCTACGTCAGCACGGGGAGTTTCCAGAAGGCCGGGGAATGTCTCGATCGTGCCGCCGACGTGGACCCCTACGAGCGCGGGCATCAGAAGCGTTTGGAAATACTGAAGGGTAAGATTCCGGATGACCGGTTCAAGGTCATCTCGTCGCGCCTGAGCGCGATGAACAAATCCGTTCCGGAAGCCGCGCGCGCGGAGGAGCCCACGCTGGGTGCGGCTGCCCTGCAGGATCTGATGCTGCAGGCAGAAATCCTGGTGCAGTACGGAATGCGTACCAAGGCCGTGGAACGGTTGCAGCGCATCCAGGAATTGTTTCCGCGCGAAGAAGAACGTAACGAAGATCTGCAGAGACTCTACCTGGCCGCGGGGGTTACTCCAAGATATGCGGGTTCGGCGCCAGTACCGCCCGCCCCTGTGGCTCCCGCTGCTCCCGCACCGGCCACGATTCTGGCGGTGCCTCCAGCCGTGCATGGGGAGCAAGCCGACGTCAGCAGCTTCACGCGGGTCGCAGAAATCACTCGCAAGCTGTATCACCAGAACAATGCCAACGCAGTGCTGGCGACGGCGGCCAACGAGATTGGCGGTCAGTGGAAAGTCACGCGCTGCGTGGCCGCGATGCGCAAGCCGGGACTTCCGCCCACGGCGCTGCAGGAATATCACACAGACGGAACCGCCAGCGGCGAGTCGGCGGCACTCGCTTCGGTGGTCACCGCCTGTCAGGACCTGGCGGTCGCTCGCGGGACCGTCAGCATTCCAGATACCTTGAGCGCCGCCGAAGTGCAACCCATACGGCGAGCGCTGGCCGAGTTGGGAGTGACCTCTCTGCTCGTGTTGCCGCTGGTGGATGGGGAAGATCACATCGGGGTGCTGATCTTCATGCAAAGCTCCGAACGCAACTGGCATCCGTCAGAAATTGTGGTTTTGAAAACGCTCGTCGAGCAGGTTGTAATTGCGTTGAATAACGCCGGATTGCGGCGGCTGGTGCGCAATCTCTCGGTCACGGATGAGAAGTCGGGTCTGCTGAAACGGGCGTCCTATCTCGACCTGGCGCTCGCCGAGGCCCAGCGAGCCGCGCAGCAGGCAACTCCATTGAGCATCCTGCTGATGCATTTCGGACGCGGGGCCGCCATGATCAAGGAGTTCGGAGAGCCTGCCCTGGAAGCGGTCATGGATCAGGTGGGACAGCTCTTTACCGCGAACATCCGCTCCAACGACTTGGCGTTCCGCTATGACACCACCACGGTCGCGATTATCCTCGGGGACACAGCGGAGAAAGAGGCGCTGCTCGCGGTTGAGAAATTGCGCAAACTGGTCGCCGATGTTCGCATGCCCGGCAAAGATCAGCCTTTGCCCTTTTCGGCGGGCCTGGCGGAGGCAGTGATGCGGTCTGCATATGATCCCGTCGATATCGTCACGGAAGTAATTAACCGTGCCGAGCAAGCTTTGCACGACGCGCTCACCCAGGGCGCGGGTACTGTTTTGTCGCTGGCGCCCAGCCTGGCGTCAGCAGCCGTCGCGTAGGAGCTACGAGCCACGAGCTTCGAGCTTACAAATTCCCCAAATATTCGATGCCCAGCCTGGCTTGTTTTGCCAACTGCCTTTGGGAATCAACGCTCTTTCTTGAGAGGACTCGTGTGGCTCGCGACGCACAACCATTTTCCGTTCATAAAAACCCAGGTGTCGGTGAATCGGCCGTAATGGTCGAAGGGCTTTCCTTTGTAGGAACCTTTGGCGTGATAGGTCCCCGCCACCACCGCCGCGTTCTCGTATAAGAAGATCCGCTCATCGCTGTTGGCCATCAGAGTCGGGGCGTATGAAGGGTCTTTGTTGTCGGCCAGGAATTGAGCCTTGGTCTGGAAGACGCCATCGTTGTCGGTGCTAATGAACGTGTCGGCCACCAACTCGTCGAGCGCCTTTGAGTCGTGATGCAACTGTGCCTGGTTCCAGGCATTCTCCAATGCGATCAGGAGAGTCTCGTTGCCGTGCGGCGAAGCTCGCTGTTGCGCCGTGACTAGACAACCGGCAAGGCAGAGTAAGAACGGTATAAGTAGCGTCTTGGTCATTCCGATGCCTCCTGAGCGGACCAAGTTCTTTAAATCCAGCGGGGAAACATTCTCAGGCTCGATCACAGAACTCTAGCACTGAACGCCGACCGTCATTTCTGCAATCCGCGGCGCTTGAATCGCGGGTGCACGTTGAAGCGTAATAGCTAGAAATGATGGAAGATATCAAGCTCGCATCCCCAAACTGATCCCGCGCGGCTCGTGGCTCGAAGCTCACAGCTTTTCTTTGTTACACTGACAAGTTTGGCTTCGTATATCTGGCCTCTTTCTAGAAGGACTCATGCTGAAACCGGGTGACATTGCAATCGTAAGCGGTGCGCGTACGCCCATGGGGCGCTACTGCGGCAAACTCAAGGACTTTGCCGCCCAGGAACTGGGGGCATTTGCGGCTCAGGGCGCCATCGAGCGCTCGGGAATCGATCCCAAAGAATTCGATCACGTCGTGTTCGGCAACGCGCAGCAGACCTCCGGTGATGCTTTGTATGGTGCCCGTCATGTCGGACTGCGCGCCGGCCTGCCGATCGACACGCCGGCGCTCACCGTCAACCGCTTGTGCGGGTCGGGCATGCAGGCCATCGTGAATGCAGCGCAGATGATTCAAACGGACGAAGCCAAGATGGTGCTTGCCGGCGGCATGGAAGCGATGTCGCAGGCGCCGTTCGTGATCCGCGGTCGCGACGGCTTTACGCTTGCGCCGGGCGGAAAGCTGGAAGACTCGCTGATGGTTGCGCTGCTCGATTCCTATTGCGGCCTGTACATGGCAAATACCGCGGAACTGTACGGCGAGCAGCAGGGCATCACGCGGCAGATGCAGGATGAATTCGCGTTGCGATCGCAGCAAATGGCCGATGCGGCCTACAAAGAAGGACGGCTGCAGGAAGAACTCGTTCCGGTGCCGCTGCGAAATCACAAGCGCGAGTTGAGCGGCGAGATGTTCACCGAGGACGATCACCGGCGCCCGCAGACCACGATGGAAGGCCTGGCGAAACTGCGTCCGGCATTCGGGCAGAGCGGGACGGTGACAGCCGGCAATGCCAGCGGGATCGTCGACGGCGGCGCGGCTGTGGTCGTGATGTCAGTGGAGCAGGCGCAGAAGCGCAACCTGAGCCCGCTGGGCCGGATCGTGAACTGGGGTATCGCCGGCGTCGATCCGAAACTGATGGGCCGCGGACCGGTTCCGGCCACCAAACTCGCTCTGCAGCGGGCGGGGCTGACTTTGGATTACATCGACTTGATCGAAGTGAACGAAGCGTTTGCGGCGCAGTATCTCGCGGTCGAGAAAGAACTGGCCCTCGATCGCAGCAAGGTCAACGTGAATGGCGGCGCGATCGCGCTGGGCCATCCGCTGGGTGCGACTGGAACGCGGCTGGTGATCACCCTGCTCTACGAGTTAAAGCGGCGCAAGAAGAAGTATGGGCTGGCTACGGCGTGCATTGGCGGGGGGCAGGGGATTGCTATGGTGGTGGAAAGTTTTCAGTAGAGGCTTGGTTTTCACGAAGAGCCGTTTCACCACAAGGCACAGAGAAGGGCGCGTGTACAACAGGGACAAAACTCCGAGAGAAATTGCCAACATTATCGAGCGATTTGTGTACAGAGTGACATCGACTCTACCGCTGCAAGTCAATTTGGAATGGAATGATCTGCTGTGGTGAGGTCGGTACTGCTACTTAAAGGATTCATATGGAAATCAAAAAAGTAGGTGTTCTTGGCTGCGGTCTCATGGGATCCGGCATCGCACAAGTAGCAGCAATGGCCGGTTTCGATGTCACAGTGCTCGAAGTCGAGCAGAAGTATCTCGACAAGGGCTTTGCCGGGATCGAGAAGTCGCTGGCGAAGTTTGCCGAGAAGGGCACGATCAAAGAGACGCCCCAGGCGGTGCGGGCGCGGCTCAAAGGCGCGACGAACAAACAGGATCTCGCGGATTGTGACATCGTCATCGAGGCCATCATCGAGAATGTCGAAGAGAAGAAGAAGATGTACGCGTCGCTCGATCCGATCGTGAAAAAGGACGCGATCTTCGCTTCCAACACGTCCTCGATCTCGGTGACCGAGTTGCTGACTTCGGTGAGGCGGCCGGAGCGATTTATCGGACTGCACTTTTTCAATCCCGTGCCGCTGATGAAACTAGTCGAGGTGGTCAAGACCATTGCCACGGCTCCCGACGTCTACGACGCGGCCTACGAATTCGGAAAGAAACTCGGCAAGGTTCCTGTACGCACCTCCGATAAGACCGGCTTCATCGTGAACCGGCTGCTGGTGCCGTACATGCTGGATGCGATTCGGGCCTACGAAGAGGGCGTGGGATCCATCGAAGACATCGACAACGCCATGAAGCTGGGCTGCGCGTATCCGATGGGGCCGTTCACATTGCTCGACTTCGTGGGACTCGATACTACGTACTACATCACACATGTGATGTATGACGAATTCAAGGAGCGCCGCTTCGCATCGCCTCCGCTCCTGAAGCGTCTGGTGATGGCGGGATGGTACGGGCGAAAGTCGGGGCGCGGGTTTTATGATTATGCGGACCCCTCGAATCCGGTGGCGGGGAAGTTCTAGGAACGCAGAGGTCAGATTGCAGAATAGAAGCTTTTCCCGTGGATTTGCCGCATGAACGTGCGTTCATTTTCGCTGGGAATGAGAAATTTGGGTGTTCCCATACTCGCGTTATGTTTGTTGATGGGTACCGCTTGCCATCCCTGCGAGAATGAAGAATCAGCCGAACATAGGTCTCCGGATGGAGCTTGGAAAGCCGTCGTGTTTGAACGAGGCTGTGGTGCTACCGTTGGACCAATGTTCAGATGTCAATATTGCCATCGTCTGACCGTTTACCCGACGGGCCCGGAAACACATTTGTGATCGACAACAATGGCGGTAGTTCTGCCCAGCAATCTGTATACGTTGACTGGACGTCGAACAATTCTATCCGGATTACTTATCCGAGTAACGCCCGCGTCTCCAGACAGGAGAAGCTAGTCGGAAAAGTTGATGTAACGTACGTCGCCAAATAGCCACCAGCAATGAATCGACTATGAACTTCGAAAACATTCTCCTCGAAAAGAAAAATTCCATTGCTTACGTCACCGTCAACCGGCCCAAAGTGCTCAACGCACTGAACATGGCAACCATGGAAGAACTGCGGATAGCGTTCACTGCCATCCAGAACGAGGCTGCAATCCGCGTCGCTATCCTGGCCGGCTCGGGCGAGAAAGCCTTCATCGCAGGCGCCGACATTGGCGAGTTGTCGAAGCACGATGCTGTCTCGGGCAAGGAGTACACGCATCGCGGGCAGTCGGTGCTCGACCTGATCGAAAGTCTGGGCAAGCCGGTGATTGCTTGCATCAACGGCTTTGCCCTGGGCGGCGGATGCGAGATTGCTATGGCCTGCACGATGCGTCTGGCGAGTTCGAATGCCAAGCTCGGTCAGCCGGAAGTGAAACTCGGGATTATTCCCGGCTACGGCGGCACGCAGAGGCTGCCGCGCCTGGTTGGCCGTGGCATCGCCATGCAACTGGTGCTGACCGGCGAAATGATTTCAGCGGACGAGGCGCATCGGATCGGCCTGGTCAACGAGGTCGTCGCACCGGCCGAATTGATCCCGCGCGCCGAGGCGATTGCTCAGAAAATTATCGCGAACGCACCGCTGGCGATTCAGTACGCGATGGAGGCGGTCAACCACGGCCTCGATTTGCCGCTGGCCGAGGGGCTCTATCTCGAAGCCACGCTGTTCGGCGTTTGCTGCGCTACGGAAGACAAGAAAGAAGGCACCACCGCGTTTCTTGAAAAGCGCGCGGCGGCGTTTAAAGGAAAGTGAAATGATTTCGGATTTTAGATTTTAGATTTCAGATTGAAGGGCTTTTTCACCACAGAGTCACAGAGCCACAAAGAAAGGCTTTGAAGTGGGTTTCTCTATGTCTCTGTGGCTCTGTGGTAGAAACACGCCGGTCCCATGCTCAAGTCTCTCCATATCGGGCGCTACGTCACCAAGCCGGAAGACCTCCGCGCACTCACTGCTTTTCTCGAGGCGATTGGCTTCCAGCGCTTTGCAGAGACGGAGAAGCGATCCGCAGTGTTCTCGGCTCCGGTCGGGCTGCTGAGCGTGAATGAGCTGCCGTCGGAGTATCCGAAAGAAGTATTGGACCACCTGAAAGACATCAACCGGCTCATCGTGCTTGAGGTGAGCAATCCCGACGACGTGTTTGCGATCGCACAGAAACAGAAGCTGAAAGTGCTGATGGACTCGGCTTCTCCGAAAACTGGAGAACGCAGTTTTTCGCTCGCCTTGCCCGGAGAAATTATTGTCACCGTGCACGGATTGCCGGAGGAACTTCCGGCCGGACAGGCAGGAGACCTGAAGGGAGCCGGGAGGCACTTTGCGATCGTCGTGAGCCGCTTCAATGCATTCATCACGGAGCGTTTGTTGCAGGGTGCGCTCGACGGACTGCGCCGCAGCGGGGCGCGAAGGGAAGACATCGAGATTACGCGCGTGCCGGGCAGCTTCGAGATTCCTTCAGCCGCGCGCATGCTCGCCGAGAGCGGCAAGTACGACGCCATCATCTGTCTCGGCTGCCTGCTGCGCGGCGATACGGCGCACTACGACGTGATCGTGAACGAATGCGCACGCGGGATCGGACAATCGGCGCAGGAAACTGGCGTGCCGCACGCTTTTGGCGTGCTGACCTGCGACACACTCGAACAAGCCATCGATCGCGCCGGATTGAAGATGGGGAACAAGGGATTCGAGGCGGCGCTGACAGCGGTGGAGATGGCGAGTTTGAAGGAAGTCGTCAGTCGCCAGTCGTCGGGAAGGAAGTCCTCAGTCGCCAGTCGACAGTCTGTAGCAAGCGCCCCCAACGGCAAGAACGCTGGCAAGAAAACTGTCGTTGCTCGATCGTCGGTTGTTGGCAGATCTGCTCGCCGTCGGCCATCGAGTAAGTCGACGAAAAAGAGAAGCGCCCAATAGAGATCTCGCCAAAACTGCGATCTCTGAAGCCCAACCTTCCTGTAAACTGGCCTTCAACTTTTAACCAATGCGGCGACCTTCAATAGAACCGCTGACGACCGACGACTAGCGACTGCTTTATGGGAACCCGAAGAAAATCTCGCGAGCTGTGCCTGCAGATGCTGTTTCAAGCGGACATGGGCAAACAGGTACCGGACGCTGTCCGGAAAACTTTCTGGGCCGAGCGCAAGGAAGTTACGGATGACGTGCGGGGGTTTGCCGACGATTTGTTTCGCACCGCAACCGACCGCACCTCCGACATCGACAAGCTGATCGAAGGCCACGCCGAGCACTGGCGGATGGAACGCATGGCAGCGGTGGATCGCAACATCCTGCGCAGTGCGGTGGCGGAGTTTCTGGGCTATCCGCAGACACCGCGTGCGGTTGTTATTAATGAAGCCATCGAGATCGCGCGCAAGTTTTCCAGCCCGGAGTCGGTACAGTTCATCAACGGCGTGCTCGACAGTGTGGGACGGGACCTGGAAAAGGCGCGAGCGTAGGACGTCGCGATTAGCGACGGTTGAGAAAAGCGAACCTCAGCGGCTAAAGCCCTGAATGGCATTGCCTCACGGCTGAAGCCGTGCCCCTCCCAAAGTTGTTTTCCTGAATTTCTTCAAGCCTAGATTACGGCTGCACAGCCACCAGATCCGGATTGCAGGTCAGTGGGACGTTGCTGCACAGGCTTGATTTGTTGCTGTTGTTGGCGGTTGAGAACGTGATCTGTTCGAGGTCGCCTCCGGAAACTGTACTAACCACGTGTACCGATCCGTCGTTGGCGCCGACATAGATGAGGGTTCCGTCGGGCGTGAGGCTGGCATCGAGCGGCACAGGATTTCCGGCTAGCGGAATCGCAGAGACTGCGTTCACTCCCAGATCGACCACGAAAACGCTTCCCAGATTGCTGGCGAGAATGTAGGCGCGGGAGTAGTCCGGCGCGATCAACAGCTTGAGAGGCGTGAAGGTGCCTTGCCCGAGATTGACGAAGTTCGATCCCGTGGGAGTGGCGGTGAAAGGGCAGGTCGTGGCCGATGGACTGTTCAACGTCGCGGGAGTCGGCGCTTGCACCTGCACATCAAAGACATCGATGCCCGGCGACTCCACGCCGATGGCGCGCACTCCGTCCGCGATGGCGCGGAACAGCGTGGGATGGCCTCCCGAGAATGCGGTCGCTTGTCCGTAGGTCGTATCGCAGGCATTGCGCATGGTAACGCCGCTCGGCCCAGCAAGATAAATAAGAGATCCGTTCACGTAAGACGACACCGCCGTTTCAACCGCCGGCAGGGCTATAGTCTTCATCGCCTGCGAAGGCGAATACACATACATCGTGCTGCCCGCGACCAGGAACGCTTTCAACCCATCCGGAGAGAAGTCGGCCGCAGTGACGCCGGTAAGTAGCAACGGAACAACGCTCTCGCTTGTGCCTAGCAGACCCGTAATCACGTAGACCTGATTGGGCACGGATTTCGTGTCGGAGACGATGACTTTGTCGCCGTCGACCGAAACGGCCAGCACTTTGCCGGGAACGTTGGTCATTTGCGAAACCGTGCCCGCTGTCGTGGAAGTGCCGGCGCTGAACACGATGAGTCCGGCTGAACTGCCGAGAAACGCCTTTACTGCCGCGGCTTTCCCCGCACTTGTCGTTCCAGGCAGGGGGGAGAAGA
>Ga0209811_10000337_pt1 | contig 20950 bp, 17 predicted proteins | sample Coa_R1_6_FD_187161 | JGI IMG/M metagenome (GOLD analysis project Ga0209811, IMG submission 187161) | Surface soil microbial communities from Centralia Pennsylvania, which are recovering from an underground coalmine fire. - Coalmine... | ecosystem: Environmental > Terrestrial > Soil >... | reverse complement strand
TTCGACGAGCGAGGGGTCCACCCCGGATTCCCTCAGGATCTTTTGGACGGTGTCCCGGAGGTCCTTCTCCTCGAACTGCCGCGCCGAGAGGTTCACCGAGATCGGCGGCACTTTCAGATCGCGTCGCTGCCATGCCGTGATCTGGGCGCAGGCCGAGCGCAGGACCCACTCGCCGACCGGGACGATCAGGCCGGTCTCCTCGAGCACCGGTATGAACTCCGCCGGCGAGACCGTGCCCCTCTCCGGGTGCTGCCAGCGCAGGAGCGCCTCGAAGCCGCAGATCCTTCCTGTAGTGAGGTCGGCCTTGGGCTGGTAGACCAGCCGGAATTCATTGCGCTCCAGGGCTCGCCGCAGCGCCGCCTCCATCTGCACGCGCTGCAGCGCGCGCTCGTTCATGTCGCGCGTGAAGTACTGGTAGTTGTTGCGTCCCTGCTCCTTGGCGCGGTACATCGCCGCGTCGGCGTTCATGACGAGCGCCTCCGCGCTGTCGCTGTCCGCGGGGTACAGGGTGATCCCCACGCTCGCCGAGACGTAGGTCTCTTTGCCGTCGAGATCGAAGGGCTGCTTGAAGGCCTCGATGAATTTCTGCGCCACCCGGCCTGCGTCGCCGGGTTTCGCGAGCTCCGACAGGATCGCGGCGAACTCGTCGCCTCCGAGCCGCCCCACGGTGTCGCTGCCGCGGATGCAGTTTCGCAGCCGCACCGCGGCTTCCTTGAGCAGCTTGTCGCCGGCGCTGTGCCCCAACGTATCGTTCACCAGCTTGAAGCGGTCGAGGTCGATGAACAGCACCGCCATCGGCCAGTCGTTGCGCTTGGCGAGGGCCATCGCCTGCTCCAGGCGGTCCTGGAACAGGTTGCGGTTGGGCAGGCCGGTAAGCGCGTCGAATTGCGCCATATACGCCACCTTCTCCTCGATCGCGAGGCGCGCGCGGATGTCGCGCGAGATGGCGGCGATGATCGTCGTATCGCCGGAGCGCAGCACGTGGCGCGTCGATTCGAAGGGCAGCTTGGTGCCGTCCTTGCAGATGTACTGGCTCTTCATCCCGCGCGGGATGTAGTCGGTCGTCGCGGTCGGGCGCGCCATCAGCGCGTCGTAGTCCCGCTCCAGTTCCTCGCGAGTGACCGGGAGCACGTCCTGCGGCCCCAGGCCGAGCAACTCTTCCCTCGTGTAGCCGAGCTGCCGGCACGCGGTCTTGTTCACGTCGACGAAGCGCATGGTCGCGCGGTCGATCAGGACGATGATGTCGGCCGAGTTGTCCATCGCGAGCCGGAAACGGCGCATCTCCTCCTCGGCGGCGCGGCGCTCGGTGACGTCGCGCACGACCGCGATGATCACGTAGCTTCCGTTCGACAGGATCGCGCGGCGGAAAGCCTCGATCGGAAACCGCTGGCCGTCCTTTCGCTGGTACGAGCCCTCGACGGTATCGCCCTGCCCGCCCTCCATCAGGCGGACATAGACCGCCGACAGCTCGTCGCGGGGGACGCCGAGGATGTCCTGCGGGGTCTTCGCGAGCAGCTCCTCGCGCGTGTATCCGAGCTTGCGGCACGCGGTGTCGTTGACGTCCATGATGCCCATGCGGACCGGATCGATGAGCCAGATCATGTCCTCCGACGCGTTCATGGCGGCGCGGAAGCGGCGCAGCTCGTCCTCGCCCTGCTGGCGGCTCAGGAACTGGCCCAGCATGCTGCCGATCACGCGCACCGCCTGGAGCAGGCGCGAATCGGGCTCGCGCACCTCGCGGCTGTTGAACGCCATGACGCCGAGCGGCTTTCCCCGGAAAGTCGCCGGGAAGAAGAACGCGCCGTGCATGCCCGCGGCAGCCCCGAAGCCCCGCTTCTCCACGCGCGGGTCGGTATCGGTGTCGTGCGCCCACTGGGGCTGCTGCTCCTTGAACGTCCAGCCGACCAGCCCGCTTCCCGGAGCGTAGGCGAGGTCGCGCGAGCGCGCGATGAATCCGTCCATGCGCTCTCCCGGCATGCTCCAGAATTCGTGGAAGCTCAGCGCGTTCCGTGCCTCGTCCCAGCGGAAGTAGCGGGCGCAATCCCAGCCCTCGGTCTCGCAGATCGCGCGCATCACGGCCTTGAGTCCCTCAGCCGAGCTCTCGGCGTCGGCGAGGTGGCGCGCTACCGCGTGCTCCAGCTTGAGCAGGCTCTCGTCGCGCTTGCGCGCGGTGATGTCCTTTCCGATTCCGCGGTAGCCCGTGAAAACCCCGGACTCGTCGAACACCGGCTCGCCGCTCACGCTGATCCAGACCTTGCCTCCCGCGTCGTCCAGCCGGCACAGCTCCAGGTCCTGGAAGGGTTTGCGCGCGTCGAGCACCGCGCGGTGCGCCGCCCAGTCGGCCGCGGTCATGTTGGCGTACTCGAAATCCCAGCGGCGCCTGCCGATGGCTTTGTCGCGCCGCCTGGCCATCCACGTCGGGCCGCTTCCGGCCCCGGAGACGAAGCGGTATTCGGTGTCCTGCTCCCAATACATGTCCGAAGCGAGCTCGGTCAGGCTGCGGAACCGCGCCTCGCTGCGGCTCAGAGCGCTCTCGACGCTCTCCTCGCGCCTGAGCTTGGAGAGCAGCACGAGCCCGAACCACAGGACCACCAGCGAGAAGAAGCCTCCCGCCGCGACGTAGATCTGGCGCTCGTAGCGATATTCCGCGAGCACCGTGTCGAGCGCCTGCCCGACCACCGCGTAGAACGGAAACCCGGCGACCCGCTGGAAGCTGAAAATACGCTCCACTCCGTCGAGGCCGCCCCGGCGCACCTCGCTGGCGGAGACCGCGGCGCCGCCCGGGACTTCCGGGAGCCGGAAACCGGGGGCACCCTCGTCCGGCCAGCGCACGAAAAGGGTGTTGTCGAGCCGCCGCAGTCCCACCAGGCCTTTCGCACCGAGGCGGAGTCCCTCGTACACCCGGGTCAGGCTTTCGTGCGACACCGACAGCACCATCACGCCGGAGAACCGTCCGCCCTTGTCGAGGATCGGGCGCGTGAAGTGGATCAGCGATGCTCCCGTCACTGCTTCCCTCGTCGGGTTGCTGACGCGCAGCTCGTCGACCGGTTTGCCGCGGTGAGCGACGAAGTATTCCGCATCGCCGAGGTAGGTGTCCCGCCCGGCCGGGCTCGAATAGGCCAGGCGGCCCTTGGCGTCGATGACGGAGACCCTGACGGGAAAGGCGTCTCGGCGCAGCTCCTTCTCGAGCGCCACGGTGCCGGCAAGGCCCGCGGGGTTCTTGACCCACTGGAGCCTCAGGCGCCTGAGCAGCAGATCGACGGTCTCCGCGTAGGCGGAGAAGTGGCCGGCGACGACGCCGCCGACGTTCTCGCCGTGCTGGCTCGCGAGGCGAACCGCGTCTTCACGCTCCTTGCCGAGCTGGGACGCGACGGCGCCCCAGATCAGCAGCACGATGACGGCTACGGCCGCCATCAGCTGGGCGCGGAGCTTGCGGATGGGCGTGGGACTCATGGGGGCCGCGGGAAGATTCCTTCCGGGACGCACTCACGGTATGCCTCGCTGGGGAGCACGTCAACCGACGGGCCCGCGCTCCGATGACGCCTATTCGGCCTTTGCGCCGGAGGCAACGACCACTTTCTCCCATTTCGCGGTCTCGGCCGCGATGACCTTGCCGAAGTCCTCGGGAGAGCCCTTGATCGGCGTGCCGCCGAATTCGACGAGGCGCTTGAGCATGGAGGAGTCGTTGAGCGCCGCGTTCACCGAGACGTTGACGCGGTCGATCGCCTCGCGCGGCGAGCCCTTGGGCATGCCCAGGCCGAACCACGCGGTCGCCTCGTAGCCGGGCACCGTCTCCGCCACCGTCGGAACGCCAGGCAGCTCGGGCGAGCGCTCGGCCGAGGTGACCGCGAGCGCGCGCAGCTTGCCGCCCCGGATATGCCCGATCGACGAAGGCAGGTTGTCGAAGAGCACGTGGACCTGGCCGGGGATGAGGTCGGCGAGCGCGGGGCCGGCGCCCTTGTAGGGTACGTGCAGCATGTCGCAGCCGGTCATGAACTTGAACAGCTCGCCCGACAGGTGCACCGAGGTGCCGCTCCCGGAGGAAGCCATGTTGATCTTGCCGGGGTTCGCCTTGCAGTAGGCGATGAATTCCGCGACCGTCTTCGCCGGGAAGGACACCGGCACCTCCATCACGTTGGGCGAGCGGATCAGGCCCGCCACGGGAGCGATGTCGCGGACGAAATTGAAGGGCAGGTTCTTGTAGAGCGTCGCGTTGATCCCGTTCGCGGGGTTGACCAGGAACATCGTGTACCCGTCCGGCGCGGACTTGACGACGAAGTCCACGCCGATGTTGTTGCCCCCGCCCGGCTTGTTTTCCACGACGAACGACTGCCCCAGCTTGTCCGTGAGCCAACCCGAGATAAGGCGGGCCAGCAGGTCCGTCGTGCCCCCGGGCGGATACGACACCACCAGCTTGACCGGGTGCGCGGGATAGTCCGCGGCAGCGGCAAGGCCGGGGGACAAGGACAGCAGGACGAGCGCGGCGGAGCGAACGAAGCGGTGCATGGGACTCCCTCTCAAGATAACGGGTCCCGCTATCCTAGCCAATTCCGTCGCCTTCTTCACCCGCCCTTTCTCAGGGCCACAGCCGCCCGCTCGCGAGCCGCGCGCCGTCGCGCAGGGCCTGGAATTTCGCCCATACCACCGTGGGGTGTACTTCCGTGTGGTAGCTCGCCTGCGAGGAGAACCCGCAGTCGGCGCCCGCGATCACGTGCTCCCTGCCGACGAGGTTCGCGAAGCGCGCCAGGCGCTCGGCGATCAGCTCGGGGTGCTCGACGATGTTGCTCGCGTGGGTGATCACGCCCGGGATGAGCGTCTTGCCTTCGGGCAGCTTCACCGACTCCCAGAGGTGATACTCGTGCTCGTGGCGCGGGTTGGCGCCCTCGAAGCTGTACGCCCCGGCGTTCACCTCGAGCATGTAGGCCACCACGTCGGAGAGCGCCGCCTCGTGGATGCGCGGACCCTCGTTGATACCGTAGCAGGTGTGGTAGCGCACCTTTTCCGGGGCGATGCCGCGCAGGCTCCCGTTGACCGCATCGACGTACATGGCGGCGCGCCTCCTGCGCTGCGCGGTGTCGAGCTCGGGATCGGCGAAGATGTCGCACAGGAACGGGTCGTCGACCTGCAGCTGCAGTCCGGCGTCGACGATCGCGCGGTATTCCGCGGAGAGGGCGGCGCCCACCGCGTGGAAGAACTCCTCCTCGCTGCTGTAGTACTCGTTGGTGCCGACGCCGCTCGGCGCGACCGCGGGTACGAAAGCGCCGTGCGCCCCGGCCGCGACCGCGGCGGCCTTCAGGTTCTCGATGTCGCGCTTGAGCGCCTCGGTGCCGCGGTACTGGACCGGGCCGACGCACACGAGCGGCACCACGGGCGCGATCGCGCCGCCCGTCATCGCCTCCCTGAAGTATTTCTCGTAGTACTCGGGAAAGGCGGCGACCTCGGCGGGAAACATGCGCCGCTTCTGCTGCGGCCGCGGCTCGAAGCCGCCGAGACGCTCGCGCACGTAGGTGAAGAAGCCCGGCTTGGACAGCTCCCCGTCGCTGACGACGTCGATCCCGCACTGCACCTGCCTGAGAACGCATTCGGCGACCGCGCTTTTCACCCGCGCGTCGTACGCGGCCTTGTCGTGCAGCGCACCCGCGAGCCTCGCCTTCATCAGGTCGAGGAGATCCTTCGGGCGCGGCAGGCTGCCGACGTGGGTGGTGAGGATGCGATCCCGCTTGGAGGCGTCCATCACCGCGCCGCGGCCCTGGGAAGCCGCTCGCGCTCCGCGCCCGTCTCGGCCACGACTCGGCGCACCTCGTCGGGCGCAAAGGGTTTCTCGATCACGGGGCGGCCGTACGCGGTGCCGGAGTCGCGCGAAGCCGAGGCGAGCGTGTCCCCGGTCACGAAGACCACGCGCTTCGCCTGCTCCGGCCAGCGCCGCTCGATCTCGCGATACAGCGCGCGCCCGTCCAGGTCGGGCATGCGGATGTCGCTCACGATGACGTCGTAGCGCTCCGCCGCCATGCGTTCCAGCGCCTCGTGACCGGAGCCCGCGGTGATCACGTTGTGCTGCGCCGCGCCGAGGATCTCCGCCAGGGTCTCGCGGATTTCCGGCTCGTCGTCGACGATCAGGATCCTGAGCGGGGACGCGCTCGCCTCGCGCGCGGGTCTGGCGTCGGCTACGGCGGCGGCGACGTTGTACACGGGCAGCGTGATGGCGAACACGGCACCCCCCATTTCCGGACAATCGAACGCGAGTGTCCCGCCGTGCGCTTCGACGATGCCCTGGCTCACGGCGAGGCCGACGCCGGTGCCGACGCCGGTCGGCTTGGTGGTGAAATACGGCTCGAACACGCGCGCGCGGAGGTGCTCCGGAATCCCGGGGCCGTTGTCGGCGACCGTGATGCGCACGACCTGGCCGGCCGGATCGAACCGGCTGCTCACGCGTATGCGCCGCGGTCCTGCGCGGTCCTGCAGGACCTGCTGCGCATTGATGATGAGGTTCAGGAGCACCTGGTGCAGCTGGTCGGCGTCGGCGTGTATCGGCGGAACATCCTTCGCGAGATCGAGCGAGAGCTCGATGCTGCTGGTGCGGACCGTGTACGCCGTCATGTCGAGCGCCGCCGTCACCACGTCGTTGACCTTCACCGGGCCCCGCTGGGGCTGCTGCTGCCTCGCCATGGCGAGGAAGGTGCGCACGATGCGCGCGCAGCGCTCCGCGGCGATGCGGATCTTGGAGGCCGCGGCTTGGGCGGCCGGGTAGCTCTCTTCCTCGAGCATGATCGCGCGGGCCACGACCACCGACAGCGGGTTGTTCAGCTCGTGCGCCACGCCGGCGAGCAGCGATCCGAGCGCCGCCAGCTTCTCGCGCTGGTAGAGCGACTCGTCGGAGCGCTTGCGCTCGGTGATGTCCGTGGAAATGCCGCAGACGGCGTACGCCACGCCTTGCGCGTTGCGCAGGGGGAACTTGATCGAGATGTAGGTGTGCGGCCCATCGTCCTGGGGAAGGGTTTCCTCGAACTCCACGGGCTCGTTGCGCTGCAGGACCTGCCGGTCGTTGGCGCGGAACGTCTGCGCGACCCGCTCGGGGAGTATCTCGAGGTCGGTCTTGCCGACCACGTCCGCCTGGCGGAGGTGGAAGAGCTGCGTGAATTGCCGGTTGACGAACACGAACCGGCCCTCGGTATCCTTGACGAATATCACCGCCGTGCTGTTGTCGAGGATCTGGTGCAGGCGCGTCTCGCTGTCCTCCAGCGCCCGCTGCACCCGCGCGCGCTCGGCGATGTCCCGGTGCAGGCGCGTCTGCGTTTCGGCGACTTCGCGGGCCATGACGTCGAAGGCGCGGGCCAGCCGGCCGAGCTCGTCGCCGCCGCTCAGGCCGCTGCGTGCGGCGAGGTTCCCGGCGGCGAGCTGCTCGGCCGCGCGGACCAGGCGCGCGGTGCGGCGCGTGAGCAGGAAGTGGAACACCAGCCACATCGCGAGCGCGAGCGCGGTCACCCACCCGGCCCAGTAGAAGGATTGGCGCTGCACCTGCGCCCGCGCCTCGGACTTCGGGCGGCTGAGGTCGTAGGCCAGGTACAGGCTTCCGCTGCGCGAGGGACGCAGCTCGTCGCGCTCGCTGCCCATCAGGATCTCGGAGTAACCGAGCAAGGCGCTGTTGCCGTCGCCCATGACGATCTGCGCGGGGCGCCCGCGAACGGCATGGACCCCCTCGTCCCGGTCGAATTGCGGCAGGACGTCCGCGATATGCCGTCCCAGCCAGGCGCGCCGCGTCGCGGCGATGACCGTCTCCTCGTAGTCGGTGAGGGCGGCGAAGACGTAGTCGTGGTTGTGCGCGAGCACGGCGATCTCGTGCTGCGCCGCGGCTTCGTCGCCCTTGAGCAGCAGGTACTCCAGGGTGCTCTGCAGGCGGGACATCTCCTGCGCCAGCCGCTTGCGGATGTCGTCCTCCGCGGCGCGCTCGGCCTGGGGCACGTGATAGACGAGATTCACCGCGCTCAGCGCGGCGGCGAAACCGAGCAGGATGAGCGGGACCGTGAGCTTGAGTGACGCCGGTACGCGAAGGCTCATGGCGGCAGGTTCGCGAGCGGCCCCGGCGCGAGCACGCTCTCGATGTCGACTTTCGCCCGCAGCAGCTTGGACTCGACCATCAGGTCCATGACGCGCCGCCCCCTAGCGACCAGCTCCGGGTTCGTCCCGCCGAGCATCTTCAGGTTCTCCTCGCGGGTCGGGATGTGCAGCCCCCGCAGGGTTTTCAGGAACTGCTCCCCCGTCGTCTGCTGGCGTATTCCCATGCGGCGCGCCGCGTCCTCCGGCTCGCGCTCGAGATAGTCGATCGCGCGCAGCCATCCCGAGATCAGCGCGCGCACGGCCTTGGGCTGTGCTTCGAGGACGTTCGCGCGGACCGCCACCAGGTCGACGATTTCGCCGGGAATCCGGGTGCTGTCGAAGAGAATCTTCGCGCCGCCCCGGAGCAGCTGCTCGCGATAGGGATCGAAGGTAACGGCCGCGTCCACCTGGCCCTTCTCGAAGGCGCGCGGCTGCTCGTTCGATTCCAGGGGCACGACTTTGACGTCGCTCGCCTTCATCCCGTTCAGGGACAGGGCGCGGCTGAGCACGAAAGCGCCCAGGGCGCCGCCCTCCACGGCCACGCGCTTGTCCTTCAGGTCCTTCATGGTGCGCATGGCGGGACGGCCCACGATGGCGTCGGCGCCGTGCGACACGTCCACCACCAGGATCGCGCGCGGCTGCAGTCCTTCCGCGACCAGCGCGAACAGCTCGTCGAGGCTGACGACCATGCCGTCGATCGCCTGGTTGCGGAAGGCGCGCAGCACCTCGCTCGCCGAGGGGTACTCCACCAGCTGCACCGCCTTGGGATCGAGCTGGCCGAGCTCGCGCGCGAGATACAGCGGCTCGCACCCGATCCAGACGTTGGTGCCGATGCGCAGCGCCGCCTCGGGATCCCGGACGCAGCCGCTCAGGCAGGCGAGGAGCGCGGCGCAGGCGAGAACCCAGGCTTGCCTTTTCGAGCGCGGCCGCGCGTTCATCGGATCCTCAGCTTCCGCCGGGGACGAAAAGATACCCTTCGTTGCGGATGGTCCGGATGAAGCGTGGATGCTCGGGGTCGGGCTCGATCTTCCGCCGCAGGCGCATGATGCGCAGGTCCACGCTGCGGTCGAAAGGATCCCAGTCGCGCCGCTGGGTCAGGCTGACGATGTGCTCGCGCGACAGCGCGCGGTTGGGGTGCTCGGCCAGCGCCTTGAGCAGGTCGAACTCCAACGGCGACATCGGCACCTCCCTGCCCTCCTCGTCCACCAGGCGGTGCGCCGCGACGTGGAGCACGCAGCGGCCGATGCGCACGCGCGCGTCCCCGAGGTCGGCGCGTCGCGCGGGCGAGGTGCGGCGCAGGACGCTCTTCACGCGCGCGAGCAGCTCGCGCGGATCGAAGGGCTTGCTGATGTAGTCGTCGGCGCCCATCTCCAGGCCCACGACGCGGTCCACGACCTCGGCAGCGGAGGTCAGCATGACGATCGCGATCTTGGCGTAGCGCTCGCGCAGGTGCCGCGCGAGGGAGAGGCCGTCCTCGCCGGGCATGTGGATGTCGACCAGGGCGAGGTCGATCGCCTGCCGTGCGACGATCGTGCGCGCGGCGTCGGCGCTCTCGGCGCCGACCGCCGAGTAACCGTGCGCGCCGAAGTACTCCTCGAGCACCTCGCGCACGTCCGGCTCGTCGTCGACGACGAGAATCGTGGCCTCCTGGGCCGGGCTTGCGTGCTCTTTTGCGTGTCGTGACATGCGCGCCTGCGACCGGCCAGCGAAAGACGCAAATGATACCGAAGTTACCGGGACAAGTTCACACCGGGCGCGGCGAATGAAACAAACGAAACAAAAATGCCCCCGTCATGAAATCGGCCCGATGCACCGCTTCACTAGACTCTCGGCCAATTGAAAACAGGGAGAGCCGCCATCAACAGTCCATCGCAGCAGCCGGTCCGAGCCGCAGAACCCGTTTCGCTGCGCCGTCTCCTCCTCCTCGGCGCCGTCGGTATCGCCTCCGTGCTCGGGTACGCGCTCGGGCTGGCCGCCGCGATGGGCCTGGGGACCATGATTTCGGCCGCCAGCGCGCGGCCGGCCCCTCAGGTGCTCCTCTCCGCGCCCGAGGGGGCTTTCGATCCGTCGCGGTTCATCCTCAACGGGCTGCTCGCGCCCGCGCTGGACGGCGACGCACTGCCCATGCGCTGGGTGGATCCGCGGCCGGCGCTCGGCTGCGGACAGGCCGCCGTGGTGCGCGTGAACGGCAAGCCTCTTCGCCCGGGTACGCTGGTGCCCGATGTGCCGTTCGAGCTCGATTGGCAGGCGGACGGATGCCGCCCGTTCGGGCTCGCGGGCCCGCGATTCGACGGCGGGGTCAAGCTGACGGTGTTCAAGGAAGACTGGGGATTCAGCGCCATGGTCGACCCTCGCGGCCTGCGGGTGGCCTCGGCCGATTACCGCATGCCGGTGCGTCACGGGACCGCGACCATGCCGCAATGCATCGGCGCCGAGCCGCCCACGAGAGCGATCGGCGCGCCGATTTCATGTCGTTGAGCATTTCCGGCGCACGGAATAATGAGCCCGCCCCCAGCCTCCCGCTGTCCCAGCTGCAACCACTTGCCGGCATCCGGCACCGTGATCTGCCCGCTTTGCAACCACGATCGCCGTGAGCGTTCGGCGTCCAGGCCCCACTGTCCGTACCGCGGCAAACCTTGCGACTGTGAGCACAAGCCCTATTGCATGACGGAGGTGGCGTGAGTCTTCCCGTTCCGTTTTTCCGCGAGGCCGGCGAGGGCCCGGGCGTGGTTTGCCTGCACTGCAACGCCAGCACCTCCGGCCAGTGGCGGCCGCTGATGGAAACCCTGGAGCCGCGGTTCCACGTGCTCGCTGCGGACTCGTACGGTGCGGGCAGGAGCCCCGCGTGGCCGGCGGACCGGCGGGTGCGGCTGGGCGACGAAGCCGCGCTGCTCGAGCCCGTTTTTGCGCGCGCCGGCCGCCCGTTCTCGATGGTCGGGCATTCGTACGGCGGCGCGGTGGCGCTCATCGCGGCGCTCGCGAGGCCGCGCCGCGTCAGCTCCCTGGTCCTGTACGAGCCCACGCTGTTCGGGCTGGTCGACGCCGAATCGCCTCCCCCCAACGACGCCGACGGCATCCGCTTCGCTCTCGCGAGCGCGGTCGCCGCGCAGGACGCCGGCGATCCCGTGCGTGCCGCAGGGTACTTCGTCGATTTCTGGGCGGGCGCGGGCGCCTGGGACCGCACGCCCGAATCCCACCGGGCGCCAATCACCGCGGCGGTGGCCAACATACGCGAATGGGCGGTGGCGCTTTTCACCGAGCCCGCGCCGCTCGCAGCCTTCGCGAAGCTGGACATCCCGGTCCTGTACTTGGTCGGAGAGAACTCGCCCGCTCCGTCGCGCGCCGTCGCGAGGCTGCTGGCGCGCACGCTGCCGCAGGTCGAAGTCATGGAATTCGAGGGCCTCGGCCACATGGGGCCTGTGACGCATCCGGAAATCGTCAACGAGGCGATCTTCCGTTTTCTCGATCGCATCCATCCGCGCGTTCATCCGCAGTCCGCCGAAGGACAGCGCCACGTCCGGTACGCGGAAGGTTGAGATCTGCGCGAGTGACCGGCTGAAAATGAAAACGGAACGGGGATATCCCGCTCCGTGGTGAGCTTCGCACAGCGCCGGCTATCTGCCGACTGCTGGCCAAGCAGGACGAAAATTACCGCAGGATTGCGACAGTACGGTTACGGCGCGGTGGTTCGTCCGGGCCGTGCTATTCGGCGGAGCTCTGCTGCCAGTCGGCGCGGCGAAAGCGGGCGCGGCGCGCCGCGCCCTCGGCGTCTTCCAGGGCGTACTCGCGCAGCCGCGCTTCCAGCGCCAGGCGCAACGATTCGGGCAGCCCGCCCGCCGCTTCCTTGAAGCGCGCGATGATCGGGTCGGCATCCAGCGAGTCTCCGGGCCTGAGCTCGGTCCCGATGACCTCCCCGGACGCATCGCCGTCATGGAAGAAGCTCCCGCCGCGGGTCCACACCAGCGCCTTCTCGTAGGCGTGGATGCCGTAGCAGAGCTCGAACGCCACCAGCTCCTTGCCCTTCTCGCGCACGTAGAGGTCGAAGTAGTCGTCGTGGAACCAGCGGCGCACGGCCGAAGGATCGTCCTGCAATACGTCGAGAATCTCCCGCAACACTGAACGTCCTCCGTTCGTCGAAGGCATAACCGTAGCATACGGTTCACTTCGCCGCAGTCTTCTCCCGCAAGGTCAGGAATTCCTCCGCCGCCGTCGGGTGGATGCCCACGGTGGCGTCGAACTGCTGCTTGGTGAGTCCGGCCTTCACCCCGACCGCGATGCCCTGGATGATTTCCGGCGCGTCCGCGCCGACCATGTGCGCGCCGACGACGCGCTGGCTGGCCGCGTCGACCACGAGCTTCATCAGCGTGCGCTCGTCGCGGCCGGAGAGGGTGTGCTTCAGCGGTTTGAAGCTCGCTTTGTAGATGTCGATCTTGCCGAATTTCGCCACAGCCTTGGCCTCGGTGAGGCCGACGGTGCCGACGGGCGGCTGGCTGAACACGGCGCTCGGTATGTCATCGAGGTCGAACGGCGTTTCTACTCCACCGAAGAGCGTCATGGCCACGGCTGCGCCTTCGCGGACCGCGACCGGTGTGAGCGCAATGCGGTTGGTGACGTCGCCCACCGCGTAGATGTTGGGGACGCTGCTGCGGCAGAAGCGGTCCACCGTCACGCCGCCCTCCTCGTCGAGCTTGACGCCCACCTCCGTCAAACCGAGACCCGCGGTGTTGGGCTTGCGGCCGGTGGCGAACATCACCGCGTCGCATTCGATCTTGCCTCCGTTCGCGCTCGCTTCGAGCGTCCCGTTGGCGCGACGCGCGATGCCCGACACCGTATGGTTCAACAGGATGCGTACGCCCTTCTTCACCATCTCGTCGTGCAAGTGTTTCCGCACGTCGTCATCGAAGCCGCGCAGGATCTGCCCGCCGCGATAGGACAGCGTCACTTCGGCGCCGAGGCCGTGGAATATGCCGGCGAACTCCACCGCGACGTAGCCGCCGCCGACGATGAGGATCCGCTTCGGCAACGCGGGCAGCTCGAAAGCCTCGTTCGAGGTGATCGCGTGCTCGATGCCGGGGATCGCGGGCTTCACGGGCCAGCCGCCGGTGGCGACGAGGAGGTTCTGCGCCGTCACGCGCCGCCCGCCGATCTCCACGGTGTGCGCGTCGGCGAGCTTCGCCGTGCCCTCGATCACGGTGATGCCCACCCTGGTGAAGCCGTCGGTATAGACCTTCGAGAGCCGCGCGATCTCGCGGTTCTTGTTCGCGATCAGGTCCGGCCACGAAAACGACGCGCCCTCGATCGACCAGCCGTAGCCGCGCGCGTCCTCGAAGTCCTCGGCGTAGTGCGCGGCATACGCGAGGAGTTTCTTCGGAATGCAGCCGCGGATCACGCAGGTGCCGCCGATGCGGTAGTTCTCGGCGATCGCCACCCTGCCGCCGAGGTGGTGCGAAATACGGCTCGCGCGAATGCCGCCCGAGCCGGCGCCGATGACGAAAAGGTCGTGGTCGAAGCGAGGCATGCGCCGGTACGGAAGGCGCTAGGCCCCGGAAACCTCCAGATCGACCGGCACGTTGTTGCGCGTGGCGTGCGAGTACGGGCAGATCTGCTCGTGCGCCTCGCGGGCGAGCTCGGCGAGCTCGGCTTGTGGCAGGCTCTTGTCCTGCACGGCGAGCTTCACCGCGATGCCGAAGCCGCCGCCGTCGCGCGGACCGATCGAGACCGCGCAGGTAATACGTGCCTTGGAAGCATCCTTCTTGTGTTTCTTTCCGATGAAATCGAGCGCCCCGCCGAAGCATGCCGCGTAGCCGGCAGCGAACAGGTGCTCGGGCGTCGCCGCACCCGGCTTGCCCGGTCCGCCCATTTCCTTCGGCACCGAGAGATTGGCGCTCACCACGCCGTCGCTCGATTCGGTGTGCCCGTTGCGCCCGCCGGTGGCGGTCGCGGTGACGGTAAAGAGGGGCTTGATGGTGTCCATGCAGTCTCCGGAAGCGTGATCGGTCCGCCATTATGAACCTCGGGCCACGCCCGCGCGGGCTGGCGGCTGCCGGGATTTCCCGCTAGTCTTATCGCACCACACAAGGGAGGCGTGCATGACCCAATTCAAGAAACGAAGAGACACCCTCAAGCTCGGAGCGCTCGCGGCCGCGGGCCTGGGCTTTCCCGCCATCCTGCGAGCGCAACCGAAGGAGATCGTGATCCTCGGCCTGTGGGACCAGACCGGCGCCTTCGCCGACGTCGGCCCGCTCAACGACCGCGGCATGAAGATGGCACTCGAGGAGCGCGGCATGCAGGTGCTCGGCCGCCCGATCAAGTACATCACGCGCGACGGGGGCACCCAGGCCGGCACCTCGACGCGCCGCACCGAGGAAGCGGTCGACGCCGAGGGCGCGAAGTTCGTCATCGGGCCCTGGTCCTCGGGCGTCGCGCTCGCCGTGTCGGAGGTCGCCAAGCGCAAGAAGGTCGTGCACCTGTTCTCCGGCGGGACCGAGGACATCTCCGGCAGCCGCTGCCACCGCTATTCCTTCCAGTGGGCGGCGAGCCCCTACACCGCGGCGAAGACCGTGGTCGACAACTTCATGAAGGCGAACCCCAAGGCGAAGCGCTGGCACCTGCTGGTCGCCGACTATGCCTTCGGCTGGTCGGTGGAGAAGTACGTGAAGGAGGTAGGAAAGACGCATGGCATCGAATTTGTCGGCTCGGACCGGCACCCGCTGGGCGAGCGCGAGTTCTCCAACTACGTGCAGAAGGCGGCGGCCAACAAGCCCGACGTGGTCGCCATGGTGAACTTCGGCGGCGACGCGGTCGCGGGCGCGCGCGAGATCTACAACTTCGGCCTGACGCCGAAGGTTCCGCTCATCATGACCTGGTCCTCGGGCGTCGAGGAGCTGGTGCAGCTCGCCCCCGAGATCCGCGAGAACCTGTGGGTCGGGACGAACTTCTACTACACCGTGGACACACCTGCTGCAAAGAATTTCGTCAAGGAATACCAGACGAAGTTCAAGCTGCCGCCCGGCTACGCGCCCTCGGCCGCCTATTCGATGACGCACATGCTGCTCGCCGGCTTCGACAAGGCGAAGTCCGACGACGTGCAGGCCGTGGTCAAGGCGCTCGAAGGCCTCCAGATGAACGACATCGTCGGCCCGATGCGCGTCGACGGCGCCACGCACCAGACGCTGCGCCCCTACTTCCTGCTGCGCTGCAAGGCCAAGAGCGCGATGAAGCACGAGCTCGACTTCGGCGACGTGATCGCCACCGGCGACGCGCCGCTGCCCAGGGAATACGCGGCCTGCAAGGACATCGGCGCGTTCTGAGCGGGCCGGGAGCTTCCAGGGAGGCTCGGGCTTCTTGAGCGCGTTTCTCGGGCAGGTCCTGAACGGGATCGCGACGGGCATGCTGTACGCCCTGATGGGGCTCGGCCTGTCGCTGGTCACCGGCGTCCTCAACATCCCCAATTTCGCGCACGGCGCCCTGTTCGCGATCGGCGCCTATCTGCTCGCGAGCGCCGCCAACCTCATGGGCAACTTCTGGCTGGCGCTGGTGATCGCGCCGCTGGGCGCCGCGCTCCTCGGCCTCGCGATCGAATACCTGGGCATACGCCGGCTCTACGCGGCGGGGCACGACTACCAGCTCTTGTTTACCTTCGGCCTCGCGCTCATCCTCTCCGAGGCGATCATCCTGGTCTGGGGGCCCGTGGGCTACAGCCACCTGCCGCCCCCGATCCTGCGCGGCGGCGTCGACCTGGGCTTCACCTTCTATCCGAAGTACCGCCTGTTCGTCATGGTCGCGGCCGGACTGCTGGTGCTCGGCACGTGGCTCTTCCTCGAGAAGACGCGCTACGGGGCGATCATGCGCGCGGGGATCGAGAACAAGGAGATGGTGTCGCTGCTAGGTATCGACGTCCACAAGCTTTTCACCGCCGCCTTTGCGCTCGGCGCCTATCTCGCCGGCATCGCCGGGGCTCTCACCGCGCCGATCCGCGGGCTCTCGCCCGGCATGGGCGTGGACATGCTGGGCATCGCCTTCGTCGTGGTCGCGCTGGGCGGCCTGGGAAATCTTCTCGGCGCGATCGCAGCAGGCCTCCTGATCGGGGTCGCGCAGGCCATCGTCGCCGCGCACTGGACCGAGGCCTCGAGCGTGGTGATCTACGCGGTGATGGCGGCGGTGCTGCTGGTGCGTCCGCAAGGACTTTTTGGAATCCGCTAGCGGATTGCGGAATCAGATGAACCGAGCGCTCATCGCCATCCTCGCGGCCATCGTCCTGCTGCCGCTCGTCGTTCGCCCCGCGATCGCCTCCGAGATCTGGATTTTCGCGATCTTCGGGCTGGGGGTGAACCTGCTGCTCGGCTACACCGGGCTCCTCTCCTTCGGACAGGGGACGTTCTTCGGCTCGGCCGCCTATGTCGCGGGGTGGCTCCTGAAGCACTACGCCATCAACGTGTTCTTCGCGCTCGGCATCGGCGTCGGGGTCGGCGCGCTGTCGGCCCTGGTCGTGGGGTATCTGTGCGTGCAGCGCTCGGGCCTGTATTTCATCATGCTCACCTTCGCGCTCAACCAGCTGTTCTACTTCGTCGCCTACCAGTGGACCAGCGTCACTGGCGGCGAGGACGGCATGCCCGGCATCCCGCGTCCGGCTATCCTGGGCATCGATTTCGGAAATCCCGTGGCCTATTACGTTTTCGTATCGGTCCTGTTCCTCGCCTCGCTGTGGATCATGCGGCGCATCGTCGAGTCGCCGCTGGGGAAGATCCTGCAGGCGATCCGCGAGAACGAGGTGCGCGCCGAGGCCGTGGGCTACGACACCGCGCGCTTCAAGCTCGCGGCCTTCGTGATCGGCGGCGCTTTCTCCGGCCTCGCGGGCGTGCTCTACGCCATGCTCTTCGGGATCGTGCCGCTCGAGGCGATCGGTTTCGTGACCTCGGGCAACGTGGTGTTCGCAACCCTGATCGGCGGCTCGGGCTCGCTCTACGGGCCGGTGATCGGCTCCTTCGTGTTCATCTGGCTCTCCGAATCGGTGAGCACCTTGTGGGCGCGCTGGCCTCTGCTGCTCGGGGTGGCGTTCGTGATCGTGGTGCTGTTTTTCCGCGGCGGCGTGGTCGAGGCCTGGTCGCGCTTTGCCGCATGGCGGGAACGCAAGTGGCGATCCTCGAAACAGACCGGCTGACGAAATCCTTCGGCGCGCTCGCCGCCGTCTCGGGCGTCAGCCTCGCGATCGAGGTGGGCACGCTGCACTCGATCATCGGGCCGAACGGCGCGGGGAAGACCACGTTCTTCAACCTGCTCACCGGCTCGCTCGCGCCGACGTCCGGAAAGATACTGTTCGACGGGCGCGACATCACGGGCACTCCCGCGCACCGCGTGCCGCACCTGGGACTCGCGCGCTCGTTCCAGCGCACCAACGTTTTTCCCGCTTTTTCGCTCTTCGACAACGTCTGGGTGGCGGCTTTCGCGCGTGCATCTTCGCGAAAGGGAATCGCGTGGCGCCGCGCCGACCGCTACCCCGAGGTGAGAGAGCGCGCGCTCGCGGCGCTCGCCGACGTCGGGCTCGCGGACAAAGCGGAGCGGCCGGTGCGCGAGATCTCGCACGGCGAGCAGCGACAGCTCGAGCTCGCCATCGCGCTCGCCGCCGCGCCGCGCGTGCTGCTGCTGGACGAGCCGGCGGCGGGCCTGTCGCCCGAGGAGACCAGGAACCTGGTGGCGCTAGTGCGGGGCCTGAAGGGCCGCTACACCATCGTACTGATCGAGCACAAGATGGACATCATCATGAGCGTGTCCGACCGCATCTCCGTGATGCATTTCGGCAGCCTGATCGCGCAGGGCACGCCGGGCGAGATCCAGAAGAACCCCGAGGTGCGCCGCGCCTATCTCGGAGGAGTCGCGGCGTGATCCTCGAGATCAAGGGCATCGATACGTACTATGGGCTCGGCCATATCCTCCACGGTCTTTCACTGGATGTCGCCGAAGGCGAAGTGGTCGCGTTGCTCGGAAGGAATGGCGCGGGAAAGACGACCACCTTGCGGTCAGTCACCGGTCTCGCCCCGCCGCGCTCGGGCGAGATCCGCTACAAGGGAAGGAACATCGCGGGCCTGGCACCTCACCGGATTTCCCGCTTGGGCGTGGCCCTGGTGCCGGAGACCCGCGGCATCTTCTCGTATCTCAGCGCGCGCGAGAACCTCGCGATCGCGGAGCGCAAAGGCTCCCGCTGGCAGATGGAGTCGGTGCTCGAGCGCTTCCCCGCGCTGCGCGATCGCCTGGAGAGCAAGGGGCGCCTGCTCTCGGGTGGCGAGCAGGAGATGCTCGCCATCGCCCGCGCCCTCATGACCGGGCCGGACCTGCTGCTGCTCGACGAGCCCTCGCAGGGCCTGGCGCCGCTCGTCGTCAGCGCCGTCATGGAAACCATCCGCGAGCTCAAGCGCCAGCGCGTCAGCATGCTGCTGGTCGAGCAGAACGCCGAGATGGCGCTGCAGCTCGCCGACCGGGTGGTCGTCATCGACCACGGCGCCGTGGTGTTCGAGGGGACCAGCGAGCGCCTCCGCAACGACCACAACGTCATGGCCACTTACCTCGGCGTCGGCGGCTGAGTCTGGTCGTCACGGACCCCGCGGCAGCTGCGCGCGGAGCGACCGAAGCTCCTCTTCGAGCGCGCGTATGCGCTCGAGGAATCCCAGAGCCAGCGAGAGCGCGCCCGAATCGAGGTCGAAGCTGTCGCGCAGGCGCTTCGCGGTCCGCGCGACGACGACGCATTCCCCGCTGAAAACCCAGCGCTCGCTCTGCGGGTCGCTGGGCGCGAGCGCCCCGTATTCGATCAGCTCCCGCAGCTCGGCCTCCGGCAATCCGGACAGGCGCGCCAGCTCCTCGAACGAGACTTCGAGGCGTGCGTCCAGCCAGGTCTCAGTGAGTTGAGTGCTCATGACTCGTCTCCTGCTCGAAATGGCCGCGCGGGTTGAAGCTCGAGCCTTTCGCGAGCTCCTCGTAGTGCACCCTCTCCTTCTCGCTCGCCGCGCGCGGCACGGCGATCTGCGCGATCGCGTACAGATCTCCCGCGCCCCCGTGCGGTTTCGGAAGCCCGCGGTCGGCGAGCCGCAGCTTCTGCCCCGCCTGCGTTCCCGGCGGCACTTTCAACTGCACCGTTCCGCCGAGCGTCGGAACCTTCACCGTCGCGCCCAGCACCGCCTCCCAGGGCGCGAGCGGCAGGTCGAGGTAGAGGTCGTGACCGCTCGCGCGGAACAGCGGATGCGGGCGCAGCGCGACGTTCAGGTACAGGTCGCCGTCGGGCCCGCCGTTCGCGCCCTTGCCGCCCTGGCCCCGCAGCCGCAGCCTCTGCCCGTCTGTCGCGCCCTTGGGGATGCGCGCCTTGAACGAGCGCTGCGCGCGGCGTATCGATCCGTTCTCGTCGAATTCCGGAACGCCGAGCTCGAGATCGACCGTCACGCCCCGGTAGGCTTCCTCGAGACCAATGTGCGCCGTGACCTCGTAGTCCTGCCCCGGCATCGCCATGGTGCGGCCCCTTCCGCGGCCGGCAAACTGCTCGAACAAGTCCGAGAGATCGACGTCCTCGAACCCGCGCCCGGAGTCGCCGCCGAACTGCCTGCCCCAGTCGGGCGGCGGCCGGAAATCCTCGCCGGACGCGTGCTTGCCGAGCTGGTCGTAAGCGGCGCGCTTCTCCGGATCCTTGAGCGTCGCGTAGGCTTCGGCGATCTCCTTGAATTTCTCCTCGCCTTGCGGATCCTTGGACACGTCCGGGTGATACTTCTGCGCGAGCTTGCGGTAGGCCTTCTTGATCGCGCCGGCGTCGGCGCCGCGCTCCACGCCGAGGATGGCGTAGTAGTCCTTGTATTTCATCGCGGGCTACGCTCCAGGAGAAAAGGGCTTGAAGTCCATCGCCGCATGTTACGCCTTTGGCTCGGCGGCTCGGCCCGCTCGCGTCGCGATCACCACGCCCGCCAGGATCGTGGCGATGCCCGCCGCGTGATAGAGATGGAAGGACTCGCCTAGGAACGCGATGGCGAGCAGCGTGCCGAACGCGGGCAGCAGGTGAAGGGTGAAGCCCGCCGCGTTGGCGCCGACGACCGCCACTCCGCGGTTCCAGCAGATGAAGGCGGCGACCGAGGCCCCCAACCCGACGTAGAGCACGGCGGCGACGCCCGCAGGCCCCGGCCAGCGCGGCGGCGAATGCCAGGCCTCCAGCGCGAAGCCCGGCAGGATCAGCGCCGTGCCCGCGAGCGAGATCACGAACAGGAACGCGATCCCGTCGAGCTCGGGCGGCCGGCGCTTGAGCAGCACCGAGTACACGCCCCAGACAAGGCCGGCGAGGAGAATGACCGCGTCGCCCGTCTGAAATGAAAGATGCACGAGGTTGGCCGGATCGCCGCGCGCCATGATGACGAGGATGCCCGCGAGGGAAATCAGCATCCCCACGACCTGGCCTCGCGTGCCGCGCTCGCGCTCGATCGCCCAGGAGCACAGCAGAATGAAAACCGGAAAGGACGAGTTGATCAGCACCGCGTTCACCGCGGTGGTGGTCTTCAGCCCCCGGTAGATCATCCACTGGAACAGCGCCACCCCGAGAAAGGAGAGCGCGAGCAAGAGGCCGCCGTCGCGCCGGATCACGCCCCACTTCCCGCGCAGGCGCGGCAGCGCGAAGGGCGCGAGGATGATCACCGCTATCGACCAGCGCCAGAAATTCAGCGCGGCGGGCTCGAAATCGTCACGCAGCGCGCGGCCGAGCACCCAGTTGCCGGCCCAGAAGAGCATCGCGAGCGAAAGGAGCAGGAACGCGGTGCCGCGCGAGCCGGCCGGGTTCTTCATGCCCGGATTCTGGCATATCATTCCGGCTCGCAACGACGCGCCCATCGAAAAG
>Ga0209811_10000335_pt1 | contig 21074 bp, 24 predicted proteins | sample Coa_R1_6_FD_187161 | JGI IMG/M metagenome (GOLD analysis project Ga0209811, IMG submission 187161) | Surface soil microbial communities from Centralia Pennsylvania, which are recovering from an underground coalmine fire. - Coalmine... | ecosystem: Environmental > Terrestrial > Soil >... | reverse complement strand
ATTTCAGGAACTTCCGTCTGGAACAGGTTCTGCACAAGTTCCGGCGCCGCACGCGAGACCACAACCTGCGGCCCTTTCGACGCTTTCTCGACGCGCACGATCACCACGCGAACGCGCTCGCCGATCGCAAACGACTCCAGCCGCGACTGCTCTTTGCGGGGCATTCGTGATTCCGCTTTGCCGATGTCGAAAATCACGTCCGGACCTTCGACCCGCTTCACGGTCGCGTTCACGATCTCGCCTACGCGCGAAATGTATTCGTTGTAAACAGTGTCGCGCTCGGCTTCGCGGACTTTCTGGAAAATCACCTGCTTAGCCAGCTGCGCCGCGATGCGTCCCAGAATTCCTTCTGTCACTTTCGGAATCTGCAACTCGCCGCCAACCTCGACCTTCGGGTCGACCTTGCGCGCGTCTTCTAACGTCACTTGCAGAGTTGGATCTTCGATCTGCTCCGGAGTCTCGACCACGGTCTTGACTGCGAACGCGCGAATCTTGCCCGTATCCTTGTCCAGTTCCGCGCGCAGGTTTTCCTGCGTCTTGTAGTACTTGCGGGTCGCGACCACAATCGCGTCTTCCACCGCACTGACCACAATTTGCGGATCAATCCCTTTTTCCCGACTCAGCGCGTCGATCGTGTTATAGAGCTCACTTGCCATAGAAATAATTCCGATTCAACCGTAACCGTCTTGCTGCAGGTTTGAAACCTTGAAACTTTTTTCCCTAAATCTCGGGCACCAGATTCGCTTTCTCAACGTTCGCCAGCTCGATTTCAACTTTCTGCGAAGCGTCGAGGGCAGGGCGCTTTTTCTTCCGCGCCTCGCTCAGATCCAGTGTCAGCCTGCCGTCGCGAAAACTTTCGAGACGTCCTTCAAAATGCCGGTTGCCGTTCACCGGCTGCCGCGTCATCAACTTCACTTTGCTGCCCGCGAATCGCTCGTAATCCGCCGCGCGATTCAACTTGCGATCCAGCCCCGGCGAAGAAACCTCGAGCACATAGCTTCCGCCCGGTACCACATCCTCGACATCGAGGATCGTTCCGAACTCCCGGCTGAACAGCGCGCAGTCTTCGTGCGTTACACCGGCGGGCTTATCGAGGAAGATCCGGAGCATCCGGCTCTTGCCCCCACCACGCAGTTCGATCTCGACCACTTCCAACCCACTGGTGGCCGCCACGCGCTCGGCAATCGCCCGCACGCGGTCTTCTTCAAATGCCATGAATTCAATGAGTTACCAGCATCGCGTCCGCAAAGGTCCGGCACAAACTAAAAAGTGGGCTTGCGCCCACTGGTGTGTCTCGCCAAATGCTGGTACTACACAACAGTTCTCAATATCTGAATATACGCTCGTTAAGCGCAAAAGACAAACGACGGAACCCTTGTCGGGCAGACAAATTCCGCGATTTTCGGGGCTCCAAAATCTCTCATCAAGAGATGCTCCTCTGACGAAATGGGTTGCGGCTGGGACTATTGGAAGTTTGAAATCAGGACCACGTTGCTGTTGCGGTTGCCGCGCGCCAAGGCCAGCTGTTTGCCGTCGAGCGACCATGCGAAGTCAAAGATCAGGTCGGTTTTGAAGTGTGTCAGTTGCTTCGCGGGTCCGCCGCTCAGGGGTTGCTCCCAGAGATTGCCGACTCCATCCCGGGTCAAGACATATTGCAGTGACTTGCTGTCTGGCGACCAAGACAATCCGAACATCCCCGTAGGAGCATCGAAGTGATAGACGACATCCCCGCCCTGCGCCGGGACAGCGGCCAGCACGGATGGACTGGTAGGCGTTTTTCCCCACAGGTGCACGGCAACCAACTGGCCGTCGGGCGAAATCGCGATGCGGGGGCGATCGACATTCTCGGTGAGTTTCGTCGGTGCACCGCCCTCGACCGGAATTCTCCAGGCGCTGGCGCCCGTGCTGGGATTGGTAGCAGTAAAGGCAACCCACTTGCCATCGTGTGAGCAGTCGACTTTGGTGTTTTGCCGCGCGACAACCGAGCCAACCTTGGTCAGTTGCATAGGATTGCCGCCATCAGCATCGACACGCCACAGATCCGAGGTGGCCCCTGTACGGGCTACATAGACCAGATATCTTCCACCGCCGCATGCAGAAGGCAGCGTCTGTGCCGCCTCGCGCAATCCAAGATGATTTGGCGTTCCGCGCTCTGCCGGCATCGTCTCGATGTGGCCATCCGAACCGGCAGTGATCAGCTTTCCATCCCCGGTCCACCCCACTGACGCATGAGGCTCACCGGAACTGACTTGCTGAGCATCGTCGAGGGTTCCCGTGCGACTCACCCACAGATCAGCAGTGGGGCTATCTTGCATTACGGCAAGCGTCTTCCCGTCCTGCGTCAGGCTGAGACAACAAGTTGAATAATCGGTCGGATCATTGGTAAAGCGGCGGACCTCACCGCCCGGGTTGCGCACAAACCAGATCTGCCCGCGTGCGCCGGGAGATCCCGCTCGGATTGCCAGCAGGAGGCCACTGCCGTCCGGCAACCAAACCGGCGGGCCCAAAGCTGAGCCAGGTTCCGGCGTATACAAATTGCGCGCAGTGCCGTCGGCCACCGAAACAAGCTTGAGAACCGGATGTTGCCCCTCAGCCACCTCCCACAAGGTCAGGGCGATCGACTTTCCATCGGGCGACCATGCCGGAGTCGCTATGTATCCAGCGCTGACGACTGAATTGAAACTCGCCAGGGTGCGTTCCCCGCCGCCCTCCGACGAAGCAACTAACAAATTCCACAAATTCTTGTCGGGCGTCCCCCGCAGATAAGCGATCTGCTTTCCATCCGGCGAGAAGGTGACACCGGTATCGACGTCCTTCACCAGTTGCGTACTCGCTCCTCCCAGGGAAGCCATTTTGTACAAGTAGGCGTAATTCAGCGTCTGCTTGTCGGAGCGGACGAAGTAAAGGTAGTTGCCATCGGGAGAGAAGCTCAGTCCGTTGAAGGCAATTTCCTCGGGCGGGATAACCTGCACATCGCTTCCTGTCGCCACCTGCCGCACCCAGAGGCTTTCTTTTTCTCCTTCACGAACGATCCACCCGACGTATCGACCATCAGGAGAAATCGTGAGATCGGAGGCTCTCCCGTTCTGCGTGAGCGGCGCAATCTGCATGTTTTGCAGGTTGAAATTGCCACCACTTCTTTGACCTGCGAATTTATAGATGCCAAACGCTGCAAGAGCCACGACGACGACCGCCAGTCCGGCCCAGACCAGCTTGCCGCTTCTGTTGCCACCTGCCGCTTCGGTCGCGGGTGTCGCGCCACTTGAACTTCCGGCGGAAGAAACGGACGCAGCGGCCGCAGAGCTGCTGGCCGCCTGGCGCACCCTACCGGAACTGGTGTCGCGCTTGAGGCGCTTCAGTTCGGCTCGCATTTCGTTCGCGCCCTGGTAGCGCAGGTCTCTATCTTTCTCGAGCGCGGTGCGGATGATTTCTCCCAACTTCAGTGGCATCGCCGGATTGATGTCAGTCGCCGACGGCGGTTCGTGATTCAGAATCCCGTCGAAGATCAGCGCCGACGTCTCACCCGCAAAGGGCAAGCGGCCCGTCGCCATCTCGTACAACACCGCGCCGAACGAAAACAGGTCGCTGCGCGCATCGAGTTCCTTGCCCTTGGCCTGCTCGGGCGACATGTAGGCTACGGTGCCGACTGCCGTGCCCGGACTGGTGAGATGCGGCTCTACGCCTCCCGTCATGGTGTCGTCCTGCTGCGCACGTGCCCCCGACTCGAGCTTCGCCAATCCGAAGTCGAGTACTTTTGCGTGCCCGCGCTTCGTGACAAAAATGTTGGCAGGCTTGATGTCGCGATGGACGATGCCGGCCGAGTGCGCCGCGTCCAGGGCGTCCGCAATATCGATGGCGAGGGAGAGCAACGTTTCTAGATCGAGCGGGCGACCACCGATGCGATGCTTCAGCGTCACGCCATCGAGGAACTCCATGGCGATGAAGGCTTGGCCGTCTTCGTTCCCGATGTCGTAGATGGTGCAGATGTTGGGATGGTTCAGCGCGGAAGCTGCTTGCGCCTCGCGCTGAAAGCGCGCCAGCGCTTGTGGATCCCTGGAAACTTCCTCCGGCAGGAATTTGAGGGCGACAAAACGATGGAGACGGGTGTCCTCGGCCTTGTAGACCACCCCCATACCACCGCCACCCAACTTCTCGACGATTTGATAATGCGAGATGGTTCTGCCGATCATGGGTTTGCCTCAGGACCAGCGTCCAAAGGCAATGGCATGGTAGTCGGAAGCGGGCGAGGCGTCAAAGAAGTTCTGAATCAGTGTTCCAACACACCACCATGCGCCCGGAGCTTATTGCAAGGCGGCTTGCGTGGCCTTGACGATGTCGTTTCCGCTCTGCGACGTGTAATACACGCTCGATGCCTCAGATGCGACATTATTGTTGTCAACGGTGATCGTGCCTGTGCCGCCGGATGCGTTCAGGATCACATTGTTCACGTTGGCTGCCGTAGGGAATCCACTGGTGATGTCCACGGAACGGATACATCCACTGCCACCCTGAGCCTGACATGCCGCGCTGATGCCCACGAACATAAAATCCTTAGCGAGGCGCGAGTTGAAAAACTCGGTCAAAGGAGACGCCAACACACCGTTTGTATTTCCTACTGACAACAAGAGTGGTCCGTTGGCCGTCGCGGCATTTATTTTGAAGGTGGCGTCAGCAAAACCCACGTTGTAAAGCGCTGCCCGCTGATTGCCCGAGCTATCGTTACCTACGACATACAAAAATGCCGTTCCGAATGCCGCACCGGAATAGTAGGCGTTGTTGAAGTCACCTTCCAAAACCGCGCTATTGCTGCCGGTGCCAATGTTCACGACCACCTTACTGGCAGCCGTCAGGCTGGTATCGGCCTGCGCAGCAACAGCATTTGTGCCATTCGGGTTCCCGGCGAAGGCATACACCTTCTGCCGGCTGGAATCCACTACCAGCGGTGCCGCGGTGATTCCGGTTCCTGAGAATACAAACGCACCGGAATGCACGACCGCTGGCGATACGGAGTCGTCGACGTAGTCGATATGCCCTTGACCGTCGGTGGCGAAGACGTGCCGCGAAACGTTGTCATAGACCGGGGTCGAGACGCCAGGATTCCCGGGAATGGTTGCGGGCCAGCCTCCGGTCGTGACTTCCGCCAGCGTACCGTTAAATACACCGGAAAACTTGTGCATGACGCTGGATGTACCGTTGGTCGTCACATAAGCCACATCGTGCGCGTAGTCGACGAATGGACCGGTGGTCGATCCGCCGGCCAGGGCTATTTTCGTGTCGACTGCTGTGTTGCCGGTTCCGGGAACAGCCGGAGCAGTTGCCGAGGTACCGTTCCCTGCCCCCGTGGCAAATTTCAGCACGTGAAAGTTGGAGGTACCGGCGGCGACATTGTTTTCGCTGAAAGCAACCTTTTGCCCATTCAGTGACAGCGCGACCAGACTGGGCACCTGGCCGCCACCCACGTTGTAGGCAAACATCACAGCTGGCCCCGTTGCGGCGGCACAAAAGCCCGATCCGCCGGGATTCGTATAAAGGCGATTCAGCCCGATGATGTTGGCCTGATTGGCGGCGCCGTTTGCCGCAATGCCGGTAACCACGAAGTCTGTCGTGCAACTGGGAGCCGCTGTCACATCAAACACAAACTTCGCCGGACCCGAGATTCTTCCTCCGCTACCGCCCCCGAGTGAAACGGTCCAATCGCGATGGCTCAGTGCCTTCTTTTGTCTTCGGTGGTGATCGCCCCGGTCATGCTCCCGGTCACTGTCGCGATCGTCGTCACGTTCGTGCTCGCGCTCGCGATCCTCGTCGAATGCGGGCAGCGGCCGCGTGGCATGGCGCCGCAAATATTGGTGCCAGAAACGAGGATCAGCCAGCACCGCGCCGCGATTTTCGCGCGCGACGTCCTCCGAGAAAATCACGTGGCGGCTGCTCCAGTCTTCGACCATGCTGACGGGAATGTGCCCGTTCTCCTGGGCGGCTGCCAGAGTCAGTCCGCTCCAAACCACCGCGCATGCCACCAGGATTTGCTGTTTCACGCTAGCCAATCTCCTGCTTGATGGAATCCAGTCTTTCGGCTGCCTGCAGAACTAGGGGGAGTTACGACGTCCGATGCGTGGCGGCCGACACGGCGCTCTCGGCGGGGGAAAATTATCGCTGTCATCATATCGTTCACTGCTCGGTACTAGAAAGTTACTGGAGTTACCAGCCGCGTAAATCCAGCAGGAATCTGCGATCCAATCGCAGAACGGTTACTTCTCACGACGATTTTCGATTGAACCGGCACTGGGGTTGCGATGGGCTGATTTTTCCGCAGGCCAGCGCCATGGTCTCGAAGGCTCGCTCAAACCGGAATTCCGGCTTGTGATAAGGCTTTCGCCGAGGTTCGGCTTTCGAGTTTTCATCTGCTGCACGAACCCTGACGGCTTCACCCATCTGAACGCGGCTTCCCCTCGACTGTTCATTCTAGGGAGTAGCGGCGCAAATCCCGAGAACCGTTTCACTTCATCCATTAACCCGTAAGGTACTCCCAGGAACGCCTGAGGACGCTTCTCAAGCGCTGTGGATCCGACCGCTTCAAAATGCGCAGCACAACGGCTGTGATAGTTGACGCAGCGGTGAATCCTCTCCAACTCGTGGAGCTGCGCAAATAGCCAGAAATCCTGCATGTTGGACTGCACTTCTTCGCGTCATTCTCTGATATTTGCCAGTGCGCGCTCATTCTCCCTAAAATAGAGAGATATCCTGGTCGCGGAACTCAAATATGATTCATTTTCCCGTTCCTGAGGCGCTCACCTTCGACGATGTCCTGCTGCTGCCTTCGCGTTCCGATGTTGTTCCCGCGCTGGCCAATACGCAGACCCAATTGACCCGCAACATCCAGCTGAACATTCCGATTGTCAGCGCGGCCATGGACACGGTGACCGAATCGCATATGGCCATCGCGATCGCGCAGCAGGGCGGCCTCGGGATCATTCACCGCAATCTCACGATCGAGCAGCAGGCTAACGAAGTCGACAAAGTAAAGCGTTCGGAAAGCGGCATGATCGTCGACCCGGTCACCATGTCGCCCGACGCGAAGGTGTCCGACGCGCTCGAAGTCATGCGCAAGTACAAAATCTCAGGCGTGCCGATCACCCAGAAAGATGGCCGGCTCGTCGGCATTCTTACCAATCGCGACCTGCGCTTCGAAACGCGCTTCGACATACCCATCCGCAACGTGATGACGAAGGACCATCTCATTACAGTCCCGGTCGGCACCACGCTGGAAGATGCGGAAAAAATCCTGCACGAGCATCGTGTCGAAAAGCTTCTGGTCGTCGATGACAAGTACAACCTGAAGGGCTTGATCACCGTAAAAGACATTCAGAAGAAGCTGAAGTATCCGAACGCTGCCAAAGACTCACAGGGACGATTGCGCGTAGGGGCTGCGCTTGGGGCCACGGGAGACTTTCTGGAGCGCGCGCAAGAGCTTGCGAAGGCCAAGGTTGATGTAGTTGCCATCGACAGCGCACATGGCCACTCATCGCGTGTTCTGGAAGCGATCAAGGCTGTGAAAGCAAAGCTGCCCGAAATTGATCTGCTCGCCGGAAACGTGGCAACCTTCGACGGCGCATGCGAGTTGGCGAAAGCCGGCGCTGACGGCATCAAGGTCGGGATTGGTCCGGGGTCGATCTGTACGACACGCGTCGTGACCGGCGCAGGTGTTCCCCAGATCACCGCCATCGCCGAAGCCGCGCGCGCCACCAAAGACTCGCAGGTCCCGATTATTGCGGATGGCGGAATCAAGTATTCCGGCGACATCACCAAAGCTTTGGCAGCGGGCGCGGGCGCAGTCATGATCGGATCTCTCTTCGCCGGAACCGACGAAAGTCCAGGTGAACTGATCCTGTATCAAGGCCGCACGTTCAAGTCGTATCGTGGTATGGGCTCGCTGGGCGCGATGGCGCAAGGCTCGAGCGAACGCTATTTTCAGAATGCCGACGAAGCTTCCACCGCCATCCCGGGCGTAAACGACCGGGACGGCAACCGTCTCGCCAAGCTGGTTCCGGAAGGCATCGAAGGGCGAGTACCGTATCGCGGATCGGTCGCAATGATCGTGCACCAGATGGTGGGTGGATTGAAATCTGGAATGGGCTATTGCGGGTGCGCGACGATTCCAGAACTGCACCAGAAAACGCGCTTCGTGCGCATCAGCGGCGCGGGATTGCGCGAGAGCCACGTGCACGATGTCATCATCACGCGGGAAGCGCCGAATTATGCGATCGAATAAGCAGGGCGCCGGGAGCGACATTCCGGTCGCTGCGCTTTGAGCGCTGACGTCTCACCGCGTGCGGCGATCTGGAAGCCTTGGCTGGCGGCCCTGCTTTGGCTCGGACTGATCGTGTTCGAGTCCACGAATGCTCTTTCCGCCGCGAAAACCAGCCGGATTCTCTACCCGCTGCTGCATTTTCTTCTGGGGCTCGATCCGATCCGCTTTCTGACCTGGCACTTCTTTCTGCGCAAGACGGGCCATGTGATCGGCTATGCGGTGATGAGCCTGTTGTTTTATCGTGCGTGGAAGGTGACGATTTCAGTCAGCGGATATCCACGTTGGTCGATCGTGTGGGCGAGCATCGCATTCACAATGACCGCCTTGGTGGCCAGTCTCGACGAATGGCATCAGACGTTTCTGCCGTCGCGCACTGGGACGATACACGACGTATTGCTCGATAGCACAGCGGCCCTTGTCGCACAGCTTCTGATTTATCTGTGGCTGCGAGGATGGCAGAAGCCGAATCCGTCCCCGCCCGCTGGCAAGCCGCGACCGAGAATGCTTACGCACAACGCAGCGGCACTGGAGTAGGGGTTGACCGTTCTGAAGCGTTAGTGGCCTCGGGTGGTGGCTAGCTGAAGACTCACGACTGATAGCTGACAGCTGCTCTTAGTACATCGCGTCGTACTTGGTCACGTCCCACTGGCCCGATTTTCTCTCGAGCGTGACGGAAAGCAATCCGTCGTATGCGGTGCTGTCGCCGGGCGCGTTCAGCCGCTTGCCGCGATAGTGCAGGATGCGCAAGGGCGGCTGATCTTCCCAGTCGACCAACTGCCATCCGATCAGAGGATGCTTGTCTTCGGAATCGCAGATGAACTTCGCATACTTCCTCCGGTAGTCGTGTTCCCAGTCCGTGAGTTCCTCGCGGCATTTCCCATCTTTCAGCGAGCGCATAAACACAGCGGCAGCTTTTTCAGAAGAGTGGTCGCGGAGCGGATTCAGTCGAATGGAATTTGGAATGCCCGTGAGTGAATCGCGGTCTTCGGACTTGGCCAGAACCGGCGGCTGGTTATTCAACCAGGCGAGGTAGCCAAGGAAAATCAGCACCAGCAAAACGCCGGCACCGACCGCGATATACATCTGGTTCTTGGTGAACTCCATAGACTGTGCCTAGAGTGTAGGAAGGGATTGCGGAAGCAACAAGTTACCCTCGTTAGAACCCGGAGTACATGTACTGCCGGGCATCCTGTTGTACGCAAAAAGAAACGCACCCTAAATCGGGTGCGTTTTGAATGAATCCGGTACTGACTCGAAGATCTACTTCTCGTCTTCTTTGGCTTTCTCGTCTTTCGCGGGGCCTTGGGCTTCGGCTTGTGCCTGCGCCTGAGCGTCAGCCTCTTCCATGGCCTTTTTCGCTTCCGCGACGCGCTTGGCGCGGGCTTCGGCGCGCTTTTCACGCTTCTCGTCGAGCACCTTCTCACTACCCAGCAGTTCGACGAAGGCCTTCTCGGCACCATCGCCCTTCTGCCAGGTGGTGCGTACGATGCGCAGATAGCCGCCGTTGCGGTCGCCGAAACGCGGTGCAATCGTGTCGAAAAGCTTGGTGACCGATTCGTTGGTCATCAGGTAAGCCGCCGCCAGACGGCGTGCCGCCAGATCGCCGCGCTTGCCGAGCGTGATCATTTTCTCGACATGCGGACGCATCGCCTTCGCCTTGGGAATGGTCGTCTCAATGCGCTCTTCAACGATGAGCGAAGTGACCAGGTTGCGCAGCAAGGAGCGCCGGTGCGCGGTGTTCCGTCCGAGTTTCCATCCAGCTACTTTATGACGCATGGAAAAAAACCTCTAAAAGTTTCGAGTTTCAGGTTTCAAGTTTCGGGTGGTCCCGCACACTCCCGATCTTCGAGCGGTGTCGAAACCCGAAACTTGAAACCGCAGTTCTTACAGTTCGTCGTCCGCGCCGTATGCCGACGCCGGCAGCACCTGGTTTGAAGTCGGTCCAGGTACGGCATTGCCGTGCTCGTCGATCTTCATGCCCAGGCTCAGTCCCATCGAGGAGAGAATCTCCTTGATCTCGTTCAGCGACTTGCGGCCGAAATTCTTGGTCTTCAGCATTTCGGCTTCGGTCTTCTGCACGAGTTCTCCGATGGTCTGGATATTCGCGTTCTTCAGGCAGTTGTAACTGCGCACGCTCAGCTCGAGTTCTTCGACGGAACGATTCAGGTTCTCGTTCTTGATCTCGGGCTTGCGGTCGTCGGAAGAGGCCGCCGTCTCGATCTCTTCCTCGAAGTTGATGAAGATGTTCATGTGATCCTTCACCAGCTTCGCCGCCAGGCCAAGCGCATCCGCCGGAGTAATGGACCCGTTGGTCCACACTTCCAGAGTCAACTTGTCATAGTCGGTGATCTGTCCGAGACGAGCCGCTTCCACCGTGTAGTTGCACTTGCGAACCGGGGAATGCACGGAATCGATGGGAATAAAGCCGATCCCTAGATCCTCGTCGAAGTTCTTGTCAGCAGCCACATAGCCGCGCCCGCGCTTCAGGCGCATCTCCATATCGAGCTTGCCGCCTTCGCTGACCGTGGCAATGTAGACGTCCTTGTCCAGTACTTCGACGTCCCCATCGGCCTCGATCATGCCCGAGGTAACAACGCCCGGCGCATCCGCGCGGAGGTAAATGGCTTTCGGGGCATCGCCCGCGAGTTTGAACGGGATCTGCTTGAGGTTCAGGATGATGTCGGTCGCGTCTTCCACTACGCCCGGGATCGACTGGAACTCGTGCAGCACGCCTTCGATCTTGACAGCGGTGACGGCGGCTCCCTCGATCGAGCTCAGCAGCACACGGCGCAGAGCATTGCCGATGGTCGTGCCGAAGCCGCGCTCAAAGGGCTGCGCCCAGAACATTCCGTACTTGTCGGTGAGCGAGGTGGTGTCAGTGGCGAGACGTTTCGGTTTTTGAAAACCCTTCCAAAGCATGTATTTCTCCTTCGGCCATTTGGCTCATTGCCGGCTCCCTGAACAGGTCCAGGTTCAGGTCAAGTGCCCGCAAAGGCGGATCTGGCACGAATAGACCTAGGAAACAGTTTCGAGTGTCTTGTTTCCAGTTTCAAGCAAGCCACAAGCGACTGCCGCTTCCGTGCAAACTTGAAACTCGAAACCTGAAACTTACTTACTTACTGTACAACTCGACGATCAGCTGCTCATTGACCGGCAGCTGAATCTCTTCGCGCTTCGGCAGAGACAGAACGCGACCCTTGTAATTGTCGCGGTCGATCTCAAGCCAGGTCGGGGCATTTTGGTGGCTGGCGAAATCCTTGGCAAATTCCAGCATGGGCAGCTTCTTGCTGCCTTCGCGAATCGTGATTTCCTGCCCTGCCACCACTTCGAAGGAAGGGATGTTCACTTTGTGTCCGTTGACGGCGATGTGACCGTGACGCACCAACTGACGCGCCTGGCGCCGAGACATCGCGAACCCAAGGCGATAGACGACGTTGTCCAGCCGCCGCTCCAGTTGCTGCAGCAGGATTTCGCCCGTCACGCCCTTGGTGCGAAACGCCTTCTCAAAGTAGTTGCGGAACTGCTTTTCCTGCGTGAAATACATGCGCTTGGCTTTTTGTTTTTCACGCAGCTGCAGACCGTAGCCAACGATTTTGGCTTTGCGGTCTTTCCCGTGCTGTCCGGGAGCGAAGTTACGCTTTTCGATCGGGCACTTGTCGCTGAAACACTTGGTGCCCTTCAGGAATAGTTTTATGCCTTCACGACGGCATAGACGGCAAACTGCATCTGTATAACGTGCCAAGTTTCTTCTCCTTTAGATGACCGGTTTACAGGTTTGGCTTCACCCTTCGTCCCGGACGGTAGAACCGTTTCGAGTTTCCGGTTTCCCAGTTTCCAGTGGTCTCGGATAAGCCGATCGTTGTTCCCCACCCGAAACTTGAAACTTGAAACATCAGACTTTCTATACCCTGCGCCTTTTCGGCGGCCGACAGCCGTTGTGCGGTATCGGCGTGAAGTCCTTGATCGACCGGACTTCAATTCCTGCCGCGGCCAGTGCGCGAATTGCCGACTCGCGGCCCGATCCCGGCCCGCTGACGCGCACATCGACCGAGCGCACACCGTGATCGCGCGCCATGTTGGCGGCGTTCGAAGCGGCCTGCTGCGCGGCAAACGGCGTTCCTTTGCGCGACCCGCGGAAGCCGAGCGAACCCGAACTCTTCCACGAGATCACGTTGCCGGCCATGTCGGTGATGGTCACGATCGTGTTGTTGAAAGACGCCTGCACATGCACCAGTCCATGCGGGACGTGCTTGCGCTCTTTCTTCTTGAACGTCTTCTTCTTGCCTTTTTTCTCTGGGGCGGCTGCGCCGCCCGCTGCTGCTGGTTTCGCCATGTCTGAGTTCTCAGTTCTCGGTTCTCAGTTCTCAATGCACCCGGTTCGCGTTTCTGCTGCGAACTGGGAACCGAGAACTAAGAGCTGGGTCTTATGTTTTCGCCGCGGCCTTCTTCTTGTTCGCAACCGTTCCCTTGCGCGGGCCTTTGCGGGTGCGCGCGTTGGTATGCGTGCGCTGTCCGCGGACCGGCAAGTTGCGGCGGTGGCGGTATCCGCGGTAGGAACCGATTTCGATGAGTCGCTTGATGTTCATCGAAACTTCCTTGCGCAGATCGCCTTCCACCATGCCTTCCGCTTCAATGACCTGGCGGATGCGATTGACTTCGTCTTCGCTCAGATCCTGGACTTTCTTATTGGGATCGACCTTGGCCTGCTCGAGAATCTTCGCTGAGCGCGGATCGCCGATTCCGTAAATGTAAGTGAGCGCGACCTTCGCGTGCTTGTTCCGCGGAAGATCGACGCCTGCAATACGTGCCATAAAACTTATCCCCTAGCCAGCTTTATCCCTGGCGCTGTTTGTGTTTCGAGTTCTCGCAAATCACCCGCACCACACCCTTGCGGTGGATGACCTTGCACTTGTCACAGATTTTCTTTACCGATGCTCGTACCTTCATAAACCCAGCTTTCAGCCGTCAGCTCTCAGCCTTCAGCAACAATCCTATTTGTAGCGATACACGATGCGGCCGCGATTCAGGTCGTAGGGCGAAAGCTCAACTGCGACCTTGTCGCCAGGCAGAATGCGAATAAAGTTCTTGCGCATCTTGCCGGACACATGCGCCAGCACCTGGTGCTTGTTTTCCAGTTCCACTTTAAACATCGCGTTCGGCAGGGGTTCAATCACCACCGCCATTACTTCAATCGCGTCTTCTTTGCTCATGCACTCCTTAAGTTCTCGGTTCCCAGTTCTCAGTGTTTGTACGCCGGTTCAACTGAGAACTGAGAACCGGGAACTGCTCTCTTCACTGTGTCAAAATCACCGGCCCGTCTTTCGTTACCGCTACGCAATGCTCGAAGTGCGCGCTGTAACTGCCGTCTGCGGTCACCGCGGTCCACTTGTCGCTCAGTACGCGCGTTTCCGGCTTGCCGAAATTCACCATCGGCTCGATCGCGAGCACCATGCCTTCTCGCAGTCGCGGGTTCGGTCCGCCCGAGCGGTAATTCGGAACCTGCGGTTCCTCGTGCAGTTTCGTTCCGATGCCGTGACCCACAAATTCCCGCACGACGCTGAAACCCGCAGCTTCCACGTACTCCTGCACGGCGCCGCCAATGTCACTGACGGAATTTCCGATGAGGGCCTTCCCGATTCCCCGGTACAGCGACTCCTCGGTCACCTTCATCAACTTCAGCAGTTCCGGCGAAACTTCCTCACCCACCGGCACCGTGATGGCTGCGTCTCCGTAATATCCGTCGAGCACCACTCCACAATCGATCGAAACGATATCGCCTACATTCAACTGGCGCTTTTCGGACGGAATGCCATGCACGATCTCTTCATTGATCGACGTGCACAGCACGCACGGATAATCGTAATAACCCTTGAAGGCCGGCTTCGCGCCCAGGTCCTTCATTTTCTGTTCGGCCGCGCGCTCCAGGTCCATCGTGGTCGCGCCCGGCACCACCAGCGAACGCAGATGATCGAGCACTTGACGTACGACACGGCCGCTCTGCCGCATCTTCTCGATCTCCGCCGGAGATTTGCAAACGATCGCCATCTAGACCTGGTTATCGATAATGCAAAAAATCTGCGATGTCACCTGGTCCATGGGCAAATCGCCGTTGACCGTCATCAGCCGGCCCTTGGCCTGGTAGTAGTCCGCTACCGGACGCGTCTGCACATCAAACTCGTTCAGCCGTTCCCGAATCACTTCCTCGCGGTCATCCGCGCGGATGACAAGCTTTGTCCCATCAACGTCACAAAGCTCATCTACCTTGGGAGGTTGGAGGTGAACGTTATAGGTGCGGCCACAGGTAGGACAAGAACGACGCCCGCTCAGCCGGCGCAACAATTCATTATAGTTGACATCCAGCCGGATCACAATCGGCAACCTGTTGCAGCCACTTGACTTGTCAAAGAACTCATTTTCCAGGAAGGCATCCAGCCAGCCTGCCTGCGCCGCTGTTCGCGGGAACCCATCCAGAATAAATCCGCGTTCGCAATCGATTTCGCGAAGCCGGTCGGCCACCATGGGGCAGACCAGTTCGTCGGGTACCAGCTGTCCGCGCTCCATGACTTCTTGCGCTGCACGCCCCAGCCGAGTTCCGGTTTTCACGTTCTGCCGCAGAATGTCTCCGGTCGAGATCTGCGGGATCTTGTAGTGCTGCTCGATCCGCTTGCCCTGGGTGCCTTTGCCAGCTCCTGGCGGGCCCAGCAGGATGACGGGTCCAATACTGCGCGAGGTTTCCTGGGCCATCGAGGTGGCCACCTCCCTCGATTTCTGTTGCCGGGCAACGTGGCCCGGGTTCCTAGTCTTGCGCGAACCCTGCAAATCTCAACCTGCCAGCGCAGCGAACGCCTACCAACGGCGGCCCTTGATGCGCCCACTGCGCGGCGTGAACCCATCATAGTGGCGCATGATGAGTTGGGCCTCGATCTGCGTTACCGTGTCCATCGCTACGCCGACGACGATCAGCAGCGATGTTCCACCGAAGTAGAAGTTAACGCCCAATCCGTGGGTCATCCAAACGGGAAGCTTGTCGAAGAACGTGCCTCCCAACCACCACGGCAGGCTGTTTAAGTGAATACCGGTGATCATCCATTCCGGGATGAACGAGATGATGATCAGGTACAGCGCACCCACCAGCGTGATGTGAGTGAGCACCTCGTTGATGTAGTCCGCCGTGCGCTTGCCCGGCCGGATGCCCGGGATGAACCCGCCATACTTCCGCATGTTGTCGGCAACTTCGCTCGGGTTGAAGACAATCGACACGTAGAAGTAGGCGAAGAAGATAATTCCGACTGCGTACAAGAGCGTGTAAAGCGGCTCCCCCCAGCCCAGGGCGTGGATCAGGGACCCGAAGTAGCGGTTGTCTTTCAGTCCGTAGCCGACGGTTTGCGGCAACGTCAAAATCGACGACGCAAAGATCACCGGCATGACGCCGCCAGCGTTGACGCGCAACGGCAGGTGAGTGGACTGCCCGCCCATGACCTTGCGGCCCACGACGCGCTTCGCGTACTGCACGGGAATTCGGCGTTCGCTTCGTTCGACATACACGATGAACGCCACCACCACAATCATGACGGCGAGCAACATCGCGATCGCGACCGGAGTGAAAGCGCCCCAGGCGTTGGTCTTGACCTTGTCGTACAGGTCAGCCACGCCACGCGGCAGGCCCACGACGATGCCGGCGAAGATCAGCAGCGACATACCGTTGCCTACGCCGCGCTCGGTGATCTGCTCACCCAGCCACATGATGAAGGCGCTGCCCGTAGTTAGAGTCAACATCGTCATCAAGACGAAGCGCGGACCCGGGGTTAACACGAAATCCTGGCTGCCCTTGGTCAGACTGATGGCGATGCCAAAAGACTGCAGCGCGCTAAGAATGACCGTCAGGTAGCGTGTCCACTGCGTAATCTTTTTGCGCCCGAGTTCGCCTTCCTTCTGCAGCTTAGCCAGGGGTTCGTAGACCACGGTCAGCAACTGCAAAATGATCGACGCAGTGATGTACGGCATGATGCCGAGGGCGAAGATCGTCAGCCGGCGCAACTGCCCGCCCGAGAACAGGTCAACGAATCCCAGGAAGCTGCCCCGGTTCTGTTCGAAGAATTGTGCGAGTTTGTCGGCGTTGATGCCCGGGGTCGGAATGTGGCCGCCCAGCCGGTACACCGCCAGCATGGCCAGCGTGAACAGAATGCGCTTACGCAGATCGGGGATGCGAAATACGTTGGCCAGTTTCTCGAACATTACTGCAAGACCTCGAACTTGCCGCCGGCCTTGGTGATCTTTTCCTGCGCCGACTTGGAGAACTTGTGCGCATGCACGATGAGCGCCGACTTCAACTCACCATCGCCGAGAATCTTCACGGGATGCTTGGTCTTGATCACTCCCGCCTTGCGGAGCACGTCGGGATTGATGGTCGTTTCCCCCAGAGCCGCTAGCGCTTCCAGATTCACGATCGAGTATTCCTTGCGGAAAATATTGGTGAAGCCGCGCTTGGGCATGCGGCGGTGCAGCGGCATCTGGCCGCCTTCAAAGCCGCGGATCATGCGCGAACCGCTGCGCGAACGCTGCCCCTTGTGACCGCGCGTCGAGGTCTTTCCCATACCCGACCCCATGCCGCGGCCTACGCGCTTGCGTTTTTCCGACGACTTCTTCGGTGCTCGTATGTTGGATAAATTCATGTTGTTTTCCAAAACCAATTGCGGTCCACTCTCGGCCAGACACCTTACGACCCAAGACCTAAGGCCTGCTAGTCAACAATCTCCACCAAATGCGGCACCTTCTTCACCATGCCGCGGATCGCCGCCGTGTCGGGACGCTCGATCACCTGATTCAAGCGCGTGAAGCCGAGTCCCTTAACCACCAGTTTGTGCTTAACCGGGGAACAAATTGCCGAACGTACCCACTTGATGTGCAGTTTCCCCGAACTTGCCTTTGATGTCGTTTTGCCAGCCATCATAATTCCTCTTTACTCGTTCGCCGGCATCTTGCCGGCAGTCCGGAGGGCGTCCCGCCCGCCGCACGATACTCGCTTCGACTACAGGTCTTCCGCGTTCTTACCGCGCAGCGCCGCCACGGCTTCCTTGTTTTTGAGCTTCTTCAGCGCGTCGAACGTCGCCTTGATCACGTTGTGCGGATTCGTCGTGCCAATCGACTTGGTGAGCACGTTCTGCACGCCCGCCGAAGTCATTACTGCGCGTACGGCGCCGCCCGCAATCACGCCCGTTCCTTCAGGAGCCGGCTTCAGCAGTACGTGTCCTGAGCCAAAGCGGCCGAGGACCAGGTGTGGAATCGTGGTCTGCGTAAGATTCACCTTCACGAGGTTTTTCTTCGCCGACTCGATCCCTTTGCGAATCGCCTGCGGCACTTCCTTCGCTTTGCCGGAACCGTATCCCACCACAGCTGCGCTGGGATCTCCGACCACGACCAGCGCCGCGAACGACAGATTCTTGCCGCCCTTCACGACCTTGGTGACGCGATTGATCGCCACTACCTGATCTTTCAGCTGGTAATGACCTGCATCGAGCTTCTTGATTACGCTTGGCATTCAACCCTCAAATTCATTTGGTAATCGGGTAATTTGTAATTGAGTAATTTGAAAATCGTTCGACTTTCCATTTCTCAATCAATCAATTCCCCAATTCTCTAGAACTGCAATCCGCCCTCGCGAGCGGCGTCGGCCAGCGCCTTGACGCGGCCGTGATAGATGTACCCACCGCGATCGAACACCACCTTGGTGATGCCCTTCGCTTTCGCGCGCTCAGCGATCGCTTTGCCTACGTCCTTCGCGGCCGCGACGTTGCCACCGGTCTTCTTGCCTTCGCCCTCGGCACTGCTGGCCGATACCAGAGTCTTACCATGCAGATCGTCGATCACCTGCACGTAAATATGGTTCAGCGAACGGTACACGTTCAGCCGCGGACGTTCCGCCGTACCTTGCAACTTCTTGCGGATCCGGTCATGCACTCGCTGCCGGGTCGCGTTCTTTCCTGGTCTGCTCAACATATTCGTCTCTTCCTCGTCCCGGGTTTCTGTACCGGGTACCAGTCGTGCCGGCTAATGGCTGATGGTCGCTAGCTTATGGCCAAAACCCAAGAGCACGATCGCACTGGCTAAATTTCCCCGGCTGGCAAGTCGTCTTGGCCAAAAGCCAACGACTACCAGCCAACAGCTACTTCGCTCCCGTCTTTCCAACCTTCTTCTTCAGACGCTCGCCGACGTAGCGCACGCCCTTGTTCTTGTACGGGTCCGGCGGACGCAACGCGCGCATCTCCGCCGAGACCTGTCCCACTTTCTGGCGATCAATACCGCTCACCGTCAGCTTGGTCTGCTTCGGATCTACGGCTACGTCGATACCGGAAGGCAGCGGATACTCGATCGGGTGCGAGTAGCCCAGCGTGAACACCACCATGCCCTTGCCCTTCATCTCGGCGCGGTAGCCAATGCCGACGATTTCCAGGTCCTTGGTCCATCCCTTGGTGACGCCTTCGACGGCGTTGTTCACCAGGGCACGAGCCAGTCCGTGCACCGCAGCCTGCGAATCGTTCTCGCGGATCGCGAGCAGGTGTCCGTCTTTCTGTTCCATCTTGATGCCCTCGGGAAGCGGTGTCTCCAGTTTGCCCTTGGGACCCTGCACGGCGACGGTGTTGCCTTCCAACTTAATCGTGACGCCCTTCGGGACTTCGATCGGCTTTTTTCCAATTCGTGACATATGTTTGCTCGTTGCTCGCGGCCCGTAGCTGATCGCTAGAGCCTTCAGGTTAATGTCTGTCAGATCCTTGCTGATTTGGCTGTCAACTATCAGCCATCAGCCGCTCTACCACACCTGGCAGAGCAACTCGCCACCCAGGCCCTGTTTGCGCGCCTGGCGGCCGGTCATAACGCCCTTGGGCGTCGTAAGAATGTTGATGCCGAGACCACCAAGCACACGAGGGATCTCGGTGCGCCGCACGTAAACACGACAGCCCGGGCGCGACACGCGCTCGACATTCGAGATCGCCGCTTCGTTGTTGGAGCCGTACTTCAGGTACACGCGAATGACCTTGTGGCCCTCTTCCTCGGTGGCTTTGAAGTTCGAGACGTAACCCTCTTCCTTCAGGATGCGGGCGATCTCCAGCTTCAGCTTGGAGGCGGGAATATCCACTTTCTGGTGCCGCGCGTTGATCGCGTTGCGAATTCGCGCCAGCATGTCTGCGACCGGATCGGTCAACCTCATCGTCTGCTTCTCCTCTGCCACCCGTTCGCTCCGCGCCTTGCGGAGAACCTGCAGCGGCTTGCTTCTGATCTCTGCCGTTGAGTCGCTGGCCCTCGTTCGATCGCCAAGAAGTTCCCGGCTAACGACTTGCAACTAGCGACTGACGACTGCCTTCCTACCAGGACGACTTCGAAACCCCAGGAATCTCTCCCTTGAGCGCCAGCCCGCGGAAACAAAGACGGCATACGCCGAATTTGCGCAGGTAGGCGCGCGGGCGTCCGCAAATCTTGCAGCGGTTGTGCTTGCGCGAAGAGAACTTGGGTTTCTTTGCGTCCTTAACTCGTTTTGCTGTCGTTGCCATGAATTCCTTTTTTCTCGAAACTTGAAACTCGAAACTTCTATGCCCTGAACGGCATGCCCAGATGCTTCAGCAAAGACCGTGCCTGTTCATCCGTGCCGGCCGTCGTCACGATCGTGACGTTCATGCCCTTCATCTTGTCGACCTTCGCATAGTCGATCTCCGGAAAGATCAACTGGTCATGCAGGCCGATGGTGTAATTGCCGCGCCCGTCGAACGATTTCGTCGAAACGCCGCGGAAGTCTCGCACGCGAGGCAGCACTACGCTCACCAACCGGTCGAGAAACTCGTACATGCGGTCGCCGCGCAGCGTAACCATGGCGCCGATGGGCATGTTCTCGCGCACCTTGAAGGCCGCAATCGACTTCTTCGCGCGCGTCACTACCGGCTTCTGTCCTGTGATCTGGCCCAGTTCGTTCACGGCCGGGTCGAGGATCTTTGCGTTCTGCGTCGCTTCGCCCACGCCCATGTTCACCACGATCTTGTTCAGCCGCGGAACCGCCATGGAGTTCTTCAGGTCCAGTTCCTTCATCAGGGCGGGAGCGATTTCTTTCTCGAACCGCGAGCGCAACCGGGGACGCTCTTTTGCGCTATGCCGCGCGACTGCCGCGACCCGTGATTCCTGCTTTTCGGACTTGCCGCCCTTTTTCTCTTTATCTTTCGCCATGTCTCTCAGTACCTTCTCTCACGGTTTCGGGGTGATTACCGGTTCGTGAGCCTTTGCCAACGACTATCAGCCAACGACCAATGACTACTTATCCAGCGTCGTACCGCACTTCTTGCAGACGCGAACTTTCTTGTCGCCGCGAACTTCGTGTCCGATGCGCACCGGCCCGCAGGTCGGGCAGACTAACTGAACATTCGAAATCGCAATGCGGCTTTCCTGCTCGGCGATGCCGCCCTGCACGTTGCGCTGCGGATTCGGCCGCACGTGCTTTTTCACCATCATCACGTGCTCTACAAGGACCTTGGAATCCGCCGGAAACACGCGGAGAACGCGCCCTTGCTTGCCCTTGTCCCGTCCGGTGATGACCTTGACCGTGTCATTGCGCCGGATATCGACTCGAATATGTGCTGTGCTCGCTACTTTTGGCATATCGTCAAACCCTTAGTCTCTTCGCGCCCGAGGCTGCGACGTTACTTGAAACTTTGAAACTAGAAACTGCCCTTACAAAACTTCCGGCGCCAGCGAAACAATCTTCAAAAACTTCTTCTCGCGCAGCTCG
>Ga0209811_10000334_pt1 | contig 21084 bp, 20 predicted proteins | sample Coa_R1_6_FD_187161 | JGI IMG/M metagenome (GOLD analysis project Ga0209811, IMG submission 187161) | Surface soil microbial communities from Centralia Pennsylvania, which are recovering from an underground coalmine fire. - Coalmine... | ecosystem: Environmental > Terrestrial > Soil >... | reverse complement strand
TACTGCACGATCTCCGCAATCGTGCCGGCGCCCACCGTGTGGCCGCCTTCACGAATCGCGAACCGCAAGCCCTTTTCCATCGCGACCGGCGTGATCAGCTCGATCACCAGGCTCACGTTGTCGCCCGGCATCACCATCTCCGTGCCCGCCGGCAACTCCGCTACACCCGTCACGTCTGTCGTACGCAAATAAAACTGCGGACGGTATCCCTTGAAGAACGGCGTATGTCTTCCGCCCTCTTCCTTCGTCAGGATGTAAACCTCGGCCTTGAACTTCGTGTGCGGCGTGATCGATCCCGGCTTCGCCAGCACCATCCCGCGCTCCACGTCGTCCTTGCCAATGCCGCGCAGCAGCAACCCGGCGTTGTCGCCCGCCATGCCTTCGTCCAGCTGCTTCTTGAACATTTCCACGCCCGTCACCACCGTCTTGCGCGTGTCGCGGAAGCCCACGATTTCCACTTCCTCGCCAACTTTCACCTTGCCGCGCTCAATCCGGCCGGTGACCACCGTTCCGCGGCCCGAAATCGAGAAGATGTCTTCGATCGGCATCAGGAAGGGCTTGTCCAGCTCGCGCGCCGGCTGCGGCACGCTCTTGTCGACCGCTTCCATCAGCGCGTCAATCTGCTTCTCCCACTTCGCTTCGCCGTTCAACGCGCCCAGGGCCGACAGCCGGATCACCGGCACGTCATCGCCCGGGAACTGATACGACTTCAGCAGTTCGCGCACTTCGAGTTCAACCAGGTCCAGCAACTCGGGGTCATCGACCGCGTCGCACTTGTTCAGCGCCACCACGATGTACGGCACACCCACCTGGCGCGCCAAGAGCACGTGCTCGCGCGTCTGCGGCATCGGACCGTCGGTCGCCGCAACGACTAAGATCGCGCCATCCATCTGCGCCGCACCCGTGATCATGTTCTTGATGTAGTCGGCGTGACCCGGGCAGTCGACGTGCGCGTAGTGCCGGTTCGGCGTCTCGTATTCGACGTGCGCGGTCGCGATCGTGATACCACGCGCCTTTTCTTCCGGCGCGTTGTCGATCGAGTCAAACGAGCGGAACTGGATCTTCGGATTGTGCTTCGACAACACCTTCGTGATGGCCGCCGTCAACGTCGTCTTGCCATGGTCAATGTGACCAATCGTCCCTACGTTGCAGTGCGGCTTATTACGCTCAAATTTTTCCTTCGCCATAACTCAGCTCTTAGCTCCTAGCTTGTAGCTTCTAGCTCAACCTCTTGAGCGGGTGCCCCACCCTTCCCGCGCCTTTTGCGAGAGGGTGGGAATTTCCTCAACCTCAGTAATACTGGAAAATCTTGCGGAACTTGTGCCGCAGCGGCTCTTCCACTTGCTCGAGCTTCGACAAGTAGAACTCGCGCATCTGGCCCTGGTCCGTGACCGTCAATTCCTGGTACAGCCCCTTCGCGGTCTTGCCAGCTTCTCGAAGAGTCGCATCCACATGCTCGATCACTTGCTTCTCAAGCACACTGTCAAAGTCGCGAATTCGCGTGTTCTTGCTATCGAGCCGCTTCAGCATCTTTTCGACAGCACCGACTGAAAACGCGCGCTCGACGGAAGCCTTCAACTCCGCGAACTGCGCTTCCTTCTCGACCTTGATTGTTGCCTGCTCGTAACTCACTTGCTCATTCCTTGTCATCCTGAGGCGACATGCCTTTCGTCGCCGAAGGACCTAAGCGCGCCGCGCGATCAATCTCGCGTCCTTTGCGAGATTGCTAACTCGCGCGTCTGGCGCGCTTCCATATTGGAGCGGGAGACGGGAATCGAACCCGCGACCAACAGCTTGGAAGGCTGTGACTCTACCACTGAGTTACTCCCGCGAAACCCGCTACTAGCATTTAGCTACCGGCTTGCATCAACTATTGCACGCACCGCAGTTACGTCATGCCGAGCCAGATCCCTGACCAAAACCGCTATCCCACCAAGAAAGATGGCGTCTGCCACAATCAAGCACGCTCGCTGAGCAGGCACACTGTCAAAAATCCAGGGCAGGGTAAGCGCAACAAAATTACCTACAACAATGGGCGCGACCCATCGAAAACGCAGCCGCGATAGCTCCCGCCGCAACTGCCAAAACACCACGAGCAGGAGCACCAGATACGAAACCACTATCCCAGTGCCCACGCCCTTCAAGATGAGCCACGAACCCGTCATACTTCTTCGTAACTCGCTAACCTCAACTCTGGAGCCGATGACCAGGATTGAACTGGTGACCTCTCCCTTACCAAGGGAGTGCTCTACCAACTGAGCTACATCGGCTCGAAAAACCAGTCGTCAGTGCTAGACCTCAGCACAATCTGACTTCGACTCAGCAGACCCTCACTCCCGCTACTGCTCAGGCCCCTCGCCCTTGTCATCGCGGTGCAACAACTCCCCACGACGCAGCCAAGTCCTCACGGCAAACAGGCCCAGGATCGCAAACGTCATCGCGCGAATTCGCGGGTCGGGTAGCGTTACGTACGCCAGAACTCCCAGAACTGCAAACGCCGCGAATGCTAGAAACAATCGATTCATCAATCCCTCGCAACTTCGCCAGGCGAAGCGCCGAAGGGGCTCAACTCTGGTGCACAGGGAAGGATTCGAACCTTCGTACCTCGCTAGGAGGGACAGATTTACAGTCTGTTGGCTTTAACCACTCACCCACCTGTGCAAAAACCGCCACGCTTTCGCTTCCTACTGGAAGCTCTATTTTCCGACAGCCCTCAACGGGAATCACACACGCGGAGTAAATCTGCAGGCTTCGCAACTACACAGAAAAACAGGAATCGCGCGAACACACTCGCGCACGGAAACCACTACACGTCGGAAAAATTCCTAAATGGAGTGCGTTTGGAAAACCTGTTGCGCCGCTAAACCGCTTCCGCCGCCCTGCCGGAAAATTCGTTCTTGGAGCTGGCGAAGGGATTTGAACCCCTGACCCTCTGATTACAAATCAGATGCTCTACCGACTGAGCTACGCCAGCAACTGAGGAATGCGCCCTCTCAGGCGCAAATCTCCTACGGATCCCTTTCAGATGACCGGGACAATTTTAAAAGGTACCATAAACGCCAAATTGCTGGCAAACAATCTGTTTACCTCCCGCTGACCGTGCGGGAGTCCGGGTTCGCTGCCCCGAAAATCCCAGCCAAAATCCCTGCGGGTGGATGCCCATCGCCCGTTTTCCGCCAGTCTCAGTGCTATCATATGCGCTTCCTGTGCGCCTGAAACGCAGAATCCCTGTCTTGCTCGCGGTCCTGCTGGTGGCCGCGGCCCTAGTTGCGGTGGTCCAGCTCCGGCGGCGAGCCCCTCCCGAAGCGGCGCGTCTCCTTCCCGGAGCCGACGGATTCTTTTACGTAAACCTCAAGTGGTTGCGAACGCTGAAAGCCATCGGCCAGCTGCCGCCTGTGCCGCACGATGCCGACTACGAGCGATTCCTTCAGGAAACCGGCTTTCAGTTCGAGCGCGATCTTGACGAGGCAGCCTTTGCCGTCCACTACCCCGCGAAGTGGGGCAATGGCGGCACGGGCGGCGCTGCCCCGGAACCGCGCTTCTCGGAAATTTTCGTCGGCAAGCTGCAGGGCGATCGCATCATCAACTACCTGCACAAGGTCTCTGCAGGCGTGGAGAACTATCACTCGACCGACATCTACAGCATTCCGCTCGATGCACGCACGCTGCGCGTCGCAATTCTGAGCGTCGATACTGTCGCAATCTCCAACCACGACGACCCCGCCGTCATCCGCGGCATGGTCGATCGCTCGCGAAAGCTTGCCTCGCCCTTCGCCGGACCGGCGTTGCTTCGCCAGTACTACAAAACATTGCCAGTGGTAAGCAAGACGCTCCCGGTACTCAAGCTCGCTTGGTTCATTGGAAGGATCGATCCCGCCGCGGCCGCGAACCTCGGGCCATGGGCAATGCTGTTTCCGAAACCTGCATCCTTGGTCGTTTCCGCGTACTACGCCGTGTACTCGCCCACTCTGCACCTTCGAGTCGAAGCCATCTCCGGAACTGAAGACGATGCCCAGACCCTGAGCGACAAGGTTTCCACCTTCGTGAACCTGTTTCACGCGGCCGAAAACTCTGTGGCAACGGGCGGAAGCGATCCCGACGTGAAAGCTTTTTTCGACAGCCTGCAAGTTGAAAGACATGGGGAGCGCTCGATCCTGACTGCCGCCATCCCGCCCGGCTTCCTTCGAAAAGTCGTGGGTGCTTCGCAAGTGGAGGGCTCGTCCACCGAAGCCGGACCCGTACCACCGAACGACGGCAAGTCCGCGCCCCCGGGGCAGACTCCTGCCACCCAAAAAACACCGCGCTAGAATCGATCCCTCACTTGCATAAAATGGCGCTGCTTCGGTTTCCGGAAATCGTTTCGTCCGTCTAACCGTCGGGCAATCTCGGGAGCATGTTCAAAAGTTGGCATGCAGGGCGTTTTTCCCAGCCGTCGCCGCGACCACTTATGCTGCTTGGGCACTTCACCAACGCAAACTCGCGCGTGTATATGGCGTCGGCTCTCGGGCTGGCGCTATTTCTGACGCCCCATCTGTTCGCAGCGGTTGGGCCCTCCATCCAGATTCCCCGCATTCACACTCCGCCTACGCTCGCCGACTTCAGCGATATGGAGCCGAATCCCCGCGTTGCCAGCAGCATGTTGAAAGTAACCGGCTTCATCGTGCGCGAACCTGCCGATGGAACCCAACCCTCGCAGAACACCGATGTATATCTCGGCTACGACGAGCGCAATCTCTACGCCGTGTTCGTCTGCTGGGATACCGAACCCGAGAAGATCCGCGCCCGCATGACACGCCGCGAAGATATCTTCTCCGACGACTCAGCCGAGATCATGATCGACACCTTCCACGACGCACGCCGGGCCTACGCGTTCGCGGTGAACCCATTCGGCATTCAGTGGGACGCGCTCTGGACCGAAGGCTCAATCGGCACAGGGACGGCCAGCGATTTCAGCGGCTTCGACTCCTCTTTCGACACCGTCTGGCACTCCGAAGGACACCTGACCGGGCGCGGTTACCTCGCGTTGATTGCCATCCCATTCAAAAGCCTGCGTTTCCCTGAGGCCGACCAGCAGGAGTGGGGCATCATCCTGAATCGCAGCATCCCGCGCACCAATGAAAATATCTTCTGGCCGAGAATCTCCAACCGCATTCAGGGACGGTTCAACCAGGCCGCCAATGCCAGCGGGATGGAGCACGTCTCTCCCGGCCGGAACATTCAACTGATTCCCTACGGACTCTTTCGAAGCTTCCGCGGCATCGACCAGCGCGACCCCGACCATCCCGTCTTCGAAAGCCGCACTTTTAAACCGGATATAGGTCTGGATGGAAAATTCATCCTGCATGGCCGCTTCGTGCTCGACGCCACGGTCAATCCTGACTTCAGCCAGATCGAATCTGATCAGCCGCAGATCACGGTGAACCAGCGTTTCGAAGTTTTCTTCCCCGAGAAGCGGCCCTTCTTTCTCGAGAACAGCAACTTCTTCACGACGCCAATCAACCTGGTATTCACGCGTCGGATAGGTCATCCGGAATACGGGCTCCGGCTCACTGGAAAATCTGGCCCTTGGGCGGTCGGGGTAATGGCCAGTGACGATCGCGCTCCGGGCGAGATCCTGCCTCCGACCGATCCCAACAGCGGCAAGCACGCCACTTTTGCCATCGCGCGCGTCAGTCGTGACATCCTCGACCAATCCACCATCGGCGCGATTTTCACGGACCGCGAGTTCGCGGGCGGCTACAACCGGGTCGGCGGCATCGACGCCAACCTCAAACTCGACCAGAACTGGCGCATTCAGGGCGCGGCCGTGACCAGTTCCACGCTGAACGTCGATGGCACCCACTCCGCCGGCCCGGGATATAAGGTCGACCTAGAGCGCTCGGGCCGCAAATTCAACTTGCAGTCGCTGTACCTCGACTACAGCCCGGGCTTCGTCACTGAGGCCGGCTTCGTCAATCGCGTCGACATTCGGCAGCAGAATGTGAATGCGAGCTACTTCTTCCGGCCGGAAGGGAAGTTCCTGAACTCATGGGGACCGACGCTGCGGCAGTTCAGCATTTTCGACCACAGCGGCACGGCTCTCGAATACTTCGCCTATCCGGGTCTGCGCTTCGACATGGCACGCGCCACGTGGATCAACTTTCATCCGATCGCCTATGACGGCGTCTTCTTGCGCCCGCAGGATTTCACAGGACTGACCACGGTGAAAAGTTATCCGCAGCCGTTCTGGGGCGTGGAAGGCGCAACCAGCTGGCTGAAGCAGATCGACTTCAGCTGGTTCTACGTTTCTGGCGCCGGCGTGAATTACAACCCATCGGCGGGACGAATTCCGCTAATTGCGCATGAGGACCAAGCCAACGCCACGCTGACGATTCACGCATCGGGCCGCCTGCGCGTCGACAATTCGTACCTGCTCGAACACATCCGTGAGAGGGAAGCCCATCTCACCGCGGTGACCAACCACATCTTTCGCAGCAAGTGGAACTGGCAGTTCACTCGGGAACTTTCAGCGCGCGTCATCTTCCAGTACACGGGTGTGCTCTCGAACCCGCTGATCAGTTCTCTCTCCCCAACCCGCAACTTCAACACCGACTTTCTCGTGACCTATCTGGTGCGTCCAGGCACGGCCATCTATGTGGGATACAACAGCAATCTTCAGAACCTGGACCGACGCCTCATCCCGACTCCAACCGGCTTGCTCACAACACAAAATGACTACATCAACGACAGCCGTCAGTTCTTCGTGAAGGCTTCGTATTTATTCAGGTTCTGACTTGATGGATCCAAGCAGATGAACAGCCGTTGCAGGTCTGCACAAGTCACAGCTGCTTTGTTTCGAGGTTGTAAAAGAATCGTGAGGATGACTATCTGCTTGTAACATCCGGCCCTTACTGCGCATCTCTGTAGTCTGCGCAGCAGTTTGGGCTTTGATGGCTGAACTCTCCAGAGGTTCCGGATTAGCGTATTTTCAGCGAAGGACAGGTAAAATAACCTCGGATGTCGACACTCCCATTACCGATCGCGGCCTTCGTCGCCGGACTGATTTCGTTCCTCTCGCCGTGCGTCTTGCCGCTGGTTCCGGGCTACGTTTCTCTGATCTCCGGCGCCGGAGTCGAGGAACTCAAGTCGAGCGACGGCCAGCTCCTGCGCAAGGTCATGCTGAATTCCGCCGCGTTCATCCTCGGATTCAGCATCGTGTTCGTGACCCTGGGAGCGATCTCCACCGAAGTCGGCCAAGTACTCGCGCGCTACAAGTCGGTTCTCGCGCAAGTCGCGGGCGTCATCATTATTCTGTTTGGACTTCATCTGACCGGGGTCTTCAAGATCAAAGCTCTCTACACGGACGCGCGCCTGCACAGCGTGAAGGGCGGCAGTACGGCTTGGGGATCGTTCGTGATCGGCTTCGCGTTCGCGTTTGGCTGGACGCCCTGCGTCGGCCCGATCCTGGCCGTCATCCTCGGCTTGGCCGCAACGCAAAATTCCGTCACCAAGGGAATCTTCCTGCTGGCGATCTATTCGCTGGGACTCGCCGTCCCCTTCCTGCTGACGTCGCTTGGCATCGGACGCTTTCTAAAGTTTTACAGCCGTTTCCGCTCGCACATGCACGCGCTTGAAGTCGCTAGCGGTGCGTTGCTGATCGTGCTGGGCGGCCTGTTGGTGTTGGGCCGCTTTACCGTGATCGCGCGTTATTTCTCGTTCCTGAACCGCTTCGCGCTTTAGTGAGGTTGAACCTGTGAAACGAAATTTTGCAGCACTATTCTTTGTGGCTGTCCTGGTGGCGGCCATGCTCTATGTGGCATCGCACGGCATTCGCGGGGCCGCCGGCAACAATAACGCCAGCCTGGACGTCGCCGGCAAGCCCGCTCCCGATTTCACCCTCGAATCGCTCGAGGGCAAGAACATCCAGCTCAGCGGCTACAAAGGCCAGGCTGTGCTGCTGAACTTCTGGGCCACCTGGTGCGGTCCCTGCAAGATCGAAATGCCCTGGTTCGTCGAACTGCAGAAAGAATATGGGCCGCAAGGTCTGCAGATTGTCGGCGTTGCCATGGACGACGCCAGCAAGGAAGACATCGCGAAATTCGTCAAGGAAATGGGCGTCAACTACCCGATCCTGATTGGGAAGGAGGATGTCGGCAATCAGTACGGCGGCGTGAACGTGCTGCCCACGACTTTCTTCATCGACCGCGACGGCAAGATCGTGGCCCGGGAATTTGGCCTACAAAGCCGCAGCCTGTTCGTCGATAACATCAAGAAATCGCTGTCCCAGGGGACCCCGGTACAGGCGCAAAAGTAACGTAGGCGCGGGCGGCCATTCGGTCTACTATCTTCGCGTCTTGTTAGCGAACGTGCCGATCGATGGCTTCTTGAAAGAGCCGGCTTCGAAGCGGCTTCCGTGATCTGACAACATGCGAACCTTGAAAACGCTGCTCGTCCTAATCCCATTGTTCACAGCGCTGGCTTACGCGCAGGGCTCGGGCAAAAAAACGCCGGCGGTCGCGGTTGCTCCGGTCGATACGGTCAGCGTCACCCGTGGGCAAGGCGGCCCGGTAACCATCCACTTTCGCGTACCCGCGGGCTATCACATTAATTCGAACACGCCGAAATCAGAATTCCTGATCCCTACGGCCTTGAAGCTGGACGCGCCAACCGACATCGCGATTACGAAGATGACTTATCCCGCAGGCAAGGAAATGACGTTCCCGTTCTCGCCCGACGAGCCTCTGAACGTCTACACGGGGGACTTCGCCGTCTCGATGACGATTCGCCCGCTGCACACCGTCCCACCGGGCAAGTACGCCATCCACGGAGACCTGAAATACCAGGCCTGCGACAACGCCGCCTGCTACCCGCCCAAACATCTGCCGGTGGATTTTGAAGTGAAAGTCCTGAAGAACGCAGTAGTGGGTGGAAAGAACCCAGCCCAAAGTCCGCACGCGCACCGCTAGATAGCCGCACAACTTTCAACGCTCGATGGAGCGACGGGCGTCCTCGCCCGTCATTCGGGAATGTCGCATTCTCGCCGATCGGCAGGATGCGGAGAGGTTGCGGTTCGGGTTACCAACGGGCTATCCGCCTAAATGCCGCCACTGGCCAATGAGCGATATAGCGATTTTCGCCAACTGCGCGCTTCGTGGAAAAGCCCGATGGTATATTCGTGAAAATTATTTCAGGAATGTAAATGTCCAGCGACGGTCCGGGCATCCTTGATAGCGATCTCGCCCACGATGTTTATAACGAGATCCTAGATCTTTACGACGCCGGGACTCCAATCTCAGAGTTGCGCACCCGGATCGCTGCTTACGAGGAGTCGTTCTTCAACGAATTGGATCGAGAAATCTACCTTGCGGCTTCCGCAAAGGCGTATTGGGAGATCGGGCACCTTCCTGCAACGCTCGGAACGCAATTATCTCGGCTAGTAATGAGCGGGACAAGCCTGGCGGTCTGGGCACAGTCCGGAAACGAGGGCCTTGCTAAATCTCGGAAAGCCGCGCTGCTTAGGTTATTGCGCAAAATCTCAACTCCTCGATCTAAGCCCAGACCCCGAAAAAAGTACCTGAAAATTCGAACCAAGCTCTATTCGGTCGGGGACTGTGTCCAATTCACCGCCAGCGAAAAGGTATATCGAGGTGTCGTTTGTAAGATACTTGAATACAGAGGCCAGTGTGAGTATGCCGTCCTGGTTATGGGACCGAACACTGCGTCAACAGTTGCATCTTTTGCGTCCGCGAGCTACTACGGCAGACGGATTCCCTCGACGCTGGACAAGCGCGGTTACACCTTTGGTCCTCACGTGATTCGCCTTGAACATCGCATGCTTGTGCGAGCCAGCAATCCCTTCCAAATTCTCGGACGTCTTGATCTGGATGAAACGACGTATTGTTTAGGCAGCTTCACGGGAATACTCGACATGCGAGACGCTCTTGAGGATTTCGAGCGTACCGAAACGAAAGCCAAAATGTCTGACTATGAGCTGCTGCCTTTACGCCAATTGCTACGCAACGGATAGGATGCTGATTAGGCAATAGGCCGAAACGGCTGGGTGGTAGACGTTAACAGATGGGATGAGAAGGCCGGTCTCCGGACGGGATGCGGGGTACGCTCCCAAGTTATCGACGTGCTCAAGGCACAGATAAAAAGGAGACCGGCAATGAAGAAGGTTAGCACCGCGGCGACGAAGCAGAGCAGGAATATCTCTCGGCAGAGACCGCCGGGGACCATTGCTACTGCACCTTCTTCACCCGCACGCGCACTTTATCCGGCCGGATCCTCACTTCCTTATATTCGGTAGAAGTCTCGACCTTGTAGTCGAGAGGCAGTTCCGTGATCACCTGCGCCGCCATTCCGTCGGGCTTGTGCACGACGCGCCTCAACACGTAATTCTCCGGATGCGTCTCGGCTTTCTTAGTCTGCACCGGCACCAGCTCCACCGTGTAACCCGCCGTCGGAAACTCGCAGCTCGCGGTCACGTGCAACGTGGGCGGATTCGTTCCCGGCTGCAAATCCTGCCACGCCTTCCAATGCTTGCAAGGAGAGGGCGGCCTTGCCCCGCCTTTCTGCGCGCTGGCGCCGAGGGCCAATAGCATCAGCCCCAGAACGATTGCGAGTCCCGTTCGCATCCTGCCCTCACTTTCCCTGCTTCTTCTCGACTTTGGCCCAGGTATCCTTCAACGCCACCGTCCGGTTGAACACGGGCTTGCCCGGTTTCGAGTCCGGATCGACGCAGAAATATCCCAGCCGCTCGAACTGGTAGCGAGTCCCGGCCGAAACATTCGCCAGCGACGGCTCAACCTTCGCCGCCACCACCTCGAGCGAATTCGGGTTCAGATTCGAAATGAAATCGTCCCCTTCCTCCGCCTCGTCCGGATTTTCTTTCGTGAACAGGTGCTCGTACACGCGTACCTCGGCGTCGACGGCACTCGCGGCCGACACCCAGTGGATCGTCGACTTCACCTTGCGTCCGTCGGGCGTGTTGCCGCCGCGAGTCGCGGGATCGTACGTGCAGTGCACCTCGACGACCTCACCCGCATCGTTCTTCACAACACTGGTGGCAGTCACCAGATATCCATAGCGCAAGCGGACTTCCCGCCCCGGAGAAAGCCGGTAGTACCCCTTCGGCGGAGTCTCGCGGAAGTCGTCCTGCTCGATGTACAGCACCTTCGAGAACGGAACCTTTCGCGTACCCGCGCTCGCATCCTCGGGATTGTTGACCGCGTCCATCTCCTCGACCTGGCGCTCGGGATAGTTGTCGATGACCACCTTCAGCGGCCGCAACACCGCCATCACTCGCGGCGAACGCTTGTTCAGATCCTCGCGCACAAAGTGCTCGAGCATCGCGAGCTCAACCACGCCATTAGTCCGCGAAACTCCCGCCGCGCTAACAAAGTTTCGAATCGCTTCCGGCGTGTAGCCACGCCGCCGCATGCCGCTCAACGTCGGCATGCGCGGATCATCCCAGCCCTTCACATGGCCTTCTTCCACCAGCCGGCGCAGCTTGCGCTTGCTCATGATGGTGTAAGTCAGGCTCAGCCGGTCGAACTCAATTTGCTGTGATGGGAAGATCCCAAGCTGCTGGATGAACCAGTTATAGAGCGGCTGGTGATCGGCGAATTCCAGCGAGCACATCGAGTAGGTGATCCTCTCGATCGAGTCCGACTGCCCGTGCGCGAAGTCGTACATCGGGTAGATGCACCACTTGTTTCCCGTGCGGTGATGCTCGGCATGCAGGATGCGGTACATCACGGGATCGCGCATGTTGACGTTGGGCGACGACATGTCGATCTTGGCGCGCAGCACGCGCGAGCCGTCGGGGAACTCTCCGGCCTTCATGCGCTCAAACAGCGCGAGATTTTCATCAACGCTGCGGTCGCGATACGGACTGTTCTTCCCGGGCTCGGTCAGCGTCCCGCGATGTTTTCGGATCTCGTCGGCCGTGAGATCGTCGACGTACGCCTTGCCGTCTTTGATCAGCTTGATCGCCCACTCGTGGATCTGGTCGAAATAGTCAGATGCGTAGAAGAGACCGTCCCACTGAAAGCCCAGCCACTTCACGTCCGCCATGATCGAGTCGACGTACTCGGTCTCTTCCTTCTCGGGGTTTGTGTCGTCAAAGCGAAGATTGGTGTGTCCGTGGAACTCATCCGCCAGGCCGAAGTCGAGGCAGATGGCCTTCGCATGCCCGATGTGCAGGTAGCCGTTCGGCTCAGGAGGGAAGCGGGTCTGCACGCGTCCCTGATATTTATTGGTCTTGAGGTCCTCAAGAATAATGTCGCGGATGAAATTGGACGGACGCGCTTCCGCCGGCGCGGGTGCTGCACCCTCAGGCAAAGAATCAGTCGGAGTCATGAGCTTTGTATTTTATAACGTGTGGAGCGGACACCCGTGTCCGCACGCTGAGCGAAGCTCCGCAAGATGTAGCGCGGGCGCCCCCCCGCCCGCGGCCTTTCGCTCAATGGAGCACGGATCTAAAGGTGGATCCTAAAACACGTGTAGCGAAGCCGAGCCCGGCGTGAAACTTTCCGTCTGAGTAAAGCTCCTCACCGACTGCCAAGTCTGAACAACCGCCGCAATACACAGCCCGACCCAGGTGCACACCAGGCTTACCAGGATCGACACATTCACGACGGCGGCGATCTTCACAGCTTGCTCGCCCCCCTGCGCAGCCAGCACGAACGGATGCCACACCGCACCAGCCGTCTGTCCCGCAGCCTTAATCATGTAATTCACAACCACCAGGCTGAGCACGGTCTGCAGCAGTTTGCTCCATACCGGAAAGCGCACCCAATCCGGCCGCACCAGGATCACGATCAGCCGCAGGATGGAAGCCACCGTCAGCAGCAGTACGGGCGCATAGAACGTATGCCACATGGGAGCTGCGTTCAGAAAGTTCGCTGCCGGGCCAAGAACCAAGAAGGGTTTGTAAGGCACGAGCAACAGCCACGCCAACGCCATCAGATTGAAAATCAGCTCGCACGCTGTTTTTCCACCCGACGCCTTGCGCTCAGGTTTCTCGAGCGGTGGCAACGAACGCGGATCCCACTTGTCCGCCGTCCTCAGCTTGTTCTGCGTGCGCTCAATCATCACGAACACCAGTGTGATGATGCCGGCCGCAATGAAGCCTCCGGTCCACATTGCGCCGATTGTGCTCCCGATGGCCGCGCCCAGGCTCCCGGTTGTGGCAAACTGCACCGGCCCCACGATGAACACGAAGATCGGCAGCATCATCCAGAGCAAGGTCATCTTCAAAATGAAGCGGTACGCCGGAAAGATCGTCGGCCCGATCAGATAGTCTTGCGGCCGCAACCGCCCCGCCACGACAACCGGCCTTCCGCACTCTTTCAGAATCGCCGACACTTCGCCTTCATCGAGCGGGCGCCCAAGCTCCGCTTCTTTCGCTTCCACTTGCGAATGCAAGTCCTCGGCAAGTTCCAGGGCAAGGTCGTGCTGCGACTTGGGCAGCCAGAAGCGCACGGCCTGCAGGTAGCGGTCGATGAGTTCCATGGGATTGCGGCTGGGTGTGTTCGTCATAACTATGCCTCTTGAAGAATTTTTTCGAGCGATGCGTTGATGCGTTGCCACTCCTCGAGCAATTGGGTCAGGATCCCTTCGCCGACCGGCGACAACCGGTAGAACCGCTTGTTGCGCTTGTCCTCTTCCCGCCACTCGCTGATCAGCAAACCCTGCGATTCCAAGCGGCGCAACAACGGGTAAAGCGTGCTTTCGTCGATTTCCAGCCCGTCATCCCCCAGTGCCTTGCGCAAGGTGTAGCCGTATTGCTCCTTCCGCAATTGAGCCAGGACGGCCACGACCAGGCAGCCGCGCCGAAGTTCCAACTTCAGGTTCTCGAAGAGCTCAGGGCCGGACTGCTTACCGTTCGTCATATAGTGTACGACGCATACTGTATTTCACACAGTATGGCTTTGTCAAGGCTTTTTGAAGGTTTTTTTCGAAAACTCGAGTCTGGTTAGTCCCTGAGCTAGCCCTCCGGCGCTTGTCCCCAGAACGTCTCGCGGAGATGATGAGCAACTCGCCACCACCTTCCGATGTGGACGCTCGCGACACACCCTTGGTCACGATCAACCACGTTTCTGCTTGCAGTATCCAACTCCAGCTTCGACTGCACATCGAGTGTGCAAGCCATGGGATTCCAAGAAGAAAGATTTTCTTCCTGTCGATCCCGTATGGCGAATTTCCTTTCGCCGTGTGCATTTTCCCGTGAGCACGATCCTGTAGGGGTGCCTAACTGCTTGAAGCGTCGGCCTGCCGACGATCGCTCTCGTAGTTGGCACGGGTCGTGCACCTTACGTAGGCAGATTCCCATTCAGGAGGAACCTGCACATCATGAGACGATCGAGATTCCCGCATCACAAGCACTTGCTCGCGCTGTTGAGTCTGGCGGCTCTGTTCTGCATGGGCAGCCCTGCCAGCGCACAATCGACTCGGGACAACGACACCACCATTCGCGACGTGGCAAGTTTCGACATGTTCCTGGACGCCCATGCCGAGATCGCAGAACAAATACGCAAGGATCCTTCGCTGGTTCGCAACCAGGAATTCGTGAAGAGTCATCCGGCCTTGCAGGAATACATCCAGGCCCATCCCGGAGTGAGCGAAGAAATCCGTGAGAATCCCAACGCCTTCATGCATCGGGAGCAGCGCTTCGAAGAGCGAGGAGATCGCCGCGAATTGGCGAGCCTCGACCAGTTTCTCGACAGCCATCCTGAGATCTCCGAGCAGGTGCGCAAAAATCCCGCGCTCGTGAATAACAAGGAATTCGTCGAGAAGCATCCCGCGCTGAAGGAGTACCTCGACGCGCATGCCGGAGTTGCACAGCAGTGGCGGCAGAATCCGAACATGTTTATGCAGCAGGAACGAAGCTTTGACCGGCAGGAAGACTTCCGCGATCGCGATCGCGCCAATGATCGCTACGCCGTAGCCAATATGGATCGGTTCCTCGACAGCCATCCCGAGACGGCCGAGCAGCTCCGCAAGGATCCGTCGCTCGTTAACAACAAAGAGTTCATCGCCAAGCATCCGGAATTGCAGGCTTATCTGCAGCAGCATCCGGGCATCCGCCAGGAAATCAGCGAGAATCCGAACGCGTTCATGCGACAGGAACAGCGGTACGACCGCCAGGAGGACTACGGCCGGAACAACGGTGGCTTCGATCGCGATCCGGAACACCGCGAGGCAGCCAGCTTCGGACAATTCCTCGGTGGCCACACGAACATCGCGCAGCAGATCTCGAAGGATCCATCGCTGCTTAACAACAAGGAGTACATGGAAAGCCATCCGGAACTGCAGGAGTATCTGAAGGCTCACCCCGCAGCACAGGCCGAGCTAAAACAGAATCCGCAAGCCTTCCTGCAATCGGTGCCGCAGTCCGGCAAACCCATGCCGAAGGCTCCAACCGTGGAAAAACCCGCGCAAAAGCAGTAATGCACTTTGCGCTGGTACGAGGAGGGTCGGGTTACCGGCCCTCCTGTTTCTGCGTTGTCAGCATTCTTGGCTTAACGGAGGTGTCATGAAGATCAGCAAGGTTCTTATACCCGCGCTCGTTCTGGCGGCGGTCATTCCTTCCGGAGCCGCCGACAAGCACAAGAAGAAGGGTGCCGAACGAGGCATGCTCGAAAGAATGGAAGCCGTCCCCTGCGGCGCGAAGCAAAGAGGCTTTACCGGTGTGGGCAGCATATTCGCCTCTGCGGGCATTGAAGCGGTGAATTCGGAAGAAAAGCTCTGCCCACAATATCTGCTTCGCACCGACGACATGGAGTACCACATCCGTCCGACCGACAAGAAGCACCCCGTGATCCTGCCCGTGGGCCAGGAAGGCGAATTCAAGATCAAGAAGAACTACATGTACCTGAAGATTCCAGACGGAGATAAAAAGCGGCGTACCTACCAGGTAGTCGCCGTGAAGCCTCTGAACGCCGGCGAAAACGCAACCGAGAACACCGCCTACAAGTCCGTCGACAAACCTACGCAGTACCGCGCACCCGAGTATCCGGCAGACAAAGCAGGGGGCCGCGCCGCAAATCCAAACAGCACACCGCCTCCGCAATAACCCGAGCCATCGGGACGCTTCAAACCAAGGCTGCCCCACCCTTCGCGATTTTCGAAGGGTGGGAGTTCGGCGCGCGAACCGTGACGTCACTTAGACTCCCGGCGAAACTACCTGGCCGTACGACGCAGTCGCTTCCAACCCGTCGGCCAATTGTTTCCGAAACTGCACGTGTCGCAACCGAGTCAACTCCACCAGCGGACTCCACACCGTGTGCACCAAATTGTGTTTGATCAACAGATGCCAGAAGCGATTCGAACGCTTGTACAGATACGACATCGCCAGATACAGCTGCACGGCGCGCCAATCTTCCGGCCTGCGCCGCCAGATCGAAGCATGTGAAAACAGCCGCTGATAAATCCACCCGTACCCGTGTTCCAGTTCCTCAGGCGTCATGTGCCGGGGCCGGAAGACAGCGTGCGACGTATCGTACTGCGACCAATCTCGATGCAGAATCCGCCCCTCGCTTTCCATCTGCCGGAACAACGGTGTCGCCGGATATGGCGTAAGAATGTGGAACGTAGCGCACTCCAACCGGTTCTCCTCCACCCACTGCGCCGTGCGCGCGAACACGTCTTTCCGGTCATGATCGAATCCCAGCACAAACGATCCATTCACCTGAATCCCCACATCATGCAGCATCCGAACGCGGCGAGTGTAGTCGGCCGTCTGCGGCGTCTTCTTGTGCGCGTCGGAAAGGTTGTCATCGCTGAGAGACTCGAACCCGATGAACACTCCAGTGCATCCCGCAAGCGCCATGTTGCGGATGAGCGACGGATCGTCAGTGACATCGATCGTCACAGCCGCGCTCCAGATTTTGTTCAGCGGCCGCAGCGTGGTACACAAAGCATGCAGGTAGTCTCGCCGCGACCCGAGATTGTTGTCGATAAACACGGCGTAGGGCTCGCCGTTCGCTGCAAACTCATCTGCAACCTGTTCTGGATGTCGCATGCGGTAGGGCATCCGCAAGCCGTCGGTAGCCAGATAGCAGAAGCCGCATCGATTGTGGCAACCGCGGGTTGCGATAAGGCTGGTGGTCGTGAGGAACCCATGCCGCGGCAGAATCGACCGTCGCGGTGCCGGATCCTCCGAATAGTCATTTTCGTAAGTAGCCGCGTACCGTGATTGCAACTGCCCCGCTTCGATGTCACGCAAGATGCGCGGCCACAGTTGCACACCATCCCCAAGCGCCAGCGCATCGGCATGTGGCGCACATTCTTCCGGACACGACAGCACGTGCAATCCGCCCAGCACAACCTTGGCCCCGCGCGCCCGATACCACTCGGCCAACTCGAATGCCCGCCCCGCAAACGTAAGGTGCACTGTGATGGCCACGACTTCCGGCATGGGCTGGCAGGGCGGAGGCCCAGCCAGCAGATTCTCGTCCCAGTACTGCAAGCGCCAGTGCGCCGGAGTAGTCGCCGCAAAGCTGGTCATCGCCAGGGAAGGCGTCAGCACATGCTTGCCAAAGCTGGCGTTGGCATCCTTGGCATAAAACGGATTGATCATGAGACAGTAGCCCGGCTCAACCGACGCAGCGCCCGCGTCCGCGCAGAGCCTGGGCGCATGCAACATCTCCAACGGCATCCACCGCTTCCTGAGGGGTTCCTGCCAAGGATCAGCGTTTTTCATGCGATATACTTTGCAATACAAAGTACTCTATGTCAACTATCGCGAAGCCCAACCCTCAGTTCCCCGGGCGCCGGCTTGGAGTCTTCCGTGACAAAGCGGGAGAAGTTGAGGTCGCAACTACTTCTGGTCAGACGACTAACCGATAACGGGATGCGCGTTTATCGGGCAGTTGTGTATGCTTTTGCTCTTCAGTTTGAGATGGAACACCCAGAAACCACGCGGGGGATGCATACCAAGCTTCCCGAGTTGAAGTGATGTTGCATCGGAGGTCTCTATGAGATGGCTCGGTTTCGTTTTTCTTCTGGCGGCGTGTTCACTCGCTGCTCAAACATCCGCCGTGCCCGAAATTCAATATCGCTCGGTCCCCGATTTCTTGCACCTGCCAGCCGACCTCTATTTTGGCGAGGTCACGGGAGTCGCGGTGAACTCGAAAGGTCACGTCTTCGTATTCTCTCGCGGCAATACAACTGGTCCCGCGTATGGGGCAGCTGCGGCGCAGTTGCTGGAATTCGGCTCTGAGGGGAACTTTCTGCGCGAGATTGGTCACAACCTATATGCATGGTCCTATGCCCACACGGTCAAGGTTGATCCGCAGGACAATATCTGGGTCACTGACAAGGGTTCGGATGTCATCGTCAAGTTCACTCCCGCGGGACAAGTCTCCATGGTTTTCGGGCGCAAGCAGGAAGCATCGGATGAAGGCACTGGACCGCTTAAAGAAGTCCAGCCTCCTTTGCCGCCCGAAGATGGATTATTCAGACAGGTGACAGATGTGGCTTGGGATTCCGCCGGCAATACCTATATCAGTGACGGTTACGTCAATTCGAGAATTGCCAAAGTGGATAAAGATGGCAATTGGCTGAAGTCATGGGGTGAACCAGGGAACAAGCCCGGTCAATTCGATACCCCGCACAGCATTGCGGTTGACGCGCAGGACAATGTTTATGTCGCCGACCGAGGAAATCATCGAATTCAGGTATTTGACCGCGACGGTAAATTCCTCCGCCAGATCGTTATCGATGTTCCCGTGCCGCCACATGCACGGCCCGCGATTGGCAATAAGACAGACCATCCATCCGGTTCTAGAACACCCGGCTCTCCTTGGGCCATTTGCATTACTCCACCGCCACATCAAGTGCTGTTCAGCTCGGATGCGTTTCCGGGCCGAATCTACAAGCTCAGCCTCGATGGAAAGGTGCTGGGCACGTTCGGCAAGACAGGAAAACAGTTAGGCCAGTTCGGATGGATTCACGAGATGGCTTGTCCTTCAGAGAATGAACTGTTTGTCGGCGAACTCTTGAACTGGCGTGTGCAAAAGATCGTTTTGGAACCAGCACACTGATCGTGGGCTCCAGGAAGCCACAAGCTCCGATTGCGTACAGGTGACGGGGCTGACCGGAAGGAATTCTGCTTAACTTAGCGTATGGGACATTAGTTCTAGGACGACGCGGGCGTGAGCCCGCGAGCACTCACGAAAAAACTAGGCAACCTTCCCCACCGCCTGCTCGACGCGCGCCAGGGTCTTCTCACGCCCCAACACTTCCAATGTCTCAAACAACGGAGGCGCATTCTTCCGCCCGCACACCGCTACGCGGATCGGCTGAAACATCTGTCCAGCCTTGATCCCAAGTTCCGCCGCTGCCCCACGCAGAGCCTGATCCAGCGGATCATGCTTGAATTCAACCCCGGCCAAAACGACGCGCGCCTTCTCCAACACCTTCTTAGCCATGGCCGCATCGCCCTTTTGCGGGATCAATTCCGCCGGATCGTACGGCCCTAACTGATCCACGAAGAAGAAATCCGCCGCTGTCAACACATCGCGCAACAACTTAATGCGCTCGCGAATCAGTGGCGTGATCCGCAGCATCTGACCGGCATCCACCCCAAGTCCCGCCTCGCGCACGATGGGCGACAAGCGCGCACTCAACTCCTCCACCGGCAGAGCCCGAATATGCTCGGCATTCAGCCATACTGCTTTCGGATCAAACGTCTCTTCCGGCGTCGTCGCGGGTTCCTTGAAATTCACGACCGCGTTCGCCCGGTTGATCCCCTCCAAAGAAAACAGCTCCTGCAGCTCCGTCACCGACAGCTGCTCCCGATCATTCTTCGGCGACCAGCCCAGCAAGCATAGGAAATTGATGAACGCCTCCGGGAGAAAACCGGCGTCGCGATAGGTCGTCACACTGACCACCGGCCCATGTCGCCGTTTTGAAAGCTTCGTCCCGTCGGGCGCCACCAGCAGCGGCAGATGCGCAAACTTCGGAGCAGTCGCGCCGGCCGCTTCGAAAATCAGCACATGCTTGAACGTGTTGGTCAGGTGATCCTGCCCGCGAATGATGTGCGTAATGCGCAGATCGGCATCGTCCGCGCACGACGCCAGGTGATACGTCGGCATACCGTCAGAACGCAGCAAGGCAAAGTCCTCGATGTCGGCTGCCGCCTTGCGCTGCTCCCCATACACGGCGTCGGCAAACCGCACTTCCTCGCCCGTCTCACGAGGCACGCGAAAGCGCAGCGCAAACGGCTCTCCGGCCGCGGCCCGCCGGTCACTCTCCTCGCGCGAAAGCTCGCGCATCCCCGGATTGAACAGCCACGTGCCTTGCGCGCCCGACTTCTCGGCGTCTCCAGTATGCGCAGGCGTGAAGTCCCGGTACGCCAGTCCCTTCTCAAAGATCGCCCACGCAGTTTTCTGATGAAGCGCCAGCCGTTCCGACTGCTTGTATTCCTCGTCCCACCCGAGCCCGAGCCACTTCAAGCCCTCGAAGATCGAGTTGACCGATGCATCCGTATTTCGCTCAACGTCGGTGTCGTCGAGCCGAAGCACCATCGTCCCTTCGTTCCGGCGCGCGTAGAGCCAGTTGAAGATGAACGTGCGCGCACTGCCCACATGCAGGAACCCTGTGGGCGAAGGGGCGAACCGGACTCGCGGTCTGGATGAGGATAAGTCGTCTTTTTTGAGGGAGCTAGAGGGATCAGGCATGAAGGACTCATGTTACGGGCTGGCGAAAACGAGCGTCAAGCGCCCACCCCCGACGGTCGCCAGGACGACTCAGCTTTCCACACCCCTGTACTGAAATCGTATTGAGTTGCTGGTCGCGCTGTGAAACGATGTTTTTGCCGAAGTTCCCCATGTTCCTTGTGGTCTACCAGCCGCTGGAGCGGCTTTGCGCGCCATGAACAGCCTAGCCGCCAATATGGTGATCCTTCCAGGGATCGTGGCCCTGCTGCTGTTCCTCGTCTTCACTTACCTCTACGAGCAGAGCCGGCAGCCCTACTTCCGCGCGTGGCAGTTGGGTTGGGGCGCTTACTCGCTGCACTTCGGCCTGGACGCATGGAACTTTCGCCAGCCATCGGCATGGGTCTACCTCGCGAGTTCGTTACTGATTGTCGTGATG
>Ga0209811_10000333_pt1 | contig 21180 bp, 40 predicted proteins | sample Coa_R1_6_FD_187161 | JGI IMG/M metagenome (GOLD analysis project Ga0209811, IMG submission 187161) | Surface soil microbial communities from Centralia Pennsylvania, which are recovering from an underground coalmine fire. - Coalmine... | ecosystem: Environmental > Terrestrial > Soil >... | reverse complement strand
TCACGTCAGCCGGTGAGAACGTCTGGGCACCGGCATTCACCTGGTCGAGCGGCGAGCCGCATAAGGTCGAGAAGGTCGAGCTGATCGCTCGCGTCACCTTCGATGACTTCAGCGTGGCCGAGTTCCCTGCTGACCACCATCTCGATGTTGAGAGGCAGTCATGAGCTACAGCGAAGAGGATAAGAAGGCTGCCTGGCTCATCCTGGAACTGGCCGAGCAAGGTCGGTTTGAGGAGATCGTTGCACAGATGGTCGCGAGCCTGATCAGCGTCGGTGGTGGAGATCCTTTCGAGGAGACACTTCACATATTCGGCAAGATTTTCCAGCGGATTTCAGTGCTGCTGGAAGACGACGGCGCTCAGGTCTGGCAGCATCTAGTGCCGGGTGGTCACCAAGGCGATCCACTGCCTTGGGTCGTGACCGATGCTCGTAAGTACCCCAAGGTCGAAGTCCAGATCTTGGTGCTACACGACAACGGCTGGATCGTCGTTGATCGGGATCGCAACCTCTGGGAAGTGGAGGAGCTTTCGGATGCCTCGATGCCACGACCAACCAAACCTGGCGACATCGTCGAAGTCCTCAGGCAGGATCTCACTGCCGTTGATTACAGCGAGATCCACCACATCCTGAACTAGGATCCTGCCGGTGCCGCATCGAGTAGAATCGGTGCGGCATCCGGGAGCATCCTGCTCCGTTACAATAAATCAAGGAGGGTACCATCATCACAAATTTGACAAGACTGGGTGGACGACACCACCCAGTAGCGCGTCAGCTCAAGGATGGTACCCTCCAGCTGACGCTGCCGTTCGACGCCCAGGTCACCGGGCGTCGTGCGGGAGCGCCATAAGGCACTCTGTGCAAAAGGAGGGGACCACTTGAGAAAACCGGAGGACAAGTTCGTGGAGATCCTTCAGTTGTTCGAAGGGCGTCGTGCAGAAGCTCGACGGCAGATCACCGATATGGACGAGGAGATCGACCGAGCCGTCAATCAGTCATCCCGTGAGGGAGCTGGGCGCGAGCGCGACCGCTGGGAGTGGCTGGATGCACACCTAGCGAAGCTGGAGAACGATGTCAAGTCGATCCTGGACAGCTGATGGTTGCCTCACAATCAACCGTCAAGGCCATCGCCGATCTGATCGAAGCACACGCTGACGATCCGATGGAGATGGCCGAGGATCTGGCGAAGATCGACGGCAACCAGAGCTTCAAGGACACAACCAAAGCTCTCCTCGACGAGATGGAGAGTCGCGGCTATGGGCGACATGACAGATAGACACGACGCCGATCACGCCCTGCGAGCGATGGCTGATGCGGCAGCTGCCGATGTCAAAGGCGACTTCCCCGGATCGGATGTCAACTACGACCTCTATGTGGACGAAGTGAACATGCGGCTTTGGGGAAAGACTCGCACTTGGCTGATCGGCGTCATCGACATGGGTGAACTTTTCCAGGCAGCGTTTGTCTGGGAGCGAGATCACTGGACGCTGCTCGACGGCAACCCTGTCGAGATGCGTGACACCATCGTCGCACACCGCTCGTCGTGAGCGATCACGATGTGGACAAGCTGGAGGAGCTTCGCCAGACCATTCGTGACAACACGGAGATGCTCCGGAATCTCGTTGAACACCCGGAGGTAATGGACGAATGGACACCGGCGCAGCTCGCCTGGTTCAAGGAGCACCTTGAACACAACCGCGAAGAGTTGGTCAAGCTCCACAAGAGCATCATGGATCTCGTGGGCAACCGACCACCGAAGGAGTGAGATGCCGGACTTCCGTATCACCATCGACGTCAAGGATGTAGGCGGCGGCGATGTGGACATGCTCGTCCAGGACATCGAGAGGGACTACGGCGACGACTTCGATGCCGACAAAGGTGACTTCGTCGTCAGAGCCTCTCAGAAGGTTGGTGACAACTACTACAGTCGCGACCCTGGCGACGATGTGATTATGTCGTGAAGAAGCCTGTCGTGAAGGGAGAGACTTACATCGCTCGTGAACTTTTCGCTTGCGGCGAAGGTCACTTCATGTCGCCAGGGTTCACTCACTGGGAGGAAGGCGAAGCATGTCCTCACGGACATGATCCGGATGCCTCCAACGAGGATGTACATCTCTACTACCGCATCATCCTGGTACCCGAGAAAGCAAGCGACGGTACCGATCTGTGGGAGAAGCTCACATCGCCAGAGAATGCAGGTAAATGGGGGCAACTTCCAGTAGCGTAGTTGATTGAGGTTCGGACGGCGAAGGCTGTCCGTTCCTGAGTCAACCAACAAAAGGAGGGTACCTATGCCAGACGAGTTACTTGCGTGGCTCGTCGAGCGACTGGATCAGGGTGTCAGACGCACCCTCGATGCCAGTACGCCCGAAGGCTACGTCTTCGCTGTGGATTCCCATCAGGGATCCTGGGCGATTACTGCCGAACTCAAACATGGGATGGGGTCGGATCGACGCAGGCGCGTCTTTGAGATCCAGCTCTCGGAGGTCAAGTGAATGCACAAAGTCCTCATGTTCGGGGACAGGAACTACCAGCACCGCAGTGCGATCAGGCGTGAGTTGCGAAAGCTCATTCGTAAGCACGGAACCAAGAACCTCCTGATCATCTCCGGTGGTGCTCCCGGCGCTGACACCATGTCTCGGAACGAAGCGTGGATGCAGGACATCCACTGCGCCGAGGTCAAGGCGCTCTGGGAAACGCGGCATCGCTCGGCAGGCCCGCAGCGGAACGGAGTCATGTTGGCCCTCGACCCCGATGAGGGCATCGGCTTCCACGAGGACATCGAGAACAGCAGAGGTACGAAGGACATGTACAACAAGCTGCTCGCCGCCAAGATCCCGGTCAGGATCGTCAAGCGGTAGCTTGCTGCCGACGCTCACTCGCAAGGGTGGGCGACGGGAGCAATAAGCTCCACTAACCAAGGAGGGTACCAGATGATCGACAAGATCGAGGGCGAGATCAACAACGCTCTCGCGCACCTTGCTTCGATCCGGGCTGAGTTTCAGGCCGACCTGGATGAGGCGCTCGAACAAGTAGCGCAGCTGAAGGCCGGCATCGCCCGGATCGACAAGGTGGTCAGAGCAGCTGAGGCTCAGGACGCCAACGGCAGCAGACCCGGCCCGAAGCCCGGCAAGGGCAAGGGTAAGTTCAAGATGAATCGGAAGGGCGGCGACATCGTCGCTACTCCGATGACGCTTGAACGGTCGGAGCAGATCCTTCGGATCATGAAGAACAATCCTAAGAAGGAAGACTGGACGGCCAAGGAGGTCGTCGAGGCTTCGGGGATCAACTCCAGCGGCGTCAACGTCGCGCTGACTTTCATGCGACAGGAGAGCATGATCAGGCCGACAAGGACGGTTCAGGGAGGAGGCTATGCATATGCCCCGTACCCCGAATGACAACGGTCTGCCTCGTCTCCGCATCACGGACTTCAGTGATCGTGAGCTACTCGCTATCGTCAACGACATCCAGAACCGCGACGGAGAGGTTGACATCCAGCGGGTAGCAGAGCAGATCTGGCCTCGTGCGACACGAGACGAGGACACAGCCTGGCATGCCCGGCACAGCGTTGCCATTCGCTTCGCGTACATGCGACGGATGGGCGTGATCGACAAGGTTGCCGGTAAGCATGGCTTCTGGGAGTTGACCGAGTTCGGCGGTGAGTTCGTTCGCAGCCGGGTGTCGGCAACCCAGAGAAAGGCTATCGCTGAAGCGAACGTCGGACAGGAGTTGGAAGTCATGGCGCTCGTCGGCGACTTGTTCGAGAAGGTCGATGAGGATGCTGCGACGTTGATGCGTCGCGAGTTCCAGTTCCGGACACATCGGAGACGCTGGGGATAGCGTGCGGTTGGGAGCCAGCAGTGGCTCCCTTCCCGGACACTATGTCCACAACAACAAGGAGGGTACCAATGAACAACACCAGGAAGCGTTCTGAAGAACGCACGCCTGTACCGGATCATCTCCGGCAGAGCGGCCTTGCCTCACCGGCCCAGGTTCAGTACCTGGAGAACATGAGGGACAGCAAGGACTTGTCCAAGCTGTCGAAGCAGCAGCGTGACTGGTTGGCAAAAGCTGACTTCTCGAAGCTGACCGGAGGCCGGACTGGACAAGCCTCTCGTGTCATCGAGCAGCTGAAGGATCTGCCCTGGCTCCCACGCGGGACATACAACACCCCGCAGGGGCCGACAGCATCCAGGCAGCAGACCGGCTACCCGCCGGTCAATGATGGCCGGTACGCTGTACCGAAGGGAGACGGAACGCTGATGTTCTACAGCGTCAAGAACGGACGCAGCCAAGTCTTCCTCGATGTCTGGGCGTCAGCAGAGCGGCATCCGATCCGCAACCCGAACGAGAAGTTGAGGATCCTGACAGCAATCGCCAACGATCCTGATGCCGGCCCTCGCTTCGGCCGCGAGATCGGCGCGTGCTACAAGTGCGGTCGTGTTCTCACCGACGAGTTGTCCCGGCAGCTGGGCATCGGCCCGGTCTGCCGCGAGGGCATCTAGGAGTGGCCTGCGGTTCGACCAGCGAAAGCTGGTCGTTCCGGAAGTCAATCCCGGCTTCCAATAGCAAAAAGGAGGGTACCGTGGCCATCAAGGTCAAGGAGCTACTGCTCCGCTACGGCCTGTTCGAGGTCGTTCGCGACAACTACGTGCAGAACTGCGTCGTTGTCCGCAGGGACAACGTGCTGTACTTCCGCACGGATGTGATGGACGATGACGCCTATCAGATCATCGATACCGCTCAGGGCGGCAGCTATGAGTGGAAGTGCGGCGTTAATCGCTTCCAGCGCATCGTCGAGCGACTGTCCGCGATGGACAGCGGCGAAGCGGCCAAGGACGAAGTTCCGGCCAACGGCCAGGGTGAGTTCACCCTGGAGAATCCGGATGCCGACGAGGTTGGCCCGGATGTCGTGAACTACAACATCCACTACTCCGCGCCCTGCGGTGACGGCGCGTACACCAAGTTGGCGGATCTTCGCGAGATCGTTGCGAAGTTCTGCGACAACGGCGAGGAGAAGGCAACGGCTGAAGGAGAAGCAGCCTAGTTGCGGTTGGTGCTCGGAAACGAGCACCTTCCGGAACTACCAACCAAAGGAGGGTACCATAGCTAAGCAAAAGTCACGTACGGCTCGCTGGCAGGAAGCTGCCGGCAATGCTCGGACGAAGTTCGATGAGGTACAGGCAGCGTCGGACGGACTTGCTGAGGCACTCCAAGAGTTGCGCGATGTTCAGTCGGAGTACGAAGACTGGCGTGACAACCTTCCGGAGAACCTCCAGCAGTCGGCTCTCGGCGAGAAGCTCAACGCTGTGATCGATGAGATCGACTTGGAGAGCATCATGGAAAGTCCTCTGGAGAACTGGACAGAGGTTGAGTCGGCCATCGACGCGGCTGAAGGCGCTGATCTGCCGCTCGGATTTGGGAGAGACTGATGAGAGACTTGACGAAAGCAGAACTCGATACGATCTTCTTCGCCAGGCAATGCCCGCAATGCGGGAGCAAGGAAGGCTTCTACGAAGGTGGATCGGGTGGAATGTCTCTCAACATCTTCTGTGCGAACGAAGCGTGCGAGGCTGGCTTCAACCTCATGGGGCCGGATCCCTCCATCAACCTCGGCGGGCAGCTGATCAAGGTGTCGAAGCTTGGAGACCACTTCCATCCGCCACCGGAGAAGAAGCTCGTTGAGGTGCGCAGACCCTGGTGGAAGCGACTCTTCAGGAGAGACTGATGGGTGATTTGACGATCAACATCCATGGAAAGGATCTTCCGCTCGCACAGGTTATGGAGCTTGCGGAACTGATCGAGAAGTACCCGGACGGAACTTGGCACTACGCCGACTGTGGGTGTTGTATCTGCTTCCATCCTGTGAAGGGTGAGGGCAGCGGCTATCTCATCGGATCCGACGGCGGAAAGGAATACCACCAAATTGACTAAAGAGCACAAGACGAACATCATCGTCACGCAGGCGATCATCGGATCTGGGAAGTTCTACCAGGCCGAATGCTCCTGCGGCTGGCTCGCTTCTCGGAGTCATTCATCTCGCTATCCGGCGAAGAAGGACGCTGAGAATCACGAAGTTTCTCAGGCAAACTGAACCCTGCGAAATGGGCAAAACCCCTGGTAATTTGGGATTTTGCCCATATCGGAGCGTTCTTGCTCCGGAACCTGTAAAATCAGGTAGAATCCTGGTCAGGGATCACAGCCATCCAAGGAGGGAGCAAATGGCTCGTAGCAGAAAAGCAACGCCTGCGAAGCGCAGTTCCGCGAAGAGGGACAGCGCCAAGCGCAGCAGCGCCAAGCGGCCGACGCCCCAGAAGGGCAAGTCGGATGTCAACCAGCGCGATGTGGACCGTCTCCAGAAGCAGGGACTCAAGCTGGAGGAGGCCGCAGACGAGCTGGGCGTGGCGCCGAGCACCATCGCCAATGCCTACTACCTGGCCGAGGTCAACAACGACCCCGACCTCGCCATCGAGGGTACGGAGCGGGCAATCGCCAAGGGCATCGTTGCCCAGCGGAAGCAGGGTGTCCGCTGGGTCCGGCTCGCGGCCAGGTCGGGACTCTCCCAGGCTCGCGTCAAGGCGATCTGGGAGGAGGAGACGGGCATCCCCGCCAACGAGACTTGGACGGGACGCGGTGCTCCTCCGCCAGGCATGGATGTCGAGGAGGCACGTGAGATCGCTCATGTCCAGCCGACGAACGGCAAGAAGTCGGACGGCGGCTCGACCAAGCGCAGCACGGCCAAGCGCGGCGAGAAGACGGCACCGGCGAAGCGCGGCGCAGCCAAGCGGTCGTCGGCCAAGTCGGCATCGACCAAGCGCGGCAAGGCGCGGACGAGGGCGGAACGGCTCGCCAAGTCGTCCGGGAAAGGTGACCCTTCGTAGAGGCGGAATCCGATGAGGATTTCCGCCGTCTACTAGAGGGCAAGAAAATCGTCATCGAGGTACATGACCTTGGCGACGACGATGTACTGCGGGAACCGCTTGTACTGGAACGGCAAGTCGTCCGGTACAAGCAGTTCCTGCCGGCTGGCCCCACTGCGAACGGTGGGTACAGGAAGGAAGACCTCGTACAAATCTACTGTGATCCCCCAGGACTCATGACCATCCGCGTACAGGACATCAAGACGATCCGTGGCTATGTACGCCGCAAGAAGAAGAAGCCGCGTGTCAAGAATTGAACCCGTCGCCATCGGCCCGTTTCACGACGGGCCTTTGGGGGCAGGGGCAATCCCTACCCCTATCAGGGGTGGTGTGGACGACCTTGTCATAACGAGCACTGCGTCGCTTCCCGTCCGGATACGTCGGACTGTTGGAGGAAGGCGTGTCCATGACGGCTTCCGATGTGAACTCGTGCACCACCCCTGGTCTACCAAAGGAGGGTACACAGATGTCTGATGACGAGAACATGTCTCTCGGGCAGATGCTTGCGATGCAGCACACCAGCGTTTCCGCGACGGCGATGCTGAACAGCGGATTGTCGTCTGGTCAGGCGTGTGACGTCATCGCTCGCTCCATCGATGAGGATCATCTGCCGCTGAACTCGGCTCACTTCCGAGCAGCCGGACTTCACTTCCTGGAAGCAGTTGAACAACTGATCCTGGGTCTGGAGCCGGACGATGACAGCAACGAGTCGCTGGTGAGCCTCCGCGAGGAGATCGCCAAGTGTCGTGCTGATCTCACAAGGTGAGTCCGCAGCTCGAACTGCCCAAGTTCATCGTAAGCCCGAGCGAAGACTTCCCCAACTGGCTGTTGGTCACTTGCCCCCGTGATGACTGCCTCAGCAATGGGACGCCGTTTCTGGTCAAGCGCCGGATCTGGCGTCGCAGGCGGGTAGCTCGCGACGGCAAGACAACCATCGTAGGGCGTCCCTGCGCCTACTGTGGCCGTTACGGGTCGATCTGATCGTCTGAACCAGTGTCCGGCCATGCAGTGGCCGCGCTGTGGTTGTTCTGCAGGGCGGTGCGGGTCGGGATTCGTAAGGATCCTGGCCCGGAGCGTCTTGCTCCACACAGCTAAAGGAGGGTACCAAATTGCCAAGTGATGCATTCGCAGAACTCAATGCGGATGGCACACGCATCAACATCCACTTTAGCTACACCCCGCAGCGAAAGGATGCAGTGAAGGCGATCCCCGGAGCCAAGTTCGTCGGCCCGGAGAAGGGTGGCCCGTACTGGCATATACCGCTGACGTTGGTAGCAGCTAGAGAGATGCGCAAAGCTCTACCCGACATGCAGATCGGGAACGCGCTGAGGGTGTGGGGGCGTGAGGCCGTCCAAAAGGAGAGGAATCTGCGCGCTATGGCTGTACAGGATGATGTCCCGCTCGATCAGCTATCCATCGCGGAGAAGCTGCCCGTGCTGGCTGAGTCCTTGCGGCCGTACCAGCGTGCAGATACCAAGTTCATGGCTACCACGAATGTGCTGAACGGAAACAGCCCTCGACTCGGCAAGACTCGCGAGGTCATCGCGGCCGTCTACGAGGCTGGGTTGGAGATGGGAGCACATCTCGTGATCGCTCCGAAGACAGCTCTGGAGATGCCGTGGAGACAGGAGCTAGAGGCATTGCAGCCGCTGCCGGTCTTCACCTTCAGCGGCGACACTCCTGCTCAGGCTAGGATCACAATGCCCCGCGACTGTCGCGAGGCGTTGGAGGATCACGGCGGCTACTGGATGTGTACGACAGCATCCATGCTCCGCTCAGGCGAGTTCGACAAGGTGAAGTGGAACAGCTTCACCATCGATGAGTTCCGGAAGACGGGCTTGTCGAACATGCGAACACAGTTCCACAAGGCTGCAACGAAGGCGAAGTCTCAACGGCGATTCGCTCTCAGCGGAACGCCGATGGGCGGGAGAATTTTCAATCTCTTCCCGATCCTTCAGTGGCTGGAGCCGAAGCTGTACACATCGGCATGGGAATGGGCCAATCAGTGGTTGGTCGTGACGAAGGAGCAGGTGTACGTCCGAGGCAAGCAGCGGACGTTCATGGATGTCGGTGGCATCAGGCCGGGACTTGAGGAAGAGTTCTACGCCTCGCTTGCCCCGCACTTTGTGCGGCGGCTTCGCAGCGAGGTTCTGCCTCAGCTCCCGGAGAAGCAGTACATCGATGTTCCTTGCGTCATGACTCCGAACCAGAAGAAGCAGTACAAGCAATTCGCACTGGACGCTGAAGTCAGGATCGAAGAGCGACGGCTGAGCGCCGTTGGGATCCTGGCTGAGTATCAGCGACTCAAGCAATTCGCGAGCGCGTACTGCGCCACCGTCGAGTCAACGGAGATCCCCTGTCACAAGTGCCAGGGCACCGGTGGCTACGAAGGAGCATCGTGCTTCCGCTGTCAGGGAACGGGCATCTGGATTGTGCTTCATCCGATCCCGACACCCGACTCTGGCAAGATGGAGCCGCTTCTGGAACGGCTCGCTGAGGCCGGCATCGAGAAGAACGAGCCGAGTGGCGATACGCAGGTTGTGATCGCCAGTCAGTTCAAGGAGATGATCGACATGGTCACCGAGCACCTGATCTCCATCGGCATCCCTGCCGAGAAGATGACAGGTGACACTCGTGGGCCGGAGCGAGATCGCATCCGCCGCGCATTCCAGTCGGGCGAAGGACCTCGTGTCCTTTGTATGACGACCGGAACCGGCGGTGTGGCCATCGAGCTGAATCGGGCATCCGAAATCCACATCTTGGACGAGACGTGGGATCCGGATGACCAGGAACAGCTCGAAGACCGCCTCATCAACACGACCAAGCACCATCAGGTGACGTGTCTCTACTACCGGATGAAGGACACAATCGAGGAATTCATCCAGGAGACGACGGCAGGGAAGGCAGTCACGAACAAGGTGATCCTCGACTTGCGGCGTCAGGGCTTCCGGGCGACCGTGATGAAGGAGATGAAAGCAGCATGATCGACGCTTTCGTCACTGTCTTCATCCTGATCGTGATCGGCAAAATCGTAAAAGCGGCATGGGACAAGTGGTACGTTCCACCGTCGAACGAAGTGGTGATCACGATGCCTGAGCCAACTATCCGGGAGGCTGCCGAGTCATGGGTCGAGAAGAACCGGCCAGTTGACGACGGGCCTTTCTGGACTCAACCTCTCACGCTGGCTGAACTGGACGAGCTAGACGACCTGTTCAACTAGCCGGTTGCGCCCCTAACAGGGCGCTTCCGGGTATTTGAACGCCGGTAGCACGGGGGTACCAGACTTGAAAATGGGGAGATTCGACGCCGATCAAGCCGAAACTTGCGACGCCAGACCTCCCCAGGAGAGGATACCTAACGCGAGCGCGCGAGAGGCTTTCACGAACACGACCTCTTGCAGATTTCGATGCAACGACGACGATATTCGATAGATAGAAAATGAAAAGTTAGCCTCGCGCGTCCGCGTTGGTATGGAGTAGAGAGGAGAGAAAGAGGATCATGGACAAGCGCAAAGTTGAGAAGGTGAAGAAGTTGAACACCGAGGCGATCCAGAACATTCTCGATACGTTGTCGGGGCCGGAGGCGCAAGATGGGCCATCACCTGAATACCCGCTAGGCGGACTCGTCCAAATCTCCGGCATCGGGCAGGTTCCTGTCAAGATGTTGCGACAGGAGCTTGTCGAACGCGAAGAGACGACATGACTCACATTCGCTGGGACGAACACCCTCCTGTGTGGAGGCCGCTCATGAACAACGAGGATGTGACGCACTACAACGCGAGGCTGGGTGAACCAACATCCGGTGTTGGTCTTCGCCAGATGGTCAGGCCGATCCTCGTCTTCGCGACACCGCTGCGTTGCGAGTACGGTGGTGAAGGCGAACGCTGCCTGCTTCAGGCAGGACATGACGGTGATCATTGGCTCGATGTAAGGATGGATCGATGATGACCTGGACTTGCCATGTTTGCGGTCGTGAACGACCGGATGACAAGATCAGCGTTTGGTCGTCATCGACGGCCGATCCCCTCACGGGGATCAAGATGACGCAGAACGTTCGCTACTGCAACGACAATCAAGAGTGCATCGAAGCCGTGAAGCGGTTCAGCTTCTTCGACCACAGGGAGTTTGAATGAGCAAATACACGGATGAGGACATTCGCGATCTGATCAGGAGGGTTGGCGACTTGATCAGCCAGCTAGTTCTACTCGTCAAAGAAGAGCGCGAACGACGGCAGAAGAAGGATCGCGAATGAGGTATGAAAGAGTCAACTTCCGGCTGTATCGGATGATCTGTTGCGGACATCTGTTGTGTTGGGTAAACCCGCGACCGCCGACGTTCTGTCCTGAATGCGGGGCGAACGTGTACCCCGAAGTCAGAGGATGGGCACTCCATGTCGATGACGAGGCAGTGATCCAGTACTCAAGGGAGGATCCAGGAACGTGAGTTGGATCACGGACTGGAAGGCTTGGCTACATGCCCTGGTATGGGCCGTGATTATCGTAGGGGGATTCAAACTCGGGGTCTGGGTCCACAGACGCCGACACCGAAAGTGGTAGATGTACGGTATGGGACGGTATGCTTCGGTATGCTGTCTCTCATTTTTCCAGTGTTTTGCATGTCAAAACAGCACAGAGCACGCCACGAGTGAACCTCGCTGCATCGATTTGTGCTGGGTCGTAAGCTCGCGAAAAACACGTGATTTCCAGGGATTTCGCGATTAGGTGAAATCGGTTATAATCCTCGCCCGCACCGAAAACGTGCCGCCGGCAACAACAAAGTGAGGTAAATTGGTAACACGAAACCGTACTCGGGCCGAGAGACTCCAAGCGACGAAGTTAAGGAAGCGCCGTCATCCCGGTGCAGCGGCAACCTCACGCCGCACGGCGGCAGCGGCGACGGCGCTTCCTCAGCTTCGGACAAGTGAGCGGTCTTCTTTCAAGCGGTGCCGTTGGCAATGGTACTGGGGATATGTAGAGGAGAGATCACCCTTTACGCCGAAGCCAGCGTTGCGGTTCGGTTCGCTGATCCACCGCGCCCTTGCCGTCTACTACAAACCAGGAGTCCGTCGCGGACCTCACCCGGCCATCACCTTTGAGAAGTTCTACGAAGAGGAGCTGAAGACTCAAGCCCAGTTTGGCGTCCGTGATGTAGATCAGGACGACAAATGGGTCGAGGCCGGGGATCTCGGTGTCGCGATGTTGAATAACTACATCGACACCTACGGCAAGGATGACGAGTGGGAGGTCCTCGCGACCGAGAAGATGGGTAGTTGGATCGTCTACGATCCGGATACCTTCGATCCCAACCATCCGCCTGAGGCGCAAGCTACGGCCGTGCCGCTCTTCGAGTATGTGTTCACGCTAGATGGAGTCTGGCGCAGCCGTCGCACGAAGAAGCTCTGGATCCCGGACCACAAGACGACATCAGCCAACCGTGTTGATACTCGCTACCTGCGTCTCGATGATCAAGCCAGCGCATACTGGACGTGGGGAGTTGACTGGCTCTACGCCAACGGTCATCTTAAGTCTGGGCAAGAGCTAGCCGGAATGCTCTTCAATTACTTGAGGAAGTCAGCTCCGGATGACCGCCCCCGGAACGAGAAGGGCCAATGCCTCAACAAGGATGGCTCGGTATCGAAGAATCAACCATCCCCGTACTTCGTCCGTCAACCCGTTTTCCGCGATGAATACGAGCGCAACGAGACAAGAGAGCGAGCAGTTCAGGAGTTCAAGGATATGCAGGCGGTTCGTGCGGGACAGGCTCATCCGTACAAGTCACCAAGCATGATGAACTGCCCCCACTGCTGGCTACTCGATATCTGCGAGCTTCATGAGGTAGGGGCGGACTACATGGAGCTTGTGGAGGGTACCTCGATGGTATGGAGTCCATACAGCGATTACGAGATCGAAGGAGAGCGAACGTGACAACTCCCTTTGACGCTGAATGGCTCGAATACGACGATGCAAGGAGAGGGAGCATGGAAAGAGTAGAGTGGGAAGGCGACCCGGAAGAGCTAGAGATGCAGGTCGCCAACGAGATCGGGCCGCAGATCATCGGCCAGAACATGCTTGTCGGCGCTCGACTCGTCGGCATGCGATCGGAGCAGGGCGTCCAAACCCTCGTCTTCGACAACGGCATCACCGCGACGATCAAGGGCAGCTTCAAGCTGTCCAAGTCCGAGTACGAGGACCTCGGAGGCGGTGAGAAGAAGGAGTTGACCGGACAGTCGATCCACGATCACTTCAAAGAGATCGAGGAGGGCAAAAAGCAACCGGAGATCGACGGGTAATGCCTCACCCGTCAATTCGACCAGTCTCTACTCGGGAACATATTGCCTTCCTTGTACATGGGGACATCGGTACAGGGAAGACGAGCTTGATCGGCTCAGGCGGTCGCGACTTCAAGACGCTGATCCTACGTCCGCCCGTCGATCACGTCCAACCCATCCAGGACAGCGGTTGCTCGGAATGGGTCTTGCACGACTGGACGGAGGCTTTCGAGGCTCTGGAATACTGCCGTCACGAAGGGCAGGATTGGCAATGGATATGGCTTGACAGCATAAGCTTGTGGCAGGACGTAGGACTTGATGATCTCTTCCAACAAGCCATAGACCGAAAGCCGTCTCGCCGCAACTATGGGCCGGACAAGCCCGAGTACGGCATCAACATGTCTCGGATCGGAGAGTTCGTCCGTCACATGGTTGGCCCCGATACGTTCCACTTCGGGATCACCGCCCATTCCATCGACCTGCCGGATCCGATCAGCAGCGACGGCGACCTGATCCGGGTTCCCTGGATACAAGGCAAGGGGATGGTGTCTCGGGTCTGCGGTTACATGAACCTCGTCGGTTACTATGACGTCATCGAGAGGGAGATCCGTGGTGAGACAAGGCTTCGGCGGATGCTCCATACACAAAAGACCGATGTCTACTACGCCAAGGATCAATACTCGGCGTTTGGCCCGAACGGAACCATGGTCAACCCAACAATCCCGAAGATCGTCGAGGCCGTCGAAGCAACTCGCAAATCGAAGAATTCAACTCCAAAGCGCAGTCCGAAGCGCCGCTCTGCCCGGAGACGTACATGAGGGCAGTACCCGGTAGAGTGGATGAGAACGGACGCTACACGCCGACGTACGTGTCCTGGAAGGGCATGAAACAGCGATGTTTCTATCCGAGAGACAAATGTTTTGACATCTACGGCGGCAGAGGAATCACGATTTGCGACAGATGGCTCGTGTTCTCCAATTTCCTCGAAGACATGGGGGTGAGGCCTGAAGGGACAACGCTAGATCGGATCGACTCCAACGGTAACTACGAGCCTGGCAATGTTCGCTGGGCAACGCCGACAGAACAGACAGCCAACTTATCCAGGCCGGTAGGCCTGTACATTTCATCGAAGGGAGCAACGTGCCAAGAGCGAGAGTGAAGGCAAAGGGAATTCCGTACGACGTCACCGATGTCGAAACACGCAGCGGCGAACACGCCAAGCCGGACACCTACACCGTCGAGATCGCAGAGGCCGAGCAACGCACCGAGAAGAACGACGGCAGCCCCGCCAACGACATCCGGGTCCGCCTGGACTTCGTGGACGACGACTACATGCCGCTCTTCACGTACATCGGCCTGTCCGGAGCTTCCGGCTGGAAGCTCAAGGAGCTGGTCAAGGCCGTCGGCCTGCCCGAGAAGGGCACGCTCGACCCGTCCAAGCTCGTCGGCAAGAAACTCCGCGTCAAGGTCGTCGCGGATCAGTACGAGGGCAACTACACGGCTCGCGCCGGCACGTTGCTGCCGCTCAAGGGCGGCGAAAACGGAGCATCCGGATCCTCGGAGGATGCGGAGGATTACGAGGATTGGACGCTGGAGGAGCTTCAGGCCGAGGCCGAGGAGCGCGAGATCGAGATCAAGGGCCGGAAGACCGAGGCCAAGTACCGCGAGGCTCTCATCGCCGCCGACGAGGAGCAGGGCGAAGATGGCGAGGAAGAGGGAGAAGAAGAGGGCGAGCAGGAGTACACGGACGACTACGAGGAATGGGAGACGGCCGAGTTGAAGGAGGAGCTTGCCGACCGCAAGCTCGATCTTCCGAAGGGTCGTCTCACCAAGAACAAGCTCATCGAGGTCCTCCGTGAAGACGACGGCAAGGACCCATTCGAGGGCGACGAGTAGTCAACGCTACTCAGGGCCAGAACCCCGCCCAATTCCCTTGATCACAAAGCGTCAGCTCGGCTTGCTCAAGCCTTACCTAGAAGGCGATGAGCCGACTCATATCAACGTCGATAGAGACACGGGCGAGGAGACACAGGAGTGGAACATGCATTGTCCGCTCCACGAGGATGTCAAGCGATCCGCGTCCATCAATATCGACAAGGGAGTCTGGTACTGCTTCTCCTGCGACGGAAGCGGGCAGGTTGCCAAGCTCGTCACAGAGAGAGCGAACTGGGTGGCGCCAGAGATCAGTCGAGGAGGGAGTGGCAACGGTCGCGTCCATGTGACTCGTTCAACGAAGCCTACCGAGGACCTCAGCGAAGTCAAGGTTCAGTCTTGGCATTCAACACTGATGTCCTCGGAGGCTGAGTTGGACTTTATCGTCACGGAGCGCGGGATCATGACCGATACGGTCAAGAGGTTTGAACTGGGTTGGGATAAGTCGCGTGGAGTTTTCACGATTCCCGTTCGCGGCCTGAATAACGAGCTGCTGAACGTTCGTCGATACAACCCGTACCCGCCGCCCGAGATGCGAAAGATTTGGGGAGTCAGCGGACACAACAAGCCTGTCCTGTACCCCCTCAGCGTCTTGAAAGAGGATCCAGAGTTCATCGTAATCGGAGAGGGCGAATGGGACGTTCTCCTGACGATCCAGAACGGCTTTCCAGCCATTACTCGGACTGCCGGCGCAGACGTTTGGCGAGGAGAATGGAGCGAACTCTTTGCGGACAAGACCATCTACCTCGGGCACGACGCCGACGCCAAGGGACAGATCGGCAACCGCCGCGTAGCTCGTGCCCTTGCCAAGGTAGCGGACATCAGGATCCTAAGACTGCCGTACAAGATCGTGAAGAAACACGGCAAGGATCTCACCGACTTCTGGAAGGAGCACGACCGCGCCGATTTCGAGGAGTTGCTACGAGACGCTGAGCCGTGGCAATCCGACAACGGACGTAAGAGCATCAGCCTCACGAGCGTCCTGGAGAGCTTCGACTCCAAGCACGTCGGGGATCCCGTCCGCCTACAGGTCACGATCAAGGGCAAGAAGGAGCCGGGGTACACGATCCCGTACAAGGCGCACCTGACCTGCACCCAGGACGCAGGAGCAGCCTGCAACGTCTGCCCCTTGCGAGCGACCGGCGATGACACTGTCGAGATCAAGCCGGACAATCCGGTCATTCTCGCGATGCTCGACAAGCCAGAGAGGAACGTCGCCGATCTTCTTCGGCAGGAATACGGTGCTATGAAATGCAACCGGCTGACAATCGAGATCCAAGAGTACCAGCCAGTCGAGATCCTGATTGCCCGACCATCGCTCGACACAACAGATGGGACGGGGACTGATCAATACCGAAACCTCAAGGTCACGAACGTCGGTCACTACGACACGCTTCCCAACAATACCGTCCAAATGATCGGCGCTCTCCAGATCAACCCGAACACGCAGAACAACGAATTCCAGGCTTGGGAGTTGGAGAAGACCGAGACGAGCGTTGACCATTTCGAGATCACCCCCGAGCTAGTCAGGTTGATGGAACGGTTCCGACCTGAACCGGGGCAGCGTCCGATCCAGAAGCTGGTCGAGATCAACAAAAACCTCTCTGCGCACGTCACGCAGATCTCGGAGCGGACGGAGATGCACTGCGTTATGGATCTCACCTTCCATAGCACCCTCTCGTTCAAGTTCAACGGGAAGGTCATCCACAAGGGATGGTTAGAGTCGCTGATCCTGGGCGATACCCGGACAGGCAAGAGCGAGACGGCTACAGCCCTGATCCGCCACTACGGAGCAGGAGAGGTCGTCAGCGGCGAGAGCGCGAGCTATGCCGGGATCATCGGCGGACTTCAGCAGATGTCCGGCCGCGACTGGATGGTGACTTGGGGACTCGTCCCGTTGAACGACCGTCGCTTAGTTGTAATCGATGAGGTAAGCGGCCTAAGCACGGATGACATCTCGAAGATGTCCGACGTTCGCGCTTCGGGGATCGCTCGCTTGATCAAGATTCAGCAGGAAGTCACCTACGCTCGTACCAGGATGATCTGGTTGAGCAACCCCCGAAACGCGAAGATGGCCGACTACACCTACGGCGTCCAGGCGATCTTCCCGCTAATCGGGAACAACGAGGATGTCGCGAGGTTCGATCTCGTGATGGCTCTGGCTATCGACGAGATCAACGCAGAGAACATCAACTCAATGCGATCGGTCAGCGATCTTCGCTACACATCGGAGGCTTGTCACGCACTCTTGATGTGGGTCTGGACACGTAGCGTCGATCAGATCGTCTGGGAGCCAGGAGCCGAAGAAGCTGTCCTCAAATACGCCATCTCTCTGAGTCGCGATTACACAGAGGATCCACCTTTGATCCAGGCAGCCGATGTCCGTATCAAGATCGCTCGCGTAGCTGCCGCACTAGCCGGACGAACGTTCAGCACAGATCCAACACACGAGAAGCTCGTTATCACCAAACAACATGTTCGGGACGCCGTGTTGTTCATCCGTCGGATCTACGAAATGCGAGTCTTCGGCTACGCGGAACATTCCAAGGAATTGATCACCGCTCGTAAGAGGGCCGAGATCCTGTACCCAGAAATGGAGCAGTATCTCCGGGACAACATAGAGCTAGCGATCTTCCTCAAGAGCAGCAGTACCTTTGTTCGACAGGATCTGGAGGAGATCCTGAACGCTTCCCGCGAAACAGCTAACTCGATCATCAACAATCTCTGGTCGATGAAGATGATCAGAAAGGAGAAGCACGAGGTACACATAGAGCCTACCCTGCACCGTCTATTGAGGGAGCATAGATGGGAGTAATCGGATCAGAGCAGATCGAGAAGGCCGAGATCATGCTTCAGGCGATCTACGGGGCATCCCCGGACGACGCGATGCGTCAGTTGGGGAACCTGGAAGTTGATCGGGACGCCTTCGATCAGTTCCTTCAACATCGGATCGGTACGCTGAGAAACCGCTACAACCGTGCGTGGCGAGCGATGGATCCGGCTATCGAGCCTGCGTTCAATACGCTGCTTCTGCATTTCTTCCTCACCGGCCTTGTCGCTGGTCGTGTCGATGCGAGGCAGCCATGAGCATCATGTCCGAGAAGTCGGCTCATCGTAACCTCTTCGCTTGCGCGACGAAAGGCTGCCCCGTCATCACGTTCGTCGGCAACGCTACTGGCTCGTGCCCGTCCTCCGAGTTACCAGGCTACCTGCTTCGGACGCCGCCCGAAGAGCGCCTTGGCATGCCTGTTGTCAACCTAGAAGGATCGGAGGAATCATGACAGTACCGAGAGCAACAATAGCGGATGTTCGTCGGTTCTCCTACAACCGCTGGTTGGAAGTGGAGACGCGGCCGTTCTTCCTGACGAGCGAGCATTTCTACTTCGTCGTCTTCAGCATCGCGCTCCTGATCAGTTGCGCGGTGGACAACTCACTCGACTCCCCGTTCTACTGGCGCTGGCAGATCGTGCTGCTAGTCGGCTACATGCTGTCTCGCGGTATCGCCAAGGCCGGCAGTCGATCATCGTCCTACGACCCACGCGACGAGAAGTTGGCCGAGCAGAGCCGTCGATGAGGGTCTACGTCAGCGGACGAATCAAGGATTATCCCGGCTACCTGGAGCACTTTCAAAGGGGCTGCGATGTTCTCTCTATGTCTGGGCACGATCCCGTCAACCCTTGTGACGTGGTTCTGGATCCGCTGGAACAATCGTACGAGAACTTCATGAAGGCCGACATCAAGCTCCTACTCGACTGCCAGGCGATCTACATGCTTGAGGGCTGGGAGAAGAGCACAGGAGCACGCTGCGAGCATCTGGTCGCGGCGATGTGCGGTATTCAAATCATCTACGAAAGTCCGGGCATGCTCGGATGATCAAGGTGATTTGCTCAGCTTGCAAGCGGTGGGCGAAGCGTGACAACCCCAGGAACATCTGGTGGTGTCCCTGCGGGCGAGAGATCACTGATGAGACGATCTTCGGCACCTTATGCCTGCCGCCGAGGGTGGAAAATTGAGCGAGGTCGCCGTCCTGGGATGCGGTCCTGCAGGAATGTTTGCGACGGAGGCAGTTGTCCAGGCAGGGCATACGCCGACGATCTTCAGCCGCAAGATTAGGTCGGTGATACCAGGCTCGCAGTACCTTCATGAGGGCATCCCCGGCCTTACACCGCAGTATCCGGACAACTGCGTTCAGTACGTTAGGATGGGGACACCCGAGGGATACGCAAAGAAGGTGTACGGCGACGAGAAACGGCGCACCGGCTGGGAGGCATACAGCATGCTCTACCCGAGCTGGAACGTCGTCAACGCCTACGATAAGGCTTGGGAACGCTACGAGAACTTGATCGAAAATGCGACGGTTGATCAGGGGTTCTTGAAAGAGATCGTCAATCAGTTCGATCTTGTGATCACGACTCTTCCGGCTCCTGTTCTTTGCAACGATGGCGCACATCATCACTTCGCAGGAACACCGTTCTGGATCAAGACACTACCCGTCCCGTATGCTGATCGCAACAAGGACATCGTCATCTACAACGGACTAGAAACCGACCACTGGTATCGTTGGTCGATCCTCAGCGGGGTGTGCTCAATCGAGTCTACTTCGCCGCCGCCCGAGTGGTTGGAGGATGACACTGTTCTGGAAGGGAGGAAGGCCGAAACGACGAATTGTGACTGCTGGGAAGGGGTCGTCCGAGCAGGACGCTGGGCGGAATGGCAGCATGGCGTCCTGCTCCACGATGCTTTCCGGACAGCCGAAATCGAAGTTGCAAGGAGGCTAGGGTAATGACAGAGGGAGCAGATTTGTTGAAGGCCGAGCTAGACCTTACGGGCCTGAGCGAGGCAGACGCACACCAGTACGTCGCAGTCATCCAGAGGGCCGTCGATGTACACGTCGAGCGCGAGAAGATCCGTCACGGGCTTTGGAAGCGGTACCCGGCGCTTGATCAAGTTCGGCAGGCCAAGATCAAGATCGAGCGCATGTACGCGGCGCTAGAGCACGCGGCGCTGGAGGGCACGGACATCCCGGTCATTGATCTGACCGAAGAGGCCGTAGACATCATCAATTACACGGTCTTCGCAGCCAGGATCCTGCGCAACGATGTCTGAGGGCAAGGATATCGTCAGGTGGGGAGACGAAGCAATGTTCGAGGCTGCCCCGATGCAGGGCGAAGAGCAGGAAGACGGCCGGATCAAGGTCGTACCGAAGGTCTACCTGCTCAGCGCAACTCCGGATCCTCTCGGCGTACTCGCGGCAGGCTTCCGGATGTACTCCGGAAAGCCAACCTACGATCTCAGCAGGGTCACGGACGAGGAGCGCGAGTGGGCCTGGGATGAGTCTCTGAAGACCCACCTCAAAGCTCCGTGGGAGTTCATCGACTTGCACTTCTTCATCGAGGGAGTCACGCGAGCCTTCACCCACCAGATCGTTCGCCAGCGGACGGCGGTGTACGCTCAGGAGTCGCTGCGCTTCGCCGTCAAGGATGAGATCGCGGCCAGGCCGGGGCCGATCATTAGCGGCAACAAACAGAAGCTCGCTATGTGGCAGGTAACAATCGAGCGCGTCTGGCAGACGTACCAGTGGCTCATCGAGAACGGTGTGCCCGCTGAGGAGGCGCGGGGGCTGCTGCCGCACGACACGCTTACCCGTCTGAACTACAAGACGAACCTCCGCAACCTGGCGGAGCACCTGGGCAACCGGCTCTGTACCCAAGCGCAGTTTGAGTGGCGGATGGTTGGCTCGCAGATCAAGCAGGCGATCAGCGAGTACAACGGCATCGCCCTTGCCAACGGACCGCACCCTTCCATATACGTCGGCAACAATTGGCAGTTCAAGCTGATTGCGGACAGCGGGATCTTCAAGCCGGTCTGCTTCGCCGTCGGCCGCTGCCCGTTCCAGGCGGACTTCGACAGAGGCTGCACCATCCGCGACCGCATGGATAACGGCCGCGCCGATGAGGTCCGCGATGAGGAGTGGGCCGCCGACCCGACCGCCGCTTGGATCACCTGATGCTTAGCTTTAGCCAGTACCAGAACCGTGCGCTCGCCACGGCGCACAAGATTCCGCT
>Ga0209811_10000332_pt1 | contig 21199 bp, 18 predicted proteins | sample Coa_R1_6_FD_187161 | JGI IMG/M metagenome (GOLD analysis project Ga0209811, IMG submission 187161) | Surface soil microbial communities from Centralia Pennsylvania, which are recovering from an underground coalmine fire. - Coalmine... | ecosystem: Environmental > Terrestrial > Soil >... | reverse complement strand
CAGCCAGATCCAGGTCCCCGGGTTCCGCAAGGGCAAGGTCCCCGCCCGGATCATCGACCAGCGCGTGGGCCGCGGCGCGGTCATCCAGGAGGCCGTCAACGAGGCGCTGCCCCAGTTCTTCGGCCAGGCCGTCGAGGACAACGAGGTGCGCGCCATCGGCCGCCCGGAGGTCGACGTGACCGAGGTGCCGGTCGAGGCCGGCCAGCAGCTCGTCTTCACCGTCGAGACCGACGTCCGCCCGACGATCGCCCTGCCCGACCTCGCCGGCATCGCCGTCCAGGTCGACGCGGCGGCGGCTTCGGACGCCGACATCGAGGAGCGCCTCACCGACCTCCAGACCCGCTTCGGCACCCTCGTCGGTGTCGAGCGCCCGGCAGAGACCGGCGACTTCGTCTCCATCGACCTGTCCGCGCACATCGGTGAGGAGGAGATCGACACCGTCACCGGCGTCTCCTACGAGGTGGGCTCGGGCAACATGCTCGACGGGATCGACGAGGCCCTCGTCGGCATGAGCGCCGGCGAGACCAAGGACTTCTCCGCGCCGCTCGCTGGCGGCGACCACGAGGGTGAGAGCGCCGACTGCACCGTCACCGTCCAGTCCGTCAAGGTCCGTCGGCTCCCCGAGCTCGATGACGACTTCGCTCAGCTGGCGTCGGAGTTCGACACGCTGGCGGAGCTTCGCGACAACCTCGCCGAGCAGGCCGCCCAGGCCAAGAAGTTCGAGCAGGGCGTCCAGGCCCGCGACAAGGTCCTCGAGCACCTCCTCGCGACGATCGACATCGAGGTTCCCGAGGGCATCGTCAACGACGAGGTCACCGAGCACCTCGAGGGCGAGAACCGGCTCGACGACGACACGCACCGCGCCGAGGTGCAGGAGAGCACCCGCCAGGCCATGAAGACCCAGTTCCTCCTCGACGCCATCGCCGAGCAGGAGGCGGTCAAGGTCGAGCAGAGCGAGCTCATCGAGTACCTCATCATGGCCAGCCAGCAGTACGGCATGGACCCCAACGAGTTCGCCACGGCCATCGACCAGCAGGGCCAGATCCCGCAGATCGTCCAGGAGGTCGGCCGTCGCAAGGCGCTCGCCGCGGTCCTGGAGAAGGCGGTTGTCACCGACACCGACGGCAACCCGGTCGACCTCAACGAGTCGGTGCCCGGCGCGGAGGTCGAGTCCGACGACGTGGCGCAGGACGCCGACGTGGTCGAGGTCGAGGACGGCGCTGCGGCCCAGGTCTGATCCCACAGCTCGTATGCCGCGGCCGCGCGTCTCCCTCGGGAGGGCGCGGCCGCGGCGCATGTCGGCTCGCGCCCACCAACAGGCAGTAGTGGGGGCGGCTCAGGTGATGCGGTGACCGCTCGAGCGCGAGATCGGTGGGCATCGCGGGCGACCGCCTGTGCGCGGGCTCGGCGAGCCTGGCCTCAGGTTGAGCCCCACTGCAGCCGCATGTCCAGGAGGACGTCCAGGGCGACGGACTCGCCGTCGCGGGCACCCTGCCCGACCTGCAGCGGGGGAGGGCTCGGCTCGACCGGCACCCTGCGCCAGCGGCCGAAGCGCTCCGGCGGCACGACGAGGACGTAGTAGCCGCCGGCCGGGCTCACCCCGATCGACTGGTCGCGGCGCAGGTACCAGCCGACGACGCCGGTCCGGTAGCGGCCGCTGCCGGACCACGGGCGGGCGGTCAGCTCCTCGGTCGGCAGGCCCGCCTTGGTCGCCAGCTCCACGAACCGGTCGACGAGCACCTGGGCCTTGGCGGACTCCTGCTCCTGACGGCGCTGCTGCGCCCGGACGTGGTAGTGCGCCCGGTCGGCCCGCTCCCGAGCCGCATCCTCATCCATCGGTGCCCTCCTTCAGGGATCGGTCATCGTCGACCGGCCGTGAGCGATCGGCCGCGCGTCGACGGCCGACTCACATTGTGCCGGTTCGACCGGTCACGGGTGCGGCGGTGCCGTCGTCGTACCGATCCGCAGCGCCGTGGGCAGGGTGACGTCGGCGATCGGCTCGCCGGTCAGGGCCCTGGCGACGAGGTCCCCGAGACGCGTGCCCTTGGCGGTCGCGTGCTGGTCGATGGTCGTCAGCGTGTGTGCCAGCCACGGCAGGTCGATCCCGTCGAACCCGGTGACCGACAGGTCCTCCGGGACCGACAGGCCGCGCTCCTCGGCAGCCCGGATCACCCCGGCCGCGAGCAGGTCGGACTGGGCCACGATCCCGGTGGGCCGCTCGTCGGCCGGCAGGTCGAGCAGCGACGCGGCGGCGGCCCGGGCCTCCTCGACCCCCGGCATGGGGACCTCGACGATCGGGGCGTCGGCGCCCATCACGGAACGGAAGCCGTGTGCACGCTCCCGCGCATCGGCATACGTCGCGGTTCGCAACCTCTCCTCCGACACCGGCCCGGTCCGTCGGTCGGGGGAGAGCGGCATGGCGACCATGGCGATCCGCTCGTGGCCGAGCGAGCGCAGGTGGTCGGTGGCCGTCGCGATGGCCCCGCGCTCGTCGATGAGCACCTGGGTCACGCGCGGGTCGGCGGGCGCCCCGGTGCCGATCATCGGTATGCCGCGCGCCGCCAGGTGGTCGACCGCCGGGTTGTCGTCCGGTCCGCACAGCGAGAAGACGACAGCGTCCAGGGCGGTCGTCGAGAGCTGGGCGACGGCGCGTCCGTGGTCGGTGATGTCCTGGGCGAGCAGCAGCATCCCGACCGGGATGGTGTCGAGCACCGCCGCGAGCCCGTCCAGGATGGTCACGGCGAACGGGTCGCGGAAGGCGTCGCGCAGCCGGCCCTCGACGAGCACCCCGACGACGCCGGCGCGCCCCGCCCGCAGCGACGACGCGAGGGGGTCGGGGCCGGCATACCCGAGCGCGACCGCCGCGGCCCGGACCCGTTCGAGCGTTGCCGGCGCCACAGGGCCCTTGCCGCTGAAGACGAGGGACGCCGTCGAGGTGGACACCCCGGCGGACCGCGCCACGTCCCGAAGGGTGGCCCGGCCCTCGGATTGACGCGAGTCGGTCACCGGACCATACTAGTCGAATCGATTCGATCGAATCGATTCGACAACAAACGTCGACCCACCCGCTCCACGCCCGCGATCCACCCCGGAAGCACCCCATGACCATGACCGCCGCCCCCGCCTTCACCCCGGCCCGCCTGCGCAGCTCACACCTCTCCGTGCTCGTCGTCTTCGGCCTGGCCGGCATCGCCTTCGCCTCCTGGGCCTCACGGATCGCTGACGCCAAGGCAGAGCTGCACCTCTCCGCCGGAGCGCTGGGCGCGACCCTGCTCTTCGCGTCGGCCGGGTCGCTGGTCGCCATGCCGTCCTCCGGGCGGATCGCCGGCCGGCTCGGCGCCGCCCAGACCATCCGGGTCGGGATGACCCTGGCGCTGCTCGGCATGGGTGGCATCGGGCTCGGGGTCAACGTCGCCCACTCCCGCTGGGTGGTGGCGGGCGCGCTCTTCTTCGTCGGCATGGGCGTCGGGATCTGGGACGTCGCGATGAACCTCGAGGGGGCCACCGTCGAGCGCCTCCTCGGTCGCACGACCATGCCCCACTACCACGCGGCCTTCAGCGGCGGCACCGTCCTCTCGGCGTTCATCGGCGCCGGGCTGTCCTGGGGCCGGGTCCCGATCCTCGTCCACCTCCTGCTCACCGGCGGGGTGGTCCTGCTGCTCGGCCTGTGGCAGCTGCGCCTGTTCCTGCCGCGCGACCTCGAAGCGAGCCCGGCCGCCGAGGGTGAGCAGCCGGCATACGAGAGCCCGCAGCGCTCGGCCTGGTTCGAGCGTCGCACCCTGCTCATCGGCCTGGTCACCCTCGCCGCCGCCTTCACCGAGGGCACCGCCAACGACTGGCTCTCGGTCGCCTTCGTCGAGGGCCACGGCGTGCCGCACTGGGCCGGCGTCCTCGCTTTCGCCGTGTTCCTCACCTTCATGACCATCGGCCGGCTCGTCGGCACCCGGATCCTCGACACCTATGGCCGGGTCCTGGTCCTGCGTGCCACCTTCGCGCTGGCCGTCCTCGGTGCGCTCCTCGTCGTCTTCGGCCCGACCTGGCTCGCGTATGCCGGTGCCGCCGTGTGGGGGGTCGGCGCCTCGCTCGGCTTCCCCGTCGGGATGAGCGCCTCGGCCGACGACCCGGCCCGCGCGGCCGCGCGGATGTCCACCGTGGCGACGATCGGGTATGCCGCGTTCATCGCCGGGCCGCCGCTGCTCGGCTTCCTCGGCGACCACTTCGGCGTGCTGCGCTCACTGCTCGTCGTCGGCGCCCTGCTGGCGGTCGCGATCCTCGTCGTCCCCGCTGTCCGGGAGCCGCAGCGCCCGGCCTGACGTATTCTCTCGAGATGGACGAGGGGGAGGCTCGGGCCGCGGCCCAGCGCAAGGTCATCCGTGGGATCTCGGTCGCGGTCGCGGTCCTGGCCGCAGTTCTGGTCTTCGGGATGGTCGGCTTGGTCGTCCTCTCCGTGTGGGGCATGAGCCAGTACGGGAGCAACAAGTGACCCGCCTCGGGGGAGCCCTGCGGGTGGCCCGCGCGCTGCTCCGGCTGCCCGTGGTCGTGCTGCTGTTGACGTATGCCGCGTGCGGCCTGGCCGCGGCCGGCGACGTCTCGTACGTCGGGATGCTGCGGGCCGCGGCCGTGGTCGTCCCGTTCGTCGTCTGCTCGGCACTCGTCAATGACCTCGCCGACGAGCGGGTCGACCGAGTCAACCTGGCCGGCACGGTGGAGGGCTCCAACCGCCTTCTCCTGCAAGGGAGGTCGCACCGTCGTGCGATGCTCGTACTGGCCGTCGTGGCCGGGAGCGGTGAGCTCGTCGCGGCATACGGGCTCGGGGGTGAGGCTCGTCGCGCCGTCCTCGCCATCGCGACGGCGGCGCTCGTGGTGATGCTCGGCTACTGTCTCCGCCCGGTCCGGCTCGCCGACCGTGGCGTGGTCGCCTCGCTCGCGCTGCCCGCCTGCTACGTCGCGACCCCATACCTCGTCGGGCTGCTCATCGGGCGTGGTGTGGTGCGGGCCTCCGACCTGGGGCTGCTCGCCGCCCTGTACATCGGGTTCGTCGCCCGGATCGTCCTGAAGGACCTGCGCGACGTCCGAGGTGATGCGATGTTCGGCAAGCGCACGTTCATCGTCCGGCACGGGCGCGCGGCCACCTGCCGGTTCAGCGCCGTCGCGTGGGTCGTCGGGGCGTCGCTGCTCATCCTCACCACCCCGCACCCGACCCTCGTCCACCGGCTCCAGGTCGCGGCGACCGCGGCAGTCGCCGTCGCGCTCCTCCGCCGGCTGGCGGTCGACGAGGGGCCCAAGCGCGACGAGCGGATCGTCAGCGCGATCGCGATCGTCGGCCGCGCCCTCCTCCTCGGTCTGCTCATCACCCTGTCCGCCGGGCCTGCCGGCATCTCGGCCCCGGTGGCCGCCGGCTTCCTCCTCACCACGACCGGTTTGCTGCTCTGGCAGGCCCGGATCATGGTCACGTACGGCCCGGCACCCCGGCCGGGAGGGGGTCGGGCCCTTGCGCTCATGGCGAACACGGGCGGCATACGGGATTCCAGCGCTGGTACCCGACGTTAGGGTCCACGTGCAGAACAACCCAGCAGCTACCCGTGAACACCCCCGTGCAGGAGACGCCGTGAGCAGCACCACCCCCGTCGCCGCTGGAGCCTCGTCCCAGCTCGGCCTCGACGACCACATCTTCAACCGACTCCTCAAGGAGCGGATCATCTTCCTCGGCTCCGACGTCCGCGACGAGAACGCCAACGCCATCTGCGCGCAGATGCTCCTGCTGGCCGCCGAGGACCCCAACGCCGACATCTGGCTCTACATCAACAGCCCCGGCGGCTCGGTGACGGCCGGCATGGCCATCTTCGACACCATGCAGTGGGTGCCCAACGACGTCGCGACCGTGGCGATGGGCATGGCCGCCTCGATGGGCCAGTTCCTCCTGTCGGCCGGCACCAAGGGCAAGCGCTACGCCACCCCGCACGCCCGGATCCTCATGCACCAGCCGCTCGGCGGCATCGGCGGCACGGCCACCGACGTCAAGATCCAGGCCGAGCTGCTGCTCGCCATGAAGAAGCAGATGGCCGAGCTGATCGCCGACCACACCGGCCAGACCGTCGAGAAGATCACCGAGGACTCCGACCGCGACCGCTGGTTCACTGCCGAGCAGGCTCTGGAGTACGGCTTCGTCGACCACGTCATCAGCAAGGCCGAGCAGGCCGGCCCCAAGGCCGCCAACCCGGTCACCGCGGACTGACCGCCCCGCTCCCACGACGACCGACGCGCAGAGAGACACGAACGACATGAACCCAGACCCCACCAGCCGCCTCATGGTGCCCGGCTCGCACGGCTCGTATGCCGCCCCGAGCAGCCGCTACATCCTGCCCCAGTTCGAGGAGCGCACCTCCTACGGGATGAAGCGCCTCGACCCCTACACCAAGCTCTTCGAGGACCGGATCATCTTCCTCGGCGTGCAGGTCGACGACGCGTCCGCCGACGACGTCATCGCCCAGCTCATCGTGCTGGAGTCCCAGGACCCCGACCGCGACATCCTCATGTACATCAACTCACCCGGTGGCTCGTTCACCGCGATGACGGCGATCTACGACACGATGCAGTACATCCGGCCCGACGTGCAGACCTTCGTCATCGGCCAGGCCGCCTCGGCGGCGGCCGTGCTCCTCGGTGCCGGCGCGCAGGGCAAGCGGTTCGCCCTGCCCAACTCCCGCATCCTCATCCACCAGCCGGCGGTCGAGGGCGGCGGCGGTCAGGCCAGCGACGTGGAGATCCAGGCCAACGAGATCTTCCGGATGCGCACCTGGCTCGAGGACACCATCGCCCAGCACTCCGGCCGCACGCCCGACCAGGTCCGCGTGGACATCGAGCGCGACAAGATCCTCTCGGCCGCCCAAGCCAAGGAGTACGGCCTGATCGACGAGGTCCTCGCGTCCCGCAAGGCCTCTGCCGAAGCCTGAGCCGGCCTCCCTCGGAGCCGATCGACTGCGTATGCCGTCCGCCCACCCGGGCGGGCGGCATACGCACGTCTGGGGTTCGTGCTCTTGCTGGCAACCGGCGGACTCGTGAGTGCTGCGCGCCTGCCGCAGCCATCTGGCGGACCGAATTACGCTAGGCCGCGGCCCTGGTCCATCTCGCCCATAAGGACGTCGTGTCGTTCGCCGCCCCCGTCTTCATCTGGTACTTCCTGCCAGCTGTCCTGATGCTGCACTGGGTGCTCCCACACCAGGCACGCAACGGAGTGCTCGCAGTCTCGTCGTTGGCGTTCTACGCCCTGGGCGGCAAGCAGTTCGTCTTTCTGCTGTTGGGCGTGATGGTCGTCAACTATGGCGCAGGGCTGCTCATCGGACGTCTCAAGGAGAACCCGCGCTCTCTTGGTCGGTGGCCGGCCGACACGGCAGTGATGGTCGGTGCCGTCGTGGCGGACCTCGGCGTCCTGGCCCTGTGGAAGTACGCGGGATTCGCTTCGCACATCGTGGACTCGCTCTCGCGCAACCTGGGTCTGGGCGATACCAGAGTGGTCTCGCTGGCGCTGCCCATCGGCATCTCGTTCTTCACCTTTCACCATTTGAGCTATGTCATCGACGTGCACCGGGCATCGCGGCCACCGATGCGGAACCCGTTGACGTTCATGACCTACATCGCCATGTTCCCCCAACTCATCGCCGGCCCCATCGTCCGCTACCACGAGATCGCCGACCAGCTGCAGCAGCAGAAGCACGACAAGGTTGCCGACTTCATCAACGGTTTTCCGCGCTTTGCCTGGGGGTTGTTCAAGAAGGTTGCCATCGCGGACTCGATCGCCCGCGTGGCCGATGCCGCGTTTGCCGTGGATCACCCCTCGACGACGACGGCCTGGATCGGAGCGTTGGCTTACACCGCCCAGATCTACTTCGACTTCTCCGGGTACAGCGACATGGCCATCGGGCTGGGTGCCATGTTCGGGCTGCGTCTGCCCGAGAACTTCAACCGTCCGTACTCCGCTGTGTCGATAACCGACTTCTGGCGGCGGTGGCACATGTCGCTGTCACGATGGTTCCGCGACTACCTCTACGTCCCCCTCGGCGGCAACCGGCACGGCACGGTCGCCACCTACAGGAACCTGGGTATCGTGTTCCTCACGACCGGTCTTTGGCACGGGGCGGCCTGGACCTTCGTCCTCTGGGGGATCTACCACGGTGCGTGGTTGACCCTCGAGCGCGCGACGGGCATCGCCAGGGCCGAGGGCTTCGTGTGGCTCCGGCGAGGTCTCACGCTCCTCATCGTGATCTTCGGCTGGGTGCTGTTCCGGGCCAAGACGCTGACCGAAGCCGGCCACATGATCACCGCGATGGTTCGCCCGACGGGTTCGTGGCATCTCGACCCCGACGTCGCCATGCTGCTCACGCCCCATCGGCTCGTGCTGCTCGTGATCCTCCTGCTCACCGCGCTGTTGCCGGCCACCTGGGCCACCGGCCAGGTCATCGACGGCCTTCAGCGGACCAGTCCGCGCGTCCGGTTGGCGGTACGTGGAACGGCATACGCGCTCGCTCCCTATGCCGCCATCGTCGCCGTCGCCGGAACCTTCAGTCCCTTCCTCTACTTCCAGTTCTGAGGGCTCGAAATGGTCGAACAACCCAAGCACCCCGGAGCTGCTCGGCGCGTGCGCACGGTCCTTGCGGCGCTCGTCGCTTTCGGCTTCGTGTTCTGCCCGGCTGTTGCACACCTACTCGGAGTCAGGCCGCAGGCCATCGAGAACCGGCCGCCCGCACCGCGGCCCGACTTCTCGACGGGCTGGGCCGCCCTCGACAACGTGTCCGCGTGGGCCACGGACCAGCTGCCGGGCCGGGCCCAGGCCGTGCACGCGAACAGCTGGATCGCCTACCACGGGCTCCGCGAGCTAACCACGGACAAGGTCGTCCGTGGCGATGACGGATACCTGTTCCTCGCCGACGACTGGGATCACGCCTGCCAGTTCAAGACTCGTTACCCGTCCTACCTGGCCAGGATTCTGGATCTGGCTCAGATCATCCACGACTCAGGTCGGCGGGTCGTCTTCACGGTCGCTCCAGACAAGTCCTCGGTGGCCACGGACCAGTTGCCAGGCCGTGTACCGACGGGTGGGTGCGGACGCTCGGCCATAGCGGGCGAGCAGCGGGTCATCAAGAGCATGACCAGTCCCCTCCATCTGGATATCCTGGCGCCACTTCAACAGGCCCAGGCCAAGGGCCTGCAACCGTACTGGCGCACGGACACCCACTGGAGCACGGTAGGTGCCTCCATCTACGGACAACAGCTGTACTCGATGCTGGCCCCGCAACAGGCCTCCTCATTCCGGGCCACCGCTGCGACGGCGACCCGACATGGTGACCTCTTTGCGCTCAACGGCCTGACCAGCCCCGAGCGAGCTCCCTCGCGTGAGGTCTCGGTGGGCGGGACGGTCCATCTCGACGCCTTCGACAAGACTTTTGACGGCGGTGGGGAGTACTACGGCCCGCAGCACTGGACGGTCAGCGGCCCCACCAACGCCCTGCCCGGACGCACCCTGCTCCTGGGTGACTCGTTCACCTACTACGGCCTGGACGCGCTGAGGCCATTGTTCGCCGACGGGAGCTTCTACTGGACACACCACTTCTCACAGGCCGACACCGTTGCCCAGATCAAGGCCTCCGACACGGTCGTCATCGAGGTCGTCGAGAGGTGGGTAGGAACCAAGACGATGTTCGTCGACCCTAAGTTCCAGCGTGCGACCGCCAAGGCGCTAGGCGTGTCGCTCGCGGCGGGTTCCCCGTGACCTCGACAACGACGACGTATGCCGTCCGCTCAGCTGGGCGGGCGGCATACGTGCGTCTTGGCTTGGTGCTCTTGCTGGCACTCGGCGGGCTCGTGAGCGCCGGCGCCGCGCCGTCCTGGGCGTGCTCGTGCGCGGTCGGCTCCACGGCGGAGCGGGTGGCGGCCGCGGACGCCGTCTTCGTCGGCCAGGTCTCCGATCAGCACGGCCCGACCGAAACGACCGCGACGACCGACGCAGCAACCGCGAGCCCGACATCCGGCGGGCAGCGTGGGCTCGGACCGGAGGCTTCGGCGCCCGCTCAGTCCGGCCGCGGCTGGGTCATCGGGCTGGCACTGGTGACCGGCCTGCTGGCGATCTGGACCCTTGGCCGGGGCGGCCGAGCCACGGGGGGCGGTCGCGGCTCAGGCTGATCGGGCTGGGCGACTGCACCGGTTACCGAACCGTCGTGGTTGTGGGAGCAGCCACTCCGGTCCGGTAGCCAGTTCGGTAAGCCGTCCGGTCCTGCCAGCGGCTGCCGCTGCCGCGTCTGAGGCAGCTGATGCCCCCGACTGGTCGTCACCTGGGTCGACTGGCCAGCGGAGTCTCCGGTGGCCAGTCGACCGCAGGCCCGGCCAGTGCGGGGCCGGCAGCCACTCCCGTGCGGAAGCGAGTGCGCCAGCCGGTCCATGCCAGCCGGTCGGCACACCGTCGCGAGGCCTCGCTCGAGGGCGCATCGGTGGCGAGCCCCTGGGCACCCAACGGCGAGCTGAACCGCATACGGGACCGCTGTCCGCCCTCAGCGGACAAACGCGACGCGCCCCCGACACCGGGGTTTCAATGGGTGTCTGTGATGACGTGGGCAGGTAGCGTCGGCGTCACGGCAGCACCCGGCAACCCCTGGCCGCGTGTGGTGGACGATCGGTGATGGAGGAGCAGCTGTGGCACGTCTAGGAGATGGCGGCGACCTGCTGAAGTGCTCGTTCTGCGGCAAGTCCCAGAAGCAGGTCAAGAAGCTCATCGCCGGTCCGGGTGTCTACATCTGCGACGAGTGCATTGACCTGTGCAACGAGATCATCGAGGAGGAGCTCGCCGAGACGACCGACCTCGACCTGGCCGAGCTGCCCAAGCCGCGAGAGATCTTCGACTTCCTCGAGCAGTACGTCATCGGCCAGGACGTCGCCAAGCGGGCGCTCGCCGTGGCCGTCTACAACCACTACAAGCGGATCCAGGCCGGTGAGGCCGTCGTCGGCAAGAAGGACTCCGACCACGTCGACCTCGCCAAGTCCAACATCCTGCTCATCGGGCCGACGGGCTGCGGCAAGACCTACCTGGCCCAGACCCTCGCCCGGATGCTCAACGTGCCGTTCGCCATCGCCGACGCGACAGCCCTCACCGAGGCCGGCTACGTCGGCGAGGACGTCGAGAACATCCTGCTCAAGCTGATCCAGGCCGCCGACTACGACGTCAAGAAGGCAGAGACCGGGATCATCTACATTGACGAGGTCGACAAGATCGCCCGCAAGTCCGAGAACCCCTCGATCACCCGCGACGTGTCCGGGGAGGGTGTCCAGCAGGCGCTGCTCAAGATCCTCGAGGGCACGACCGCGTCGGTGCCGCCGCAGGGTGGCCGCAAGCACCCGCACCAGGAGTTCATCCAGATCGACACGACCAACGTGCTCTTCATCGTCGGCGGCGCGTTCGCCGGCCTGGAGAAGCTCATCGAGTCGCGCAACGGCAAGAAGGGCCTGGGCTTCGGCTCCGAGCTGCACACGCCCAAGGACCTCGCCGAGTCGATCCACGAGGTGATGCCCGAGGACCTGATGAAGTTCGGGCTCATCCCCGAGTTCATCGGCCGGCTGCCCGTCATCACGACGGTGAGCCCGCTCGACGTCGAGTCGATGGTCCGGATCCTCACCGAGCCCCGCAACGCCCTCGTCAAGCAGTACGTCAAGATGTTCGACATCGACGGCGTCGAGCTGGAGTTCACCGAGGACGCCGTCGAGGCGGTCGCCGAGCAGGCCCTGGCCCGCGGCACCGGGGCGCGCGGACTTCGCGCGATCCTGGAGGAGGTCCTCATGCCGGTCATGTTCGACGTGCCGAGCGAGGAGGACATCCAGCGGGTCGTCGTCACCCGCGACGTCGTCCTCAAGAACGTCCTGCCCACCATCGTGCGCCGCGACGAGGCCGAGACCCCGAAGCGCCCGCGCAAGCGCTCGGCCTGACCCGCACCGGGCCAGAACTGAGTGCCGTCTGGGGTAGCGTTGCCCACCCGACTGCCGCCACGTGCCCGCTCGACGTGGCGGGCGTCGGCGCGAGTGCACACGACGTCCAGGCGCAACTGAAAGTGGAGGGTTGATGACAGCGCGGGACCAGAAGATCTGGGTCTTCAACAGCGGTGACGCGTTCTCGGGGAACCCGAAGTGGCTGTTCCTCTACGTCGTCAATCAGAGGCCCGAGATCGAGGCCCACTGGCTGGCCCACTCGCAGAAGACCATCGACGCGGTGCGCGCTCTTGGCTACTCGGCCTACCGGTTCGACTCGATCCGAGGCCGCGAGCTGATGTCCAAGGCCGGCGTCAACGTCGTCAACCAGGTCAAGGAGCACTTCCCTGAGCAGCTTCGCGGTGCGGTGCTGCTCAACCTGTGGCACGGGGTGGGTGTCAAGCACATCGAGCGGATGCTCCGCCCCGGAAATCTGTCCGAACCGGTAGCGCGCAAGTACATCCAGTTCAACGAGATCTACCGCAACACCCAGCTCTTCCTGGTCACCTCTCCGCTCATGGAGCAGCACTTCCGTGAGCAGATCGGACTCGATGACGAGGTCATCATCCGTGGGGGGTACCCACAGAACCTCTATCAGAAGCGCTTCGGCGAGGTCCGCACCTTCGACCACGACATCCGGGCGCGCAGCGGCGCCCCATCCGATGCCCGGATCGCCGTCTGGTGTCCCACCAGGCGCGAGACCCGAAAGCTGGGCCTGCTGCGTGAGGCGTTCCCGCATCCCGAGGAGCTGATCCAGACCCTCGAAGCCCAGAACACGATGCTCATCCTGAAGATGCACCCGCTGCTGGAGAAGGACGCCGAGTTCCTCCGGCTCAAGGAGCTCTACGGGAGCTCGCCGTGGCTGTACTTCTGGGACAGCCGGGACGATATCTACGAGATCTTCCCCTCGATCGACCTGGCTATCGTCGACTACTCCTCGATCCTCTACGACATGCTCGCCGCCGGCGTGACCCAGGTCATCCGCTACGTGTTCGACCTCGAGGAGGGGGACTCCACGGTGGCGACGGCACTGGACTACGACGCTCTCTCGTGCGGACCGAAGGCGGAGACCTTCGAGGAGCTTCTTGCTCTGCTGTCTGAGGACTGCACCGTGGACTCGGATGAGCTGGCCCGCATCAACGACGTCTTCTGGGCCTACTCCACGCCGGAGACCTTTGAAGTTCTGGTCGACCGTGCGTTGGAGTTCCGACCGCGCGAGCTGCAGCTTCCGACGCTGTACAGCTTCGACGTCTTCGACACCCTCATCCACCGCCGCGGTGTCGTGCCGGTGTCGGTGTTCTACTACGTCCAGACCAGAGCGCGGCAGGCCGGTGGCTTCCCGTTGTTCCTGGTGGACAACTACCCCGAGCTGCGTATGCAGGCCGAGGGCGCGGTCCGGGACACCAGGCGCAGGACCCCAGGGAACCTTCAGACCGGTCTGCTGGAGATCCACTTCTCGGATATTTTCGACCGCATCCAGTCCCTGTACGAGCTCACCGATGAGCAGCGCGCGCTGCTCGAACAGTGGGAGATCGAGGGCGAGCTGCGCAGCTGCATTCCCGATGCGGCGATGATCCAGCGGGTCCGCCAGCTGGTCGGGGCCGGCGAGAAGGTGATCCTGCTCAGTGATATGTACCTCGACCTCGAGGTGGTCACCGAGCTGCTGCGCATCGCCGACCCGATGCTCGCCGAGCTGCCGCTGTTCCTGTCCAACGAGAGCGGCTACCAGAAGACGACGCGCAAGCTCTTCATCGAGGCCTATCGCGAGGTGGGCTACGACTTCGCCGACTGGGTGCACGTCGGGGACAGTCCCAACGCCGACGAGAAGCGGCCGGCCGAGCTGGGCATCCGCAGCGAGCTCATCCCCAAGACCGCCCTGGACGGGCCGTTCGAGACAAGCCTCACCGTATCGGTCCCGACCTACGACGGGTTCCTCGTCGCCGGCATCGTGCGTGACCTGCTAAGGAGCCGGCCCTTCGGGTTGCGCGACCAGTTCGCCCTGGAGTTCGTCGCGCTCAACCTGATCCCGTACATCGACTGGGTCCTCCGCGACAGTCTTGCTCGCGGCTACCAGACGCTCTACTTCGTCTCACGCGACGGCCACCACCTCAAGCTCGTGGCGGACGCGCTCATCGCGGCGCACGACTACCCCTTGAAGACGCGGTACATCTACGGGTCGCGAGAGGCCTGGCGGGTCGCTTCGCAGGTCGAAACCGTGGACGCCGACACGTTCGGCGAGTACGGCAGCCTTGCGAACACCCACTCCGGGCCCGCCCTGCTCAAGGCCGCTCGGCTCAGCGTCGCCGACTTCACGACGATGTTCCCCGAGTATGCCGCCTTCGCCACCCAGCGGTCGTTGACCAAGAAGCAGGTCGCCGAGGTCGTCGAGGTGATGGGCGGTTCCAAGGACTTCAACGACCACCTCCTGGCCGTCGCCAGGGCTGAACGCGAACTGGTCGGGGCCTACCTGGGCGCACACATGAACCTCGACGAGCCCTTCGCGGTGGTCGAGTACTGGGGTCGTGGCTACACGCAGGACTGCCTCGTACGCATCCTCGGCACGCTCGCTGGTCGTCCCTTGGCCACCCCGTTCTACTACGCCCGGAGCATCTACCAGACCGAGGGCGAGTCGATTCGGCACAACTACACGGCGAGCAGGCAGTCGCTACTGGCCATGGAGGCGGTCTTTGCCAACCTCCCATACGGGACGGTGCTCGGCTACGAGCGTCAGGGCGATGAGGTCGTCCAGATCATCGAACCGCGAAAGCACGACGTCCTGCTGCAGCGGGCACTGGAGAACGTGCTGCTTGAGTTCGCCGAACGGTTCGCGACGACCGACTTCGTGGACCGGGACGGAGTCGGTCGGGCGCTGCACCGGTTCTCCTTCATCCACTACAAGGAGAACCGCAAAGAGCCCCAGTTCGTCGAGGTGCTGGGTCCTCTGCGGGACGCCGTCGAGCTCGGCTCCAAGGAGATCGAGTTCGCTCCCGGCTACACCGCGAAGGACGTGCTACGGCATCTTCGGCTCGGGCAGTTCCCCAAGACCCGCAACCCGGAGATCTCCGCGGAGCGCTCGACGCCGCTGTACCGCGCTGCGCTCACCATCAACAAGCGGTTCAGGATCAAGCGACGTGCCCTCGCCATTGCTCGAACCATCCGGGACCAACGCGACCTGCGGCGGTAGCCGACAGCTGCGGTGGGCTGGGGTGGCAGTTTCACAACGGCTCGGCAACGATAGGGCGGTGGCGACCTTCCGGCTCAACGTTGGCGATGTCGGCCCGGTGCAACAGTCACCGGTCACCTGCGGGTCGGCCTGCCTGACCGTGGCCCGGATGCTCGTCGACCCGCTCTTCGCGCAGTGGGTCCACACCGGCTCGCCGGCGCTGCCCGGCACGCCCGGCGGAGACACGACCGAGGCGAGGTTCGCGGCATACGAGCGGGTTGTCATGAGCCGCACCAACGCTCTCCTGGGCGCCTACCGCCGTCCCCAGCTGCCGTGGCCGCACGCGCTCGGCACCCCGCCGTGGGGGGCCAAGCACGAGCTGGAGTTCGGTGCGGCGAGACGAGGGACGCGGTATGCCGTGCAGCTCGTCCGTGCCGAATCCGCGGAGGGGCTCGCGGCGACCTACGACCGGCTGGTCGACGTCGTGGCCGAGGGGGAGCCGGGGCTGCTCTATGTCGGCGACGCCAAGCTGCCGCGGCACGTGGTGCTCGTCCTGCCCGGTGACGGCGACCGGGTGCTCGACGTCTACGAGCCCGCGAGCGGCCGGGTCGGCGTCCTGCGGCGCGACGAGCTGACCGAGCGGCGGCTCGCGCTGGGCGGCTGGGACGTCGGCTGGTTCGTCGTGCAGCCGACCGGGGAGCGCCGGGTCCCGAGCCCGTCCTACCGGCCGGACGCGGCGCCGCACCCGGCCTGAGCGGGGCCGAAGGCTCTTCGCGGTCCTGGTGGCGGCCCGACCGGAGCTTTGTGCAGGACCGGTAGATCCGCTCGACCCGGATCAGCGGGTCGATGGCGCCCGCTGAACGCATGCCCCGGTTGTGGGGGTGGTGCCCACGCTCATTAAGTGATATCTGATTGATATCAGATTAACCCGGCAGAGGAGTACACCATGTCCATCGACGGTTCCAGTGGCCCCGGCCGCGTGGGCCTCCGCAGTACCCGTGTCGACATCTCGGAGCGGCCTGCCCTGGCCGTGAGCGGCTGGCTCGGGGTCATCGTCCTCTTCGCCTGCGGGTGGGCCGTCAAGGTGCTCGTCGCCGGCCACCATGGGTGGCTCTGGGTGCCCATCGTGGTTGCCGTCCTCGTCGCGACCTTGCTCGTCGTCGTCGCGCCGGTGCAGACCTCGGTCATCCAGTTCTTCGGCAGCTATGTGGGCACGGTCCGGCGGCCCGGGTTCTGGTGCGTCCTGCCGCTCACCGTCCGCCGCGGGGTCAGCCTCCGGGTCCGGAACTTCGAGACGAACCACCTGAAGGTCAACGACGCCGACGGCAACCCGGTCGACATCGCGGCCATCGTCGTCTGGCAGGTCGTCGACACGGCGCGTTCGACGTATGCCGTGGACAGCTATCGCGACTTCGTCACCGTCCAGTCCGAGTCGGCGCTGCGACACGTGGCGACGAGCCACCCCTACGACGAGGCCGACGGCGAGAGCGTGTCGTTGCGCGGGGCGACCGACCTGGTCTCCGATGAGCTGGCCCGCGAGGTCGCCGAGCGGGTGACCGTGGCCGGCGTCGAGGTCGTCGAGGTGCGGATCTCGCACCTGGCCTACGCCCAGGACACCCATCGTGAACGCGGGCTCCCTGTACTCGTGAGGTACTGGTGAGCGAGCGCAAGCACGTCCTCCTGCGGATCGACCCCGCCGTCCACGATGCGCTCGTCCGGTGGGCCGACGACGAGCTGCGTAGCGTCAACGCCCAGGTCGAGATGCTGCTGCGCCGGGCGCTGACGGACGCGGGTCGTATGCCGCGGGCTGCGGGGCCGCTCCCTCGTCGCGGCCGCCCGCCTGGCCAGGACTGAGCGGTGGCGCCGACCTTGTCGGCTTCACCCGACAAGGTCGACGGGTACAGAGTTGGCAGCTCTGTACCCCTCTGGTTTATCGGGTGACCCGATAAACCGGAGGGGCCGCGCACTAGGGTCAGACCCGTGAACATCATCTTCGTCGAGCCCACGTTCCCGGGAAACCAGCGGCGGTTCGTCCTGGCCCTCGCCTCGGTGGGCGCAAACGTCATCGGCATCGGCGAGGGCGAGGAGTGGGCCCTGGACGACGAGCTGCGATCGGCGATGACCGGCTACTACAAGGTCGGCTCGGTGACCAACGTCGGCGAGATGATCGACGCCGTCCGGTTCGTCCAGTCACGGGTCTGGGTCGACCGGCTCGAGGCGACCGTGGAGGCCCACACGATGCCAGCCGCCGAGGTCCGGGAGGCGACCGGCATACCCGGCACGTCGGTCCGCGCGACCTGGCTGTGCCGCGACAAGCCCTCGATGAAGGAGGCGCTGCGCGCGGCCGGTGTGCCGACCGCGGCGTCGACCGCCGCGGACAGCGCCGACCAGATCTGGGCGTTCGCGAAGGAGATCGGCTACCCGCTCATCCTCAAACCGCGGGCCGGGGCCGGCGCCCAGGACACGATGCGGGTCGACGACGACCACGAGCTGGCCCAGGCGATCACCCTGTTCGGGAACAGTGGTGCCACCTCGATCGCCGTCGAGGAGTTCGTCGAGGGCCACGAGGGCTTCTACGACACGATCGCCCAGGACAACCGGGTCGTCCACGACTGGACCACGCACTACTACCCCAACGTCCTGGAGGCGATGCGGACCCGGTGGGTCTCCCCGCAGTTCATCACGACCAACCGGATGGCCGACTCGCCCTTCTACGCCGAGGTCGCCGGGCTCGGGCAGCGGGTCATCGAGGCCCTGGACATCGGGACGTCGGCGACGCATATGGAGTGGTTCAACGGGCCCAAGGGACTGAAGTTCTCCGAGATCGGCTGCCGCCCCCCGGGGGTCGGCTGCTGGGACCTGTACTCGGCGGCCAACGACGTCGACGTGTACCGCGAGTGGGCCCACGTCATCGTGCACGGTCGTCCGGAGCGGCCCATGACCCGGCCCTACTCGGCCGGCATCATCGCCCTGCGCCCGGACCGCGACGGGGTGATCACCGGCTACACGGGCATCGAGGACATCCAGGCCCGCTATGGCGAATGGGTGATCGACGGCCACTTCCCGCCGGTCGGCCACCACACCCAGCCGGTCGAGGCGGGCTACATGGCCAACGCCTACGTCCGGATGCGGCACCCCGACTACGACCGCCTGCGCGAGATGCTCGACGACGTGGGTCGTACGATCTCGGTCCATGCCGGCTGAGGAGTTCCACCCCGCGTCGGCCACCCCCCGGACCCTTCTGCTCGGTCCGCAGCGGTTCAAGCAGACGGCGACCGCCGCGCTGCGCTCCCTGGACACCGACGGCCCGGTCGCCGTCATCAACTCCGGGTGGGAGGAGCGCGAGGACGAGGTCAGCGAGCTCGACACCGCCCTCGACGGCCGCGCCCACCACCTGCGCCTCTACCACCGGATGCTCGACGTGCTCGAGAAGGACCGCCGGTTCGCCGCGTCGGCGCTCGCCTTCCGGGACCGGCACGAGCGACTCCTCTCGATCTACCGGCTGCGGCTGCAGTACGCCCTCGACGGCGCGTATGCCGTGCAGCGGCGGCTTCTCGCCGATGGCGACGACACGGCATACGGGGCCCTGGACGACGCGATCGAGGTGGTCCGGCACGTCGACGACTGGTACCTGGCCAGGCTCGGGGCGCTGTACGACGACGGCGACCTCGTGGAGCGGGCCGCCACCAGCGGCGTGATCGGCTGGCACCGCGGGGAGATCGAGGCAGCGCTGGCGGCGGCTGCTGCCGTCGTCCTGCCCGGCGGCAACGTCGGCACCCTCCTTCGGACCCTGCGGCTGTTCTCCATCGACCCGGCCCCGGGGCTCCCGGTCATCGCCTGGTCCGCCGGCGCGATGGCGCTCACCGAGGAGGTCGTCCTCTTCCACGACCACGGGCCGCAAGGTGCGAGCGAGACCGAGCTCTTCGACCGCGGCCTGGCCCGGGTGTCAGGCGTCGTCGCCCTGCCGCACGCGCGGACGAGGCTCCGGCTCGAGGACAAGCCGCGGTCGGCGATCCTCGCCCGGCGCTTCGGTGACCGGCACTGCCTCCTCCTCGACGAGGGCGTCATCCTCGACGTCACCGCCGACGGCGGGCTGCCCGGCGGGTCGCGCGTCCTCGGCGTCGACGGCGCCATCCACGAGCTGAGGCGCGCATGATGACCAGCCGCCTGGCCATCAACCGGCTCCGCGACCACGAACCGCTCGACGCCGGCCAGATCGACCGGTTCGTCGGCCGGTTCGGCTCGCCGATCATCGAGGGCGAGCGGGCCACGTTCCTCTACCGCGGCGAGGCCGACGCGGTGGCGGTGCGCCATCGGGTGGTCGGCCTGCCCGACCCGCTCGTCATGCGCCGGCTCCCGGACACCGACCTGTGGGCCGCGACGACCGACCTGCCCGAGGGCTCGCGGGTCGAGTACCAGATCGAGACCCGACGCGGGGAGCACTACGAGCGGTTCAACGACCCGCTCAACCCGCGGGCGGCGCACTCGCCGGTGGGGTCGAGCTCGGTGTGCGCGGCGACGGGGTATGCCGTGCCCGAGTGGGTGCACCACGACCCCAACGCGCGCCCCGGACAGCTGCTCGAGGAGAGCATGCGGTCCAAGGCGCTGCGCCGCGACCAGCCGTACTGGCTCTACCTGCCCGCGCGCTACAGCACTGCCCAGCGCTACCCGCTCCTGGTCGTCCACGACGGGGGCGACTACCTCCAGTACGCCGCGATGAAGACGGTGCTGGACAACCTCATCCACCGGCTCGACGTCGCGCCCCTCGTCGCGGTGTTCCTGCCGCCCCGGGACCGGCTGCGCGAGTACCCCAACCACGCGCCGCACGCCCGGTTCGTGTCCCGCGAGCTCGTGCCGGCCCTCACCGAGCGGCTGCCGCTCATCACCTCCGCCGAGGGGCGGTGCCTCATGGGCTCCAGCTTCGGCGGGATCGCGGCCCTGTCGACGGCGGTCCGGTACCCCGGCTTCTACGGCTCGCTCCTGCTCCAGTCGGCCTCGCTCGTCTTCACCGACATCGGCACCGAGCATGGTGGCGGGCCGGCGTTCGACCCGGTCGTCAAGTTCGTCAACCGGTACCGGGCCAAGCCGACCCGCGTCGTCGACCGGATCTTCATGAGCTGCGGGACCTACGAGCCGCTCATCACGCCCAACCGCTCGATGGTCCCCGTCTTCCGCGAGGCGGGGATCACGGTCCGCTATGTCGAGGCCCGGGACGGCCACAACTGGGAGGACTGGCGCGACCGGCTCCGCGACGGCCTGTCCTGGATCTATCCAGGACCCCAGAAGTTCGTGTACGAGTAGTCCCACACCCGTCCCGCACCACCGTCAGGAAGGTTTGCCCATGAAGGTCACCGAGCGCTGGCACTCGCCCCGGATGGACCGGGACATCACCCTGGTCCGCTGGGGCCACTACGGGATCCCCGTCCTCCTCTTCCCGACGGCGGGTGGCGATGCCGAGGAGGTCGAGCGGCACAAGCTGATCCGGTTCATCCAACCGCTCATCGACGACGGCCGGATCAAGGTCTACTCGTGCGACAGCGCCGCCGGGAAGGCGATGCAGGCCGACGAGGGCTCGACCGAGTACCGGATGTGGCTGTTCAACGCCTACCAGCAGGCCATCGCCAGCGAGGTCGTACCGGCCATCATCGAGGACTCCTCCGGGCCACAGCCGATCATCGCGGCCGGTGCCTCGATCGGTGCCTTCAACGCCCTCGCGGTGACCTGCCGCTTCCCGCACCTCTTCGACGCCGCGGTCTGCATGAGCGGAACCTACGACATCACCCGGTTCATCGGCGGCCCGTTCACCGACGACATGTACTTCGCCTCTCCGCTGCACTTCCTGCCCGGCCTCGAGGGCGAGAGCCTCGAACGGCTGCGCCGGGCCAACATCGTGCTGGCCTCCGGCTCGGGGGAGTGGGAGAACGTCGGGGAGTCCTGGAACGCCGCGAACGCGCTCGGCGCCAAGGACGTCCCCAACCGGGTCGACGACTGGGGCCCGGCCTACAAGCACGACTGGCCCACCTGGTGGGA
>Ga0209811_10000330_pt1 | contig 21288 bp, 18 predicted proteins | sample Coa_R1_6_FD_187161 | JGI IMG/M metagenome (GOLD analysis project Ga0209811, IMG submission 187161) | Surface soil microbial communities from Centralia Pennsylvania, which are recovering from an underground coalmine fire. - Coalmine... | ecosystem: Environmental > Terrestrial > Soil >... | reverse complement strand
CCGTTCGGCGGCTTCAACATGAGCGGCACCGACAGCAAGGCCGGCGGCCGCGACTACCTGCTGCTGTTCCTGCAGGCGAAGAGCGTGGCGGAGAAGATCGGCTGATCGATCCGCTCAACAGCGCGCCGGTGGCCCCAAGTCCCGGCGCGCCCGCGGCCAACTGCGTTCACCGATCGAGCGCCTTCACCGGTGCATTCAACGGTAGTGCGACTTCAACGACCCCCACGTGTGGCGTTGCACGGCGTCCACGATGCCGTCACAGCTGTGGGAGAGGTTATGGTTGAATATCAGCTCGTCGGCCAGGTCCACGGCGCCGCCGCTGCAGTCGAAGTCCGCGGTGGGGTCCACGGTGCCGAGCTTGGCTGCGAACAACGCCGGATCGACGTCGATGATGCCGGTCACCACGCCGTTCCCGTTCTGGTCGGGTGATGCGAGCGCAAAGCTTCCCAGGAGTACTCCCGAGGCGAACACCTTGGCGCAGCCCGCGGGACCGACGCCGCCAACCCTCGCCGGGAACGTGACCGTGCCGTTTGCAGGCGTGACCATGCTCAGCGTGCGCGCCACCAGGTTCGCCGTGTAGGGATCGCCCAGGTTCGTCGGGCAGATGAAGGCGCCGTTCGGGCAGCCACTGAAGTCCAGCACCACGGAGACGCCGAGGAGCGGGTTGTTCGCGAGATCGCGCACGGTCACGGTGAACGGGATGTCCCCCATGGGACAGAACACCATGCACGCGGGCACGGTGCTGAAGGTCTCCGATGGCACGCCGGCGGAGGCGGAAGCGGTGACGGCGGCGGTGAGCACGCCGGCGAGCAGGAGCGTGGTCGCGAATCGGTTCATGGGGGCCTCCTCAAAGGGTGAACGCGAACCGTTCGCTTCGAAGCCTAGGACTTCGGCCGGCGGGCGCCAAGGAAAAGAAGCGCGGGCTAGGACTTGGCCGGGCGCTTCTTCGCTCGCGCAGGGGCCACCTTCGCGGCTGCCTTCGGGACCGGCTTGCGCGCCGACTTGGGGCTCGCTTCGGCAGCCACCTTCGTCGGCTTCGGCGCCGGCTTCGGCGCGGGGGCTGGTCGTGCGGTCCCACGCCCGGGCCGCTCCAGCAGCCCTTCACGGAACCGCTCGAAGGGCTGCGCGTTCCACACGTCCCTGGCGCTGAGCCCGGCGCGCCGGGCCTGGAACACGCCGAACTGCATCAGGTCCAGCTGCGCCACCGCATGCGCATCGGTGTCGATCACGAACCGGCAACCCTTGGCGCGCGCGAGCCGGGCGTTCACATCGGAAAGATCCAGCCTCGCGGGCGAGGCGTTGATCTCCATCGCCACGCCGTTCGCCGCCGCCGCCTCGGACACGCGCTCGACGTCGAACGGCGACGGGTCGCGCGAGCCGATCGCGCGGCCGGTGGGATGGGCGAACGCGTGCACGAGCGGATGCGACACGGCGCGCAACGCGCGCGCGGTGGCCACGTCCGGCGTCTGCTCGAAGCGCGAATGAATGGAGACGATGACCCAGTCGAGCAACGCCAGCGTCTCGTCGTCCAGGTCCAGCTCGCCGTCGGCGAGGATGTCGACCTCGAGCCCGTGCAAGATGTGAATGTCGGGATGCCGCTTCCGCGCCGCCTCGATCTCGCGCACCGACTCGCGCACGCGCGCGGCGTCGAAGCCGAACGCCATGGCGATCGCCTTGCTGTGCTCGGTGATCGCCAGGTACTCGTAACCGCGCGCCTTCGCGCCTTGGACCATGTCGTCGATCGAGTCGCGCCCGTCGGTGCGCGTGGTGTGCATGTGCAGGTCGGCGCGCAGGTCGGTCATCTCGATCAACTTCGGCAGCGTGCCGTCGCGCGCCATGTCGATCTCGCCGTGCATCTCGCGCAGCTCGGGCGGCACCCACGCGAGCCCGAGTGCCTCGTACACGTCCTCCTCGGTGCGCGCGGCCACGACCTTCTCGCCCTGCGTGAGGCCGTACTCGTTCAGGCTCCAGCCCTTCTCGATCGCGATCTTGCGCAGCTCGATGTTGTGCTCCTTCGAGCCGGTGAAATACATGAGCGCGGCGCCGAAACTGGCCTCGGGAACCACGCGAAGGTCCACCTGTAAGCCATTGGAAAGCTTGACACTGGATTTCGTCTCGCCGCGGCCCAGGAGGTCGGCCACGGAGTCGTGCGTGGTGAACGCCTGCATCACCTGCTCGGCGTCGCCGCCGGTCACGAGCACGTCCAGGTCGCCGATCGTTTCCTTGCGCCGCCGGAAGGAACCGGCGAGCTCCACGTGGTGCACGCCCTTCACCTTCTTGATGCGATCCGCGATCGCGTGCGCGATCGGCCACGCGTCGCCGAGCAGCATGCGGCCCGACCACTGCGACGCCTTGGCGAGCGCCTTCAAGACGTTCTGCTCCACCTTCTCGCCGAAGCCGGGAAGATCGCGCAGTTTCCCGTCCTTCGCCGCCGTCTCGAGCGCCGCGCGCGTGGTGATGTGCAGCTGGTCGACCAGCGTACGTACGCGCTTCGGTCCCAGGCCCTGGAGCTCGGTGAAGCTCACGACCTCGTCGGGATACTTCTTCGAGAGCTGCTCCATCACCTGCGTGCGACCGGTCGAGGCCAGCTCGCGGATGTGCTGGGCGAGGCTCTTGCCGATGCCGTCGATCGCCTCGAGCGCGCCCGGCTCGTCCACGAGCGCGGCGAGCGACTCGCCGTGGTTCTCCACCACGCGCGCGCCCTCCTCGTAGGCGCGCACGCGGAACGGGTTCGCGCCGTCGATCTCGAGCAGGGTCGCGGTGCGCGCCAGCGCGCGCGCCAGCTCGGCGTTCGTCATGGCGTCAGACCTTCTCGCCGACGCGCTTCAGGAACGCGCGCTCGTCGATCACCTTCACGCCGAGCCTCCGCGCGTCGTCCAGCTTGCTGCCCGCGCCGGGGCCGGCGACGACGAGCGTCACCTTCTTGGAGATGGTGCCGGCTATGCGGGCGCCGTGGCGCTCGGCGAGCCGCTGCGCGTCGGGACGCGGCATGGTCTCCAGCCCACCCGTGAACACCACGATCTCGCCGTCCAGCGCACGCGGGCCCTCGGGGCGCGCCTCGACCACAGGTTTCACGCCCGCTCTCAACAGCCGGTCGAGCACCTTGCGGTTGCGGGGGTTGGCGAAGAAGTGGTGCACGCTCTCCGCCACTTCGGGGCCGATGCCGCGGATCTCTTCCAGCTCGATCTCGGAGGCCTCGCGCAGCTTGGCCAGCGAGCCGAAGTGGTCGGCGAGCAGTCGCGCCACGGTGTCGCCCACGTGCTCGATCCCGAGCGCGAACAGGAAGCGGTCGAAGCGCGGCTTCTTGCTCGCCTCGATCGCGTCCAGCAGGTTCTCGATGCTCTTCTCGGCGAAGCCCTCGAGCTGCACCAGGTGGATGGGGGTGAGCTGGTAGATGTCGGCGAGGTCCTTCACCAGGCCGCGATCGAGCAGCTGCTTCACGGTCTTGGAACCCAGCCCGTCGATGTCCATCGCCCCGCGCATGGTGAAGTGCGTGATGTGGCGCTCGAGCTGCGCCGGGCAGGCAAGGCCGTTCGTGCACAGGTGGGCGGCGCCCTCGCGCACGACTTCTGAGCCGCACACCGGACACTTGGCGGGAAGCTCGAACCGTTGCGTGCCCTTGGGGCGCTTGTCGAGGAGCACCTCGACCACCTCGGGGATCACGTCGCCGGCGCGCCGCACGCGCACGGTGTCGCCGATGCGCACGTCCTTCCGATCGAGCTCGTCCTGATTGTGGAGCGTGGCACGGCTCACGGTGACGCCCGACACGTCCACCGGCCGGAGCTGCGCCACCGGGGTGAGCTTCCCGGTGCGTCCCACCTGCACGACGATGTCGAGGATCTGCGTCACCTCCTCGCGCGGCGGGAACTTGAACGCGATCGCCCAGCGCGGCGAGCGCGAGCGCATGCCGAGCCGCGTCTGCGAGGCGCGGTCGTCCACCTTGATGACAACGCCGTCGATCTCGTAATCGAGCTTGTCGCGGCGCTCGAGCAGCTTCGAGTGGAACTTGAACGCCTCGTCGATGCCGTCGCAGAGCTTGACGTTGCTCTCCACGTGGAAGCCCCACGCACGCAGGGTCTCGAGCATGGCGGCTTGCGTGGGGAACGGGTGCTTGCCGCGAGCGGGTGCCTCGTACGCCATGATCTCGTAGGCGAAGAAGTCGAGCCGGCGGCTGGCGGTGATGCTCACGTCCAGCTGGCGCACGGTGCCCGCGGCGGCGTTCCGCGCGTTCGCGAACGGCTCGTCGCCGGCGGCGATCAGCTTCTGGTTCAGCTCCTGGAACGCGGGCAGCGGGATCAGCACCTCGCCGCGGATCGCCACCGTGCCTGCGGCGGGCGGGCCGTCGTCGCGGAGCCTGAGCGGGATGGCGCGGATCGTGCGCAGGTTCTCGGTGACGTCCTCGCCGACTTCGCCGTCGCCGCGCGTCGAGCCGCGCGCGAACAGGCCGTCCTCGTACACCAGCTCGATCGAGAGCCCGTCGAACTTGGGCTCGGCCATGTAGGCGATCTGCTCGCTCGCGAACAGGCCTTCCGACTCGAGCCCGAGGCCTCGCTTCACCCGCTCGTCGAACTCGCGCACCTCGCCCTCGTCCATGAGCGAGTCGAGCGACAAGAGCGGCCGCAGGTGCTTCACCTTCTTGAAGCCCGCGCGCAGGCCGCCCGAGACGCGCTGGGTGGGGGAGTCGGGGAGCCGCAGCTCGGGGTGCTCCTCCTCCAGCTGCTTCAGCTCGCGCATCAACTGGTCGTACGCGGCGTCCGAGATCGTCGGCTTGTCGAGCACGTAGTAGCGGTGGTCGTGCTCGCGCAGCTCGTCGGCGAGCTCGGCGACGCGCTGCTTCGCCTCGCTCTTGGTCACTTCTTCTCCCCGGCCCGCTCCAGGACGCGTGCGAAGTGCTCCTTCGAAAGCGGCATCACCGAGAGCCGCGAGATGCGCACCAGCTCGGTGGTCTTGAGCACGGGGTCGATGCGGAAGTCCGCAAGAGGGACCGGAGCTTTGAGCGCGCGCACGGGCTTCAGCTCGACGACCACGCGCTTCGGGTCGTCGAGCTTGGGGTCGGGGTAGGCGCCACGCGTCACCTCGGCGATCCCGACCACCGCCTTCTCCTTGCCGGTGTGGTAGAAGGCAACCGTGTCGCCCTTCTCCACGCGGCGCAGGTGACCGAGCGCGGTGGGATTCCGGACGCCCTCCCACACCACGCGCTTGTCGCGCGTGAGGTCGGCGTAGGAGTAATCGTCGGGCTCGGTCTTGAAGAGCCAGTAGGACATGGGGCGGGGAAATTAGCCCTGCGCGCGGGCCCTCACAAGGCGCGCGGCCACACCATCGCCGCAACGGTCACGACGGTGCCGTCGGGCTCGGGGCTCTCGGCGTAGGCGAGCGGCCGGCCCGCGCCCGGCGTGGCCGCGCGCAGCATGCAGTAGGTGGGCGCGAAGCCGCAGATGCGCGTGCTGTCGTCCACCTCGGCGATGGCGCCGAACCAGGCGTCGGCATCGCCGGTCGCGGCTGCGGCGATCGCCTGCTCGTCGACCATCCGCACCTCCTCGAGCTGCTCCGCGTCGAGCTTCGGATCGCCGAAGCGCGGGCCCATGTGCGAGAAGTCGACGCCGGCCACGTACAGCGTTGGGCCGCCCAGTGCCTGCTCCGCCTCGCGCACGGTACGGATCAGGGTCTCGAGGACCGGCTCGTCGCGCGGTGTCTTGCGGTCGTCGAGTAGCCGGTGGAAGCCGCCGACCAGGATCGGCACCAGCGACCACGGGCGGTTGCCGAGCCGGCGCTGGAGGTAGAGGACCTGGAACTCGATCGAGTGCTCGTCGCGGTGGACCAGCTCGCGGCGATACGCGTGCTCGCCGAGTGCTGCGGCGACGCGGTCGACGAACGCGGTGTCGCACGCGGCCTGGCCGAGCGGCGTCTCGAAGCGCTTCCGGGTGAGCGCCACGTACTCGTCGCCGAGATTGTGCCCGGTCCCGAACACGACCACGCGCAGGGGTTTCTGGGTCGCGTTCCCGGGGCCGACCTCGGAGTACGCGCGTGCGATCACGTGGCCCTCGCGCCGCGGGTCCAGGTGCGGCGCGAGCAGCGCCCGCGGCAGTGCGTCAGCGGCCGTCCCCACGGGCTCGACGGTCTCGGCGTCGAGTGTCGACGCGAATGCGAATTGCTCGTCCAGGTACTGCTCCAACGGCTCGCGCGCGTTCGGATAGCACACGCCTTCCAGCGCCGCGGGCCGCACCTCCAGCGCGTGCCATTCTCCTTGCGCCTTGGCGTAGGCGGCCTCGAACTTGGGCGAATGCAGCAGCAGCAGGTCATCCAATTTCGCGATGAACTCGCGGACGATGTTGCCGACGCGCAGGTCCCTACTCTCTTGCATGACCAGCGCCTGGATGTCGGTGAGCGACGTGGCGCCGTCCAGGAGCTGGAGGATGGCGATGGTCTCGAAGCCGAGCACGGGCTGGCCGCGGACGATCCCCAATGGATCGATGACCACGAGCAGCTCGCGCTCGCCGTCGCGCACCGGGGTCAGCTGCACCGCGCGCAGCCTCGGGTACTCGGGCAGGTCGTCGCGCGTCTCCACCGATGTGCCGGGTGGCAGGATGATGCGCGGGGCTTGCGCCGGCTCGGGCTCGGCGCCGGGGACGATGAGGCGCGAGGGTCTGGCCGGCGGCTCGTTCGGGTCGGGCACCATGTACTCCTCGAGACAGGGGGCGAGCAGGCGACGGCCAACGCAGGATAGCGGCGGGCGCGGGCACGCTCAAACCGCAGCAGGTGCTGACCCGCGTGCAATCCCGGACGAATTGGCCCAAGATGCGCGCGCTATGACCACCACCGCGATGGGGAAACTGCTCGAGTCCTACCTCACGGAGCTCGAGGGCGAGAACGGATTCTGGCGCGGCAGCCGCGACGACGTGCCCGTGTTCGTTTTCAGCGACGACGAGCACGACCGCATGCGCCTGATGGCGCCGATCGGCGTGGTCGAGGAGCTGGACTCTGAGCTGCTGCACGTGCTGCTCCAGGCCAACTACGACCGCGCGCTGGACGCCCGCTATGCGATGCGCAACAAGGAGCTGTGGGCGGTCGTGGTGCACCCGCTGGCGACGCTCGCGACCGATGACCTACCGAGCCTTTTCGACCAGGTGGTGATGCTGGTCAAGAACACCGGGACCACCTTCTCGTCCACCGAGCTGGTGTTCCGCTCGTTCCCCGACGACGTCGTGCTCGAGCCCGAAGAGGACGACGACGAGGAGGCCGAGGAGCGCGAAGAGCGGGACGGCGAGGACGATGACGCCCTGCGCGAGGGCGATCAGGACGACGAAGACGACGAGGACGAGCGCGGCACCGATCTGCGAGGCCGATGAACCCTGCGAAGGGCGACGTTCCCGCCATCTCCATCGACATCCGGGTGGACCGCGACACGGTGCTCCCGGGGCGCGCTTGGTGCGCCGAGCGACCGCGCGCGCTGGTCGCGATCGTGCACGGACTGGGCGAGCACAGCGGCCGCTACGCGGCGCTCGCGGGTGCGCTGGTCAAGGGTCGCTTCACCTGCGTGTCGCTGGACCTCCCGGGGCACGGCGAGACCTCCGGCCCGCGCGGTGACATCCCGTCCTGGCCCAAGCTCCGCGACGCCTTCGTGCCCGCGATGCTCACCGCGTCGCGAGGCCTGCCGGACCAGCCGGCGGAGCTGAAGCACATCCTGCTCGGACACAGCATGGGCGGCGTGATTGCCCTCGAGCACGCGCTTGCACATCCGAAAGGCCTCGCGGCACTCGTGCTCTCGGCTCCTGCGCTCAAGACCGCGATCCCGCCGTGGTGGAAGCTGGCGCTCGCGAACGTGGCGAAGATGGCCACGCCCACGGCCCCGTTCCCGAACGGGCTCGACATCGACGGCATCTCGCGCGACCCCGAGGTGGTGAAGGCCTATCGTGACGACCCGCTCGTCCACGAGCACATCAGCCCGCGCACTTACTTCGCGTTCTCCGAGGCGGCGCAGGCCTGCCGGCGAGACATCCGCAACCTGCAGGTGCCGACCGTGATGTACCAGGGCATGGCCGACCGCGTCGTGGACCCGAAGGGCGCGCTCGAGGCCGCGGCCGCGGCGCCGCACGAGATGCTGCGGTTCGTGACCTTGAAGGACACGTTCCACGAGGTGTTCAACGACACCGGCCGCGAGAGCACGATCCGCGATCTCCTGGCCTGGCTCGACGTCGCCGTGGTGGTGTGACGTGGACACGGTCGGACGCATCCTCTCGGTTCGCGTGGGGAAGGTCGCGGAGTACGAGCGGCGGGCTTGGGATCACGTCCAGACGCGGCCCTACGTGACCGCGTTCCGGAAGGCCGAGGCCGCCGGGCCGATCCACATCGGCACTCTCGGGTTGACCGGCGACGAGCAGGCGGACAAGAAGTTCCACGGCGGGCCGCACATGGCGGTGCTCATGTACGCCGGCGTCCACTATCCCGGCTGGCGCGAGCTCGATGGCCTCGACGGGATGGGGCCCGGCGGCTTCGGCGAGAACCTCACCGTGAGCGACACCGACGAGACGCAGGTGTGCATCGGCGACGTGCTCGAGGTGGGCGGCACGCGGCTCCAGATCGCGTCGCCGCGCGGACCGTGCGCCGACATCTCGCGACGCTGGGACGCCGAGTGGCTGCTCAAGAAGGTGGTCGAGCGCCGGCACACGGGCTGGTACCTGCGCGTACTTTCGCCGGGCGAGGTGAAAGCCGGGGATGAAGTGCGGCTGGTCGAGCGCCCGCACGCCGGCTGGACGGTCGACCGCATGCTGCGCTTGCGCTACGTCACGCCGCACGACACGACCGGCCTGCGCGAGGCGTCCACGATCGCCGCGTTCTCGCCCGAGTGGCGAACGCGCTTCGCGGAGCTGGCGGCGAAGGGCTAGCCGAACGGGCGCGGCATCAGCGCCCGCCCTTGCCGAGCAGCAGCTCCACCGCGCCGCGCCAGCGTGCCCACTCCGCGGCGCGCCAGCGGGCGTCCCGCTTCGGTGTGAACTCGCGATCCAGCATGCGTGCCGCGGCCAGCTCGCGCGGCGAGTGCCAGACACCGGCGCCGAGTCCCGCGAGCAGCCCCGCGCCCAGCGCCGTGGTCTCGATCACGCGCGGCCGGCGCACCGGCATGCCGAGGAGGTCGGCCTGGTACTGCATCAGCCAGTCGTTCGCCACCGCGCCGCCGTCGACCTGGAGCGCACGTACGCGAGCGTGCGCGTCACGCGCCATCGCCTCGACCAGGTCGCGGCTCTGGAACGCCAACGATTCGAGCGTGGCGCGCACCACGTGCGCGCGGCTCGAGCCGCGCGTCAGGCCGAGCAGCGCACCGCGCACGTCGGCGCGCCAGTAGGGAGCGCCGAGCCCGGCGAACGCCGGCACCAGCACCACGCCGCCCGAGTCCTCGACCGAGCGCGCGATCGCTTCGGTCTCGGCGGCACTCTTGATCAAGCCCAGGCCGTCACGGAGCCATTGCACCGCGGCGCCGCCCACGAACACGCTGCCCTCGAGCGCGTAGGCGGGTCCGCCGGTGGCGTCGCAGGCCACGGTCGTGAGCAATCCAGAGCGCGAGGCTACCGGCTTCGCACCGGTATGGAGCAGCAGGAAGCAGCCGGTGCCGTACGTGTTCTTGCTCTGCCCTGCGCGCACACAGCCCTGGCCGAACAGCGCCGCCTGCTGGTCGCCTGCGACACCCGAGATCTTGACGCCGTCCGGAAGCCCCTTCACGCCCTTCGTGACTCCGAAGTCGCCGGCGGAGCGGCGCACCTCGGGCAGCACGGAAGCGGGAACGCCGAACGTGCGCAGCAGCGCCGGCTCCCAGCGGCGCGAGCGGAGCCCGTAGAGCATCGTGCGCGAAGCGTTCGTGGGATCGGTCGCATGCACCTCGCCGCCGGTCAGCTTCCAGATGAGCCAGCTGTCGACGGTGCCGAACGCGAGCCGGTTCGCGGCCAGCTTCGCGCGCACGCCGGACCGATGCGCGAGCAGCCACTCGAGCTTGGTGGCGGAGAAGTAGGGATCGCAGACGAGCCCGGTGGCGCGGCGGATCGCGGCCTCGCGACCGCGGCGGCGCAGCTCGTCGCAGCGCGGCGCCGTGCGCCGGTCCTGCCACACGATCGCGTGTCCGAGCGGCTCGCCCGTTCGCCGGTCCCAGAGCAGCGTGGTCTCGCGCTGGTTCGTGACGCCGATCGCGGCGATGTCCTTCGCATGTGCACGGGCAGCAGCGAGCGCCCGAGTCGTGGCGGACAGCGTGCTCGCCCAGATCTCATTCGCGTCGTGCTCGACCCAGCCGGGCTTGGGGAAATGCTGCGGCAGCTCTTCGTAGCCGCGTCCGCGCACGCGCCCGCGCCGGTCGAGCAGGAGCGCGGTGGAGCCGGTCGTGCCCTGGTCGAGTGCGAGGACGAGCGGTTCGGTGTCGGGCATGGGCGGCCTCCTGTGCCTAGTGCGCCGCGAGCGCGCGGTCGAGCATCACCAGCTCGTCGCGCACGCTGGACTCGAAGCGGTCGATCTCCTCCTTCTCACGAATGGCATCCCAGCCCAGGCTTCGGGCCAGCACCGGCGCCATGCGGCGCGCAGCCGCGAGCCCGCGGTCGTCGGCGAGCCAGCGCGTGCTGCGGCGGCGGATGATGTCCTCGAGCGAGATCGCCCACTCGTGCTCGATCGCGTGGTACGCGAGGTCCTCGTCACGGACGCCGTCGGCGAGCGGGGCCGGCAGAGCCGTGGCGCCGTCCTCGGCCGGCGGGGTGGCGCGCTTGAGCTTCCGTGCCGCGGTCACGAACACGTCGCGGGCCATGACGCGGAACGTGGTGTACTTGCCGCCCGCGATCGTCAGCAGCGGTCCGTCGTCGACGATGTGGTGCTCGCGCGAGGCTTCGCCCACCCGCTCCTCCGCCGCGAGCAGCGGCCGGATGCCGGCGTAGACGCCGATCGGGTGCGCGCGCGCCGCCGCCGGCACCACGCGCGCCACCTCGCGCGCGAGGTAACGGATCTCGTCCGGCGTCGGCCGGCGCTGGCCGTCGGCGGGCGGTGAATCGGTCTCGACCTCGGTGGTGCCGACGAGCGAGCGACCCGCGAACGGGATGACGAACGTGACGCGGCCGTCGCCGGCCAGCATCACCAGACCGTGGCCCTGGGTGAGCGAGGGGTAGACGAGGTGCGTGCCGCGCGAGGGACGGAGCAGACGTGGCGGGTCGTTGCGTCCCGGCTGCAGCATCCCGAGCAGCGAGGCGCGCGTGCGATCGCCCCAGGCGCCGGTGGCGTTGACGATGAGCAGGGGTTTCAGCGAGCGCACGCCGCCCGCCACGCGCGCGCGCACCTCCACCACCTGCCGGCCGGTGCTGGGCTCGGGGCGCGCCGCGACCAGCTCGGTGCGGGGGAGGATCTCGGCGCCGTGAGCGGCCGCATCGCGCGCCACCGCGATGGCGATGCGCGCGTCGTCCATCACCACATCCGAATAGACGCCCGCGGCGCGCAGGCCATCGGGTGAGAGCCCGGGCTCCATCGCCAGCGCCTGACGCGACGCCGCGAGCACGTGCGGCGACAGACCCGAGCGCCCGGCGAGGAGGTCGTAGAGCGCGAGCCCGGCGCGGAGCTGGAACGGTCCCACGCGGTCGCCCTTTCGGAGCGGCACCAGGAAGCGCACCGGTCGCGCGAGCGCGGGTGCCAGGCGCGAGACCGCCATGCGCTCGGCGAGCGCTTCGCGCACGAGCCGGAAGCGTCCGTGCTCGAGGTAGCGCAAGCCCCCGTGCAGCATGTGGCTCGTGGCACTGCTCGCGCCGGTGGCGAGATCGTCGCGCTCGACCACGGTCACGCTCCAGCCGGAGCGCGCGGCAAGCCGGGCCACCCCAAGCCCGGTGACGCCGCCGCCCAGTACGAGCAGGTCGCGTTCCGGTCCGCTCACGGACGCCATGGTGTGCACCGCCCTGTGCGCATCGCGGGCGGAAGATAGCAGCATCGGGCGTCCGGTTGCCGCCCGGTCGCGGGCCGCGTCAGTTCGACTTGGGCGGCGTCGCCTCTTCCGCGCCCGGCACCTTGGGCTTCGGGCGGTCGTACTGGTTCAGCTTCCAGTCGGGCTCGAAGAAGCGCGACACGCGCGTCAGCTTGCGCGTGGTGATCAGCTGCCGGGTCGCCAGCGTGCCGTACTTCTTGAGGAACGGCATCACACCGGGAAGCTCGGTCCCACCGTAATCGCAGCGCTCGTCGAAGAAGCGGTTCGTCGCCGCCAGCTCGCCGGTCTTGGCGTCCGCCTTCACGTAGGCGGGGAGCGCCAGCGCCGTGCGCGTGGCGTGGTCGAGCTGCTTCTCCAGCGAGTCCGCGCGATACGCCTTGGGCTGGAGCGGCCCGGTGCATTTTGAAGCCTTGCACACCGCGAACGCGAGCCGCGGGTCCCCGGGCGTGCTGCGCGGCAGCAGGCCGTTGTCGGCGGCATCCGCCGTGGTGTCGCCGTAGACGAAACGGCGCTCGAAACCGGTGAGTGAGTAGTTCGTGCCCTGCACGTTCGCGACGATCGCCGCGAAGAACGAGCCGTCGTCCCGGTTCACCTCCTTCGGGGAGTCGAAGCGCATGAACTTCCGGCCCGGCACCAGCAGGTAGAGCGTCATGCGCTCGATGACGAGGAAGTTGTAGGCGTTGATGGCCCACGCGGTGCGCTCGGCCGGCGTCATGTCGGTGGGATCCACGGACAGGAGCTGCGTGTGCAGCGCGGAGAGCGCGTCCGAGCGGTGCTTGGTCCAGATGCCCTCGTCGACGTAGAGCTGCTCGTAGTCGAACCGCGAGTCCCAGGGCTTCCCTTTCTCGCGCAGCACCATCAGGTACTTGTGGAGGAAGTCGCTCCAGCCCGAGTAATCCGGCTCCGCGGCACGGGCGGCGGGAACCAGCAGCACGAGCGCGAGCAGCGCGCCGAGCACGAGCGCGAGCGGTCGGGCCCGGCGGCGGGACGGCGGTGCGGGGATCATCGAGGGCAGGGTCTCCGGAAGCTCAAGGACCGGCGAGCACGGCGGCGGACCCACCTGAGCTGGGTGCCGCGTTCGTGGCGGCGAAGATTCTAACGGCGGCGTTCGCGTGCGCCAATACTCGAGCGCGCGCACCATGTGGATTTGGCGCGGTCCTGACCCGGCGCTACGCTGCCCGGCTTCCAACCCCACCAGCGCCTCTCTCACGCAGGGTCGACCATGAACTATCGCAGTCTCGGCAACAGCGGCCTCAAGGTGTCGGAGCTCTCGCTCGGCTCGTGGACGACGTTCGGAGGCAGCGTCGGCGAGGCCGATGCCGCGACGATCGTGCGGATGGCGTTCGACCTGGGCATCAACCTGTTCGACACCGCCGACGTCTACGTGAAGGGCGGCGCCGAGCGTGCACTGGGGGCTGCGATCCGCGACCTGCCGCGGGGCGAGATCGTGGTCGCCACCAAGTGCATGGGCCGGGTGGGCGAGGGGCCGCTCGGCCGCGGGCTCTCGCGCAAGCACGTCTTCGACGCCATGGACGCGAGCCTCAAGCGGCTCGGCGTCGACTACGTCGACCTCTACCAGTTCCACGCGCCCGACGCGGACACGCCCATCGAGGAGTCGCTGCGCGCGTTCGAGGACCTGGTGCGCATGGGGAAGACGCGCTACGTCGGGTTCTCGAACTTCGACGAGCAGCCGCTGCTCGCCGACGAGGTGGCGGCGATCCAGGCGCGCGAGCGCTGGACGCGGATGATCTCCTCGCAGCCGCGCTACAGCCTGCTCGACCGCCACGTGGAGGACGGCCACGCGGCGTACTGCCGCAGGAACGGCATCGGCATGATCGTCTACTCGCCGCTCGCGCAGGGCGTGCTCACGAACAAGTACGCCGCCGGCGCGCGTCCCGAGGGCAGCCGCGCCACCGGGTCGTTCGCGCACTTCCTCGAGTCGCAGAAGGCGCTGACGCCGGAGAACGTCGCGGCCGCGGAGCGGCTCGGGAAATGGTGCGCGCCGCGTGGGCTCGAGCCCGCGGCGGTGGCGCTGGCGTGGGTGTTGAGGAATCCGGCGGTCTCGAGCGCCATCCTCGGCGTCACCATCACGGCGCAGCTCGAGCAGAACCTGAAGGCGCTGGAGGTGAAGCTCTCCGACGCGGAGTGGCGCGAGGTGGAGACGCACGCCTCGAACCAGCCCGCGAAGCCCACCGGCGCCCCGAAGCAGGCTGCCGCGGCGAAGGTGAAGCCCGCGGCGAAGGTGAAGCCCGCGGCGAAAGCGATGCGCGCCGCGCGCCCGCGCGCGAAGAAGTGAGCTTCAGGCGCCGGTGGCCACCCGCCGGCCGCGCTCGAGGTCCACGGTGGAGAGCAGCCAGGCGCCGCCGAGGAAGAGCGGCAGCAGCGTGAGCGTGGCGAGCCGTCCGCCGTGCGTGAACTGCGTCACCGCGGCGAACAGCACCGGGCCGACGACGCCGGCGAGCTTCTCGCTCACCGAGTAGAAGCCGAACAGCTCGCCGCTGCGCTCGCGCGGCACCAGCGAAGCGAACATCGAGCGCGACAGCGCCTGCGTGCCGCCCTGGAACAGCGCCACGAGGAACGCGAGCGCCCAGAACTGCCACGGGCGCTGGAGGAAGAACGCGAACACGCTGATCCCCGTGTAGCCGGCGATCCCCAGCAGCACGGCGCCGCGCGCACCGAGCGGCTTTGCCAGCCGGCCGAACGCGATCGAGGCGGGCGCGGCCACGATCTGCACCATGAGCAGTGCGCCCATCAGGTCCGCGTCCTTCAATCCCACCTCGACGCCGTAGATCGTCGCCATCTTGATGATGGTGCCGATGCCGTCCGAGTAGAGCCAGAACGCGATCAGGAAGCGCAGCAGGTCGGGCTGGGCGCCGAGCCCCGAGAGCGTGCGGCCGAGCTGGCCGAGCACCGCAGTGGGCAGCGCGTGCGCGGGCACACCCGAGCGCTCGGCCTCGGGCTCGGGCACGCGCCGGAACAGCGGCAACGAGAAGCCGAACCACCACACCGCCACGCTCGCGAACGCCACGCGCGTGGCCGTGGCCGCATCCGGGAGGCCGAAGCGATGCGGCATGGTGATCATCGCCAGGTGCACGGCGAGCAGCACGCCGCCGCCAATGTAGCCCCACGCGAACCCGCGCGCGGAGACGTCGTGCATCTCCTCGGGCTCGGCCACGGCGGGGAGCAGCGAGTCGTAGAGCACGTTCCCGATCGCGAACATCACGAACGACACCGCGAACGAGACGAGGAGCCCGTTCCAGTTCCCGGGTGGCGTGAGCGCCAGCGCCATCGTCCCCGCGCAGCCGAGCAGCACGCAGCCCATGAGCAGCGGTTTCCGGCGCCGGGACTGGTCGGCGAGCGCGCCGACGATGGGGGAGAGCACCGCGGTCACCGCGAGCGCTGCGGCGCTCGCGTAGCCCCAGATCGCGGTGGCGTGGTGCGCGGGCATGCTGTGCGCGGCGGTGCGCGCGAAGTACACGGGCAGGATCGCGGCCACGACGCTGGTCGCGAACACGGAGTTCGCCCAGTCGTAGAGGCACCACGCACGTTGCACGCCGCGGCGGCCGGAGGTCTCTCGCACGGGCGGACAGATACCAGAATCGTGATGTATCGTCGCGCGATGCATTGCATCCACCGGTGTCCGCGCCCGTGAACCTGCGCGTTGCGGGCACGGCAGACGCCGCCGGGATCGCCCGGCTCCACCTGGAGACGCTGCCGGCCGACCTGAGCGATCTCACGCCGCTCGGCGAGCGCCTCATCCGGCACTTCTATGCGCGCGCCATCGAGCGCGGCGTGGCGGAAGTGCGTGTGGCCGAGGAGAACGGGGAACTGCTCGGCTTCGTCATGGTCACGGCGGACATCGGCACCATGTTCCCGAGCGCGCTGCTCGCGGGTCCCCGTGACGTGGCGACGTTCCTCGTCCTCTCGAGCCCGATCGGGCTCGTGCGCGCGGCCGTGAAGAAGTTCACGTCCGGCACGGCGACCGTGCCGTCCGCGCCCGAGATCGTGTACATGGGCGTGAGTGGCCGCGCCCGTGGTCGCGGCCTCGGAAACATCCTCATGCACCAGGGACAACTGGCGCTCGACGCGCAGGGCTTCCGCGAATACCAGCTCAACGTCGACGCCGACAACGAGCACGCGATACGGGTCCACCTCGCGCGCGGGTTCGAGATCGTGGACCGCTTCGAAAAGGGCGGCAGGAAGTACTACCGCATGGTGTGCCGCACGTCCCCGCCGCCGCCGGTCTAGCCCGATGCGGGCGGCGCCCTGCTCTGATAATGTCGCGCGTCGTCCGCCGCCGTGTCGCCCTGATGGAAGGAAGACATGAACCCGATGCGCAGCCTGCTCCTTGCCGGTTCCCGGAATGCGTGGCTCCAGCGCCAGGCCACGAAGCGGCGGTTCGTGAAGCAGGCGGTGCGCCGGTTCATGCCGGGCGAGACGCTGGAGGAGGCGCTCGCCGCCGCCGCCGAGCAGAACAAGGCCGGCATCGCGGTCACGCTCACGCACCTGGGCGAGAACCTGAGCGACCGCTCCGAGGCCGACGCGGTGCTCGCGCACTACCAGACCACGCTCCAGCGTATCCGCGCCGCCGGCATCCGCGGCGAGGTCTCGGTGAAGCCGACGCAGCTGGGCTACGACATCGACCGCGACCTGTGCACGCGACACACGCGCACACTGGCCGAGGCGGCGCGCGTGAACGGCAGCCGGCTGTGGATCGACATGGAGGGGAGTGCCTACACCGAGGGCACGCTGCAGCTCTATCGCAAGCTGCGCGAGACGCACGCGAACGTGGGCGTGTGCCTGCAGGCGTATCTCCGGCGCACGCGCGCCGACCTCGAGTCGCTGCTGCCCATGGGCCCCGCGATCCGCATCGTGAAGGGTGCGTATGCGGAGCCGCCGGAGAAGGCGTTCCCCGACAAGCGCGACGTGGACGACAACTTCCACTGGATAGCGGAGCAGCTATGGAAGCCGGGCCCGCGCGCGAACGGTGCCTGGGCGACGCTGGGGACGCACGACCGGAACCTGATCGGCGAACTCGAGCTTCTGGCGAAGCGCATGAACGTCGGCGCCAAGGACTACGAGTACGCGCTGCTGTTCGGCATCCAGCGCAACGAGCAGCTCAAGCTCGTGAAGTCCGGTCGCAACGTGCGCGTGCTCATCAGCTACGGCGCGCACTGGTTCCCGTGGTACATGCGCCGCCTCGCCGAGCGACCGGCGAACCTGCTCTTCGTCGCGAGGAGCATGTTCTCGTAAGCCTCGCGGAGAGCGGGGGAGTGGCCGCTCCGCCACCGGGTACCGGGTTCAAGTGATACTTGAGGTGCGCCCCGAAGCGACTCGGGCGAGCGGTGTCGGCGTCGGCACCGCGCCTAAAGTGAAACTTGAAGCGCAACCGGAGCGCTCAGGCGAGCCGCTCCGCCCAGTTCAAGTGACACTTGAACTGGGCAGTGACGGCTCACTCGATCCTGGCCTGCTCGTTCGAGCGCAGCTCGAATCGGTACCTGGCTGTCTTCTCGATCTCCGCTCCCGCCTTCGCGATCTGACTTCCAAGCACGAGCGCGTACTCGCCCGGAGTGAACGGCGCCTGCGCGCGATCGATGACGAGGAAGCGCTTGGGCCGGAACTCCCACTGTCGATAGCTCACCGCGTAGAGCGTGTCGCCGCGCACGTCGAGCAGCGACACGGTGACGAGCGACGTGTCGGGAACGTTGAGCGGCTTGAACCCGAGCGCGAGCGAGCTGAGCGGTCCCACGACCGGGATCACGTTCAACTTCCCCTCGCCGGCGCCCTTCGCCGGTCCGGAGAGCGAGCGCACCGGCGGCTCGATGCGGAGCGACAATCCGGAGAACGGTCCCTGCGCGAGCATGTCGCGCGTCCACACCGGAGCGCCGGGTACGAACAACGGTTTGGAGCCGCCCTCGGTGACGCGGCCTCCGAGGTTGGCGACCAGCAGCAACACCGCCGCCGCACTCGCCACCGACGCCCAGGCGATCAGCGCGCGATCCCGCATACTGGCGCGCGACGACGCCGTCTCGATGCGCACGATGCGCGCGCCACTCGGAGCCGGAGCGGACGCCGGGGCGACGCGCGGCGCCGAAACCGGCTCGAGCGAGGCCTCCGACTCCCACGCCGCGACGAACTCGAGACGCGGCTCGAAGCCGAGCGCGTGGAGATCCTGCCGGCACTCGGCACAGCGCTCGAGGTGACGGCGGACGAGCGTGCGCTCGAGCCCGCGCAGCGCCTGCTGCGCACGCGGCCACGCGGCGAGGAGCGATGCGGGCACGTGCATGCCCGCGGCGCCGGCGGTCGGCTCGGCATAGGCGTCCGCGGCCGCGCGGCACTCCGCGCACGCGGCGAGATGCTCGGCGACGCGCGCCGTCTCGGCGTCGTCGAGCACGCTCGCGCGCCAAGCCGCGAGGCGGTGCCGCACCCACTGATGCAGATCTTCGGTCATACCCTCTCCTTCATTCCTCTCGCGCCCAGTCGAGCAGCGGGCCCTTCTCGTCCTTGGCCGCCTCCCTCAGGATCCCGAGGCAGCGCGACCATTGCTTGCGGATCACATCGTGGCTGCGGCGCTCGGCGAGCGCCACGGTCTTCCAGTCGTCGCCGGCGAAGAACGCCGCCGCCAGTTCGCGGCAGCGCGCCTCGCGCAGCGTGAAGTACTCGAGCACCACGAACTGCAGCCGCTCCAACGGGTCTCCAGGTTCATCGCTGCGCGCGTTGGGATCGGCCACGAGGGCCACCTTCTCGTCGTCGCTGGTGACGAGCGCGCTCCAGCGCGTGCGCCGGCGCAGCGCGTCGATCGCGGTGCGGCGCGCCATCTCGGTGAGGAGCGCCTCCAGGTTCTGCACGCGCTCGCGGCGGACGTAGCGCAGCATGCGTACCAGGCACTCCTGCACCAGGTCGTCGATCAGCCCATGGCTCGAGGACGGCAGCTCGTACTGGAGCCTCCGCCGCACGAACGCGGACGCCTCGCCCCAGTGGATGAGCGTCTCCTGGGTGGCGGCGGCGGACCTCTCCTCGTCTGGGCGCATCGAGTCGGACCGAATCAGAAGCTCCGCGGTCGTGCAAGACATGATGTCGGGCTCGCTATCGAGAGGGCACGGGGGGAGGGCTACACCCCCGCCGTCGCCCGAGCCTGGTCCGTGTGACGACGTGGTTTGCCGCCGAAAAATGCCCGAGCCGCGGCGTGGGCCGCGGCTCGGGCGGACTGCTGCTCGGGGTGGTGCCTCAGCGGCGCGGGGCCTTGGCGAAGCCCGGCTCGCCGTCGCGGCTGGCGAGGCGGTCGTGCCAGCCGAAGCGGCTGGGGTCGATGCCCAGGGCCGCCAGGCCCGAGGCGTATTCGTAGCGGAGGATGATGCGGTCGAGCGCCACCGGCTCGGGCGTGAACTGCACGCGCTGCACGTGGTCCTCTCGGGCGTCGCCCCAGCCCGTGCCGGGAAAGCCCTGCTCGTCACCGCGCGCCATGTTGTCCTGCGCCTCCGGAGCCACGGCCTTGCCGCTCGCCTGCGGGGCCGGCGCCGGCGAAGAATCTTTCGGCGACAGCTCACGGGTCCTGGAGTCATCGCCAGATTCGCGCTTCACCTTGCCCCACTGGTCGCGGCCGGACTCCCACCACGTCATCTGCTCGCGGAACGCCATCACGCGGATCCAGCCCATGTCGCTGTTCGCCTGGCCGGTGCGCTGTGCGTAGCTCCGGCGCTCGTCCACGAACACGAACTTGCGCACCTCGTCGAGCGACGAGCGCCAGCCGCGGATCGTCGACTTCTCCCACGGCCCGAGCACGTACATGGGCTCGGTCGAGCGCAGGTTCGACATCTCGCCGTTCACGACATTGAGGCCGTCCACCGCCACCAGCACCGCGACGCGGCGGCCGGTGTTGTTCTTGAGCACGACGGAGTAGTTCCGGCCGGCGAACGCCTGCACGTAGTGACGGTCGGAGCGCCCGGGCGCGAAGTAGAGCGGCGCGGCCTCGCCGTCGACGCGGATCTGCACGTCGACCAACCGGCCATCGACCCAGCTGTCGTTGAAGCGCACGCTCGGGTCGTCCCAGTCGTGCTGGTCCCAGGCCAGCGCAGGGGCCGCGGCGAGCAACGTGAGCATGGACATCGCGGCCGCGAGGCGGCCGAACGAGTGGATCCGGCGCGCGGACGGACCCGCAGGCGCGGGTGCCCCGGCCGACTTCATCTGAGGCGTCGCATGGGTCTGCATGGTGGTCTCCTTTTTCGGGACTCGCCGGAAGGGTCACCGGAGCGGTCACGCAGGAAGTACGCCAAGGGCCCGCGGGTATTCCCGAGGCTCGGTTAGCCGTCCGGGCGTGACGGCGCAAGCAGTTCGACCGTTGGGGGAACCGCCCCAGCGGCGCCGCCATGTGGCTGCGCAGTACACCTGTCGCGCCGGCGCCTCGCCTCGCCGAATCGACGGGCGTTGTTGCGGTGATCGAAACGCCCGAGCGCGGACACGAGCGACGACGACCTGTTCGTGTGCCGGACGAGATGAAGGACGCGACGGCGTAGGGGCCGAGGAGGAAGTAATGGCGCGGTCTACCGCACCGCCCTGCGCCGGCTTGACTTCGATTTGATTTGACGCGTTTCCAGTGCGAGGTGCTCCAGAGTGAGGTGCCCGCCGCGAACGTGCGTGAGAATTCCGTGCGCGGGCGTGCACGAGGTGACGGGGCGTGCCTCATCGGAAATGAGTCCCGCGACGCGTTCACGCCGCGTGCGGGCAGCAGCGGAAGTCGAATTCGCGCGTCGTAGAATCCCTGCGTCGGCCCTCGACCACCCGCCCCCGTCGAAGGTGACGCCGTGAACCGCTTCTCGCTGACGCACCTGAGCAACGAGGTTCTTCGCCGGGAACTCACCACCAAGGCCGCAAGAGAGAAGGAAGCCACCGCCGAGCTGCTCGCGCACATCGCCGAGTTCGACGAGCGGAAGCTGTACTTGCCGGCGGCGTACGAGTCGATGCTGGCGTACTGCACCGGCGAGCTGAAGCTGTCCGAGGAGGCGGCGAAGAAACGGATCTGGGTCGCCCGTGCGGGTCGCGGCTGCCCCGGCATCTTCCAGGCGTTGGCCTCCGGGCGCGTGCACCTCGGCGGGCTGGTCGTCCTCGCGCGACACCTGTCGCCCCAGAATGCTCCTGAGCTGCTGGCGGCCGCCGAGCACAAGAGCCGGGAGGAGATCGAACGCCTGGTGGCGGAGCGGTTTCCGAAGCTGGACGTGCTCGCCCAGGCCGTGCCCATCCCCGCCCTCGGCGCGGCTGGCTCGGACGAACAGGGTTCCCCGGGGAACGTTGGCAACACGGATCCGCAAGCACTTACGGGCGCTGACACGCCTCCGGCCCGCGACCGCGTCACTCCGCTCTCC
>Ga0209811_10000327_pt1 | contig 21476 bp, 38 predicted proteins | sample Coa_R1_6_FD_187161 | JGI IMG/M metagenome (GOLD analysis project Ga0209811, IMG submission 187161) | Surface soil microbial communities from Centralia Pennsylvania, which are recovering from an underground coalmine fire. - Coalmine... | ecosystem: Environmental > Terrestrial > Soil >... | reverse complement strand
TACCATCACGCTCCTTTCGTTGCGTTGTCAAGGGTACTCAATGAAACACCAAGCTGGGCTGCTACATCAGCTCTAGTATAACCAGACGCAAGCATCTGGCGGGCTCTATCAGTCTTTGCTGTTGTCATAAGTGTAGCACTCTTGGGAGTGGCCAGCTTATGAACGGTTTCCATGTTAGCATTATAAAGAATCTCATTTAGTTTTGAATGACTGATTGCACCAGCTTGAATAGCATCCCATTCATCCTGGGTTACCTCAATCCTCTTCTTGTCAGCACCGGTTCTAATACGGGCTTGAACGAGGGATTGATAGGCAATCTTCTTCTTAGTTTCCTCGTCCATTTGAGGATTATGTTGAAGCCTTAGCTTGACGTTAGCATCGGCAATGAGGTTGGCCTGTCTCTCTAGGGGTAGGTTACTCTTAGCAATGGAGAGTTTAGCATTAAGAGAATCAACTTCAGCCTTGTACGTTTTCTTAGCAGAGGGCGATTGTTTAGGGGCGGGGGTCTTTACAGAGATAAGGCGGGCCTTGTTAGCCAATGCCTTAAGTCTATTAGAATGATCCGCATACAACCGCTCAACCTGTGTACCAACACGGCTAGACATTAGAGTACGGGCATCACGGGTCAGTGCTAGCTTGTCGCCTTTAGTAAGCCGGGGCTTAACTACACCGGTCTTTGTCCTGAACGTTCTACCAGTGGGCTCGAACTCAAGCTCGCCTGTTCTTAGATTAATAGGCCCACCTTTAGCCCTAGTCCTAGGCTTGATCTCAGGGATACGAAATTCTGACCCGGCTCTTGAGATTAGCGTTGATGCACCACCGCCACCTTGATACTTATCCTTAAGCTGCTTGATTCCGTTGTCATTGTACGACATCTTGTAATTGAGGTTATGCTTTTCTGCATCGATGACAACCATTGAATGCTTGACAGCTCTAGCAATCTCCGAATGTGGGGCGCCTTTAACTGACATGTCGGTAATAAGATTAGAGATCATGCCCATCTCAGTTTGAGTATTCTTCATAGTCTTCATACCCGGATGACCTGGATATGCAGAACGAGGATCAAAGTCCTTTAGCTCATCAAGAGCACGAGAATGTTGAACTCTTCCTGCATTGTTGGGTATGACAAGAACGAAGTCTCCGTCAAAGTCTGCGCCAGACAGATGGCTAGCTACACTATGATGAATACCAATTGCATCTCTTGGGTCTGTACCAAGAAGTCGTCTGGCTTCTGCATGTCTATTGTTAACGGTCAACTCAGGAATCTCGAATGTTCCACCATGAGGACTACGAATCAATACAACTTTCTCACCATGCTTATACCTAGGTGCATAAACTTGAGTCGGAGACATACTAGCAATTGGAAGAATAACATGAGTGCCAGTCTTAGGAAGCGCTGCTGCATGAAGATGTACTGCTGCAGAATCAGTGGCATCTGCGAAATCCATCAATAGCTTCTTACGAACAGTAGCATTCGTAAGACTATTAATATGATCAAACTCATTCTGACGACGTTCAAGTGTCATGTCAAGTTGAGATCGAATAAGAACTGGCTGTTGCTTCGAAAGCATTTGGGAAGATAGGTTACTAGACCACTTTTCCCAATTACCTTCTTCATTAATAATATTCATAGCAGAAGTCACATGTTCGTGAGGCGTATCAGCATCAGCAATGATTTGTCGCTTGATAGATTTAAGAAGTGGATGTGGACCATCAGGCAGAAAACCAGGCTCATCTTTGTTTGCCTTCAAAGCGTCAAGTTTGTTATCAGTCTTCCGCTTAGCTGTATGAAATTCAATATCAACGCCTGCTGGTAGATCTTCCTTATAGATAGCCATGCCCTTCATATAATGATCTTTACCTATAGCCACACGAACTTGTGCATAAGTTGAGCCACCAATAGAAATATCATCAATTCCAGGACGAACATAAATCATGCCGTCAGCTTTGTCTCCACCATCTTCTTTAAAAACAACAGAGACACGCTTTGGGTCGACGATAAGAGGCTCATGTAATCCGCCAAAAGTTCTACCACCATCATCAGAAAACTTTTTAATCTGTGTGATTCTGTCTCTGTTATGATGAACATCTGCCCAAGTTGTTCCTGGCATTGCCAAGACTTTCATGGATGTATCGAACGGAGTAACTGCTTGAGGAGCCTTAACTCCAATTACTTTATATCCTTCTTGCTTCAATACTTCAAGCGCAGTATCCATTCGTGTTCTACTTACACCAGTATAGTTCTCAGTGCCTTTGCCGACATCAAGATAAACATCTTTTGAAACGTGAGACTTAAGCATGTTAGCTGTATTTGTAATAACGTCAGCCTTGTCCTTTGCGCCTGGAGCAAGCCAAGATCTAACAGTTGATTCAGGAGCGCCCATTCTCTTGCTGATAGCAGTAGGAGAATATCCTTTGTCCTTAAGACGTTGAGCCATGGTAATGTTTGCTTGCTTTTGCTGATTAGACTCGATGGATTTTGTTGCTCGCATTTCATTAATGCTCATCCCGAATCCTTTAGCAATCATAGATTCAGAAAGGCCTTTATCACTCAACCATTTTACTTGATCTACAAAATTCAAATTCCTAGGAGGAGTAACACTAGTGTCGCCACCAGATCCCCAAGGGTAACGCCCAGATCTACGAATTACGCCATAATGAGCAAGATGTTCATCTTCAGTAATTTCCATGAGCGTCACCTCCTTTACATATCTGCGGCTTTGATATCTTGAATTTGTTGATCGAAGATCACAATTTTATCCATGATTTCAACGATTCTTTCTGGAAATGGTTCGAATACACGAATTTCATCTCTTTGATAGATTCGAAGTTCTACATCGATTGAGTATGGATCAACAGCATATTCTAAGCAAAACAATGCAGCATAAATTTCTAACTGTTCTTCTGAAGCGACAATAAGCCCTGTCTTCAAATCATGAATACGAAGCTTACCTCTTCGAAAGGAAATAGTGTCTGCTGTACCGAAACAATTTTCAGAATAATATAATGGTTGTTCGCAAGACATCTTGTAGCCGATAGCATCATTAACATATGTCGATAAGGCTTTGTTAACCTTTGATAATTTGACTCCAAGACGAATAGCTTCATGAGCAAGATTATGAAGATCAGTTCCACGTTGAGCAGCATTGACTGAATAATAACGAGCCTCTAGTTTTTGATCATTATAATTCAACCAATAATGCCTACTTGGACTGAGAAACGCGTGTCTTCCTTGTAATTCTAAATGAGCGTTGAAGTTCACTTAACACTTCCCCCTCGTTATCTGGGTTTATAACGGAGGCGAACGACATAGCGCCAAGTCTTTTGATAAAGTATTGTTGATTTGGTTGAAAAGATGCCTTGCTAGAGACCTTCACTTCAAGTGCTGCCCACATATTCTTGTACAAAACTATAAGATCTGGAAACCCTTGAATGTATCTAGGGTCATTTCTTATAACAAGGGAATCAGGAATCAAAGCTTTAATCTTCTTCATCAATTCTGTTTGATAAGCTGTCTCCTTCATAGTCGGCCTTTCTCGCAAAAAATTAATAAGTGAAAAGTAGCAAATATCGACTCTCTCTTCATTATAATACATGTATATACTATGTATATGTATATTTTATGCGATAAAAACGGAATATTTGGCCTGTTGGAAAAACACGATCTCCACGATGAATAGACTCATAAACGTCATTACATAAAAGCCCATGAGTCATTACAGCTTCGAGTATAATGCGGTATTGATTATCACTAGTAATGTCTATAATCGGGCCATAATAATACCATTCTGGATGTGGTTCTAAAAATTGGCGTGAATATTTCCATGCAAACCATCTAGGTCTCCATTCAATATTATTAACACTGAGGTTTTCCTTGTTTCCATCTAATAAAATCGGTGTATCAAAGATCTCTGTCTCGCCAGGAACGAAAGTTCGAGCAACTATTCCCTTCACAGAACGTCTAAATTGAATACCATCTCGCATTAGCCCTACAGTAAGGTCTCCATTCTCAGTAGGAGACAATACCATCTCCCTTCCTGTCATAGAATTCACAATTATTCCCTCAGAATTAACACAATATTCCGGAAATTGATTAATCTCTACAAAATCCATGATATATACTCCTTTCATCGAAAAAATCTCACCGAATCGATCAAAACCATCATTCCGACACAATACCAGCCACACATAGTAAAAATGTCCATTTTATACCTTTTTTTGGGTCAACCGGCAAAACGGCGACTATTTTTGAACAAAGACTTTATGGAGTTAGGCATTGTATATATAGCGTATATTCTTATATACATTACTATTATTATAATTATTTAATAGTATAATAAATGCCGTAGTGCCGTAATGTCCCGCTTCCCCTTTATTCAAGCCAAATAAGTCACGCCAATACATTGTCGTATTGCTGCGTTTCTTTATTCAACTGCCGGAAAAGCTCTGAATTTGCTTCATTGAACGACTTTTTATCATCCAAAGCCCTCTTAACAGCTATGTCAATCGGTGATTGGCTCTCAAGTATGTAATAGTACAAATCGGTATAAGGTGTATTTAAACGGTCATTTCGCCCTTGGGCTTGAACATAGTTCTTGTAAGAGTAAGTCAGCGAGTAAAGTACCATAGAATCGGTCTCCGTACAGTTCCAACTCTCTGCTCCTGCTACATATTGTACCAAATATACCCAATTGTCCGTTTCGGGAATCGGCGTTTTCTTATGACCATTATATTCGCCCGCCGGAATGCCAGCAGCCTGCAAATCCCTCAAAATTTCCAATTCGTAGTCAAAATTGTAGAAAATAATCAACTTTGGATGAAACTTTATGAGAAACTTGATAGCCTCCAAACGAGACGGATCAGAGTTCGTAATCATCCGAATTAAGCGAAAAAGCTCAGCCATGTCCCTCACAGGACGATCCTCGAATGGGTTCCAACGACGTTTGATGACCCAGTCCACTAACTCCTTGTCGTAGCTGACTAGCATGTAATTGATGATGCGTTGGGTATGCTTGAGATAAGGCATCTCCACCAGAATGGTATTCCGATATCGTTCAAGCTTACCCTCACCCACATATCGTAGGATCTTTGGAAATTTGACGTACGGAGCATAGACAACATGTTGTCTTTTGAAGTCAGTGATGTTATCGTACCAGCCGTTCGCAATAAATAAAGGAGCATAGTCAATCCAGACGTCTCCTGGTGTTGCGGACAGCAAAATCCACGCATTTCGTTTTGAGATTTTGAGAAATGACTTGACCCAGGATCCACTGCCTACCACCCTCTGCTCGTCGAAGATAAAGAATGCGTCTACCACATCGGTATAATTCCCAATGTTGTTCCAAGAATCAACGGTAAGAACCCCAGCGACACTCCCAAAATAATCGGTACCCAATCCAAATCTTGCTGCTTCTCCCTCCCATTCCAAAGAATCCCGTTTCTTACCAGTTGTGATAATGTAGACGTCCTTGGGTGCCTGACGCTCCATGTAGTATGCAAGAGCCACAGCAGATTTACCGCTACCAACACCGCCATATAACACCTTCCCTTCATCAAGGAATTGTAACGCCTCGAGCTGATGAGGCATCAATTCGACTCTTACAGGTATTTCTGCGCTGTCTAGATCACACGCTTCCATCAATTACACGCCTTCTCGGTCTTCAGGATTCCGTCGACGATAAGCTGTGTACCATTCTTGTACTTGACCGCAGAGATCCATCCATGCGTCACGTTCTTCAATAATTTTTAAGAAAGCCGCGGATGGAACCATTCCGTCTGGAAATCGTTTTGCCCATTTAGTCCAATAAACCATGTCTTCTTGATGTATTTCCATACTACTCCTTACGATTTTCTCGTAACTCACCAATTATCATTCCAGCTATTTGTTCGGGGAGGTCTAGCTTTTTAATGACTCTAAGCACAGCAGCATCTTGATCGGCTGCTTCTGCTGACTCCATATATGCTAAAGCGTGTTCACGCATTTCGTCCGGAGACAACTGACCAATGAGAATAGTGCCCTCGTTTCCATGAGCAGCGACAGTTACAAACCCCTCTCCCTTTTCGTTCACACCAGACGTCATGAAAATGTTAGAAAGAGTTTCCACATCACTCCTTTATTTTCGTATTGAATCCCATAAACCTAATACCCATTTGTGCCCCATAAAACATTTATCAGGAACATTAGATTCGTCAGGATTTTCATATTCTATGATTCCGTCTGCATGCTGTATTGGATAAGTCAACGACCCACAACCTTCACATCTATAAATGTACCACATCACTCCAATACCTCGATCTCGAGAATCTGTTCGGGATGCAACCCAAAGATCCCTTCTTCGTCTTCGAAGACAACTCGATTCTTCTTTGCGAAGAAATTTAGGACATCGCCCTCAATTCTTATCGGCCCATTTGGTCCGTCAGTATAAATAGGAGAGTCTTCGTCTAGAAGTAAAACCTCTTCAATCACAACGTCTGCGTCCTCAGGCTTCCAAGTCAGTCGAACCATTCTAGACATCAGCCCTCCTAAAAAATATACAAAGTGGAAAAAAGGAAGAACCTGACTAGGTTCCTCCTTTTCTGACTTACTACTTCTTGTTCTTGACTCGGTACTCGACTTGCCGAGCGTAGGCACGACGACCCTGCGCTGCACCCAAGGCATCGATGAGCTTCGCCGTTGCTGTAACTGCGAGTGCTCCGATAGCGATGACTGCAAGCGGGTTCTCGTCCCACTGCTTCTTCAGCTTGTCTTTCCACATAACAAAATCCCTTCTGTAGTTGTCTTCATTATATGAGATGTATTTTATGCGAAAAAAAAGAGAAAGAGCTGTATAAGCCCCTCCTCTTTTAGATCACTTCTCCGTGGTCTCAACCTTCTTCAACTTCTTCCGAACGGCAGAGAGGTATCCAACGGTCACCGAGCCGACGTAAATCCCCACACACACTCCGCACACAACAGCGGCGGACATGAGCGTGGCTTTACCCAGCTCGATAACGAAGCTCTTCTCTTCCAAATCAGGTTCCATTTCGGTTTCTCCTTTTTGAAGTGTTATCTCATTATAAGGAGTGTATTTCCTGCGGAGAAAAAAAAGGAAAGAGCTGTGTAAGCTCCTCCCTCTTCAATTACTTTACAGGCATCTTTTGCCACACGTCATGAATTGCTTGCGAAAGAATCATCAACTTCGTTGAACGGGCATCCAAGACCCCATACTCATCTGACGACGTGATCAGTTTGTCTCGATACGCACACAGCGCCTCGATTACAACTTGCTCAGTCGTGATGGTATCGGTCTCAATACCTTCATCGTTGAAGACCTTTGCGACGATGTTTTCAATTTGCATTTCAAAATCCTCCTATTAGGTTCTCATTATATACAATGTAAAACCTGCGGAGAAAAAAAGAGAGAGCCTAAGTATTTCTACTCAGACTCCCCCCGACATCACACCTTGCGGAACTTGTGCTTGTAGTAGCGACGGTACTTGACCCTCTGAACAAGCTTGGTGACGACGTACGTGGCTCCCACAAGAATGACGACCTCGCCGATCAACACTTTCGCATTGTTGGCGGAATCTTCACGCTGTGCGAGAACACTCGCAACGTCATCAGCCAGCTTCTCGAGGTTGAAGTCCTGCTCCATTACACTCTCCTTAAATAGGCTAATATCTCATTATAGCCTATGTATTTTCTGCGCTTTATGTGTCTAGTCGATAAGAGATTTCAGCGAGTCGTTCTGCATGACATTCTAATTCGTAAGCATTAGATATCAATCGTTTCACAACAAAAGAAGGTTCATGAGTAATCGTCTCAACTCCAGGTTCTTTTTGTGCTTTAATACTTTCTGGTCGCATAATAGGATTCAATTTTTCCATGAGCATATTAATCTGCGTTGCGATCTGTGTCTCAGCTTTGTTAAGCCGTTCAATTGCCTGATCTAGTTCGCTCATTGGCCGAGCTTTTTGTTCATTATACATTTCGCGTTCATCAATCATTTAAAATCCTTTTTTTATCTCGATGTCTTTTACGTGCTTTACGTGCTGCAGCTCGACAGTCGTCACATCGGCAGCCTTTGTTGTATGAAGCAATACGATGCTCACGATATTGCGGTTCTTGATGGCCCCATCGTTTTGACATTGATGAAGAAGGCATCTCAACCTCCTAATCCAACATGTCTCCAAGTGTTTTCAAAGGATTGACAGGTGGAAGCGCGTCAATATGCTCTTGAGAACACGGTACCAACTCGATCTCATTACGACCGATATGTACACAAACGCGGTTTACCCATTCATCAACCTGAGTTTTGATATCTCGATTTTCATCCCATTCTGGCGGATATGCTTCAGCGAGCTCTGGAACCTGCCGCAAAATTGATTCTCGTACTCGTTCGGATGCATCTGGCAATTCATGAGTCCAATGAGGACGTTGTTCCATGTAATCACAAATCTGATAAACACCGCCTATGTGTGATGGTCCTACCAAGACTCCTGTTGTTACCGAGAGTATATCTCCAGTATGAAATGTCTTTGAATCCATTAGTTTCCTTTTTATCCGTATAGATGCAACCACATCTTTGTACGAAACGACCAATAAATGGGCTGATGACATTCTGTACAAAAATTAGGATTCTTCTCTGTCGACTTTGTATCAGATTTAGCTAGATGCATTCTGCTTCCTCCATTATCCATAAATGAACCAAACTACTTCCCCGGAAGAATTTTTGGCTTTGCAAACGCGAGTGAGAGGGCCAAAAGAATCAAAATCCCCCATAGACCATACGAGATCGTGATATCCGAGCTTGTGAAGCTGTGGCTCTAAGATACTTACTTCCCCCGTCCTCCATTTATCAAAGCTGAACCCCTCAAAATCGATCAAGTCTTCAAGAGGTTTGTATTCAATGCCAGGATTATCTTCCCCCATATTATCCTCCCAAATATTAGGCATCAATAAATCTTGATCGCAATCAATACTGCGCAAACGGCGGTAACAATATTGGCGACTGTGTTGATGCTGATTCTTTCCATGATACATTCCTCCTACTCGACTTTGACTGTCAATGTAGATCCTTCAACTAATCCACTAACAATAGCTTTCAATGGAATTGATATCCCGTCTTCATTGAAAACTTTAAACTCAGTACTAGGCTTACGACGAAATTGAATTGGTTTGTCCTTGTCGAAACTATCAATTAGTCGATTAGCTAAAAGAGCAACAGTCCATTCTATAGGCACAACATATCGATGAAGATGATCCTCATATTGTAGATATAGAACCACGTAGTTATCACTGTCAATTCTAATCAATGATACACCTCCTAATCGATACTATAGTAAAACCAAGGCGGTCTGACAATACCTACTAGCTGTCCATCCGGCAGGGTTAGGTATTCGCAGACAGTAAGAGCATCCCACGAGGGATCCAGCAGAGAGTCTGTAGGATCTGGATCTCTTAGCGCCTTGAGACTTGTTACTCGACGTCGACTCCGACGATCTTACCCTCGGCTCGAGCCCACTCTCGAAGCTCCTCCTGATCTTCCGGAGACATCGAGGACCACTGCTCCTGGAACTCCTTCAGCGACAGGTCATCGCAAGCTGTCTTCTTGATGTATGCCATTGCCTTCATTATGGTTTCTTACCCTTTCCTTTGTGGAGAGCTTCTCGATCTTCCCGCTTCTTTTGGCCTTCTTCTGTTGCGTAGAACTCTTCTCGTTCTTTGGCTTCGTTACGTTTTTGGATCTTGGATTTAGGCATAATCCTCCTTTAAAATAATTACGGATGGCTGTGCTCTATGCACGCTTTCAGGACGCATGTTTCCCGGCCCTCCGGAGGTATGATATGGTGAAGAAGGGGACAGCGCCGGTTTACTGGCTCTCCCAGGCCGGTTATCCCCTTCCTACCGTCCATTCGTGAGTCAGGTCGTGACTCCCAACTCTTGAAGCGAATTCACGAAGCATCCACTTCTCCACTCCCTCAGCAACGCCAAAGGCTAAACAACGAATGCGGTTTTTTGTTTACCTAAACTTGAACGTGTACACGCCAACCACCAAGTAGTGGCCATTCAAGCGTTCTGTGTGTCCTTCACAGTCATCCAAGGCGGTCTGACAATACTTCCCATTTGGGGCGAGGGCATGGGCCACTGGGTTAGTATTCGCAGACAGTAAGAACGCCAAACTTTGGTTTCTTAGCGCCTTGACGCTCTGAGCCTAAGGTCTATTTAACGTCGCTCAGTCGACGGGATTTACTCAACTTCTTCAATCAAACGCAAAACCCAGATAAGAGCTTGAAGTCGTCTTTCCTTTTGTTTAGTCATACCATAACCATTTTGTGTGTTATGGTTCTTTTGGCTTTGAAGCTCTTTTCTCATCTTATTAAGAGTCATGATATGTTCTTGTTCCTCTTGAGTATATGCATCAGGAGGAAATTTAAGAACAAAAGGCTCTTCCATTAAAGCCTCCTATCACAAAAAGAAAAGAGAAGGAGTGCTACTGAGCTGGCTCTTCACTCCAGTCCAACGTTTTCACACTCTTTCTCATTATAATACATGTAATTTTTGCGATTAAGCTCCTTGCTTCTCCATGAAGTCGAGCCATGGCCTGATGCTCTCGTCTTCCTCCATGAACTGCTCCTTGAAGATCTTCCTGGAGTAGCATCGAATATTCTCACCCATCTTCGTCATGAAGAACCCTGGGTAAACCTTGAAGACGTTCGGAACCAGTCGACGATCGACGAGGATATACTGAGTGCCGTCCTCACGCTCTCGAACATCTCCGATGTACTTCGCCACCTCGTTGATATTCTCAGCGGTAATCTCCACCGCTTCCACCACAAATGGTTTGCGAACAAAGGTTGTGAATTCCATCTCATCCCTTACGGTTAGTTGGTTGGAAACGAACTCTACTTGATTATTTTTGCTTTTCTCGTTCAAGCGAAGTCTCATATTAGCCCTTTGTCGCAGGATTCTCATTAATTGAATATTTTCGCTCTAGTGCATCTTCTTCGATCGTAACGAAGAGCGACTGAAGATACGCTTTGGTTCCCGTCTTTCCGTTAACATCCCAATCATAACCTCGAGCAATAAGGTCAGCAGTCTGGATATCAGCCCAATCCAAAATCTCCACAGAATCTTCATCAAGCTGTGTACGAGACGTAGATGTAAGCAGAACAACTCGAGGAGGACGGTTCTTGAAGTTGACAGAGACCGAGATATAGGGAGTGTCTTCGTCTCCTTCTTCACGAGATTCGAGATATCTGACATTCCATCCGTCGTTGAGCATCTGTACGGCAATCTCATTCGGCAAGATAACTGCGAAATTACGATCGCCCTCACGATTGTATTGGCCTTCCTTTCCTGCAAAGTTGCGAAAAATGATAGGAGCGTCCTCCACCATGAATGTTTTAGCGCTATCAGCCATATTTACTCCTTAATGACTATCAACGGTTCGATATTCTTTATCAACTGATTTGAGTCCACCCAACATTTCTGATAACTCAAGAGCTCTATTAATCATTAATAATGATTCTATATGAGTATTTGGATAATGAACAGTAAAACGAGCAATTAATTCACGGAAAAGTTCTTCCGTCGTAGCTAGCCCAAGTTTAGCTTCTCCATCCATTATTCTTCCAATCGAAGTAATGCTAAACGAGGAGCTACTGACGTCTCAAATAAAGGATGTCCTGATGGGCAAAGAGGAACGCCGTCTGGGTTCTGATTTTGAATATCTGACTTAGTTCCGTGCCATTCTTTGCCGGTGCATCGAACTCTAACTTCGCCATCGCCATAATTTATAAGCACCATACCAATGGCTATACGAAGATCCTCATCAAATTTCTCTTGGCGATGTACGATCTTTTCTACGATCTCATCAATATCGTTTACACTGATGATTTTAATAATCTCCATGCGGCTCCTCTTCCCATAGAACATGGTGTCCAGAGAACAAACGAACCATCCTGCCTTGGTTATCAAAGATAATATGGTTTTCCAACCAATCTGCAATCTCCTCGAGACTTAGCTCCTTATAAAATGTGTCTAGCTCGGTGCTACGAACCACGTCAGCAATTTCGTGCCTGAGATTATTAAAAAGAACTTGACCAGTACGCTCATTGAACTCGTTGGCCATGTTGTAGATATGCCGAGCTTCTCTTGTTGAACGGACGAAGGTATTACTCATTATTTGTCTCCTTTCTATTGCGAGACAAACCGTTCAAACTCTACAAACTTTTCGATCGTTTCAATCGCCTCGTTCTTGAGACGTTCAAAATAGCTCATGTCTGTGAACAGTTCGTCAATGCTGTTTCTGTATTCCGCCAGTTCACGATCGATCCAAGAATATCCCTTGGTACCGGTTACGTGATACATCTTATCGTCTTGAACCCTCCAAAGGGTCCCCCCGTCATAAGTAACAGGCATGAAACTCCCTGTACGCCCTACATGCTTCATGTCTTCGATCTTCTCAGAGCCTGTCTTGTCGAGATACATCCTACCCTTTGTTACATTCTTTATCTCGTACAAGTCGTCTAGTTCGACGTCTTCGTGTGAAAACAGTTTCTTATAAACGTACGGATGCTGGAACTGTGCACCCACAGCTGTCCAGCCGCTATTACTACGAGCAACATATACTGCATCGTTAACGAGACAGAACTTCTCGTACACGGCTTCTTCTTCAAAAGTGTATCCATAGTTTTTCCCAATCTCACAAATATAGTCTATCAGTTCGAGTGTAGCATTCGGTATCTTGATTGAATCCGTCTTAATATGAGCTACAGTGAAACCCTTTTCTTGTACAAGATGCTTCAAATCGATCATAAATAGAGCTCCACGCTTTGCCACGATGTTATCTTTGTTTCGATTATCTCTGAACATGTTGGGGAAACGAGCGCTTGTATAGCCATATATACTGTTAATAACCAGCTTCAGTGCATATGACAAATCAGCTGCTGCGTCCGGATTATCCTGAGCATTTAACAAAAACGGCTCGAGCTTTCCATCTAACAATCCTTGAGCATAATCATCAAAATCTCGATTCTTGATTGCAATGCGAGCGTTGACCAGATTAGTGAATTTTTCAGTATACGGTCCGAAGAGATTAAGCTGAATAATGCTGTTTGGATGCATAGATACTACGTCAAGGACTGTTACATTTTCGTAATAACCTGGCTCGGCGTAAACGTATCCGCCTTCTCCAGTGATTTCACCTCGATAAGTACTTTGTTTCCCATCAAACGTGTATCCAGGAAACTGTTCACTAAGATCTGTGTAAATAAATTTCCGCTGAGGTTCTTTGTCATCGCCAAAAACAATCTTGGCTGTGTGTTGCTGAGTTGTATGATTGACAGATAAACCAGACATATCAGCAAGAATTTTTCTGGCGTTGAAATCTTGTTCTCGGTTTTCAAATACAGCTTCCGTAGAAACGACATCATTAGCACAATATTCCTCAACTTTCGACCACATTCCCTCCGGAACTGGTTCGTTCCAAGGAAGATCTAGCTCTTGGTGATGAATTCCGAGCTCGAGCTGAAACTTCTTCAAACTTTGCTTCTTCGAGGAAAAATCAAAGATGTCTGCATATGACAGATTATATGCTTCGCCGAATAGAGAACTATTGTTGTGCTTGTCGTTGAATATGATGTTCTGACTAAGATTGAACAAGCCCTCTAAAGGATAACCAAGAAATCTTGCATAGAGAATATGATTATCGTATCGACGATTGTTGAATCCAATAAGCTTTTGCTTGAACAAAGGCTCAATTTCTGAAGCTTCTGGATTGATCATTCTAACGACTTGATCTGATCCTCGAACCTTCCAGCACACAACAAAAAGATTAGGATATACTTCTACGTCGAAGAAAACCAGATCACTGTCGTCGTCTTCAGGTTCCGCCATTTCTTTTTGGCCGATAAATTTCATCGTCTGTACAAGTTTAATACAATCATATGCATGATGAGTGCTGCCTAAAGCAAACGACAAAATTTTAGAACGCATATCCTCTACGTCATAACTCAGACCGTCGTTGTAAGCATCTTCAAGAATCTTGTGAATGAAATCAATTGACGGCTTTGTTCCGGGATGAATTTCCTTTCGAAGGTTCCTCTCAATGAGATCCCTAAGGGACTTCTCGCTTTGGATGCTTTTGTTTTCGATCACCTTCTTCTCTTTCTTAGGCAATCCTCCATTGAGATTCACAATATCAAGATTATTGCATTTAGTAAGTTTCCTTCGGAGGGAACTGTCTCCTAGTAGTGTCTTGATTTCGATACCATCAGTGATCGAAGACTTGAGCTCATGAACGTCTTCGTTATAAATATAATGAAGATGTATTCCTTTGCCGCTTTGGCTTAATTCCGTATACGTAGGAGGGAATTTAGAAGCCTCTGTAATATTCTTAACAAGATTCTTTTCTCTTTCTTCGTCAACCAAGTCAAAATCAAGTACAATATGTTGCTCTGGTACTTTGACATAATGTAGCTGCGTTGGGTCAATATCTTGAAGCGTAGTTGTTACTTCATTCCACTTTTGATTAGGATATCCACTGTCGTTAGCAATTTGCGCTGGTTGTTGGAAATATGCATTATTGAACGCAGAACTATGATCTATGGGATTGTAATCATCTAACTCAACGACATAGGAAGTATCCGGAATAAATGGCGCAGGTCCTTGCTCTGGCAAACCTTTGAATCCAATATATACGCTTCTGTATTCCGTACCGCCCATATAATGTCTGTCTTTGAAATCCGAGAAATAATTACTGAGCTCATCTCGAACTTCATGATATTGAAGACGCTTAATGATGTTTGATTCCTCACAATATTGCTTATATAATTCCCAAACACGCTTAAGCTGAATTCCTTCTTGACCTTTGAAGAGATCAAAATGCGCCTCTACAAAGTTATAGAAGGTGTCTGTCAACATCATCATTTTCGTTGGAATATAACCTTCGTAGTAAAACTTTCCCATCTCACGATAACGTTCGAGACATTTGTGTGCGATTGACCCAAGTTCGTAATTGACATTCTCAAGTAGGACGTGGTATCTATTAGGCTCAATCTTTGCGCCAGTTGGATGAACATCGATAAGTCGTCGAGTATTCCCAGCTTTCGCATCTGTGATCTTTACAGGCTTGTTTGTGCCCATGATCAAAAATGCATTAGGTCTGATTGTGAAAGACGATCGATACTTGACATTGATGTTCATCGAGTCATGACCGACAATCGAGTTTAGTCTTGTGTTATCCTCAACTCGAGACAAATCTCCATCATGTTGAATAGCTACTAGCGGATTACTTTCGAACGCTTCCATGGAGAAGGTAGAGTTGTTCGAGGTGAGCGCCTTTGCTTCGAAGGTTGCGACATAGCCTTCGAAAAGTTTCTCAATGATTCCGATAATTGTTGACTTGCCACTCGCAGGTGGTCCGTAGAACACGATAAACTTTTGAATCCATTTAGAATCGCCTGATATGATTGCGCCGATGGCCCACTCAATTTTGTCTCGTTCTGAGGGAGAGTATAAAACTCCCAGTAGTTCGTCCCAGGCATCAGTCCTCCCATTATGTAAAGAATATGGCAGTTTCTTACTTACAAAATCATTCTTCTTTATTTGTGAATTACTAAAAGTGATGTGTTCGTCCAACGGATGATAAGTAGTCCTGTCAGGAAGATTTCGAATATATCTGTTAAACTTCTCCCAACTACCTGTGCTGAAATTTCTAGTAAGTTGTGGCTCTAAAATTTTTCCTTTTTTAGACTCTTCTTCCACATATCTATGTAAATCTGCGTCCACAAATCGTTGTACGTCGTATTCATTCGTTGACCATATATTATTCTCTGCATCCCATACAGCATAAAATGCACCTCCTCGAACCATAAGATCTTGAGAATTATCGACTATCCAATCTGGGTATGCTTGGTCAAAGCCCTTGGCTTCTTTAGTACGAATTTTATAAAAATCCAATTCATCCCCCCTTTCATGGAAGCCGACCCTGATCTAAAAGGTATTCGCCAAACTGATACCAAATTTCAATTTGTCTTTGATCTCCCGAGGGATTTTTAATAGGAAACAGTCCACCAGTTCCATCCGGGTTGTACGTCCTCCAAATGAAATCGTCTAGAACCATTTCGACATATTCTGAATTGAAATTATGATCTGTTTGCTCATCCAATCCAAGATTAGCTAAGAATTCCCAGAACCAAGTTGGAGCAGGCGTTTGGTCTTGAAATTCGGCTCTTCTGGCAAAAGCAATTAACATCTCAAGCACAGAACATCCAATAACTATTCTCCATTCAGGATCATCTGGGATATCAGCTTGAAGGATAAACTCTGTTCGCAATTCTTTTCCATCTTCAGATCTATTATCATCGCCAGACATTGTCCACACAAATTCTGTTCTGTGTAATTTTCTGAGAAGTTCCCAATATGTATCAGAATTTTGAAGAGGTTTTAGATTTAATACTTTTGCACAGAGCCAGTTGAAATATAGATTCTCGACCGGCTCGTCCATAACTACTCCGGTCTAAATTTAGGTAGAGGTTGTTTCTTGTTCTCAAAACTATTCTCAATTTCCTCACCAAGTACTTCTACTTGAAAATATCCAGTATCCAGAATTACCTCGTACAACGCCTCGAGTTTCTCGTTACAAATATAAACAATGCTCGGATCCTGAGACCCCTTACCGAAAGTAAGAGGAGCCGCAATTCTCTCCGCATTGTAAATGGGCATGTCGTTCTCATCGCAAAGAACGTTATCCCCTCTATAATATGTCAAAGTAGATTGACTAAACTCCTTCTCGTTGTCCTCATACTCATCTCTATGAATGATGTAAGGATTCTCTGGATCACGATTCTTCATTTCTTCCTCGTAGTCCCAGCCATCCTCGTCTAGAGGATTAGGAAATATAGATCTTGATACAGATGGGTGTTGTGACCGATCAATAAGAAGATCTGTAGGGCTCCATTCGTGCTCTTCTTCCTCTATGTCAACCAACTCAAGAATTTCTGGATCATGACCGTTCTGATTCAAGTCAGATTGAAGTGGTTCGTTTCTCTCAACTTCCTCCATGATCTCATCAAAACTTCTTACTAGCCGATTGTCTCTATATGCACGAATGGCATATCCAACGCCGATGCCGACTCCAAAGGAGACGACACCGACGACGGACGGAACGGTCCATTCACTTTTCCATCGAAGCTCCATCATACCTCCTTAAATTTGATCGTAAATAACGCCGTCGACGTTAAAATCGAGAAGAATAGACCGCTCAACACCATTTACAAACCTGGAGTTTCGTGCTTCATATAATCCAAAATCGATGAAATTATCTCCGGTTTTCCCAATTACCCAACCAACGACCATTCCAGCCTTAGTTCTCTCCATGCCTAGCATGTCATATACATCATTAAGAAGCACATGGCCTCTGGCTCTTAGAAGCTGGTTAGCATAATTTTGATTACACTGTACAAAGAGGCGATTAAGCTCTGGATCCTTTACCCAATTCTTATTATACTCATCAAAGAATCTGGCGTAAGGAGACCAAGTGTTCGGATCCGCAGAAGCAATTTTCTTCTTATCCACAACTTCTACTTCGGCCGAGTGATAAATCTCCAGTTCTTTTTCATCACCCAACTCTTCCCGAACACGTCCTCTATAATCTTCATAAGCCCTCTGTACAGCGGCATAGGCGGCCATCAACGCAGCGTTACGCCTTTGCATCTGGACATGAGATCCAGTCAAAGCTGTAATTGATGCTGCACCAACGATAACTGCCGGCCCATACAATTTAGCAATCTGAAGTCCGCCCTTAACATAAACATAAGCAAGATCCTGCTTATAATTCATGTCTGTATAAGTGTTTTCTACACCAATTTCTTTTGTTTGCTTGACCTCGCTCAAATCTTTATTGATCTTATCGAGCGTAACAGAAAGATTCAACGTTGCTCGACAAGCCAAAACAGTACTAGTAATACTTCCAATTACTCCAGCAACGAAGAAAATATTCGGAGATTCTTTCTTAAGGACAAGTATTTGTCGTCCGAAACCCCTTGTCAAACTTACCGGCAGTTTCATTTGATACTCCTTGGTGAACGTCTATAGTTAAAGTTTTTTTCCAACCAGATTTGTCAGTTTCAGTTAGCTTAATGCTGATATATGTTGCGCCAGCATCAAGGATAGTTATAACAGCCTTTGCCGCATCTTCTGGATCGGGAAGCATTAAATCTCTTCCAAGGGCGGAAGCTCCAGCAAATATCCTTGCCGAATCTGACGAACTTGAATGTTGCCTAAAAATGTCCATCCCCATTTGTTATCAATATGAGATGTTTGGAGACCTAGAAGATCATAAAGATCTGCAAGAGACACAACCTCATACTTATCAAGAATATCAGCGAGTCTCTCTACAACAAGATCTGCTTCTTCTTTCGTAGCGATGACAACGTCATTGATTTCGTGTCGATTTTGCCTACCACGAGGCTGACTTATCGCCATTGGCTGATATGATCTTTCTCTAGGATCCCTAGGATCGAACGGACGATTGTATTGAACGCCTTGATACCGATTACTATAATTGACAATAGGTCCTCTACGCCTATATTGAGAATCGCCAAATATCAATTTTTCGCCACCCTTACTTAGCATATCAAAGATTAAGTTTCGCACTGATGGCATAAATACATCCCACATAATATATCCGGCTACTTGTTTTGCATCTGCGCCGAGAAATACTTCCTTAAATTTACGCCCAACACCCTTAGGCTTCTGAACAACCTCTCCAACAACTACTTTCTCAATATGCTTTTCCTTCGGCTTTCTAGGTTCTCCTGTGGCTTCGTCGAGAACGCCTTTTTTCTTCTCTGCTTTTTCTCGCTCTTTCCTAGTATTACCTTGATAATCCATTAATCTCCTTAAGACACGGGCGGTGGAATTGGAGGTTGTGGCAACTCAACTGTTTCGATCTTAGCTAGTTCCCTTGTTAGATCTGCGGGAACAACTCCCTTGATAAACGTAGCTGCAGCATCTTCGTCTGTGGCCAATTCCATAAACAAAGCGTCATACGCTGCGGTTTGAGAGAATGCTTCACGAATATCGTCGTTCTTGATGAATCGCTTTCCGTCTTCAGATCTTTCTCCATAAGCCATCAGAACAATTTTCTTGAATTCTTCTACCAAAGCCTTTAGATTCTCTGCTTTGATAATCCTTTGGAGAGCTGCTTCCATTCCACCTTCATAACCGAGCTCAAGCTCAACAATTTCGGTCTTAGTGAAGTTGAAATAAAAAGTCTCAGTTACACGTTCTCCATTAAAATCCTCATATGTGATGTTTCGCTTAAGCACGTTTTACCTTTCTGAAAAAAAAGAGAGACCCTGTTAAGGATCTCTCTCTTGGCTTACGCCTCGGATTTGATGGTCCGATTCTGGAATGATGTGAGGGCAACGTCGTACGCCTTCTCAGCTGCCTTGGTAGCTGCGAACGCCACAACAGTGGCGACCAACAACTTTCCAAGTTGGTGCTTCAAAGGCAACGAACCGTTCACCTCCACGATTTCTACCATTGTTTCGGGCACTTTCATCCTTTCGGTCAGTATTCCATTATAATGCATGTAAAACCTGCGTTTAACTTAGGTTGTCTGATACTTTTCACTTACATCAGTAAATCCAACTATTGCAAGATTTTTACGTATCATCAAACGTTCCTCTAAAGGTCGTTCGTAATAAGTACCAGTCCAGACAACCTCAATATCTCTAACCCCTAAAAGACTTTCTTCAGATACATATCTAGCTTCTTGTCTAGGATTGAGATTATTTTCTTGACAGAAGAATATAAACTGTTTGTAATTACCACAAAGAACGTAAATCATAGAGGTTCCGTATAGTTATAGTCAAACGCAAGACAGGGCCGCCCATCTTCTGTAAGAACTGTAGAAAATTGCAAATCCATCAATCTGTTCGACCTCCAACCAATTTGACCGGACGATGAAGTTCTAGAAAGTCCAACCATATAGTAGAAATCGTCAAATGTGGCATAATCATGAGCTAACAGCTTCGCATTGAGCTCGTTCTGAGCCTTCCGTAAACTCTCCATATCGCTGCTAAAATATCGACCAGTGAACAGCTCACAACACAAGACATTTCCTGGCCCAGATATAAGAACGTCCTTTGACGGAGCAGAGCTCTTTACTCTGTCATCAGCAATCTTATCTCTAATGGATTGATCTTTACGCTCACCGTACTCCTCAATGACTTTATCTCGATAGTCAGAATATACTCGTTGGGATACGGCGAATGCAGTTTGAGCAGCGATTGTCTTCTTAGCTTCCACTCGATTTGCGCCAATGATGCAAGTAATTGTCGAAGCTGCTGAAATTCCTGCGGGAATATAAAGTTTCCAGACAAGTTTTGTCCGTTCAATTAAACGTTCTTTGGGATCATCAGATGGTGGATTCTGTTCTTCATAATTTCTGATAACATTAGCCGCCTCAACTGATGCCGCACTTGCCAAATATGCTGTGGCGAGCACTCCTATACCCGCTGCGGCAGACAAGATAATAGGAAAATGCTCCTTAGTGTTCGTCCTTAGAAGTCTACCAATATCGCCAAGGTTCATTATTCTCCTTCTTTATTACGACCCCATCCAGATGCGCAAAATTCAGCGTCTTCTCCAAACATTTGTCGAAATGCTTCTTTTACAGCCAATCGTAAAGGCAAATCTCCACCATCAGGGACCCGATCTCTAGGAATTGGACCAATTTCGCATGTCCACACAGCTTCGTCCATCATCGATTACGCATCTCCCGGACGAAGACCCAGATGAGCCAGAATCCAGCTGTGAAGATAGTCATGAGAGCATCTCCACAAAACTTAAAGAATCCGTAAGGACGTCGACGACTATCACACCCTGACATCATTCACCTCTTCTGCTTCCTTCTTCTTGTTGCTGATGGCAATATATCCAACGATTACAGTTCCTGTAAGAAATGCGGCAGTACTTGCTGCAAAAGAAACAGCAAACATCTTGGCATAGAACTTATTGCTGAAACCTCCCTTAATCACATACTCATTAGCAATCGTTTCCAAAATTTGATTAACTTCATTTGCTTCCACTATTTACCCTCCAAATTACGAAGACCATCTTCACAATCGTTATTTAGACACTTCCATTCCGTCAACAAATGAGGAGGCCCATACATCAAGCTTCCACACTTATTACAACGCTTCTCCATTGTTTCTCCTTAGATAAAAAAAAAGAAAATGAGAGACTAGGGTTCATACGCCAGCGATACGCATGATTTAGCAGTTCTGCTCCTGCACCAGACGGATGGGTCTTTCACCCACACATTCGTGTCTCGTCTTCCTCTCATTATAAGCGATGTAATTTTTGCGGATTACCCTCCCCAAGTCTCCTGCCACGCAGAAGGACCTTGCCGTTCAAGTACTATTTGTGCACATGTCGCCTGATCTGAGACATTAGTCCAATTCAGACCAGCACATGGCCCATT
>Ga0209811_10000326_pt1 | contig 21501 bp, 16 predicted proteins | sample Coa_R1_6_FD_187161 | JGI IMG/M metagenome (GOLD analysis project Ga0209811, IMG submission 187161) | Surface soil microbial communities from Centralia Pennsylvania, which are recovering from an underground coalmine fire. - Coalmine... | ecosystem: Environmental > Terrestrial > Soil >... | reverse complement strand
CCATGGCAAGCTTGGTCCCGGAGCCGATCGAGAAGTGCGCCGTGTGGGCGGCATCCCCGATGAGCACGAGCTTGCCGTGGTGCCAGCGCTGACATCGCACGCGGTGGAAGTTCAGCCAGGCCGAGCCGCGCAGGTGGCCGGCGTTGCTCTGCAGGCGGTGTCCATCGAGGTAACGCGCGAACAGCCGCTCGCAGAAGGCGACCGACTGTTCGGTGGTGCAGCCATCCAGCCCGTGCGCGCGCCAGGTCTCCTCGCGGGTCTCGACGATGACCGTCGAGAGCTGCGCGCTGAACTGGTAGGCATGGATCTGGAACCAGCCGTGCGCGGTGGGCTCGAAGGCAAAGGTGAATTCCGCGAACGGGCGGGTCGTGCCCAGCCAGATGAAGCGGCACTTGCGTACGTCGATATCCGGCTGGAAGACACCGCTGTGGCGCGCGCGCGTGCGGCTGTTCACGCCATCCGCGGCGATGATGAGATCGGCGTCGGCGAAGGCGGAGTCGTCCTCGACCTCGTGCTGGAACACCTGCTGCACGCCCAGCTCGCGGGCGCGTTCCTGCAGCAGTCCGAGCAGGCGCTTGCGGCCGATGCCGCAGAAGCCGTGGCCGCCGCTCACCAGCCGCGCACCGCCGAAATAAATGGCAATATCATCCCAATGATGGAAGTTGGCGAGAATCGCGGCATGCGACTCGGGGTCGGCGGCGCGGAAATTGGCCATGGTCTGGTCGGAAAACACCACGCCCCAGCCGAAGGTGTCGTCGGGCCGGTTACGCTCGAAGACCTCGACGCGTGCGGCGGGCAGTGCCTTGCGCAACAGGATGGCGGCGTACAGCCCGGCGGGGCCGCCACCCACGCACACGATTCGCTTCATGCTGCTCGGTTCCCTCGCGCCGCCCGTATCGCGGGCCTGGCGCCTATGTTATATTGCCAGTTACTTCAGGTGTCAATCATTTCTCCACCGGGTGCCAACCCGCAGCCGCATCAAGAGAAGTCATGAGCACAGCAACGCCGTCTCCGGGGAAGTCCTCCACCGCGCTGTCCGATCTGGTCGCGGGAATCGTCGGTGGCAAGATCCGCGTCGTGGACCTCACGGTGCCGCTGGAACCGGCGACTCCGACCATCCAGCTGCCGCCGCAATTCGCCCCGTCCAAGGCCTTCGCGCTGGAGGAGATCTCCCGCTATGACGAGCGCGGTCCCGCCTGGTACTGGAACAACATCGCCTGCGGCGAGCACACCGGCACCCATTTTGACGCGCCCATCCACTGGGTGACCGGCAAGGACTACGCCAACAACGCCACCCACAACATTCCGGTGGAGCGCTTCATCGGCCCCGCCTGCGTCATCGACGTGGCGCAAAAGGCCAGAGCCAATCCGGATTTCCTGCTGACGCGTGAGGCGGTGCAGGAGTGGGAGCGCGAGCACGGGCGCATCCCCGCGCACGCCTGGGTGCTGGTGCGCACCGACTGGTCACAGCGCACGGGCGCTAAGGAATTCCTCAATATCGGCAGCGATGGCGCGCATACCCCCGGATTTCATCCGCAATGCGTACCGTTCCTCGCCAAGGAGCGCGACATCCTGGGTGTCGGGGTGGAAACCGTCGGCACGGACGCCGGCCAGGCGCCCACCTTTGAGCCGATGTTTCCCTGTCACACGATCATGCACGGCTCGAACCGTTTCGGCCTGGCGAGCCTGACGAACCTTGACCAGTTGCCCGCCACGGGCGCGGTGGTGATCGCGCCGCCCCTGAAGATCGTCAACGGCTCCGGCAGCCCGCTGCGGGTGCTGGCACTAGTCCCCGCCTAGCAGCGGCGCGCCCATGGCCGAGCGCTCGTTCACCAAGGAAGTGCAGTCGCTGCGCCTCGCCCAGGGCGAGGAATTCCGTGGTGAGGGGATTCTGGCCGTGACCAAGGCGCTGCTGCAGTCCGGGGTGGCGTACGTCGGCGGCTATCAGGGGGCCCCGATCTCGCACCTGATGGACGTGCTCGCGGACGCGCAGGAGATTCTTACCGAGCTCGGGGTGCACTTCGAGGCGAGCGCCTCGGAGGCGACCGCGGCCGCGATGCTCGCCGCCTCCATCAATTACCCGCTGCGCGGCGCGGTCACCTGGAAATCCACCGTCGGCACCAACGTCGCCTCGGATGCGCTCTCGAACCTGGCCTCCGCCGGGGTCAAGGGCGGCGCACTCATCATCCTCGGGGAGGATTACGGCGAGGGCGCGAGCATCATGCAGGAGCGCACCCACGCCTTTGCGATGAAGTCGCAGATGTGGCTCTTGGATCCACGCCCGCAGCTGCCGCAGATCGTGCGCGCGGTCGAGCAGGGCTTCGAACTCTCCGAGGCGAGCAACACCCCGGTGATGCTGATGCTGCGCATCCGTGCGTGTCACGTGTACGGGCACTTCACCGCGCAGGACAATCGCCGCCCGCCGTTCTCGGGGGCAGACGCCCTGGCACACCCGTCGCGCGACTACGGGCGCATCATCCTGCCGCCCTCGACCTATGCGCAGGAGCGGGAAAAGATCCACACGCGGCTGCCTGCTGCCCAGCGCTTCATCGCCGAGCGCGGGCTGAACGAACTGCTTGAGGCCGAGGACGGCGACATCGGTATCGTGGTGCAGGGGGGGCTGTACAACAATACGCTGCGCGCGCTGGAGCTGCTCGGCCGCGCGGACGCCTTCGGCACGAGCCAGGTGCCGTTGTACGTACTGAACGTCACCTATCCGCTGATCCCGCAGGAGTGGGAGCGCTTCTGCAGTGGCAAGCGCGCCGTGCTCGTGATCGAGGAAGGGCAACCGGAATACATCGAGCAGGCGGCGAACCAGATCCTGCGCCAGCGCAACATCAGCGCGCGCCTGCTCGGCAAGCAGGTGCTGCCGATGCAGGGCGAATACACGGTTGACGTGCTGCGCCAGGGGCTGCGCGAGTTCCTGGATGAATACTCGCCCTCGCTGGCGGCCGCCGCCATCCGCACCGTGACCGAGGTGCCGCTCGTGCCCCTGGGCAAGCTCGCCGCGCTGGTGCCGGCACGGCCCTCGGGCCTGTGCGTCGGCTGCCCGGAACGGCCGTTCTTCGCGGCGATGAAACTGCTGCAGAAGGAAGCCGGTGCGCTGCACATCAGCGCCGACATCGGCTGCCACTCGTTTGCGACGCTGCCGCCGTTCAACATGGGCAACAGCATCATGGGCTACGGGCTCGGCGCGGCCGGCGCCTCCGCGTTCGGTTCCGGCAGCGGTAGGCCGGCGGTGTCGATCATGGGCGACGGGGGTTTCTGGCACAACGGCCTCACGAGCGGCATCGGCAACTCGGTGTTCAACAAGCACGATGACCTGACCATCATCATCGACAATGGCTATTCGGCGGCGACCGGTGGCCAGGACATCCTGTCCTCGCGGGCAGCCGACGCGCACCGGCAGGGCAATCACTCGATCATCGATGCGGTCAGGGGTGTCGGCATCCGCTGGGCCAAGCGCACGCACACCTACGACATGCGCGGCACGCTGAAAGTCCTGCGCGAGGCGCTCAGCGGCAACTACCGCGGGCCGAAGGTGATCGTGGCAGACGGGGAGTGCCAGCTGAACCGCCAACGCCGCGTGCGCCCCCTGATGCGCCAGGCGATCCAGGCGGGCAAGCGCGTGGTGCGCGAGCGCTTCGGCGTCGACCCGGATACCTGCACCGGCGATCACTCCTGCATCCGCCTCTCCGGCTGCCCGTCGCTCACGGTGAAGGCAAACCCGGACCCGCTGCGTCCCGATCCGGTCGCGCACGTCGACAACAGCTGCGTCGGCTGTGGTGTCTGTGGGGAGGTGGCGGACGCTGCGGTGCTGTGTCCGTCGTTCTATCGGGCGGAGTTGCTCTACAACCCCTCCGGCTGGGACCGCTTCCTCAGCCGCGTGCGGACCTGGGTCATCGGCACGCTGCAGCGGCGCAGCGAGCGCCGGCGTCTGCGCTACGCGCTCTAGGTCAGCGCCCGAATGGATGAGCGTACGCTCAAGCTGACCATCGCTGCCCTCGGCGGGCAGGGTGGCGGGGTGCTGACTGACTGGCTCATCCAGATCGCCGAAGCGAGCGACTACATCGTCCAGAGCACTTCCGTGCCCGGGGTCGCGCAGCGCACCGGCGCTACGATCTATTACCTGGAGTTCTTTCCCCGTGCGCGCGCCCGAGAACTCGGCCGCGAGCCGGTCATGGCCCTCATGCCGGTCGCCGGGGACGTCGACTGCGTGGTCGCCTCCGAGCTGGTCGAGGCGGGGCGTGCCATCCAGCGCGGACTGGTCAGCAAGGAGCGCACGACGCTCATCGCCTCGACGCATCGCTCCTACACGATCGGCGAAAAGAGTGCGCTCGGGCAGGGCGCGACGGACGCCGCTGAACTGATCGAGCTTGCGCGCCAGCAGGGCAAGCGCGTCATCCTGTTCGATATGGAAGCGACTGCCGAGCGTCACCACAGCCTCATCAGCGCGGTGCTGCTGGGAGCCATCTGCGGGGCCGGGGTGCTGCCGTTTACGAAGCAGGCCTTTGCGGAGGCGATCACCCGCAGTGCTTTGGCTGTGAAGACCAATCTTGCCGCCTTCGAGGAGGCGTGCCAGCAGGCCAGCAGCGGGGGTACGGCGGTCCACGCCGCAAAGTCGGCGGCGTTCGCCGCGCTGCCGGCACAGGCGCGTACCGCGCACCTGCAGCCGCTGCTGGAGCGGGTGCGCCGGCTACCCTTAAGCCTCCAGCCGCTGGTATTAGAAGGAGTGCGGCGCACGCTCGACTACCAGGATCCGCGCTACGCGCAGCTTTACCTCGAGCGGGTCGAGGGCATCGCGAAGCTTGAACCCGGGGCGGCGGCTGGGGGGGCCGCGGCGCTGACGGAGGCCACGGCACGCGGACTGGCGCTGTGGATGAGCTTCGAGGATACGATCCGCGTGGCGCAGCTCAAGACCCGCGCCGCGCGCTTCGAGCGCGTGCGCGAGGAGATTCGCGCCGCGCCCGGGCAGCTGTTCGGGATCACGGAATTCATGAAGCCGCGGGTCGCGGAAATTGCCGGCACGCTGCCGGCGCGCCTCGGCGCCTGGGTGCTGCGCTCGCCGCGCGCGCGCGGCGGCCTGCAACGTTTCACCGCCGGCAAACAGGTGCGCACCGGAACCGTGAGCGGCTTCCTGCTGCTGTACACGCTCGCCGGGCTGCGGCGCTGGCGCCGCGCCACGCTGCGCTTCCAGGAGGAGGACGCCCGCATCGAGGCGTGGCTGGCCCGCATTCGCACCCTGGCCGGGCGCGACTACGGCCTGGCGGTGGAGCTGGCGCGGGCGCAGCGGCTCATCAAGGGCTATGGGGAAACGCACGAGCGCGGCTGGCGCAGCTTCAGCCTGCTCGTGGAGCAGCTTGAATGGCTCGCGGCGCGCTCCGACGGCGCCCAGCTGCTCTCGCGACTGCAGACCGCGGCGCTGGCAGACGAGGAGGGCGCAGCGCTGGCCCGCGAGATCGCCGCGCTCGCGGCCACGCCGCGGGCGCCCCAAACCGCAGAGGGGTCGCCCGTCTAGTCGGGACCTGAGAATCTGGGCTTACGAGGACTAAGGCGATGGGTACGCGAACGACACAGCTGCGCATCCTGCAGGCGGCGCTTGCACTGTTTAACGAGCAGGGCACGGCCGCGGTCTCGGCCAACAAGATTGCCGAGCGCTGCGGCATCAGCAAGGGCAACCTGCAGTACCATTTCAAGAATAAGCGCGACATCATCTGCGCGCTGTTCCAGCTGGCCATCGATGAAATGGACTCGGGCTGGTACCGGGATCACCTGGCGCCGACGCTCGAGCACATGGCGGCCATGTTCGTGCGCCAGCTGCAGCTGATCCGCAAGTATCGGTTTTTTTATCGCGAGATCGCCGATCTGCTGCGCCAGGACCCGCGGCTGCGCCGCCGCTTTGCCCAGAACCGGGAGCGGCGCCTGCTGGATCTTGAGAAGTTCATGCACGCGCTGGCGGGTCGCGGTCTCCTGCGGCTGCCGCAGGACGCGCGTCGCCTGCGTTCGATCGTCGACGTCACCTGGATCGTGTCGGAGAACTGGCTGAACTACACCGAGTACCACGATCGGCAGATCACGGTGGCCACGATCCTCGACGGCTACTACGAGATTCTGGAGGTGCTGCGCCCCTACCTGTGCGCCGACCCGCAGCAGATCACCCAGGAGTCCTACCACACCATCGAGCGCCTGGCGGAACCGCCGGGTGTGACCGCCCTGCAGATCGCCGTCGATGCACCGGCGTGGGGCGCCGCGTCGCCCAATTAGGCCGGTCAGCCTAAAGCGCAACTGTACAACCGCCGCCTCGTTGGGGAGAGTATCGCGGCTATGGCAGAACCGGTTGTTGCGCGGCCGAAACCTTGTCTGGTGACGCTCAAGGGCGGGCGGACCTACTTCTGGTGCGCCTGTGGTCGCTCGGCCAACCAGCCGTTTTGCGACGGATCCCATAAGGGAACTGGCCTCGAACCCAGGAAGTTCGTCGCCGACGCGGACGAGGAAGTGCTCCTGTGTGGTTGCAAACAGACAGCCACGGCACCCTTCTGCGACGGGGCGCACACGAATCTTCCGGAAGGCTCGCCGCTGGATGACCCGGACAGTCCGGCCAACCGCGCCATCCCGCTCGTCACCGACCGCGACGGCGCGCGCGCGCAGCTGAACGGCACCTGTTACGTGGTCTCCCCGGCGCTGGCGGCAAAGATGACGCGTGGCTCCCTGACTTACCGCTATCTCGTCACGGCAGAACTGGGCGCGCTGTATCAGACACAAATTCACCTGGAGGTTGCCGGCCCGAGCTCGCCGGTCATCGCATTCGGCGATCGCGACGTCATCCTGTTCGTCGTTTCCGGCAGCGGTACTGTGAACATTTCGGGCCGCGAGTTCGAGGTCGGGGCGACCGACGGCGTCTACGTCCGTCCCGCGGAGGCGATGCAGCTGACGGCAACGCCGGCGGCGACCTTGCAGGTCTTCGCGCTGGCCGCTCCGCTAGGAGACCTCCAGTGGCCGGCGAATCTGCCGCACAACTTCGACGCCGCCTATCCGCAGCGGGTCGTGTCGGTGGATGCCGAGCAGCGCACCGCGATGGGCCCGCGCTACTTCCAGATCCTGGTCGACAAGCGCATCGGCTCGAAGGTGATCACGCAGTTCATCGGCCACATCCCGCCCTCCAAGGCGGCGCCCCATCGCCACCTGTATGAAGAGGCGATCATCGTGCTCTCGGGCGAGGGCTGCATGTGGACCGAGGACCGCAGAGTCAATGTCAGGGCGGGGGATGTGATCTTCCTGCCGCGCAAACAGCTGCACTCACTCGAGGCGACCTCCGCGGAGGGCATCGACGTCGTCGGCGTGATCTGCCCCGGAGACAATCCCAGTATCAATTACTACGACTGAAGCGGGCCGCGTCCGGTCCGCTTTGGCTCATTGCATCATTCCTCAACCAGCAGGGCTTTACGGGGTTTCAATCGTGCCAAAATCAGCGGCGTTCGGATCTCGGGTCATCACGGTGGGTTTCCTGGCGCTGGTCATGCTGCGCGGGCTGGCCGTCGCGGCCGAGGCCAGCCCGGATGCCCTGGAAGAGGTGACGGTTACGGCCACCAAGCTCAAGGCCGAACGGGTGCTGGATCTGCCGGCATCGGTGCAGGCGATCTCCAGCGAGTCCCTGCAGCGCGACATGGCCTCCGGCATCATGAGCATCGCCGGTCAGGTGCCGGGGCTTTCCATTCAGGACTTAGGTCCGGGTGACAAGAAATACGTCATCCGCGGCATCAACTCGATCGGCGATTCCACCACCGGCGTCTACTACGGCGAGGCGGTGATCACGCAGGGCAACAGTGACGACGGTGGCGGCTTCCAGCCCGACATTCGCCTGTACGACCTGGATCACGTGGAAGTCCTGCGCGGTCCTCAGGGTACCCTCTACGGCGCCAGCTCCATGAGCGGAACGATCCGCTATATCCCCAAGGACCCGGTCATGGACAAGGTGGAGGGTTACATCAACCTGGAGGATTCCTCAACCACGGGCGGCGGCAACAACTACAACGTCAACGGCGCGCTGAACCTGCCGATTCTGGACAATGTCCTGTCACTGCGTCTCGTGGGCTGGAAGCTCTACGACAGCGGTTACGTCAACCAGATCCGCGTCGGGGCCGGCGTTACGGCGGAATCCAACGGCGTCGTGCTGCCGGTGAAGGGGCTCGGCTACGTCAAGGGCGTCAACGACGACGATGTGGGCGGTGGGCGCGCCATACTGCGCTACCAGCCGAGCGACAAACTGTGGGTGGACCTGGACTATACGGCGCAGTCCGAGAGCTCCAAGGGCTCCTCGCGCTGGACACCGCCGGGCGTCACCGCCTTTAACGGCGGCCCCATCGCGCCGGTCCAGGGTTGCGACCTGTGCAACACCGACGTCACCCAGAGTCCCTGGACCGACAACACCAAGGTCTTCGGCGGCACGATCAATTGGGATACCGGCAAGGGCGTGCTCACGGTAACCGACCATCAGTTCAACCGCGATACCGGCTTCAGCTTCGACTCGACCCCGGTGCTGGTGTCGTTCGACGTGCCGGTGCCTGCCGAGACGCTCGAGCCGCGCGAGGTGCGGGTCAATGCCGCGGAGGTGCGCTACGCCAGCGCGCTCGATTTCCCGGTGAATTTCGTGGCCGGCGCCTATCGCAATCAGTCAAGCCAGGATCTCACGGTCCAGGTGATCACGACCGGTGGCAACGGCCTGCCGACCGGTCCGTTCAGCGAGGACACCGCTCAGGACGCGCTCGCATTCCCCGGGGTCGGCAACACCTTCTTTGGCCGCACGGATCATCGCACGGTGGTGCAGTGGGCAGGATTTGGTGAAGCCACCTGGAAGATCACCGACGCATGGACGGCGGTCGCCGGTTTGCGCTATTTCACCGAAACCCTGAATGGCGTCCAGGTGCAGACGCACCCCTTCGGCGGGTTTCCAGGCTCTCCCAACCTGGTACCGCTGCCCGATCCGGAGGAAACCTTCAACAAGGTCACCTGGAAGGCCAATCTCAGCTACAAGTTCAACGAGGGCCTGCTCGCCTATGGCACCGTATCGACCGGCTTCCGCGGTGGTGGCCTGAACGCCGTCAGCGAACCGTTCGAACCGATTCCTGCCTCGTACGAACCCGACTCCCTCACCAACTACGAGCTCGGCGCCAAGGGGCGGCTGGCGAACGGTCTTTTCGACTATCAGCTGGATGCCTTCTTCATCAACTGGAGCAACACCCAGGTGCAGCTGACTACGCCGGACGGAGCGTTTGTCTACATCGGCAACGTGGGCAGCACGCACGTCAAGGGCGTGGAATTCGAACTCACCGCGCGCCCCTTCCAGTACTTCACAGCCTCGCTCGCCGGTTCGTGGCAGGACGCCGTGGTGCACGAAGGGGCCACGGACGAGGAAATAGCGGCCAATCCCACGCTGTGCAAATCAGGCGCCAAGGTCCCGAACGTCCCTGACTTCCAGGTCAATCTGAACGCCGACTATACGCGCCCCGTCGCCAGCGGCTGGCAGATGAGCCTGGGCACGAACGTGAGCTATCGCGGCCCGGTGAACGCCTATTGCGAGAGCAACCCTTTCAACGTACCCCTCTCGTCGTACACGCTGTGGGACCTGCGGGCCGGGGCCATCTACAATCAGTGGACCTTCACCGTGTTCGCCCGCAACGTGACGAACGAGCGCGCGCAAGTCTCCGCCATCAACTCGAGCCAGGACCCGGACGCGCTGCTCACCGTGCGGCCCCGCACGGTCGGGCTGAGCGTCACGCGCAAGTTCTGAAGGTTTCCGCCCACCTGGAAGCTGTCTCCGGAGCGTCACGATCATCGGATCGTGCCGCCCCGGGGGCACGATGGCTATCATCCGACCATGACACCCCCACAAGCTGAACAGGGCGCATGAATCCGGTGTCGATCAGCGAGCGTGAAAGCGGCCTGCATCGGGGGCTTTCCAAGACACAGATCGTCATGATCGGCCTCGGCGGGGCGATCGGCACCGGCCTCTTCATGGGCAGCGGACTTGCCATCGGCTACGCCGGCCCGGCGGTGATCCTCAGCTATGCCCTGGCGGGCTTCGTCGCGCTCGTGATGGTGTTCAGCCTGTCGGAGATGGCGGTGGTGCATCCAACGGCGGGCTCCTTCGGCACCTATGCGGAGACTTACCTCAATCCCTGGGCGGGCTTCGTCGTGCGCTACACCTACTGGATCGCGCAGGTAATCGCCATCGGCGGGGAGGCGGTCGCGGCCGGGCTGTACATGACCTTCTGGTTTCCCACCGTGCCGGTGTGGATGTGGTCGCTCGGCTTCTGCGCCATCCTGCTGTACTTCAACTCCCGCGCGGTGAACAATTTCGGCACCGTCGAGTCTTGGTTCGCGCTCATCAAGGTGACGGCCATCGTGCTGTTCATCATCCTCGGGGCAGCCAGTATTTTCGGGCTCGGCCTGCCGGCGGTGGGCTTCCACAATCTCACCGGACTGCCGGGCGGCTTTCTGCCCAAGGGATTGAGCGGCCTGTGGATGGCCGTGATCGTAGGCATCTTTTCCTTCAATGGCATCGAGGTGATCGCCGTGACCTCCGGGGAGGCCAAGAACCCGCAGGCCGCGATCCCGGCGGCGCTGCGCACCATGGTCTTCCGCCTGTTCCTGTTCTACATCCTCTCGATCACCATCATCGTCACGACCATCCCGTGGACGGCGACCGGCGTCACGGTGGTCGCGCAGAGTCCCTTCGTCAGCGTGTTCCAGCACTCCGGCATCGCACACGCGGCCGGCATCATGAACTTCGTCGTGATCAGCGCCGCCCTGTCGAGCATGAACACCAACATCTACCTGTGCTCGCGGATGCTGTTCTCGCTCTCGCGCGGCAACTACGCACCGCGGCGGCTCGGCACCTTGAGCCGCAAGGGCGTACCGCTGGCGGCCATCCTGCTCTCGGGGGCGGGAATCCTCATCGCGGCGGGGGTCTCGATCTTCACCCCGAACGCGTACTCCTATCTGCTGGGGGTGGCGCTGTTTGCCGCCATTCTGGTGTGGATGTTCATCCTGGCGAGCCACCTGAGTTTCCGACGTCACCACGACCCCAGCAAGCTCCCCGTGCGCATGCCGCTGTTCCCGTGGATGCAGTATGCCGGCCTGCTGCTGCTCGCCGCGATCCTGGTCACCATGGGGCTCGACACCAACCTGTACGTGTCGTGGCTGTACGGGGTCCCCTGGCTCATCCTGATCTCCGCCGCCTACTTCATCTGGAAGCTGCGACACCCGGCAGTGGCCCCGGCGGCGATTTCCTAGGCCGGGACGCGGCCGGCGAGAATGGTAGTGAGCACCTCAGGGTCGAGATTGCCGCCGGAGACCACCGCACACACCCGCTTGAAGGGGTGGCGAGCGGCGAGCGCGGCCGCGACCGAGATGGCGCCGGCGCCCTCGGCGATGACCTTGTTGCCCTCCGCCAGGGCGCGGATCGCCGCGGCCACCTCCGCGAGCGAGACGGTGAGGGTGCCGTCGATCAGCTCGCGGCTCAGCGGCCACATCTCCGGCAACAGCGAGGCGAAGCCCACCCCGTTCACAAATCCAGGCGCGCTCGTGGTCGTGACCCGTTGCCCGGCACGCAGTGCCGCGGAGAATGGCTGCGCGGTGTCCAGTTCGCAGGCGATGACCTTGACCGCCGGCCGCAGCGCGCGCAGGGCGCTGGCGATGCCACAGGCGAGCGCGCCGCCGCCGAAGGGCACCAGCACCGCCTCGACATCCGGCACCTGCTCCAGGATTTCCAGCGCGATCGTGCCATTACCGGCCAGTGCTGCCGGATCACGCACTGCATCGATGTACTCGCCCACGACCTGCGGGTGGCCGCGCGTCGCGACCGTTTGCCACCAGCGCGCCAGGGGCTCGGGGAGTATCCGGGCCCCGAGCGCCTGCAGCCGCGCGAGCTTGGCCTGCGGGGTCTGCTGCGCGAGTACGATGACGGTTGCGGCAATGCCCAGACGCTGGGCCATCCAGGCGAGTGCCACCCCGCTGTTGCCCGAGCTGCAGGTGTATATCCCCTGCGCGAGTGCCGCCGGCGGCCGGCTCAGCACCGCGTTGCCCACCGGGCGCAGTTTGAAGGAGGCGACGGGTTGCAGGTTCTCAAGCTTAAGAAAGATCTGCAGGCCGGCCGGCGCCGCATGCAACGCAACCACCGGGGACTGCAGGACAAGCGCCCCGAGGCGCTCGCGTGCGCTGCGGATGGCGGCGAGCGAGGGGCGAGTGGCTTGCAGGAGTGCTCCCGGTGCAAACGGTGATGGCTGCGGAGGGATGCAATGAGGACGGATTTTAACGCGCTGCGCAGCAGGTTTCCCGTGCTGGCGCGCAAGACCTACCTTAACAGCGGCTCATACTGCGCGCTCGCGGATACCGTCCGGGACGCCATCCACAGCTACATGGACGATCGGCTGCTCGTGGGCGCGAACTGGGACGTGTGGGTCATGAAGAACGAGGCGGTGCGCACCGGCATGGCTCAGGTGCTGCGCGCCCAGCCCGATGAGATCGCCGTGACCGCTTCGGCCTCGGCGGGCCTGAACGCGCTCGCGAGCGCGCTGCAGTTCAACCCGCCGCGCAACAAGGTGATCGTCAGCGATTTCGAGTTCCCCACCAACGCGCAGATCTGGCACGCGCAGGAGCTGCGCGGGGCGCGGGTGGTGCACGTACCGCGCGCGCCGGATGGCTACATTCCGCTGGAGCACTTCGAGAAGCTGATCGACGAGGACACCCTGCTCGTCGCCGTCACCCACGTTTGCTTCCGCAACGGCGCCAAGCTCGACATTCCCGGCATCGTGCGGCTGGCGCACGCCAAAGGCGCGAAGGTGCTGCTCGACTGCTACCAGGCGGTCGGTGGCATCACGGTCGATGTGAAGAAGCTCGACGTGGATTTCGCGGTTGGCGGGATGCTCAAGTACCTCCTGGGGACCGCCGGCATCGGCTTCCTCTATGTCCGCGACCGCCTCATCCGTGAGCTGACCCCCACCAATTCCGGCTGGTTCGCGCAGGAACAGATCACCGCGATGGACATCACCGCCAACCGGCCCTCGCCGACCGCACGCCGTTTCGAGGCAGGAACGCCGCCGGTCGTGAACTGCTATGCCACCGAGGCGGGGCTGAAGATCATCCAGGAAGTGGGCACCGATGCCATCGAGGCGCGCGTCCGGCAACTGACCGCGCGCTGCCTCGACGCCCTGGCGGGCATCGCCTGGGAGGCGGTCACGCCCCGCCAGGACGCACGCCGCGGTCCGATGGTCGCCGTACCGTCGCGCGACCCGGCGCGGCTGTTCGCAAAGCTGATGGACCAGGACATTGTCACGTCGTTCCGGGACAGCAATATCCGGGCGACCATCCATTTCTACAACTCCGAGGACGATATCGATACCTTCGTTGCGGCCCTCAAGGCGCACCGTGCGGAGTTTCACCCTTCGCCGTGAGCCATCCGCCGCTAGTACCTGCGGCCTAATTTCGGGCCGGCGTGCCGCAGCCGCTCACGTATCATTTCGGGCTCCAATGGCACTGAGACTGGAACGCGGGGACCCTCCATGAGTGCAGCGATCGCCAGCCACGCGGCGAGCGGCGTGCCGTTTCCGGCCGAGGCGCTGCGCGCGCAGTTTCCCGCGCTGCAGCGGGCCGGCTCCTTCATTTTCTTCGACAACGCCGCCGGGGCGCAGGTGCCGCAGCGGGTGCTGGATGCGGTGAACGAGCACCTGCTCGAGCACAACGTGCAGCGCGGCGGGCGCTACCCGCAGAGCATCGCCGTGGATGCGACCATCCGCCGTGCGCGCGAGAGCGTGGCGACCTTCCTGAACGCGCGCCGCCCCGAGGAGATCGCCTTCGGCATGAACGCGACCTCGTTCATCCGCCTGGTGAGCCTTGCCATCGGCCAGACGCTCGGGCAGCGCAACGAGATCATCGTCACCGACCTCGACCACGAGGCGAACATCGCCACGTGGCTCGTGCTCGAGAGGATGGGCGCGAAGTTTCTGTGGTGGCGCATTCGCGAGGATGGCTGCCTGCACACGCAGGATCTTAAGCCGCTGCTGTCATCGCGCACCCGCCTGCTCGCCTGCGCGCTGGCCTCCAACGCCTTGGGGTCAATCGTTGACGTGCGCGCCGCGGCGGACCTGGTGCACGCGGTCGGCGGCGAGATCTTCCTCGACGGCGTGCACTACGGACCCCACGGCCTGACCGACGTGCAGGCGCTCGACTGCGACTACCTCGTGTGCTCGGGCTACAAGATCTTTGCGCCGCACATGGGGTTCCTGTGGGGGCGCTACGAGCTGCTCGCGCAGCTGCCCACCTTTCGCGAGGACTTCATACCGGACGAGCCGCCGGGCAAGATTGAGGCGGGCACGTTCATCTATGAGAACGTCGCGGGCATGGCCGCCGCCGTGGACTACCTGGCCGGCGTCGGGCGCCAGCTGGCCGGCCGCGCGGGTTCAAGCGAGGCGCGTGACCTGCGTGAAGACACCCGCAGCGCCATGGCGGCGATCCGGGACTACGAGCAGACGCTGTCGCTTGAGCTGCTGCGCCTGCTGCGCGACTGTGGCGCGCAGATCTACGGCATCCGCGAGGATGCGCAGCTCTCAGGGCGCGTGCCGACGGTGTGCTTCAACCTCCCCGGCATTGCGCCCGCCGCCGTGACGGAGGCGGCCGCCGCTGCCGGCATCGGCATCCGCGACGGCCACATGTATTCCCCGCGGCTCATGCGGCGCCTGGGGTTGCCGGTCGAGTCCGGTGCCGTGCGGGTTTCGCTGGTTCACTACAACACTCCCGCGGAGCTGCAGCGCCTGGGCGCAGTGCTCCAGGGGCTGCGGGAACGCTAGACAGCACCGTTGCGAATCACGACCGCGAGATAGCCGATCAAGAGCGCAAGGGTTGCGCCGATATCAAAAAGCACGAATTCCATGGTCCACCACCCATCCAACATAGGAGGGCAGTGTAGGCGTCGGCCGCCGCGCGCACCGCCCCCGGGCGAGAGACCCGGCGCGGGAATTCGGGAGGAGGAGACTTCATTATTTGGGGGTATTGCAAAAGGCGCGCGGCCCGGCGCCGTGGCGGGGGTGTCACGGGTGAGGTTGTGACGGACTGCCGGGCGCTGGCGTCATCCGCGCCGGGGAGGCTGCGTTTCCGATGATGCCAGGCCGCGGTAGCGGCCGTCAGGAGTGCAGGCCGATGGAAGCGCCGGAACTGTGCGGATGAGGCGCATGGGGCACCGTCAACCTTTGATCGCGGTCGCCTTGCTGGCGGGACTTGCGCCAGGATCGGAGCCACGTGCGGACGTGCTCGGCGCAGTGCAGACACTGCGCGAGGGCGGCTGTGGGGGCCTGGTGCCGGCAACGCGCCCGCTGCAGCACAGCGCGTGGCTCGACTGGGTCGCCGAGCGCTGGTCGGCCGGCAGGTCGCTGGCGGGCGCGGCGGGACAGGGCGGCTATGGCTCCCTCGACACCCGCGGGGTGCACGTGAGCGTCTCCGACGCCGCCCTGTTGCCGTTACTGCGGCGCTCCGAGTGCCGCACCCTGACGGCGCCAGGCCTGCGCGAGGTCGGGTTCTACCGCCGGGGAAGCGAGACCTGGATCGTGCTCGCCGCCGGCTCGCGGGCCGTGCCGCCGAGAGCAGCTGCGGCCGCCGCGGCCACCCCGGACGCACTCGCCACGCGCGCGCTGCAGCTGATCAACGAAGCACGCGCCCGCGGCGCTCGCTGTGGCAAGCGCGAGTTCGCAAGCGTGCCGTCGCTGAGGCTGTCGGCGACGCTGGCGCAGGTCGCCCTGGGGCACGCGACGGATATGGCCGCGCACAATTACTTCGAGCACGAGGACCGTGCCGGGCACACGCCGGCGCAACGCGTGCGCGCCGCCGGCTACCGCGAAACGCTCGTGGGTGAAAACATCGCCTATGGACCCAAGAGCATCGAGGAGGCGGTGCAGGGCTGGCTCGACAGCCCCGGCCACTGCGAAAACATCATGGATGGGCGCTTTGCCGAGATGGGTCTCGCGACCGCGGCGGGGCTTGCCACCCGGCACGGGCTGTACTGGGTGCAGGTCTTGGCCGCGCCGCGTGCCTGACGGGTTCGCTGCGCCGCTCCGTTCGGGAAATTCTCCCGCCGCCGCGACGGGCCGCCCCGTGGCGCTCACGCGCCCCGTACTCAGCCGCAGACGTACTAGACTTGCGAAGGTTGCGCCACAGCTCCGATCCACTTCAGGGCGCCGCGGGGCACCCCGCGGCGTACATGCGAGGATGCGCGGATGTACTTGCACACCCGACTGCTGCTGGGAATTCTGGGCGTCACGCTCTTCGCCTTGCTGGTGAGCGTGTTGGTGCCGCTCGGGTCGCTGCGGCAGGACGTTTCCCGCGAGACCGACGCCTCCATGCAGCTGGCAAGCCTGCTGCTGGACATCGAGGCGAGCATCCGCGGCAGTGAGGACGCCGGGGAGGCGCGCGCCGCCGCCGCGCGCGAGCTGCGCCGCGCCGAGCATCTGCGGCACGTGAGCCTCGCGTTGCTCGACGAGCGGGGCGCCGCCATCGCCACGACCCCGAACGACACGCCCGCGGGCGGGTGGCTGGCGCGGCTGTTCCTGCCGTACGGGACCGAGCGCACCCTGGCGTACCCGCTCTCCTACCGCGGTGCCGCGCTCGGGGCACTGCGGGTGCGTTCCAACCCCCTGTCAGAATTCGAGGAGCTCGAAGACCGCGTGAGCAGCGATATCGCGCTGCTCGCCGTCGCCATCGTCGCCATGGCGATCAGCATCTACTGGATGGTGCGGCGCGGCCTGCGGCCGGTGGGTGAGATCAACGGCGCCCTGACGCGCCTCGCGGACGGGAATCTGGAGACCCGCCTGCCGCATTTTCGCCTCAAGGACCTGGATGAGATCTGCGATCGCTTCAACCATTGCGCCGCCGCTCTGCAGGAGTCAGCCGCCACGCGGCGTGAGCTGATGCGCCGGGTGATCGACGTGGAGGAGGAGGAGCGCACACGCCTGGCACGCGAGCTGCACGATGAGCTCGGTCAGAGCCTGACGGCCATCAAGGTCGACGCGGCATACATCGCGCGCGAGGCGGCCGGCAAGGCACCCATGATCCAGTCCTGTGCGCAGGGGATCGAGCGGCTGTGCCGCGAGGTGATGGAGCTGACACGCGGCATGCTGGCGCGCCTGCGTCCGCATGGACTTGAGACCGTCGGCCTGCGCGCGTCGCTGCAGGAGCTCGTGAGCGGCTGGCAGGCGCGCGTCGCCGAGCGTTTCAGCTGCACGCTGGTGGTGAACGGACCGGTGGAGTTGCTCGGGGCTGATGTCAACATCACGCTCTATCGCCTGGTGCAGGAATGCCTCACCAACGCCGTGCGTCATTCCAGCGCGAGTGCCGTCGCCCTCGAAGTCGTCGTCGATCCCGGCCCCTCCGCCGCGCCGCCGCGGGTGTGGCTGCGGGTGCGTGAGTCTGGCGTCACGGATACTGCGGGCGTGATGAGCCCGCACGGCATGGGCCTGCTCGGCATGCGCGAGCGGGTCGAGGCCCGTGGCGGGCAACTCAGTGTCAGGCTGCAGCCCGGAACGGGCCTGCTGCTCGAGGCCTGGATGCCGATCGAGGCGTGGCGGCGGGAGCGCGTCGATGGCTAGCGCGCCGGCGGTGCGGATCGTGCTGATCGATGATCACGCGGTCGTGCGCGCCGGCTACCGGCGCTTCCTGGAGCAGGAACCGGGCTACGAGGTCATCGCCGAGGCCAATTCCGGCGAGGAAGGCTACCTGTTGCTGCAGGGCACGACGCCGGACGTGGTGATCCTGGACCTGAGCATGCCCGGTGGCGGCGGACTCGCCGCGCTGCGGCGCTTCAAGCTGCGCTGGCCGCTGCTGCCGGTGCTGGTATTCAGCATGCACGACCACCTCGCCTTCGCCATCCAGGCATTGCGCGCCGGGGCGAATGGCTATGTCACCAAGAGCAGTGACCCGCAGCACATGGTGAGCGCGGTACGGCGCGTGCTCGCCGGCGAGCTCACCACCAGCCCCGACATTACCGCCAAGATGTCCAGGGCGGGCACGGGGGCCGGTGCGCAGCCGACGCTGGGCCTGTCGGTACGCGAGTTCGATATCTTCCGGCTGATCGCCAGCGGCAAGTCGCACGAGGAGATCGCGACGCTGCTGTCCATCAGCATCAAGACGGTCACCAACCAGCATTCGCTCATCCGGCAAAAGCTTGCCATCGGCACCGACATCGAGTTGTTCCAGCTGGCCGTGGAGTGCGGCGCCGTCGAGGCGCGCGCGCGGCGCTCCTAGGTCATCGCCTGCGGGTGGCTGCCTCGGGCGTTGCGCCGGCGCGGACCATGGCTCATGCTGCAGGCTCCTTACGCCGCATAGATCGGCGGCGCTCGCTTCCGTAAACGATTCCAGCAAGAGGATCGAATCATGGCAGAGCCAACCAATGTGAGTGCGTCGCTGGCGGCATCTCTGGATCAGGTGCGCCACTCCTGGGGCTGGTTCGTGGCGCTGGGGGTGGCCCTGGTGGTGCTCGGGATCGTGTGCATCACGGGCGAGGTCGCCACGACCTTGATCTCGGTGATCGTGCTGGGATGGCTGCTGCTGCTAAGCGGCGTGATGGCTCTGGTCCACGCCTTTCGCACCCGTACCTGGACCGGGTTCTTCCTCTACCTGCTGAGCGCGGTGCTGCGGGTGTTCGTCGGTTATACCCTGGTCCGCTACCCCCTGATCGGGGCGCTGAGCCTCACGCTGATTCTGGCGGCGCTCTTCATCGTCGGCGGCGTGTTCCGCGCTATCGGGGCTGCCAGCCTGCGCTTTCCGCGCTGGGGCTGGACGGCGGCCTCCGGGCTCATTGCGGTGCTGCTGGGCCTCACGCTGCTCGCGCAGCTGCCGGCCTCGAGCCTGTGGTTCCTCGGGCTCGCCGTGGGGATCGACCTCCTGTTCGAGGGCACGGGCCTGATTGCGCTCGGAAGCGCGTTGCGGGCGCGCTCAGGCAGCGTCGCGGGCGCCACCGCGTAACACGTCCCGGATGGCGCCGGCACCGCAGGCGGCGCACCGAGGACGTCCGAGGAACAGCGCGGCACGGAACAAGTGCCGGATGCGCGCGTCAAACTAACAGAATCCCTTCATTCGAGCCTTGCGGAGTCAAACCATGATGTTCTCAAAGTCCCGTCAGTGGCGGCGCCTGCTCGTGGCGGGGGCGGCCATCGCCTGCCTGGGCGCCGGCACCGCCGCGCAGGCTGCCGACGAGGGGGTAGCAGCAGTATGGATCCCGAAGGAGCTGCGTTTCACCTACATGGGGTTCACGTCCCACTATTCCTGCGACGGGCTGCGCGACAAGATGCGCGCCGTGCTCCTGAAGCTCGGGGCGCGCAAGGACCTGAGCGTGACGGCGACGGGCTGCTCCGAGGGTTTCGGGCGCGTGAGTCCGTTTCCGGGGGTGGTGGCGAAGCTGCATCTGCTGCAGCCGCTGACCGAGGAGAACGCGCCCAAGGAAGAGACCAAACCGGTGAGCGCCCACTGGCAGAATGTGGACCTCGCCCCTACCGGCGATCCGTTGCGGGCCGCAGGGGACTGTGAGCTCACCGAGCAGATCAAGCAGCGCGTGCTGCCGCTCTTTAGCACCCGCAACATCGCCTACAGCTCCACCTGCGTTCCCAACCAGCTCACCGTGGGAGGCACCAAGCTCGCGGCCGAGTTACTCATGACCGATCAGACCAGCGACTCCAAGGCGACGAGTGAGTCCAAGGCCCCCTGAGGCCGCTCAGGCGAATTCATCCGGCATGGCCGCCTTGCGGCGCGCGATGAATTCGTGCAGCGCCTCCTCGCGCGCGGCATCCAGCGGCGGAGCCTCATAAGCGGCAAGTTGCGCACGCCAGCGTCGCGTGGCCCGCTGCAGCTGATCCTGGGAGCCCTCCTGACTCCACTGCTCGTAGGAGCTGTTGTCCGCCAGCTCGAAGTCATAGTACGCGCGCTCGTAGTTGGCGAGCGTGTGCTCGGCGCCGAGATAGTGCCGGCCGGGTCCGATCTCGCGGAAGGCCTGCATCGCGAAGGCGTTGTCATCGAGCGCAAGCCCGCGGGCGAGGGTGTGGAAGGCGCCGAGCTGGTCCACGTCCATGACGAATTTCTCGTACGACATGGCTAGCCCGGACTCCAGCCACCCGGCGGCATGCAGGATGAAATTCGCCCCGGCGAAGAAGGCGGGCCACAGCGAGTTGGCGCTTTCCGAGGCTGCCTGCGCATCCGGAACCTTGGACGCGCACAGGTTGCCGCCACAGCGCAGCGGCACGCCCAGGCGCCGCGCCAGCTGGCCGATGGCGAGGTAGGCGAGGGCGGGCTCGGGGGTGCCGAAGGTGGGCGCGCCGCTGCGCAGCGACATCGAGGAGAGGAAGTAGCCAAGAATGACGGGCGAGCCGGGACGCTCCAGCTGGGCCAGGGCGACGCAGAAGGTCGCCTCGGCGAAGCACTGCGCCAGGGCGCCGGCCGTGGTCACCGGTCCCATCGCGCCGCCCAGGATGAAGGGCACGCACACCGGCGCCTGGTTGGCGGCAGCGTAGGTACGGATCACGCGGCTGGCCTCGCCGTCCAGGACCAGGGGAGAATTCACATTGACGTTGCCGAGAATCACGCAGTGGTCCTCGAGGAAGGCGCTCCCGAACAGCACGCGGCACATCTCGATCGAATCCGCCGCGCGCGCTGCGCTGGTCACCGAGCCCATGAAGGGCTTGTCGGAGTAGCGCATGTGCGCATAGAGCATGTCGAGGTGGCGCTTGTTGACCGGCACGTCGACCGGCTCGCACACGGTGCCGCCCGAGTGATGCAGCCAGGGCGCGACATAGGTGAGCTTCACGAAGTTGTGGAAGTCCTCGAGCGTGCCGTAGCGGCGGCCGCGCTCCGCGTCGCACACGAACGGCGGCCCGTAGGCCGGAGCGAACACGGTGTGGCGGCCGCCGATGTGCACGCTGCGGGCGCTGTTGCGCGCGTGTTGGATGAATTCCCGCGGCGCGCTGCGCTGCGCCAGCTCGCGCGCCAGGCCGGCCGGCACGTGCACGCGCCACTGATCGGCGATGCGAGCGCCGGCACGCCGCCACAGCTCGATCGCGGCCTCGTCGCCGCGGATCTCCATGCCGATCTCCTCCAGCAACCGGTCGGCGTGCGCTTCGACCGCCCGCAGGCCTTCCTCGGAAAGCAGTTCGTAGGGCGGCAGCGTACGCGTGATGTAGGCCGGTGCGAGCGGCGGCTGCGCGCGGCGCGCCTTGCGCGCCGCACGGGTGCTGCCGCGGAGGCCGCGTGCGGGAGGGTCGGTGTCAGCCATGGGCTGCCGTCATGGTAGCTCAAGCCTCGCCGTGCCGCGGGGCGGCGACTGCAGCAGGGAAATCAGATCGGCCGAGCGCACGATCTGGAGCCGCTGCATATTCATCAGCGCCAGCTCGCCGCGCGCGAGGCCAAGCAGCTTCGGCGCAAGAACGCCGCCCCAGATCAGCAGTGGTGTCATTCCCCACAGGAGTGTGCGAC
>Ga0209811_10000325_pt1 | contig 21505 bp, 35 predicted proteins | sample Coa_R1_6_FD_187161 | JGI IMG/M metagenome (GOLD analysis project Ga0209811, IMG submission 187161) | Surface soil microbial communities from Centralia Pennsylvania, which are recovering from an underground coalmine fire. - Coalmine... | ecosystem: Environmental > Terrestrial > Soil >... | reverse complement strand
CGCCGCTACCCGCCGTATCTCGCGCGGCAAGGGCCACAGCTACGTACTCGACGGCGACCCGGTACAGGGCGCGACGACGATTATCGGCGACGGCTACCCGAAACCGCAGCTCACGTACGCGGCCCGTACGCAGACCGCTGAGTACGTCGTAAACCACTGGGCCGACCTCGCCGGCGAGCCCGTCGGATCTCGTGCCCGACGTATCGACAAAGAGAGCGCCGCAGTCTGGAGCGCCGGCAGCGTTCGAGGGACGGCCGTACACGGCTACGCCGCCGCGCTGCTGCACGGCGACCAGGTCGACGTACCCGACGAATACGTCGACTACGTCGATAGCTGCCTCGCGTTCCTCACCGACTGGAACGTCGACGAGCTGCACGTCGAGGCCGTCGTCGTAAACCGCGCCGATCGGTACATGGGAACGGTCGACCTGCTCGCGCACGTCGGCGACGACGTCTGGTTATTCGACTGGAAAACGAGCAAGTCAGGTATCTGGCCTGAGGTCGCGTTACAGCTCGCCGCGTACGCCTGGTGCGAAACGCTGCTCGACGAGGTCGCCGGTTTCGAGGTACCGCTACCGCACGTCGCGCACGCGGCCGGCGTCTGGATACGCGCCGACGGCTACGACGTACACGAGGTCGATATCTCTGAGGCGACGTTCCGCACGTTCTTGTACGTGAAAGAGGTCGCCGACTGGCGCGCACGGCCGCGCGAAACGTACGTCGGGCCGGCGCTGCCGGCACCTACCGCGGCGGCGACCTCGTGACGCTCGCGCTCTCGCGTGTCGAGCCCGTTACCCGATCCTGGGTCGAGCTGATGGCGCCGGCCGTCGAGCTGGCGAAAGCTATCGCCGGTACCCAATTCGTACCGGCGGCGCTGCGGCGCGACCCGGCCGCGATCGCCGCCGCGATCCTGTACGGCGACGAAATAGGCGTCGGGCCTATGCAATCGCTCGCGACTATCGCCGTTATCGACGGCCGGCCGTTCGTCGCTGCGCAGACGCAGCGCGCGCTCGTGCTCGCAAAAGGTCACGACCTGTGGCTCGACGAGGCGACGAACAGCCGCGCGACCTGGGCCGGCCGACGTACCGGCGGCGACCAGGTGACGCGCATTACGTGGACACTCGACGACGCACGCCGCGCGCGCCTCGACGGCAAACCAAATTGGCGCGCGTACCCGCGCGCAATGCTGAGCGCGCGAGCGAGCGCTGAGCTGGTGCGCGCCGTGTTCGCTGACGTCGTCGGCGGCCTCGCCGCGATCGAGGAACTAGAGGAATTCGACGCCGGCCTCGTCGGCCTCTCGACGGCGCCGGCCGTCGACGGCACGCTCGGGCCCGCGCCGGCTGGGCGTCGCTCTAGGGCGCCTCGACGGGCTGCTCGTGCTACGCCGGCCGGCCCGGCCGTCGAGGCCGCCGTCGAGCGTCGCCGGCCGCCGCTCTCACGCGAGGTCGAGGCCGCCGGCGAGCACGACACCGCGCGCGACGGCGCGCGGCTAGCGGCGACGGCGCCGGCAAATACTGAGCCCGTCGCCGCGATAACGCCGGCGCAGCGAAACCGGATGCACGCGCTATTCCGCCGGCACGAGGTCGCCGACCGGGCCGAACGGCTGCGCCTCTCGTCGGGCTGGATCGGCCGCGAGGTCGGCAGCGCGAACGAGCTGACCAGCGCTGAGGCCGACCGGCTAATAGACGTGCTCGAACACCTGGGCGACGTCGACGAGGTCGAGGCGCCGGTCGGCGACCCGCCGGGCGACGTCGGGCCGACCTGGCGCCGGCCCGTCGAGCCCGACGAGCCCGTCGCGCCGCCGGCGGAGGACGTACCGCTACCGCTCGACGAGCAGGCGCCGTAATGCTGTTCGTGCTCGTGCTCGTCGTCGCCGTATCGGCGTTCGTGCTCGGCTACTGCGTCGGCGGCGCCGACGCCGACGACGGCCTCGACGACGAAACGCTGCGCACGCTGCGCCGTATGCACGAGCGAGGCGAGCTATGAGCGCGCCGGCGTGGCCTGCCTCGCCGCCGGCACGGCTGCTCGACCTCGCCGTCGAGGTACCCGCCGGCCTCTGGATACCGCAGCGCGCGAGCGACGGCGCGCTGCTGCTATGGGCCGGCCTCGAACCGGTCGCGCAGGTTTACAGCGCCGATATCGGTAAGTACGTCGCGTGCTGCTCGCCGGCCGTGCTGCTCGGGCTGGGCGTATGAGGTCGCCGACGCGCTCGTCGTTCGCGCGCGGCGACGCCGGCCGGCGCCGTGCTGCACCTCGGAGAGCTGCACGGCGCCGGCCCGGCTGGGAGGCGCCGTGTTCCTGCTGATAGTTACCGACGAGGTCGGCGACCCTCGCAAGCTCGCCGCCGCGCTCGCCGACGCACCCGGCCTCGCGTTCGAGCCGATCGCCGGCGACGGCTGGCTCGTACACGTCGACGTCGACGACGATAACGACGACGACGACGCGAAACGGCGCTCGTCGCGAGCCCGGCAGCGCCGATACCGGGCGCGGAAACGAGGCGACGACGTTACGCGCGGCGTTACGCGCGACGACGCGCCGCGTAACGCCGTTACGCGTAACGCGCGTAACGCTGACGACGCCGAAATTCTCGAAATTCGGCCGGGTAGTAACTCTCTCCCCTCTAGGGGAGAGAGAGTTACTGCCGGAAACGTTACGCGAAACGTTACGGCCGTTACGCGTAACGCCGTTACGCGCGGTGACGCGAGCGTTACGCGTAACGCTGCCGACGACTGGAAAGCTGACCGGGCGCCGCTGACCGACGACGAGCGCGCCCGCGCTCGCGCCGGCCTCGACGCCGCACGTACCGCACTACGCCGAACCGGGAGCAAAACGTAATGACGCACCTACAGGCTGGTTTCGTTACCGTCGCCGTCGTCGTTCTCGCCGTCGTCGCGCTCGTATCGCTGCTGCTCGGGCTGCGCCGGCCGTGAACCGGTACAGCGTGCTCGTACTGAGCAAGGGCGCGACCGTGCTGGAGTGTCAGGACTGCGGCGCCGTCGTTTTCCACAGAACAATTCACGACGCGTGGCACGCTGTGAACGAGCGCGAGGCGCAGGCCGTCGCAGCGCTGCTCGCGCGCCTCGTACAGCAGGCCGGCGGCGACGCCGTCGCCGTAGTCGACGAGGTCGAGGCCGCCGCCGTCGAGGTCGAGGTCGCCTACCTCGACGCCTACCACCAGGCGCAGCTCACAGCGCACCGCGCAATACGCGAGTACCGCAGCGATGCCCGACGCAACTAACGCCGACCTCGCCGGCCTCGTCGCGCGCGCCGTCGACCAGCTCGCCGCGCTCGCCGGCCTCGTCGACGACCTCGACCGCAAGGTCGCGCAGCTCGCCGACGACGTCGACCGCCTCGAACAGCTCGAACGAGGCCGACCGTGACCGATACGGGCCGGCTGCTGTGGACTGCCGGCTACCGGCGGCTGCGCCTCGCCGTGCTCGACCGCGACGGCTGGGCCTGCCAAATACAAGGGCCGCGCTGCACGCGCGCCGCTACTGAGGTCGACCATATCGTCGCCCGCGCCGACGGCGGCGCCGTGTACGACCCTGCGAACCTACGGGCCGCGTGTCGGGCCTGCAACGGCCGCCTCGCCGCACAGCGAACGAACGAGGCGAGATATCGCGACACGGTCGCCCGGTACGGCACGCGACTATGAGCCGTGGATTTAGCAGCGTTCGCGCTCGTGCTCGTGCTCGGCGTCGGCCTCGCCGCATTCTGCGCCGGCTGGATCTTTCACGAGGAACGAGAGCGAGGTAGGCGATGAGCGACACGGCCGTCGACGACGGCGTACGCGGCCCGGCGCTCGACCTGCCCGTCGAGGTCGCGCTGTACGCCGCGCACGTCGGGATCTTGCGCGAGTACGCCGCCGTCGAGCAGCGCCGCCGGCCGGCCTATGGGCAGTCGCCGGCCCGTACCTGCGTCGACCATATCGTCGGCGCGATCGGCGAGCAGACCGTCGCACGCGCGCTCGACGTCGACTGGAAACCGAACATCGGCGGCACCGACCGGGCCGGCGGCGACGTCTGCGGCCTACACGTACGAGCGACAACCGGGCGCGAGCTGGTGATCTACGACGGCGACCAGCTCGACGCCGTGTACGTGCTCGTGCTCGTACGGCCGCCGGTCGTACGTATCGGCGGCTGGATATACGGCCGCGACCGCGAGCGAGGCGTATACGAGAGCCGGTACGGCCGGCCGGCCGCCTGGTACACGCTTACGCACCTGCTCGACCACTGGGATACCCGGCCGTTATGAGTACCGACGGCGAGGTCGCAGCAGCAGCACGCGCCTACGTCGCAGCCCGGCGCGTGTTCCTCACCGCACGCGAACGAACCGGGCCGCGTCTCACGCTCGACCGGGCGTACCTCGCGCTGAGCGAGCTGATAGGCCCGGCCTGCGCCGGCTGCGAGGACGGGCTGAGCATCGAGGCCGACGGTATCTGTGCGCTGTGCGGTAGGCGCGGCGCCTGCCCGGCCTGCGCTGAGGATGACTGCCGGCACCTACACGCAGCAGACCCGGCCTAGCGGGGGCGAGGCCGGGCCTGCTATGGGCTAGCTGGTGACCAGCCCGGCGGACCGGGCGACACTCACCCTAACGAACGGCCGACCCCTATCGCGCGACCCGGCTGCGTTTCTCCCAGCGCTGCAGCACGCGCCGCCGCGCGCCGCGTTTTTTGGTGGCGACGCACGCGCGCAACCCGTACGCACGGCAAATTTTCTCTCGAATCGGCCGGCCGGGCCGGGCTGTAGGCGAGACTGGCCGGGATGGCTCGGAAACGTACGCCGGTCGGCCGGGTAGAAAGCGGCCTCGAACGGCAGCTACGCGAAACGCCGAATATCGGGCCGGCGGAACGGGCCGCGCTGCGCGCGCAGGCGCGAGCCGTCGACGTCGGCGAGCACGAGCGCGACCCGGACGCCGTGAGCCGGGCGAGCGCTGTCTACCTGAGTCTGCGCGCGGCTGCTGGGATGGTGGCTGGTGACACTCGACCCGGCGACCCTTTCGACGAGCTGCTGCGAGAGCTATCGCAGCCCGCCGCCGGCGCTCGCGACGTGCCGAACACCTGACCGGGCGACGTTCGGGCCGGCCGTCGGTGCGCTCGCGAGGGCGATGGGCCGGCCGCTTATGCCGTGGCAGCAGCAGGTAGTCGACGTCGCGTTAGAGGTCGACGACGACGGCCGCTACGTGTATCAGCTCGTGCTCGTGACCGTGCCGCGCCAGTCGGGTAAGACAACGCTGTTCGGTACCGTGCTCGACCACAGGGCGATTGTCGTACCGCGTGCGCGCTGCTGGTTCACGATGCAGACCGCTAAGGATGCCGTGGACTGGCTTACGAACGAACACTGGCCGCTGCTCGCGCCGTTCGGCGACCTCGTACGGCTGCGCCGTATGGCCGGCAGCGAAAATATTCGCTGGGTACGCAGCGGCGGCCTGGTGCGGCCGTTTCCGCCGACGCCGGCCGGGCTGCATAGCAAGGTAAGCGACCTCGTCGTCGTCGATGAGGCCTGGGCGTTCGATTACGTGCGAGGTACGCAGCTCGATCAGGCGATAGTGCCGACGCAGGCGACACGGCCGGGCGCGCAGGTCTGGAAAGTGTCGACGGCCGGCGACGCGGCGGCGACCTGGTGGCTGGGTACGGTCGAGCAGGGCCGCGCGGCGGCGCTCGCCGACCGGCGCGAGGGCGTCGCCTATTTCGACTGGAGTGTCGGCGACGACGTCGACCCTTGCGACCCGGCGGCCTGGCCGACGTATCACCCGGCGTACGGTCGTACGGTCGGCGCTGAGGCGATGGGCGCGGCGCTCGCGATGCTCGGGCCTGACGAATTCGGCCGGGCGTACGGGAATCGCTGGACGTCGCAGGTAGCGCGTGTGATTCCGCTCGCCGCGTGGCGCGCGGCTGCTGCGCCTGAGCTGCCGGTACCGGAGGTCGGCGACGTCGCGCTCGGTTTCGACGTCGCCGTCGACCGGTCCGACGCGGCTGTCGTCGCCGCTTGGCGCCGCGAGCTCGGCGGCGCTGCGCCGGCGGCTGCGCTCGAGGTCGCCGATTGTCGGCCGGGCGTCGGCTGGGTGGCCGACCGTGTCGTCGAGCTAATCGAGCGATGGGCGCCGCGTGCCGTGTATTACGACGCGGCCGGGCCGGCGCTCGACGTCGCCGACCAGCTCGCCCGGCGCGGCGTCGACCTCGTCGGCCTAAAGGCGCGCGAGTACGCCGCCGCGTGTGCTGGGCTGCTCGACGCCGTCGTCGCCGACCCGCCGGCCGTGCAGATACGGCCGCACCCGACACTCGATCAGGCCGCTGCGGCTGCTGCTCGGCGTACGCTTGGCGACGCCTGGGCCTGGGGGCGCCGGCAGTCGAGCACGTCGATATCGACCCTGACGGCGGCGACCGTCGCGCTATGGGCCTACGATCACGCGCCGGCCGACCTGGGCGTATTCCGCGTCTGGTAGCAGGCCCGGCGTAGCCTCGTGCCTAATGACGCTCGCGACGGCGCCGCCGGTACAGGTCGGCCGGCCTGCTGCTATTCGGACACCCGGCGGCCTGATACCGCCGCCGGGAGGCCTGAGCGCCGGCACGTTCGGCCTGCCCGGCCCGTACGTAAACGACCCGGCGACCGCGCGGCGCATACCGGCCGTCGGTCGCGCGATCCAGCTATACGCCGGCCTCGTTCGGCAATGCCCTATCGACGCTGTGCGCGGCTACGACCGGCTGCCGTCGCAGCCCCGCTTATGTGCGGCACCGGACCCGACGCGCGGCGGTAGCTGGTTCGTCGGCGTAAACGTCGAGGATTATCTGCTGTCGGGTAACGCCGTGTCGCTCGTGACTGCGCGCGGCGCCGACGGCTGGCCGCTCGCCGTCGTATGGCTGCCGGCCGCGTCGGTTTACATCGTCTGGAATTCGTACGACGACGAGAACGCAATCACGTATTCGTACCTGGGCCAGACGCTGCCGTTCGAGGACGTCATACACGTACGGCGCGGCGCCGACCGGGCGTACCCGATACGAGGTATCGGCGTCGTCGAGGAATATCTGTCGACGCTCGACCGTGTCGCAATGGAGGAGGAGTACGAGCGCGGCGCGCTCGCCGGCGGCGCCGTACCTAGCGTGGCTGTGATTGCGCCGCAGTCGCAGATAACGCAAGAGGTCGCCGACGAGGCGAAAGCCGGCTGGCTCGCGAAATTTTCGGGGCCGCAGCGCGAGCCGGTAATCCTGCCTAGCGGTACGCAGGTAATACCGCTCGCCTGGTCGCCGACCGATACGCAGCTCGTCGAGGCGCGCCGGCTGTCGCTGCTCGACGTCGCGAATATGTTCAATTTGGACGGCTACTGGTTGGGCGCGCCGGTCGCCGGTATGACGTACCGCAGCTCGGCGCCGCAGTACCAGCAGATACTCCGTACGTCGCTCGAACCGGTACTCGCCGATTTCGAGGACGTCTGGAGCGCGGCCTGGTTACCGCGCGGAACGAACGTACGTTTTCGTCGGTCGCAACTACTGCGCGAGGACCTGGCGACGTCGGCGACCGCCGCGGCGGCGCTGTACGCGGCCGGTATCTGGTCGCAGGGCGAGGCGCGCGCCGCGACCGGCGTACCGCCGAACCAGGCCGGCGGCGTCGGCGCGATGGCCGACGTACTCGCGCCGTCGCCGACCTCGACGCTGCCGGCCGCCGACGCCGAAAACCTGGGAGGTACGCCGTGACTGTGATTGCACCTGAGGCGCGCGCTGTCGTCGCCGACCTGCGCCTCGTCGACGCGCAGGCCGTCGGGGTCGGCAGCACGTACAAGTACCTGGAGGGCCGGGCCGTACCGTACGACGTGTACGCCGACGTCGGTTTTTTCATGGAGGAACACCGCGCCGGTTCGTTCGAGAAAAGCACGAAAGCTGGTACGGGCCGGGCGTTACCGCTGCTGCTGTTTCACGACAACCGGGCCTTTCCTATCGGTAAGGCTGAGAGCTGGTCGCATGACGACGGCGGCCTCGACGGCGTCTGGAAAGTGAACGAGAGCACAGAGGCGCAACGCGCCGCGCAGGCCGCCGACGACGGCGAGCTGCGCGGCCTGAGTATCGGTTTCCAACCGATCGTTTCGGAATGGTCGTACGTCGACGACTGGAATCCTGACCTGGGCGCCGACCATATCGACCGGGTAACGCGCGTCGAGAGCCGGCTGCTGGAGGTTTCGCTTACGCCTACGCCGGCGTTCGACGAGGCCGCCGTCGCTGCTGTTCGTACTGCGTTTACGATCGAGCAGCGGCACGCCGCGGCGCGCGCGGTCGGCCGTCGGCCGGCCCGGCCGGCGGTAGATACCTGGCGCGAGCTGGTCGACGGCCTACGATCCTCGCAGCACTAGAACGCAGCCGGCCCGTCGTACGGGCCGCCTCTCGGTAGGTATGCGAGGCGTCGAGCCCGTACCGCCGGCGCAGGCGACCGTTACCGGCAGTCGAGCGAGCACCTAGCGGCGACCGACACGCTCGACGCTCGGAGGCGTAACGCTATGACCAACCCCGTACTCGAAAGCCTGCGCGCACAGCGCGCGGAACAGATTTCGACAATGGATGCGATTTTGGATCAGGTCGACGAACGGGATCTCGTCGACGCTGAGCGCGGACTGCTGGAGGCGAGCCGCGCACGTATCCAGCTCATCGATCAGCAGATTGAGCCTCTGGCCGCGTTCGAGGCGCTGCGCGCGACGCATGACGGCACGGTCGCCGGCCTGCCCGCGCCGGCGCAGACCGCCGGCCGGCGCCTCGACGTCGCCGAACGGCCGCCGCTGTACCGCACGGCCGGCGAGTACGTCGTCGACTACCTCGCGTCGCGCGGTATCGGCCGCGACGGCCGACCCGACGAGGCCGCCGCCGCGCGCGTGTATCAGGCGCGCGTCATCGCCGACCAGAAAACAAGCGATACGCCTGGCCTGCTGCCGACCCCGATTGTCGGCGGCGTCGTGAACCTCATCGACGCGAACCGGCCGCTGATTACGTCGCTGGGCGGCGCGAAACCGATGGGCGGAATTCCTGGTACGTCGTTCGGCCGGCCCAAAATCGTGACGCACACGGCCGTCGGGAAACAGGCGACGCAGAAAACGCAGCTCGCCTCGCAGGCAATGTCGATTACGTCGGTCGCGTTCACGAAAGAAACGCACGGCGGCACGGTCGATATCAGCCGGCAAGATATCGACTGGACGAGCCCGTCGGCCTGGGACATTCTGGTGCGCGACCTCGCCGACGTGTACGCCGTCGAAACCGAAACGACCGTGTCGGCCGCATTCCACGCCGCCGTCGCGAGTACGCCTGTCGTCGTCGCAACGAACGACCTGAAAGGCTGGACGCTCGCGCTCTACACGGCCGCGATGCACAGTTACCAGGCCGGCGGGAGAATGCCCGACCGTATCTGGTGCAGTCTCGACGTGTGGGCTGCGCTCGGTGCGCTCGTCGACGTCGCCCGGCCCGTTTTCCATGCGAACGAGGGCGCCTCGTCGCTGTCGGCGTTCTCTGGTGACGTGCTCGGCCTACCGCGCGTCGTCGTTCCTACGTTCGCGGCCGGTACCGCCGTCGTCGGCAATTCGGCGTTCTACGAGGTTTACGAGGAAATGATCGGCCTACTGAGCGTTATCGAGCCGTCGATCCTCGGCGTACAGGTCGCCTACGGCGGCTACCTCGCCTACGGCGCGCTGCACGGCGCGGCGCTCGTACCGCTCACGGCGCCGGCCGGGATGCCGACCCTCGCCGAAATGAGCGAGGACGCGATGAGCGAGCGCGGCGGCGTCGTCGTCGACGTCGACGACAAGGCCGGCAACGGCGGCAAGGCCGGCAAGTAACTAATGGCGGCCTGGCCGAACCTTGCGGCTGTACGTACGTTCCTACGACTACAGCCCGACGCCGCGCAGGATGCGGTAATAGGTTCGGCGCTCGCCGCTGCCGTCGACTACGGCGTCGGCCGGTACAACGGACTGCACCCGGCCGACGCTACCGACGTACCCGACTCCGGATATCAGGCCTGCCTCATGCACGCGGCCCGGCTGTACCGCCGGCGCGACACGGTCGACGGCACAATTTCGTTCGGCGACGCCGGCGCGATCCGTGTCGGCCGTGTCGATCCTGATATCGACGCAATGTACGCGCAGCACGCGCCGCTCGTATTCGGATGAGCTGGGAACGGCAGCCGGTCGCGCAGGCGCTCGTCGCGCTGCTCGAACCTCTCGACCCGACGGTCGCCGTATTCGAGGCGCCGCCGTCGACACTGAATCCGCCGGCGTACGTCGTCTGGTGGCCGACGAGCGTGACGTATAACGCGTTCGCGTTCGGCGTCGACCTCGTGCTGCTGCCGATCTTGTGCGCGGCCGGCGCCGCCGAATTCGACCGTGTCGACGCGCTGGTATCGGCAGCGAAAACGGCCGTCGACGGCAGCCCGCAGCTCGACGACGCCGTCGCGAGCTGCATCGCCGATTCACAATCAGGATGGCGGCTACTGAGCGTCGGCGGCGCCGACGTGCTCGCCGCCGACCTCGTACTCGAAATACGACGATAGGAGAACCGAAATGGTGGACCGACCCGAAACGCAGACCGACGACGAACCGACGGCGCAGGTATCGGCCGCCGACCTGCCCGGCCCGGCGACGACGGCGCCGGTAATGATGGTCGACGCGTACGTCGAAATTGGCGGCGCGAACCTCTCATGCCTCGGGATCGAGGTATCGATCGAGCCGGAAAACAAGCCGATCGAGCTAACGACATTCTGCGGCGTGAAAGATTACCCAGGGCCGACAAAGTGGCACCTGAAAGCAAAGCTCGCGCAGGATTTCACGGCCGGCAGCACAGACGCGACCTTGTACGCGGCGCTCCAGGCGTACGCGTCGGCGTCGACGCTGTGCGCGTTCCGCGTGCGGCCGTACAAGTCTCGCCCGGTAAGCGTGACCAATCCGTCGTTCGAGGGCAGCGTGATTCCGCAGCCGTACACGCTGTTCGGTGGCGCGGCCGGCAGCGCGAGCGAGGTCGATATCGACTGGATTCTCAACGCGCCGCCGACCAAAGTAACTACGTAGGCGCGACCTCGTGGCTGCGCCGGCCGTCGTCGGTATCGTCGGTATGGCCGCGCTACGGCGCGACCTGAAAACGCTGAGCACCGACGTAACCGGCCCGCTCTACAAAGAGATACGCGCCGCCGGTAAGGCTGCCGTCGAGCCCGTCGCCGCGCTGACACGCGACCGGCTACCGCACGCGACCGGCACGCTCGCCGGCACGGTACGCAGCTCGGGTACCAAAACCGGCGGCGCCGTACGCGTCGGCAGCGCGGCGCGACCGTACGCCGGCTGGATCGAATTTGGTGGCTCGCGACCTGACGGCAGCAGCCGGCCGTACATCGCGACCGGCCGGTATCTATTTCCTGCGGCGCGCGACCTCGCCGGTAAGGCCGCCGGCGAATACTCGACCGCGCTAGAGCGAGTGTTCGCACGGTCTGGTATCTGGACGAACACCACTACGAACGGGAGCGCCGTACATGACTAACGACCAGCTCGACGAGGTCGGCGACGACGACGTCGTCATACAACCCGACCGGCCGTTACGCCTGAGCGCCGACGCGATACGCGCGCTGGTGAAAGCGACCGGCCGCACAATTACCGACCTGCTCGGCGACGACGACGACGAGGCGAACCGGGTGCAGGTAATGGCGTTCGCTGAGCTGCACCGACGGTACGCGCGCCTCGGCCACCTACCCGACGCCGGCGAGCTGTGGCAGCGTGCGGCGCTCGTACCCGTCGATTTCATGGCGCCGACGACGGCCGACCCTTTAGGCGCCGAATCCTCGACAATCTCGCCGCATTCTGCCGACACTGGAGAATGACGCCTAGTGAGGTCGACGCGCTCGACGACGAAACGTACGCCGCGTTCGTTCGTTACATGGAGCGCGAGGCGCGCGAGATTGAGAAAGCGAACCGGGCGAGGTAGCTGAATGGCCGGGCCGTCGGTAGTCGTACGCGTACTGGGCGACCTGAAAGGCCTCTCGTCGGCCGTCGACACCGCCGCGAGCAAGGGCGCCGGCGCCGCGTCGAAACTACGGTCGGCGTTTAGCGGCACGCTCGGCGCGCTGAATCAGTCAGGCGTACTCGGCCCGTTCGCTGGTGCGCTCGCCGGCGTCGATACCGCAATGTCGCAGGTCGGCGAGCACGGCAAAAAAACCGGCGCCGTAATGATGGGCGTCGGCGGCACGATGGCCGGCGTCGGCGTCGCGCTGTCGGCGCTGGGCGACAAAGAGAAAGTGTCACACTCGCAGCTCCAGCAGGCGATAACGAACACTGGGAAAAGCTACGACGACTACGCGGAACATATCGAGGCCGCCGCGAAACATAACGAACGTTTCGGGTACACGACACACCAGACCGACGACGCGCTACGGATACTGACGCAGGCGACCGGCGACCCGAAAAAGGCGCTCGACCTGCTCGGTACGGCGACCGACCTCGCCGCCGCGAAACACGTCGACCTTACGACGGCCGCGACGCAAATGGGCCGCGCGTACAACGGCGCCGGCAAAATCCTAAAAGAATTCCATATCACCGCGGCGCCGAAAGCGGCGGCGGCGACTAAGGCGCTCGCGTCGGCGACGAAAGCGGCGACGAGCGCCGACGAGCACGCGAAAACGGCACGGCAAAAACTCGCCGATTTCCTAGAGGTTTACAACAGCAAAACGAAACATACGATCGCCGACCAGCAGCACCTACGCGACGCGATCAAAAACGTCGCCGACAAAAACGAGGCGGCGCGCCTCGCGCACGTCAAGCTCGCCGGCGCGCAAGACCTCGTACGCAAGGCGAGCAAGGGCCAACAGGCGAACATGGAACAGCTCGCGCGCGCCGTACATGGGCAGGCCGAAAAGGCCGCCGATAGTTTTAGCGGCAAGCTGAAAGCGATGCGCGCGCACGTCGAGGACGTCGCCGCCGGTATCGGCCAAAAATTCGGGCCGGCGTTGACTATCGGCGGTACCGCAATGGCCGGCCTCGGCGGCGCGATCACCGCGACGCAAGGGATCTTGTCGGCGTTCCGTGGCGCGCAGGTCGCGAGTACCGGCGCAACTGAGGCGATGACGGTCGCTGAGGACGGCGCCGCCGTGTCGAGCTGGGCGATGCTCGGGCCGATCCTGCTCGTAATCGGCGCGATAGCTGCGCTCGTGCTCGCCGGCTACGTGATTTACCGCAACTGGAAAACGATCTGGAAAGCGATGCACGTCGCCGTACGCGTCGTATGGGACTGGATAAAACACAACTGGCCGATGCTGCTCGCAATCCTGCTCGGGCCTATCGGTATCGCCGCGATGCTCATCGCGAAAAACTGGGATCGGATCAAGGCCGGCGTCGCTGCCGCGTGGAATTGGATACGCGAACACTGGCCGCTGCTGCTCGCGATCTTGACCGGGCCGGTAGGCGCGGCCGTGCTCGTGATCGTTTCGAATTGGGATCGGATCAAAGGCGCGATCCGCGCGGTATGGGACTGGATACGAACCGCGTTCGGCCAGGTGTACGAGTGGCTTACGCTGCCGTTCCGTCGGGCCGGCGACGCGATACGTTCCGCGTTCGGCGCCGTGTACGACTGGATACGCGGGCTACCGCGCCGTATCGGCGACGTGTTCGGTCGCGTGCAGTCGTTACTCGCGTCGCCGTTCCAAAACGCCGCGAACACTATCCAGCGCCTCGCCGACTCGATCGTCGGTTTCATTACCGGGATACCGGGCCGTATCGCCGGCGCGCTCGGGAAAATCGGGTCTGGTATCAAGGGCGCGCTGTCGCACGTACCCGGCGCGAGCATCATCGGGCTACAGACCGGCGGCTACATCACGCGCGAGGGCCTGGCCTACCTACACGCCGGCGAGACAGTCGTACCGAAACTGCCGTCGTCGCATTCTGCGACGGCGTCGGCGGCGGCGACGCCTACGACGCTCGGCCGTGCGGCGCCGTCGGTCTGGATCGAGCACGCGACATTCGCCGAAACGCTCGACGTCGATACGTTCCTGCGCCGTGCCGCGTGGGCTGTGCAGAGGGAACGTATCTAGTGGTCTGCGTACGGCGCGCCTGGCTTACCCTCGACGGCGATACCGTCGAGCTGCACGACGAGGCCGCCGGCTATTTCGTTACCGAACTCGACCTCGGATCACCTGACGTGCGCGAGGTAACGAACGGCCGACCAGACCGGCACGGCCTCGACGACCGTACGGCGCTGTTCGGTGGCCGTGTCGTATCGGTATCGATTAGTGCGCTGGTCGGCGCCGGCGCTGTGCTCGACGAGGTCGCCGCAATGTTCGCGCCGTACATGCTGCCGGGCGTACGGCCGACACTCCACTACGTGCTCGACCGGCCGGGCCTACCCGAACGTACGCTCGTCGTACGTGCGCAGACGTACGCGTACAAGGTCGACGACGCCTACCAGCGCGACGTACAGCTCGCCTGGGTAGCTGCCGACCCGGTCGCGCGCGACCCGGCCGCGACGACGGCGACCGCCTGGGCTGGTGCGAGCAGCGCCGTCGCCGGCCGTTCGTACGACCTCGTATTCGACCGCGTGTACCCGGCCGGCAGCTCGGCGCCGGCGCCGGCCGTGATCGTTTCACCCGGCGACGTCGACGTACTGCCGGTAATCCGAATCTATGGGCCGATCACAGAGGCGAGCGTACGATTCTCTGACGGCGCCGACCCGGTCGGTAACGGCAGCGTCGGCCTCGTCGCCTCGTACGTGATACCGGCCGGCGCGTACGTCGAGGTCGACTGCGACGCACGTACCGCGTACCTGAACGGGAACCGGCAGCAGTCGGTACTTACGTCGCTCGACTGGCTCGAAATATCGGCGAACGGCTGGCCGACGATACCGGCACGTCGGCCGACGACAATGTCGGTAACCGGCAGCTCGACGACGAGCGCGACGCAGGCCGTCGCAACCTGGAATACCGGGTACCTCTCGTGAGCGCGACGCTGCACGACGTCGTCGTACCGCTCGCCGGCGCGCTCGACGACTACGCGCCGTACCCGGTACCGGCCGGCCGTGGCCGATGGCGCCTCACGCTGCACAGCCGCGTATTCGTCGGCGGCGGCTACGGCACGGCCGGCAGCCCGTGGCCGTCGACACTGTTAGCGGTACTGACGTCGGCGCGCAGCCGACGTATCGAGGTCGAGCTGAACAAGGGCGCGACGCTTACGTTTACGGTCGACGGCCGCGACCCGCTCGCCGGCGCGCTGCGCGAGCTGCAGGTCGACGTTATGGCTTGGCGCTGGGATGACTGGACCGGCCGCGACGTATGCGTCGGCCGGTTCGTACTGGATCACAGCGAGGATCAGATCAGCGAGCAGTCGCACGTCGTGACGTTCGGCGCGCATGATTACCTCGCGATGCTCGAACGGCGGCTACTGACCGGCACGGCCGCGCTGTCGGTAACGCAGCTCGACCAGGACTCGATCGTAGAACAGCTCGTACGCGACTACGGCGTAAACGCGCGGACGGTACCGGGCGTATCGTTCCTACCTGGGAGCTGGTTACCGCTGTACGTCGTCGACGTCGACCCGGCCGGCGCGCCGCGCGCACGCTCGGGCCGGCTGCGCGACCGTGTCTACCAGCCGGGCGCGCAGATATCGGCGCTCGTCGATGACCTCGCGCACGTCGTAAACGGCTACGACTACGACGTGCTGCCGGCACCAGAGGCGAGCGCGCTACTGACCGGCCCGACGGCCGGCCCGTTACCAGCGAACGTCGACGCGCTGCGGCTGTTCTACCCGTCGCAGGGCGTCGTACGTTCCGACGTCGCGCTCGTATACGGCGGAAACGTCGCGAGCCTCACGCGCACGGTATCGAGCGCCGACTACGCGAACCGGGTATGGGCCGTCGGTAACAAGGCGTCGAGCGACCCGCTCGCGCCGCAGCGTTACGCCGACCAGTCGACGTCGACGGCGTCGGCGCCGCCGGCTGGACTATGGGCCGACGTACTGAGCGCGCCTGACGTATCCGACCAGTCGACCCTAAACGAGCAGACCGCCGGGCTGCTCGCGTTCGAGAGCGCGCTAACGCCGTCGTACACGCTGCAGCTACGGCCGGCGTCGTACCGGGCCGGGTACCCGAACCTGGGCGACGTCGTCGGCCTCGTCGTACAGTCGGGCCGCCTCGACGTGCGAGAGGATTTACGCGTAGTCGGGATCTCATACGACGTCGGCGACGACGGCGAGGAGGACGTCGGCCTTACGGTCGGCCGGGCGCCGACGACGTTAGGCGCGATATTTCGCGATACCCGGCGTACGCTCGACGCACTAAACCGAAAGTAGGAGCTGTGACTAGGTTCGCGCCGCTGTGGATACAGGCCTCGAACTACCCGGCCGGCGTCGACCGGCGGCTGCTCGGCGCGCTGTGGCCGCAGCCGGCCGTATCGGGTATGGCCGTTACGCCGGCGTCGGCGATGACTGTGAACATTGCGCCTGGGCAGGCTGCGATACCCGCCGCGAACGGTACCGGCGCCGTGCTCTGCACGAGCGACGCTATCGAGCAGGTGACGCTCGCGACGGCGCCGGCGTCGGGCCAGAACCGGTACGACCTCGTCGTCGCGCAGGCGCGCGGTAACGACCTCGACGGCGGCGCGAATAACGACTGGCTATTCGCCGCTGTGACTGGCAGCGCCGCCGCGAGCCCGGCGGTACCGGCAGTACCGGCCGGCGCCGTCGCCGTCGCACGCGTGTACGTACCCGGCGCGAGCGTTACCGTGACCGCGCCGAACATTCTCGACGTACGGCCGGGCCGAACGAACCAGCCCTGGTCGACGAGCTGGGGCGTCGTCGGCTACGTAAAAAACAGCTCGACGTCAGGGCCGATAACGACGGTCGAAACCGACGTTACGGGCCTAAGCGTTACCTGGCTCGCGCTGTCGGGCCGCCGGTATCGCACGTCGGTAAAAGTGTCGGTATCGAGCACGGTCGTAAACGACGTCGCGCAGGTTCGCATTACCGACGACGCGAACGTCATGCTGGAGCTGCGGCGCGTGCAGCTCGTGACTGCCGGCGCCTGGACCGTCGCGACCTGGCTGTGCGTCGGCCAGGCCGGCGCGACCGCCGGCCTACTGACGCATAAGGCCCGATTCGTACGCGACGCCGGCGGTACCGGAAATATCTCGGTACTTGCGTCGCCGAATAACGAAATAACGGTCGAGGATATCGGCCCGGCGTAGGAGGTAGCAGCTATGACACCGAACGAACCGAACGAGCACGACGACGAGCGCCGGCGCGAGCCCGACGAGCACGAGCAGGCCGTCGAGCCCGTCGTTACCGACGACGACGTCGAGCCCGTCGACGAGCGCGGCCCGGTCGACGCAAGGCCCGACGACGTCGGCGAGCCCGGTATCTAATGCCGGCCGTCGACCTCGTGACAATCCATCACGAGGGCTCGTTAGCGAACGGCGGCGCGCCGTCCGACGACGTCGCCCGGTTCGAGCACGGCGGCTACTGCTGCGGCCTGGGCGAGACACTGTTCGAGCGCTGGCGCGCGCCGGCCGAAAACTACGCGACGCTCAATTACAACGGCGAGGACTGGACACCGTGTTTTAGCGGCGACCACCACACCGGCAGCCGGCTACGCGATGCTGATATCGACCTGCTACACGCCGCGTACCTCGACGCGTACGCGCGCGGCGAGGTCACCGCCGACCCGCTCGTACGCGCGCACCGGAACAGTCCAGGTAGCGCGACCGCGTGCCCTGGCGATTACGTCATCGAACGATGGGCCGATATCGAGGCCGCGTGTCGGCCCGGCCCGTTACCGCCGCCGGCGCCGACCGACGAACCGGCACCACCTGGAAAGGCTGACCGCATGATTGTCAATATCAACGCGCCGCGCGCTGCTGCGAACGAACAGCCGTACGCGTACCTCGATACGACCGCGCGCTGCGTCTGGTCGTTCTACGGGCTGCGTATTCGCTGGGATGGCGGTAGCGGCGGCGACTCGCCGCTCGTCGGCGAGCACGACCCGCGCTCGTTCGGCGTACCCGGTACGGCGCCGCTGCTCGGCTGGGCTGAGCTGAGCCGTAACGCCGACGGGAGCGAGCGCCGTATCTGCGCGTACGGCGTACAGGGCGCGCAATACACCGGCACCGCGCACGCCTAACGCGTATGGCCGGCCGCGACCGTGTCGCGCTCGCGCTCGCCGTCGGCCTCGCGCTCGGGATAGTGATTATCTGCACGGCCGTCGCGATAAACGCCGTACAGCACGCCGAACCTCTGAGCGATAATGCGACGCAGGTACTTACGGCGGCGTTCGCTGGGATTGTCGGCGCGCTCGGTGCGTACCTGGGATTTCGGGCCGGCGACGCGCACGGCCGCCGCCGGCAGGCCGACGAGGTCGAGCCCGACGAGCCCGACGCCGGAAACTAACTTGACACGGCGCCGTAAACATGATTGACTGTGTCTGTGGGCGGAAACGCCGCCTACAGAAAGGTTCCCATGTTCCGCACTATCGAGGCCGCCGCAAAGGTCGCCGCACAGTCGGCCGACTACACCAGCAATTGGACGGCCGTACACGAGGACGGCGACGGCTACCGCGTGCAGTCCTACCCGCAAGGCGCGCCGCCGGCCCGTACGTTCGGCGAGCTGGGTATCGTCGCCTGGTTCGTTCCTGCGCCGGCGCCGGTCGCCGGCGGCGGCTGGGCGTCGTGAGCGACCTTGCCGTCGCCGCAGACAAGGCGCGCGACTGGACTCGCCGCCGCGACGAGCAGATACGCGCCGCCCGTAAGGGCGGCGCGAGTCTGCGCGCGATCGCACGCGAAACGGGCCTCTCGCATACCGCCGTCGCGAACATCGCAGGCCGGCCGTGACCGCTCGTAAGGCGCCTGCGACGCCGCCGGGTATTACGCCGCGCTGGTCGGCACGCCGTAACGGCTGGACGTACCTGGTGCGCTACCGGGCGCCTGACGGCAGCTCACGCGGCAAGACCTGCACAACGCTCGCAGAGGCGAAACGCTACGCGTCGACCTCGACCGCCGACCGGGCGCGCGGCGACTGGCTCGACCCGGCAAAAGGCCGCCGCGACGTCGACGCCTGGGCCGACGAATACCTACGTACCCTCGGCGGCCTAAAGCCGTCGACCCGACGCCGGTACGAAAGCGTGCTCGACGCGCACGTACGGCCGGCGCTCGGCGCGCTACCTATCGCTGCCGTCGACCAGGCGACCGTACGCGCGTTCCTCTCGGGCCTGCGCGACGAGGGCTACAGCCGCGGCACCGTGCATAACGCGCGTACGGCGCTGTCGGGTCTGCTCGGCCTCGCCGCCGACGCCGGCGCCGTACGCTCGAACACCGCGCGCGGCGCTCGTATCGGTAAGGCCGCGCAGGTCGAGCAGGTTTTCTTGACGGCCGCGCAGGTCGAGGTACTGGCCGACGCGATCGAAACACCGCCGGTACGTAAGCACGGCGAGCACCGAACGGCGACGTACCCGGCGCTCGCGCTCGCCGTACGCGTCGCCGCGTACACCGGGCTACGGGCCGGCGAACTATGGGCGCTGCGCGTACGTAACGTCGACCTGCTGCGCCGCCGGCTGCACGTCGTCGAGGCCGTCGTCGACGTCGCCGGCAAACAGTCGGTCGGCACGCCGAAAAACGGCCGGCGTCGTACCGTTCCGCTGCCCGCGCATCTGGTCGACCAGCTCGTTACGCACGTCGCCGGCCTCGACGCCGACGCGCTCGTATTCGCAGCGCCGCGCGGCGGCATCATGCGACACGGCCGTTTCTATACCGACCTGTACCGGCCGGCCGTCGTACGCGCCGGCCTACCCGCCGCGACCGTGTTTCACAGCCTGCGGCATACGTGCGCGGCGCTGCTCGCCGCGGCCGGCCTCACCGAACTAGAGGTTATGGCGCAACTAGGTCACGAGGCGCCGGTCGCGACGTACCGGCACCTGTTCCCTGGGAACCTCGACCGTGCGGCGGCGGCGCTCGACCGGGCGTACGAGCTGCGCGACGTCGTCGACGCCGACGTGCTCGACCTCACAGCCGCGCGAGGTCGGCGATGACGGCGCCTGAGAATCGGCGAGATACCGACCTCGCGCGCCTCGCCGGCGAGAGGCCCGACGCGCCGGCGTCGCGCTGCGCACGCTGCGGCCTGCTAATCGTCGAGGTCGACGCCGGCGACGGCCGGCGCGCGTGGATACATGGCGACGCCGCATACGACCCGTTCGAGGCGCCGCACGCGCCGCGGCCGGCCGACGAGGTCGACGACGAGGTCGAGCGGCAATGGTGGCAGGCGCACGGATGAGCGCGCCGCGCGCGCTACGACGAGGCCGGGCGCGCGACCTCGACGCGCCGCCGGCCGCGATCCTGCTCGACGTCGACCATGACGCCGGCACCGAATCGTTCGTCGTATGGGAACGGGCCTACGTCGGTACGAGCTGGGGCGCCTGGTCGACGTACTCGCGCGCAATGCTCGACCGGCTCGAAACCGGCTATCACGCGCACGCTCTCGGCGGCTGGCGCGACGAGGTCGCATGAGTACGCGCCGCGTCGTCGTGCTCTGGTGCGACTGCTGCTATCGCACGCTCGGGCCGCTCGACGAGCTGCCGGATTATTTCGACGGCGTACGCCTCGCCGTCGACAAGGCGCGCGCTGAGGGCTGGCACGTCGCCCGCTCGTCGCACGTCTGCGCGGAATGCGTCGAGGCGCTGCGCGCGCTCGCGCGCTCGTGAGGCCGGCGCTGCCGGTCTGCGCCTGCTGCGGCGCGCCGGCGCTGCTGGGCGGCTGGGTACCGGCCGGGCCGCACGTCGCACGCTGGGCCTGCTCGACCTGCGCCGGCGCCGACCTCGCGCACCCGTTCGTATCGAGGTCGGCGGTACCGCCGGCTAGGGCGCGTATCCGAACGAGCGAGCCCGCCGACCTCGCCGAAAAAAATACCGCGCGTACAAAACGCGTACAGCTCGTGCTCGACCTCGACGTCGACGAGCGCCGGCCGGCGCTGTGACCTGCGAAAACTCGACGAGGCGGCGGCGGGAATCGAACCCGCGTGAAAGGTTTTGCAGACCGTTACGCCTGCGCACGGCTGCGTACGCCTGCGCAATAACAGCAGGTCGGCGGCCTGCGCTGCGTATCGCTGCGCACGTCTGCGCAGGCCTGCGCGCGTACAAACCGCGTACAACTACGGCGAGGGAAACATTGCCATGCGTCGACGACGAGCGTACGTTCGTCACTCATACGAGCGACGCGCATACGTTCGAGGGCGCGGCGCTCGGTCGAATACGCGGGGGTGACTGTGGCCGCATCGAAACGAGGCCGACCCGTCGGCGACGTCGAGGCCCGACTACTGACCATCGAGGCCGCAGCCGCGGCGCTCGCCGTGTCGAGGCGTACCGTCGAATACATGCTCGCCGACGGCCGCCTCGAATCAGTACGTGTAAACGGGCCGACGTCGCGCCGCCTCATACCGACGGCGTCGCTCGACGCGTACGTCGAGATACTGCGTCAATCGCAGCCGCGGCCGCGTAAGGCCGTCGCTCGACCTCGTAAGCGTGGGGGGGGGGGGGG
>Ga0209811_10000324_pt1 | contig 21526 bp, 18 predicted proteins | sample Coa_R1_6_FD_187161 | JGI IMG/M metagenome (GOLD analysis project Ga0209811, IMG submission 187161) | Surface soil microbial communities from Centralia Pennsylvania, which are recovering from an underground coalmine fire. - Coalmine... | ecosystem: Environmental > Terrestrial > Soil >... | reverse complement strand
TGGATGCCGTGGGCAACACCACCAAGGCAGTAACGAAGGGTTACGCGATCGGCTCCGCCGGCCTTGCCGCGCTGGTGCTGTTCGCCGACTACACCCACAACCTGGAGGCGGCCGGCAAGCTGGCCGACTTCTCGCTCTCGGATCCGGCGGTGATCATCGGCCTGTTCATCGGCGGCCTGGTACCTTACCTGTTTGCCGCCATGGCCATGGAGGCCGTGGGCCGCGCGGCGGGCTCGGTCGTCAACGAAGTGCGTCGCCAGTTCCGCGAGATCAAGGGCATCATGGCCGGCACCGAAAAGCCGGACTACTCGCGCGCCGTCGACCTGCTCACGCGCTCGGCGATCCGCGAGATGATCGTGCCCTCGCTGCTGCCGATCCTGGTGCCGATCGTGCTGGTCGTGGCGATCAACACGCTGATGGGCCCGGGGGCGGGCATACGCGCGCTCGGCGGCCTGCTCATCGGCACCATCGTCACCGGCCTGTTCGTCGCCATCTCGATGACCACCGGCGGCGGCGCTTGGGACAATGCCAAGAAGTACATCGAGGAAGGCAACTTTGGCGGCAAGGGCTCGGAGGCGCACAAGGCGGCCGTGACCGGTGACACCGTCGGGGACCCTTACAAGGACACCGCGGGACCCGCCATCAATCCTCTGATCAAGATCATCAACATCGTGGCGCTGCTGCTGGTGCCGTTGCTCTGAGCGTGGCGGACACCGGCGCCGCTGCGTGGACGGCGCGGCGGCGCGCTGCCAGCGGCGCGCGAGCCGAACGAGGCTTAGGCTGCGAGTGACAGCGGCTGCGGTCGCCCGATCGCGTAGCCCTGCAGGTAGTCCACGCCCATCTTGCGCGCCGCTTCCACGGCTGCGGTGTCCTCAACCTGCTCGGCGATCACCTTGAAGTTGAGCGTGCGCGCGAGCCTGATCATCGCGGTCACCATCGCCTGATTGACAGTGTCGCGCCCCAGGTTGCGCATGAAGGAGCCGTCGATCTTCAGGTAATCGAGCGGCAGGTTCTTCAGGTTCGAGAACGAACCCACGCCGGAGCCAAAGTCATCGAGGGCGAACTGGCAGCCCATGCCGTGCAGCACCCCGACGAAGCGGCGCGCGTGCTCGAGGTTGGCGATCACGGCGTTCTCGGTGATCTCGAAGCACACCTGGGTGGGCAGCGCGCCGGTGCTGTCGAAACATTCCACCACGAACTCGAGGAACTGCAGGTCCGCCAGGGTCTGGCCGGAGATGTTGATGGCGACGCTGCGATTGGCCTGCACCGGGATCGCCCCGCGCCCGAGCGCGGCCAGCGTGGTCTGCACCACCCAGCGATCCACCAACCCCATGAGGCGGTAGCGCTCGGCGGCGCGCAGGAAGTCCGACGGCGGCAGCTCGTTCCCGGCCTCATCCTCCAGGCGCACTAACACCTCCATCGCCGGACCGGTCTCTTCCCCGTGTGCCCCGACGATCACCTGGTGGTAAAGGTGGAAGCGATTTTCCTTCAGCGCGCTCTGCAGGCGCTGCAGCCACTGAATCTCCCCGGTGTGCCGCGCATGCGCCTCGTCACGCGCGGAATAGACCGCCACGCGACCCGAGCCCTGCTTCTTGGCGACGTAGCAGGCGGTGTCAGCCGCCGCCAGCAGCTCCTCCAGCGTGCCGCTCTCGCGCGAGATCTCCACCAGGCCCACCGAGACCCCGATGTTGAAGATCTTGTCCTTCCACACGAAGCGGTAGTCGCTCACCGCCCGGCACAGGTCATCGGCGATCTGCCGCGCCTTGTCCAGCGGGCAGCCGATCAGCAGCAGCCCGAACTCATCCCCGCCGAGCCGGCCCACGGTATCGCTGTCGCGCACCGCATCGCGCAACAGCTTCGCGACTTCCCGCAGCATGCTGTCGCCGGCCACGTGGCCGCTGGTGTCGTTGACGAGCTTGAAGTGATCCAGGTCGAGGTAGCACAACACGTGCTGGCCGTCGCCGCGATGGCCGCTGTCGATCGACTCCTCCAGGCGGCGCTCGAACTCGCGCCGGTTGGCAAGCCCGGTGAGCGCATCGTGGGTCGCCTGGTAGGACATCTGCCGCGCCAGTCCGCGCAGTTCGGTGATGTCGTGCAGCATCACGACGGCACCGACCAGCTCCTGCGAGGAATTGCGGATCGGGGAGGCGGTAAGTTCGATGGAGCGCTCGCCGCCGCTGTTACGCGACAGCAGCAGCGCCCGACGGCTCAGGTTCACCGCGCTGCCGCTGGTGAGCGCCTGACGCACCGGGTCGGTCAACAGGCGCCGATCGGTCTCATCGACGAGACTCACCACTTCCTCGAGCAGCTTGCCGCCCGCGCTCGCCGCCTCGCTGCCCGTCAGCGCCTCGGCGGCCGGATTCATGAAGGTGACTCGCCCGTCCTTGTCGGTGGCGATGATGGCCTCGGCCAGGGACTGCAGCGCCAGGAGCTGGGACTCGGCGGCGGGAGCGTCCGCTCCGAGGCGCAGCGCCGGCACCGTCTGCGTCGGGATGATCTCAAGGCCGGTGATCAGCAGTGCGTTACCCTTGTCGTACTCGACCAGGGTGGAGGCGATCTCCAGGCGGCTGACCTGTGCCTGCAACCCGACCATGTCAATCTCGTAGCGCTCGGCGGCCGCCTCGCCCGCCAGGCGGCGGCTGATGTTGTCGCTGACCAGCTCGGCGTACTCCGGCGGCACCAGGTCCGCCAAGCGCCGCCCGATCAGCTCGACGCGATCGACGCCGACGAAGCTGGCGAACTGGCGGTTGGCATACAGGATCACTTCGCGGTGCACGAGGACCGCCTCGTGGATGCGGTCGCCGAGGTCGGCAAACAGCTTCGGGGCTTCGAGCGCCTCGCGTTCGGCGCCCGGAGCGGCGCGCGTCAGCAGGTGGTTAACGGCGGTGGCGAGGGCGGCGAGTTCGGGCTTGTCGCTGCCGATCTCGACGCGCCCGGCAAGGCGCCCGCCGATGGCGATCCGCTGCAGCTGCTGGGACAGCTCCACCACGCTCTTCATGTCGCGGCGCTGCAACGCATAGAGCACGAGGACCAGGGCGGCGATGAGGGCGAACAGGAGGCACAACAGCCCAATGATCGACATCTACGTTCTTCTTACACCTTGCGCTTGGGTATCCCGCGCGCTCCGGGGGCACTCTGATTTGACTTGTCGTGCCGGCGGAATTACGGACAGGGGAAGCATAGCGCAGGCGCGGGCACGCCCCGTCGGTATTTCACCATATCTCGTCGCAAGTACCCTTGGCAGAGCCGCTGAAAACCCGTAACTTCTCACGCCTTTTCAGCGGCACGGCAATAAGTCCAATCGGGAAGGTTTCCAGGGATGCAAACGGCACAGGTCCGCGAACAGATGGTCGATCAGCAGGTGCGCGCCTGGGACGTGCTGGATGAGCGCGTGCTGGAGGTGATGCGCCAGGTGCCGCGCGAGCTGTTCGTGCCCGCCGGACAGCGCTACCGCGCCTACGCCGACGCCGAGGTGCCCCTGTCGCACGGGCAGCACATGTTGCGCCCGAGCGTGGCGGGGCGCCTGCTGCAGGGCCTGCTGCCGCAGCCGCACGAGCAGGTGCTCGAGATCGGCACCGGCACCGGCTTCATTACCAGCTGCCTGCGCGCCATGTCGGCCGGGGTAAGCTCGCTTGAGATCCATCCGGATCTTGCCGACAGCGCGCGCGGCAATCTGGCCGCCCTGGGGGTGCGGGGCGTTGAAGTGCTGGACGCCAACGCGCTACTTTTTGAAACTGGCACCCGTTTCGATGCGATCGCCGTCACCGCTTCGCTGCCGCTTTACGATGAGCGTTTTGCGCGCATGCTGAAGATCGGCGGACGCCTGTTCATCGTCGTCGGCGAGGCGCCGGTGATGCAGGCACAGCTGGTACGGCGTACGGCAGAAGACAGCTGGAGTACGCAGAGCCTGTTCGAGACCGTGATCGATCCGCTGGTCAACGCGGTGCGGCCACCGGAATTCACTTTCTGAGCATTGCTCCTCCTCGAAGAGCACCGAAGGGATCGACATGAATCGCGCCGCCACCCTCACCCTGAGCCTACTGGCGCTGGCCAGCGCCGCCGGCGCCAAGGACCTGCAGGGCGTCTTCGAGGACGCCCTGCACAATGACCCGGTGATCAAGCAGGCGAATGCCAACCGGCTTGCCACGCGCGAGGCGCGTCCCCAGGCCTGGGCCGCGGTGCTGCCGCAGTTCAACGGCACGGCCGGGGTCACGCGCGATCACACCTCCGGGTTTCAGGGTCAGGTAGCCGAGGTGGGCAACCCGAACAATCCGACCGCGCCGCCGAGCCTGGTCGTGGTGCAGCTGCCCGAGACGATCGACACCACCACCAAGACCTGGGCGCTGAACCTGCGCTCGAACCTGTTCTCCTGGACCAACTGGATGCAGATCAAGGCGGCCAGCAAGGAGGTAGCCCAGGCCGAGGCGACCTACGAGGCCGCCGAGCAGGACCTGATCCTGCGCGTGGCCACCGCCTACTTCGTGGTGCTGGCGGCCGATGACACACTGCTCGCCAATCAGGCGGCGCTGGAAGCGATCAGCCGACAGCTCGATCAGGCCAACAAGCGCTTCGAGGTCGGACTCATCGCCATCACCGACGTACAGGAGGCCAGGTCCGCCCATGACACCGCCGCGGCAACCGTGATCGCCGCCAAGCGCGCCCTCGCCACCGACATTTACCGGCTGCAGGAGATCACTGGCCAACAGTACGATCATCTGTCCAAACCCGACCCGCAGATGCCGCTGGCCGGCCCGGACCCGCTGGATGCGAGCCGCTGGGTGGACATCTCGCTGGCGCAGAACCCGACGCTGGTCGCCAGCCGCCTGGGTGCCGACGTGGCGCGCGAGAACGTGCGCTCAGCAATCGGCGGCCACTTGCCAACACTCGATCTGGTGGCAGGGCGCTCCTACACCGAGGGCAACTCGGACCAGGTCCTGCAGGGCGAGTCCTTCAGCGGCGTCAACAACAAGTTCAACGACCGGCAGATCGGGCTGCAGCTCACGGTGCCGATCTTCAGTGGCGGCTTCACCCAGTCGAAGGTGCGCGAGAACGAGTACCGCTGGCAGGCGGCCAAGGAAGCGGTCGTCGCCAGTTCGCGCGCCACCGAGCGCGCCGCGCGCGACTCCTATCTCGGCGTCATCAGCGGCATCGCCCGCGTGCAGGCGCTGCGCCAGGCGCAGGAATCGGCGGAGACCGCCTTGCGCGCCACCGAGGCGGGCTACGAGGTGGGTACCCGCACCGCAGTCGACGTGCTCAACGCGCGCCGCACGCTGGCGCAGGCGCAGAGCGACTACGCCGGCAGCCGTTATGATTACATCGTGAGCGTCCTGCAGCTTCGCGAAGCGGCAGGCACGCTCGACCGTGCGCAGCTGCTCGAGATCAACAAGTGGCTGACCGTCGTCTCGCGCGAGGCCCCGAAGGAAATCACTCCGGAAAATGTCGGCGCCTCGAGCCCACCGACCCAGCCGGTCACCCCGCCCGGCAGCCCGCCCGGCACCCCGTTCGCCCCGGGCGGCACGCCAGCAAACCCCGCTCCGGCCACTCCGCAAGGCACCCCGCCCACGCCCCCGCCGCAGACGCCGCCGGGCAACCAACCCTAGGCGTTGGGGGGCGCGAGCAGCGGCTCGATCAGGCTGAGCAACTTCGCGAGCGCGCCGCGGTTGCCGTCCACGCACTCGCGGCCGCGGGCGCCGATGCGGGCGCGGGCCTCCGGATCGCTGAGCAGGCTGCTCAGGCGGGCGGCCAGTTCCGCCGGGGTGCGCACCACCTCGGCGGCGCCGTGCGCGATCAGCAGACGCGCAATATCCTCGCTGTTGAAGGTATAGGGGCCGGTGAGGAGCGGCACCCCGAGCGCCGCCGGCTCGAGCAGGTTGTGTCCCCCGACCGCCACCAGGCTGCCGCCGACAAAGGCCACGTCCGCGGCGGCGTAGAAATCCAGTAGCTCGCCGAGGGAATCCAGCAGCAGCACCTCGCAGTCGGCCGCCGCACTGCTGCTGTGCGAGCGGCGCGTGAAGCGTACCCCGGCCCGCGTCAGCGCTTCCGCGACCTCGGCGAAGCGCTGCGGGTGGCGCGGCGCGATCACCAGCAGCGCTTCGGGGACACTGGCGCGCAGCTGTTGCTGTGCGGCCAGCAGGGCCTCCTCCTCGCCACCGCCATGCGTGCTGCCCGCGACCCAAAGCGGGCGCTGCGCGGCGTACTGCGCGCGCAGCCGCGCACCGCGCGCCTGAATGTCCGCCGGCAGCTCGAAATCAAACTTGAGGTTCCCGGTGACGTGCGTGGCGGCGGCATCCGCGCCAAGGGCGCGAAAGCGCGCCGCGTCCGTAGGTGCCTGCGCCGCCACCACCGCGGCGTGCGACAGGGTGTCGGTGAAAAGCCGCCCGAGCCGCCGGTAACGGCTGACGGAGCGCTCCGAGATGCGCGCGCTCGCCAGCACCAGCGGCACGCGGCGCCGGCCGCACTCGCGATACAGGTTCGGCCACAGCTCGGTCTCGAAGATGACCGCGAGGCGCGGCTGCACGCGGGCAAAGAAGCGCCGCACGGCGCCGGGCAGGTCGTAGGGCGCGTAGCGCACCTGCGCCACGTTGCCAAACAGCGCCCGCGCCCGCGCCGCCCCGGTCGGGGTGAAAGTCGTCACCGTCAGCGGCAGCTGCGGATGCTCTCGGTGCAGCGCCCCGACCAGCGCCGCGCACGCCTGTACTTCACCGACGGACACTGCGTGCAGCCACACCCCGCCGGGGGTGAGCGCCGCGCCGCAGCCGAAGCGTTCGCCGAAGTTGCGCCAGTAGCTGCGGTCCCACAGGCCGCGCCACAGCAGCATGAGCGAGATGATCGGGGCGGCGAGGTAGACGGCGAGAAGGTAGAGGAGGCGCAAGTAATCCCCGGGCGTCTACGGCGGCAGTACGGTCTTGCCCGAGGGCTGGCGGTAGCCGTCGAGAAGGCCATGCCAGTCGGACTCGCCGAAGCGCTCGGCCGGCATTCCCCAGGTCACCTTTTCCAGCGAGCGGCGCAGCCGCACGAGATTGTCGTCGCGCCACAGCCCGGGCCTGCGCAGCTGGCAGCGGTCGAAGTCGATCAGGTACACGCTCTCCTCGCTGAGGAGCACGTTGTGCGCATTGAGGTCCGCGTGGCACACGCCCAGGTCGTGGAAGCGGCGGATGCAGCGCCCGATCGAGATCCAGGTGACCACCGACAGGGCACCGGTGCGCAGGCATTCGGTGAGCGAGCCCACCGTCGGCAGCCGTTCGGTGATGAGGTCGCCGCTGTAGGTCGATCCCTGGTGGCGGTAGCGCGCCGCGAGCGGCACCGGCACCGGCAGGCCGGCGCGGTGCAGGCGGTAGGTCAGCTGCCATTCTGCGAAGGGGCGCGTGCTCTCCTCGTCGCGCCAGCGGTAGCGGTCGCCGGAAAGGTGTGCCATCAGGCCACCGCGACGGTAATGCCGCAGCACGAAGTTGCGGCCGTCGGCCTTCACGAAGTAGGTGGCGCCGCGACCGCGCGCCGCGCCGTCGATCTCACCGCGCGCCTGCCAGTAACGCGGCTCGAACCAGTCGTTGTTCAAATTGCCGACCCGCGAGGTGTCATATAGCATGGCGCCGCCCGCAACCGCGCTGCGTTTCACTTCGGGGCCGAGCGCAAAACGCCCACTCACAAACCTGTCTCCATGATGTTGCCGTTCGCCGAAGCCCCGCGCAGCGTCTGTATCCTCAGGCTGTCGGCGATCGGTGATACCTGCCATGTGGTGCCGATCGTGCGCACCTTACAGCAAGCGTGGCCGGCGACCCAGTTGACCTGGATCATCGGCAAGAGCGAAGCGCGCCTCATGAGTCTCATCGAGGGCGTGGAGTTTATCACCGTGGACAAGCGCTCGAGTCGCGCCGCGCGGCGCGAGCTGCGAGCGCAGCTGCGGGGCCGGCAGTTCGACGTGCTGCTGCACATGCAGCTCGCGCTGCGCGCCAGCCTCATCGCCCGCCAGGTGCGCGCCCAGGTCAAACTGGGCTTCGACCGCGCGCGCGCCCGCGAGCTGCAGTGGCTGTTCACCAACGCGCGCATCGCGCCGCGCATCCGCGAGCACGTGCTCGACAGCTTCTTCGGATTCACCGAGGCGCTCGGCATCCGCGAGCGGCTGTTGCGCTGGGACCTGCCGCTGCCCGAGAGCGCGCGCGCCTACGCCCGGGGACTGATTCCGGACACGCAACCGACCCTCGTCATCAGCCCCTGCTCCAGCCACACGCTGCGCAACTGGCCGGCGACGCGCTACGCGGCCGTGGCCGCGTACGCACAGCGGCGCGGCCTGCGGGTGATCCTCGCCGGGGGACGAAGCACGCTGGAGCGCGACACCGGGGCTGCCATCGAACAGGCCTGCCCGGGCCTGCTCAACCAGATCGGCAAGGACACGCTGCCGGAATTGCTGGCGCTGCTGGGGCGCGCCACTGCTTTGGTGACACCCGATTCCGGCCCCGCCCACATGGCCACCATGGTCGGCACGCCGGTGGTGGGGCTGTACGCGGCCACCAACCCGGCGCGCAGCGGACCCTATCTGTCGGCGCGCTGGTGCGTGAACGCCTACCCGGAGGCGGCGCGCGTGTTCCGGGGCATCGAGCCGCTGGCGCTGCCCTGGACGCACAAGATCGAGGAGCCCGGCGTCATGGAGCTCATCAGCATCGATCAGGTGACCCGGAAGATCGATGAATTGCTAGGATCGCCGCCATGAAAGACATCCTCGTGCCCGTGTCCCCGGGGGAGCTGCTGGACAAGATCACGATCCTGCGGATCAAGGTCGCGCGCATGCAGGATGCGGTCAAGCTGGCCAACGTAAAGCTGGAACTGTCGCTGCTGGAGCAGACGTGGCGCGAGTCCGGCTGTGCGGCGCAGGACGTGAGCGCGGACGAACACGCGCTGCAGCACGTGAACGAACGGCTCTGGGACATCGAGGACCGCATCCGCGACAAGGAGGCCAAGCAGTCCTTCGATCGCGACTTCATCGAGCTGGCGCGCGCGGTCTACGTCTCCAACGATGAGCGCGCGGCGATCAAGAAGCGCATCAACTCGCAGCTCGGCTCCCGGCTCGTCGAGGAAAAGTCCTACAAGCAGTACCGCTAGCCCGCGCCGGCGCGCGGCGACCGGGGAACGTGACCGCCGCTAGGGTGAGGGAGCAGCAGCCGCGGCCGGCGCCTCATTCCACATGTCCACGACACAGCGCCACTGGCCATCCGCCTCGCGGCGCCACACCGTCATGGCCCGCGCGCTCGTGGTTACCGGTACGCCGTTGGCACCGGCCACCGTAATCCAGTTCGTGCCGCGCAAGTACGCGAGCTTGCCGTCGGGGGAAAGCACGGGGGTCTCTGACTTCCAGCGGATGTGAAATCCGGGCGTCTGGAAGGCCCCGGCGACGAAGGCGCGAATGGCCTGCTTGCCCTCGATCACCGGCTGGCCGGGCGGGATGATCACCGCGTCATCGGCCCAAAACGAGGCGGCCTTTTCGACGTCCTGGCCCGCGGCCGCCAGCGCCGACCACTCCTGATCACGCTGCAACAGCTGCTGTTGCACGGCGGTGAGAGCGGCCGGCGATGGCGCGCAGCCCGCCACCGCCAGACCCACAGTGGCGAACACCCCCAGCATGCGCGCCACGGCCGCGCCCGGGCGCGGCTGCCTCAGCGGCGCAGGGTGTATTCCGCGCTGCAATAGGGACATTTCGCCCAAGCGGTAGCCTCGATCGGCAGGTAGACGCGGGGGTGCGAGTTCCACAGGTACATCTGCGGCATCGGACAGCACAGCGGCAGATCCTCGGCTGAGACCTCGTACTGATTCTGCGCGTTGGGTTCGATCAGCGGCTTGGCGGTCACAGCCATGGGGAGGCTCTCATCCGGTACATGCGGGCGGCGTGATTATAGCCGCTCGCCCGCCGCGTCAGCGGCCATCGTGGCATCCCACAGGCGCGTCACCGCGGCACGGGTGTCCTGGAATTCCGCCGCCGCGACGAGCGCATCGCCCCCGGCAAGAAAGAGGTGGTGGGTGCGGGTGCGGTAGGCCCGGTAGGCAGCGGTCAGCACGTCCACGCTCGCCTGCGGCACAAGATCGGCGGACGCCACGGACTCCAGCTGCCGGATAGTGTCGGAGAACATCGCCACGGGCGGGTAGTCGTGCGCCCACTTCAGCGCCCAGTACTGCGCCAGGAACTCGATGTCGGCGATGCCGCCGGGGTCCTGCTTGATGTCGAAACGCGCTGCATCGCCGCGCGAGAGTTCCTTACGCATGCGCTCGCGCATGCTGCGTACCTCGGACTGCAGCGTGTCGCGCCGCACGTGGTTGCACAGTACCTCCAGGCGCACCGCCGCAAAGCGCTCGCGCAGCGGCGCCGCGCCGGCCACCGCGCGCGCATGCAGCAGCGCCTGATGCTCCCAGGTCCACGCCTCCTCGCGCTGGTAGTCGGCGAAGGCGGCGATGTTGGTGACGAGCATGCCTCCCTTGCCGCTCGGGCGCAGCCGCACGTCCACCTCGTAGAGACGCCCCGCGGCCGAGTGCATGGTGAGCAGGTGCACGATGCGCTGCGCGAGGCGCACAAAGAACAGCTGGTTGTCGATGGGCTTGTCGCCGCCGGTCTCCTGGCACTCGCCGTGCGAGTCGTGCAGGAACACCAGGTCCAGATCCGAGGAGTAGCCGAGCTCCATGCCGCCGAGCTTGCCGTAGCCGACCGCGCAGATGTTCACCGCGCGCCGCTGCACGCCCTCGCCGCACATCGGCACGCCGAACTGCGCGGTGATCTGCCCCCAGCCCAGATCCATGGCGCTCGCGACGATGAGCTCGGCGATATCGGTGAGCCGGTCGCTCACCTGCATCAGCGGCAGCACGCCCGTCAGATCCGCCACCGCCACGCGAAACAGCGCCGCACGCTGGAACTGGCGCAGGGCCTCGACCTGCTGCTCCGGGTCCTCCTCGCGCAGCTGTTCCATGCGGGCATCAAGATCGCGCGCGAAGGCGGCCCGCTCGGGCAGCTGCGACAGCAGCCGCTCGTCAATGAGCTCATCCAGCAGCAGCGGGTGGGCGGCGATCTGGGCGGCGAGAAAATCCCCGTGGCGGCACAGCTCCACCAGGCGGGCGCGCGCCGCGCCGTTCTCGCGCAACAGCGCGAAGTACGCCGAGCGCTGCCCGATCGCCTCGATGATCGCGAGCACCCGGCGCAGCACCGGCAGCTGCGCGCTGCTGTGCGCCACGTCGGCCAGCAGCACCGGCAGCAGCGTCTGCAGCCGCCGGCGCCCCGGCTCATCGAGCTTGCGCACCAGCGCCGAGCCACGCAGCTCCAGCAGCAGGCGCGCCACCTCCGCGCTGTCCTTGAAGCCGGCGTGCGCCAGGGACTCCCCGAGCGCCGCCGTTTCCGCCTGCGTGTCCCAGAAGCGCCCGAGGTCGATGCGTACCGCCGGCTGTTCCCCCTCGGCGCTGCCGAAGATGACCAGGCGGAAGTGGCGGCTGACGCGCGCACGCTGCACGGCGAGCTCGGCGAGCAGTGCGTCCCAGTCAGCCGCGCCCATGGCAAGCGCGATACGCTCGCGTGTCAGCGGCTCCGTGGGCAGCTGGTGCGTCTGGGCGTCATCCATCATCTGCAGGCAGTTCTCCAGGCGCCGCAGGTACAGGTAGGCGCCGCGCAGCTCCTCGACCGCCGGCAGCTGCAGGAAGCGCGTCTCGCCGAGCCGGGCGAGCGCGCGTAGCAGCGAGGGGGTCTGCAGGCGCCGGTCGCGGCCGCCGCGGGTCAGCTGCAGCGCCTGCACGATGAACTCGATCTCGCGGATGCCGCCCGGGCCCAGCTTGACGTGCTCGGCCAGCTCGCGCCGTTCGACCTCTCGTTCGATGAGCGCCTTCATGTCGCGCAGGCTCTCGAAGACGCCGTAGTCCAGGTAGCGACGGTAGACGAAGGGGCGCACCGCCGCGGACTCAACTTCCGCGTAGCGTTCGACGCCGGCGATCGGGCGTGCCTTCACGTACGCGTAGCGTTCCCAGTCACGCCCGTGCCGCATCAGGTAATCCTCGAAGGAGGCGAAGCTGGCGACCAGGGGCCCGGAGTCACCGAAGGGCCGCAGGCGCAGGTCGACGCGCAACACGAACCCCTCGGCGGTCGGCGCCCCGAGCAGCCGCGCGAGTGCCTGCCCGAGGCGGGTGAAGAACTCCTCGTTGGCAATGCCGCGCGCGCCGTCGGTCTCGCCGTGCTCCGGAAACAGCAGCACCAGGTCCACGTCGGAGGAGAAATTGAGCTCCCCACCGCCAAGCTTGCCCATGCCGATGACGACCAGCGGCTGGGGCTCCCCGGCCGCGGAGCGCGGCTCGCCATAGCGCACCACCAGCGTCCGGCGTGCCCATGCGAGCGCCGTGGTGATCGCCGCGTCCGCGCAGGCGCTGAGCTCGGCCAGCGTCTCGGGGACCTGCGCCCAGCCGGCCAGGTCGCGCCAAGCAATGCGCACGTACTCGTAGCGCCGCCAGCGCCGCAGCTGTGCCTGGAACTCCGCCTCGGGAACCTCCGGCGCCGCGGCCGCGCTCGGGGCGCGCGCCAGGTAGTCCTGCGGGGCAAGGCTGCGCTCGAGGTCCCCGCAGTGCAGCAGTCTCACCAGCAGCGCGGGGTCTCGGGCGCAGGAGTGCGCCACGAAGTCGCTGGCGGTGAACACGTGCGTCAGGGATGCGCGTACCGGCGCCGGTGCGGCGGCGAGCGCGTCACTGGCAGCCTCGTGCGTGAGCAGCACCTCCAGCGCGCGTGCGAGGAGGGCCGAGAGCTCAGTGCTGATCCCGGCGGGCGGGATCAGTTCCAGATGTTGCCCCCGAGATCATGGAAGGTGGCCGAGTCCAGACGGCGGCTCAGACCGCGGAAGTGCGAGGAGGCGGCGTACACCTGGGCGCCCTCCGAAGCATCGATGGAACCACCGTCGCCCTCGATGAGGCTGTTGTCGATGTGCACGTTGGCGTGGCGCGCCAAGACGCCGACGCCGGTCGCGCTGATGTGGCTGTTGGTGATGTGAATCTCGCAGCCGTCCTCGGCGCTCACCGCGTCCCCGTCGAATTCAAGATTGCGGTTGTCGATGTGCAGCATGCGCGCGCCCTGGCACACAATCGGCTCGCGGCGGCGCTCGACCACGGCGCTGGTGACGCCGGCATCGCGCAGCCGTGCGCTGCTGCCCGCCGCAGCAGGGCTCGCGGGGGCGGCCTTGATGCTGTAGCCGGGACCGGACTGCATGACGGCCGGCGCCGCGCTCGAGGCCGCCTGGATGCTGTAACCCGGCCCGGATTTGAGCAGGCCGCCACCCGCCGGGTTGGCGGGCGCGGCGGCGGTGCGTGCATCGACACTCTCATCGGCCGCCGCAGGCGCCTCATCGGCGGGGGCCGCCGCGCTGCCGGCGCTCGGGGTGTTGGAATCGGCGCTGAGCGCCTGCGGCGCGGCGGGCGCGGCGGGCGGCGGCGCCGCGGCGGCGGGGCCCGAGACCAGCGGCTCTGCCATGACCTGATCCGCGCGCACCACGCGCAGTTCTCCGCTCTCTTTCACACGCACCGTGAAGGTGTGGCTCTGCGGGTCGGCGGCGACCACCTCGAGCTGGCTGTTGCGCTCGAGCGCGGCGCGCGCCCAACTCATCTGGTCCTGACCCTCGTGTGCGCACCCGGCGAGCAGCAGCACGGCTGCACACGCAGGGCCACTGAGGGCGCCGAAGCGAACGGTAGCCATGGGGAGCCTCCTCATGGCGATCACGATAAACCTGCTGCAGTGCGTGGGGAAGTAGCGCGCAGCCGAGTCGCGGCGTGTGCACCAAAAAAAACAGGCCCCGGTGAGGGGGCCTGCGAGGAATGCGCGGAATAGGGGGTCTTGTTCCGCGTCTTTCGGGGCTGGGCCGGCGTAGCCGGCCGCGAACCCTTAACTGTTATGTAAAGACTATCGAGTGTTGCCTGCGGAATCGATACCTCTTTAGAGAGGTTCTTACATGTCCATCCCGCCCATGCCGCCCATGCCACCCGGAGCACCGCCATGGCTGTGCTCTTCATCCTTCGGGGCCTCGGCCACCATGACCTCCGTCGTGAGCAGCAGACCGGCCACCGAGGCGGCGTTCTGCAGTGCAAGACGGGTCACCTTGGTCGGGTCCAGGATGCCGGCTTCCAGCATGTCCCCGAACTCGCCGTTGGCGGCGTTGTATCCAAAGGAACCTTTACCTTCCTTCACTCGGTTCAGGATCACCGCGGCATCTTCGCCGGCGTTGTCCACGATCTGGCGCAGCGGCTCCTCGATCGAGCGCGACAGGATGCGGATGCCGACCGTCTGGTCCTCATTCGCGCCCTCGAGCTTCTCGAGCGCCCGCTGGGCCCGGATCAGGGCCACACCGCCGCCGGGAACGACGCCCTCTTCGACCGCCGCGCGCGTGGCGTGCAGCGCGTCTTCGACGCGGGCCTTCTTCTCCTTCATCTCGATTTCGGTGGCCGCACCGACCTTGATGACGGCGACGCCGCCGGAGAGCTTGGCTACGCGTTCCTGCAGCTTCTCCTTGTCATAGTCGGAGGTGGCCTCCTCGGCCTGCTGACGGATCGACTCGATGCGCGCCTTGATGTCGGCAGGCTTACCGTGACCGTCGATCAGCGTGGTGTTTTCCTTCTCCACGACGATCTTCTTGGCCTCACCGAGGTCATTGACCGTCGCCTTCTCGAGCGACAGCCCGACCTCATCGGAGATCACCGTGCCACCGGTCAGGGTCGCGATGTCCTGCAGCATGGCCTTGCGGCGGTCACCGAAGCCCGGCGCCTTCACGGCGGCGACCTTGAGGATGCCGCGGATGTTGTTGACCACCAGGGTCGCCAGCGCCTCGCCCTCGACGTCTTCGGCGATGACGAGCAGCGGACGGCCGGACTTGGCCACGGCCTCGAGCAGCGGCAGCAGCTCGCGGATGTTGGAGATCTTCTTGTCCGCCAGCAGGATCAGCGGCTTCTCAAGCTCCACGGTCTGGTTGGCCTGGTTGTTGATGAAGTAGGCCGAGAGGTAGCCACGGTCGAACTGCATGCCCTCGACGACTTCGAGTTCATTCTGCAGGCCCGAGCCTTCCTCGACCGTGATCACGCCTTCCTTGCCGACCTTGTCCATCGCCTGGGCAATCGTCTTGCCGATCGAATCGTCGGAGTTCGCCGAGATCGTGCCGACCTGGGCGATGGCCTTGGAATCCTTGCACGGCTTGGAGAGCTTCTTCAGCTCCTCTACCGCCACGATCACACCCTTGTCGATGCCGCGCTTGATGTCCATCGGGTTGCGGCCCGAGGCGACGGCCTTGAGGCCCTCGCGGATGATGGCCTGGGCGAGAACGGTTGCGGTGGTGGTGCCATCGCCGGCCTCGTCGGAGGTGTTGGAAGCGACTTCCTTCACCATCTGCGCGCCCATGTTCTCGAACTTGTCCTTCAGCTCGATCTCCTTGGCGACCGAGACACCGTCCTTGGTGACGGTGGGAGCGCCGAAGCTCTTGTCGAGCACGGCGTTGCGGCCCTTGGGGCCGAGAGTTGCTTTGACGGCATTCGCGAGGACGTTGACGCCCCGGAACATGCGCGAGCGCGCGTCATCGCTGAAACGAACTTCTTTAGCTGCCATTGTCGTGATCCTCGCTTACTTGCCTTCAATCACGGCCATGACGTCTTCTTCGCGCATGACCACAAGCTCATCACCGTCGACTTTGACCTCGGTTCCGCTGTACTTGCCGAACAGAATCTTGTCGCCGACCTTTACGTCGAGAGGACGGACCTGGCCGTCTTCAAGAATCTTTCCCTTACCGACCGCGACGATCTTTCCCTGCACCGGCTTCTCAGCCGCGGTGTCGGGAATCACGATGCCACCCGGGGAGGTACGCTCCTCATCCAGGCGCTTGACGATGACGCGATCATGAAGAGGACGTATCTTCATGGTGGAACGCTCCTTAGGTACTTCTGTGAATTGGTTTTTGTACGGGGGCGCTGTTAGCACTCCCCCGGTACGGCTGCTAATGATAGGGGCGAGCCCCCCGATTGCAAGCTGCCCACGGGACTTTTTTCGCCCGCGCCACCGGCAGACGCCTCAGGCGGTAGCCGGGCCGGAACGGGTGGCTTCGTGCAAAGATGAACCGCAGTTCCTGCCGTTCATCAAAGAGCTGGGCTATAAGAGCCGCGGGCCAACCCCCGCTTGATCCTACGTTAAGGTATGGGCCGTGAAAGCCATTAGACATATTTCGAGCTGCGCCATCCTGGCGCTGGGGCTCCTGCTGCAGGCGCACGCCGCCGCCGCGGCCACCCCTGCCACTACCCCCTCCCCGGCCTCCGAGGCGCAGGGCCGGCCGGCAGGAGGGCTGGATGCGGTGCTCAAGGCGCCCAAGTCCGAGGAGGACACCTTCCTGCCTCCCGATCAGGCATTCCGGTTCGACGCCCTTCCCGAGGGCAGCGACCGGGTACGCCTGAACTGGGAGATCGCCGAGGGCTACTACCTCTACCGCGCCCGCATCAAGGTAAGCACCGGCGCGCCGAACGTGCAGCTGGGGTCCCCGCAGATGCCCGCGGGCCAGGTGAAGAACGACGAGTACTTTGGTCGCCAGGAGGTCTATCACCACGAGCTGATCGCGACCGTCGCGGTGGCGCACCCGGCGGGCGACACGCTCGAGGTGCCTCTGGAAGTCACCTACCAGGGCTGCGCGGACGCGGGGTTGTGCTACCCGCCGGTGACCAAGAACGTCACCGTCCGGCTCTCGGGCGGCGGCGGTGCGGCCGGCTCCGGGGCGAGCCCTGCGTCAGCCTCCGCCTCCCCGACGGGCGCCGACGGTGACCAGAACTGGTTTGCCGCCGTCATCCGCAACGACAGCCCCCTCATGATGGTGGCGCTGTTCTACCTTGCCGGCCTCGGTCTCGCCTTCACTCCCTGCGTGCTGCCCATGGTGCCGATCCTCTCGGGGATCATTGCCGGGGGCGGCCAGCAGCAGACCACCGGCCGCGCCTTCATGCTCTCGCTGACGTACGTGCTCGGCATGGCGATCACCTACACCGCTGCGGGGGTGGCCGGGGCGGCCATGGGGAGCCAGATCCAGGGCCTGTTCCAGCAGTGGTGGGTGCTGGCGCTGTTCGCCGCGCTGTTCGTGGCGATGGCCCTCTCGATGTTCGGGCTGTTCACCGTGCAGATGCCGGCGGCCATACAGACCCGCATCGCTGCCGTCAGCAACCGCCAGTCGGCCGGCACCTTCGGCGGCGTCGCGATCATGGGTGCGCTCTCGGCGCTCATCGTCACCACCTGCGTGGGTCCGGCGCTCATCGGCGCTCTGCTGGTCATCAGCCAGACGGGGCAGATCGCGCGCGGCGGCGCGGCGCTGTTCGCCATGAGCATGGGCATGGGAACACCGCTGCTGATCGTCGGCGCCTCGGCGGGGAAGCTGCTGCCCAAGGCCGGACCGTGGATGGATCTGGTCAAGAAGCTCTTCGGGGTCATGATGCTGGCGGTCGCCGCCTGGATGCTGGCGCGCATCGTGCCCGAGCGCCTCGCGCTGCTGCTGTGGGCCGTGCCCGCGTTCATCCTCGCGTGGCTGCTGTGGAGCACGATGCGGCAGCGCTCGCCCGTGGCGCTGGGTCTGCGCGCCATCGGCGTGGCCGTCGCGCTCTACGGCGCGGCGCTCGCCGCCGGCGCAGCGCTGGGCGGGACCGACCCGCTGGCGCCGATACCGGCCTTTGCCGCCAAGACCCACGAGCTGCCGTTCCGGCCCATCCGCTCGGTCGCCGAGCTTGACCAGGCCGTGGCGCAGGCCCGCTCGCAGGGGCGCAGTGTGCTCGTGGACTTCTCCGCTGACTGGTGCACGTCGTGCAAGGAAATGGAGCGCTACACCTTCACCGACCCGGCGGTCCAGCAAGCACTGCGCAGCACGGTGCTGCTGCGCGCGAATGTCACGGAGAACAATGCCGATGACCAGGCGCTGCTGAAGCGCTTCGGCATCTTCGGCCCCCCCACCATCGCCTTCTACGGGACGGATGGCCAGGAGCGTGCGCGCTTCCGGGTCGTGGGCTATATGAAGGCCGGGGCGTTTGCCGAGCGCACGCGCGCCGCCTTCAACGCGACCTCGTGAGCGCCGGCGGGGACCTCCAACCCCCGCGGCGCGCGACCGGGGCACTACTCAGTATCGTGATCCTGGCGGCCTGTGCGGCCGGCGGCTTTGTGGCCTATCGCCTGAGCGCCCCCCGCCAGAGCGCACTGTCGTTGGTCCCCCTGCCCGCCCCGACCCCCGCCCCGGCGCCCGAGGTTGTCCGCGCACCTGGCGAGGCCACCCCTGCCCCGGCGACGGTCGCCGCGCGCAGGATCCCGGAGGACCTGCCGACGATCTCCCTGCCGGACGCGGCCGGCGTGACGCATACGCTGGCGGACTACCGGGGAAAGCTCCTGCTGGTGAATTTCTGGGCGACCTGGTGCGAGCCCTGCCGCCGCGAGATACCCCTGCTGAAAGCCCTGCGTCGTGAATATGGTAAAGATGGCCTCGAAATTGTGGGGATCGCCGTTGATTACCGCGATGTGGTGGCAAAGTACGCCCTCGCGAAGGGTATCGACTACCCGCTGCTGATAGGCGAACAAGGCGGCCTGGAGGCCGTCACCGCGTTCGGCATGGAGACGGTGCTGCCGTTCTCGGTGTTCGCCGACCGCCAGGGTCGCGTGGTGACCCTCAAGGTGGGCGAGCTGCATGCGGATGAAGCCCGCCTCATCGTCGAGCGCATGCAGCACTTCGACCGCGGGGAGCTAAACCTGGCGGCCGCCCGGGAGCAGATCACCGCCGGAATCGCCCGCCTGAACGCCGCGCGGGCCCTGCGGGGGGCATCGAAAGACTAGACTCAGTCCTGCCAGTTTGCGGCAATTCGCCGCCACAGGTACCGTAATGCATGCGAATTGCGGTACATTCGCGACGCGTTGCTTGCAGTGCGACTGTACAAAAAGACCAGCCGGCCATGGCCCGAGTGCTTTTACTTAACGGCCCGAACCTCAACCTTCTGGGCACGCGGGAACCGTCCGTCTACGGAACCGACACCCTGGAGGCGATCGAGCAGCGTGCGGCCGTCGTCGCGCGCGAAACCGGACACGAGCTCGTGTCATTCCAGAGCAATGCCGAGCATGAACTCATCGAGCGCATCCATCGCGCCCGAGGCGACGCGGTGGACTTCGTCATCATCAATCCGGGGGCCTTCACCCATACGAGCATTGCGCTGCGCGATGCGCTGCTCGGGACCGCGCTGCCGTTCATCGAGGTGCACCTGTCCAACACGCATGCCCGCGAAGCCTTTCGCCGGCAGTCCTATTTCTCCGACATCGCGGTCGGCGTGATCTGCGGGCTTGGCGCGTACGGCTACGAGGTGGCGATCCGCGCCGCCGCGCAACGCCTTGCGCGGCCCACCTGAGCGCGCGACGCACACTTCTGACTTCCTGATCTTGGGGGCATTCCCGGCATGGATATTCGAAAAATCAAGAAACTGATCGAGCTGCTGGAGGAATCCGGCATTGCAGAGATCGAGATCAAAGAGGGGGAAGAGGCGGTGCGCATCAGCCGCATGCCGGTCGGTGTGGTGACCCACGCCCCCCAGGCTGCGCACCTGGCGCCCGCGCCGCTGTCACCCTCCGCCGCGGCCAGTGCCGCCGCCTTGCCGGTGGAACCACCGAAGCCAAAGAGCAACGAACACGTCATCACCGCGCCGATGGTGGGGACCTTCTATGCCTCCCCGTCGCCGGGGGCCAAGGCCTTCGTCGAGATCGGCGATGAGATCAAGGTTGGCCAGGTGCTGTGCATCATCGAGGCGATGAAAATGATGAACCAGATCGAGGCCGACAAGTCCGGCCGCATCACCTCGGTGATGGCGCGCAACGGGGATCCGGTCGAGTTCGGCCAGCCGCTGTTCGTGGTCGAATGATGCGCCCATGATCGAGAAGCTCGTCATCGCGAACCGCGGCGAGATCGCGCTGCGGATCCTCAGAGCCTGCCGCGAGCTGGGCATCAAGACCGTCGCGGTGCATTCGACCGCGGACTACAGCCTCAAGCACGTGCTGCTGGCGGACGAGTCGGTGTGCATCGGGCCGCCGCCCTCCTCGCAGAGCTACCTGAACATGCCGGCCATCATCTCGGCCGCGGAAGTCACCGACTCGGTGGCGATCCATCCCGGCTACGGCTTCCTGTCCGAGAACGCGGACTTCGCCGAGCGCGTCGAAAAGAGCGGCTTCGTGTTCGTGGGACCCAAGGCCGAGACCATCCGCCTGATGGGGGACAAGGTCTCGGCGATCAAGGTGATGAAATCCCACGGCGTCCCCTGCGTGCCCGGCTCCGGCGGCCCGCTCGGGGAGGATGCCGATGAGAACCTGCGCGTCGCCCGCGATATCGGCTACCCGGTGATCATCAAGGCCTCCGGCGGCGGGGGTGGCCGCGGCATGCGCGTGGTGCACACCGAGGCCTCGCTCCTGAACGCCATCGGCATCACCCGCGCCGAGGCGCGCGCCGCGTTCGGCAACGACCAGGTCTACATGGAGAAATTCCTGGAAAAGCCGCGGCACATCGAGTTCCAGGTGCTGGCGGACGCGCACGGCAACGTCATTCACCTCGGCGAGCGCGACTGCTCCATGCAGCGCCGCCACCAGAAGGTGATCGAGGAAGCCCCCGCTCCGGGGATCACCGTGCGCCAGCGTCGCTTCATGGGCGAGCGCTGCGTGGAAGCCTGCCGCGCCGTCGGCTACCGCAGCGCCGGCACCATGGAATTTCTGTACCAGGACGGGGAGTTCTACTTCATCGAGATGAATACCCGCATCCAGGTCGAGCACCCGGTGACCGAACTCATCACCGGCATCGATCTGGTCAAGGCGCAGCTGCTGATCGCAGCCGGGGAGCCCCTGGCGTACGCCCAGAGCGACGTGCAGATCCGCGGCCACGCCATGGAGTGCCGCATCAATGCCGAGGATCCCAAGACCTTCATGCCCTCCCCGGGCCCGATCCGTCTGTGGCATGCCCCCGGCGGTCCGGGCATCCGCGTCGACAGCCACGTCTACTCCGGCTACAACGTGCCCCCGTTCTACGACTCGCTCATCGGCAAGCTGATCGCCCACGGCGACACGCGCGACACCGCCATCGCGCGCATGAAGAACGCGCTCGCCGAGATGGTGATCGAGGGCATCAAGACCAACGTGGCCCTGCACCAGGAGATCTGCAACCACGCGGCGTTCCAGAAGGGCGGCACCGACATCCACTACCTGGAGCGCCGGCTGGGGCTCAAGTAGCGCGTTTCTGGTTTTCGGAATGCGCCCCCAAGGACGGCGGCATGGCGGCCTGACCGGATCCGTTTCGACTCGCGAAGAAGACATGCTCGCCGAAACGGAATCCGATCCGGCCGCTTGAGGCACGGCGCCTGAGCGAGTTTTCGGGAGGAACCCGAAAACGTCGCACGGCGCATGTAGCGTCACATTATGTAACCCCACCCTCGGCTGCGACTGAAACGTCTTTGGCTGATCGCCGGCCGCGTCGTGATGGGCGTCGGCGCCGCCGGCTGCGAGCCGGGGACGCTCTCG
>Ga0209811_10000323_pt1 | contig 21609 bp, 23 predicted proteins | sample Coa_R1_6_FD_187161 | JGI IMG/M metagenome (GOLD analysis project Ga0209811, IMG submission 187161) | Surface soil microbial communities from Centralia Pennsylvania, which are recovering from an underground coalmine fire. - Coalmine... | ecosystem: Environmental > Terrestrial > Soil >... | reverse complement strand
GCGGTCGATCGCAGCCTGGTCCGGAGGATCTTTCAAGATCGCCTTCATGTCCTCGGCGCGCTGGCCTTTTTCAACCTTCGACATGCGTTCGTAGTAAGCGCGCGTAACGCTATTCAAATCGATGGGAAACTCGTAGTGCTCCAACCGCACCAACCCGTTCGCCAGATGGTAGATCGCGTTGTCGGGCACGGGGAGGGAACTGTGGCCACCGGGGTTGGTGACCATCAACTGGTAGTCGGCGTAGAGTTTCTCGGTCGCGTCTACGTCCATCATCACGGGCTTGCCGTTTTCGCTGGTGATGCCGCCGCCGTCGTGGTTGAGCACGAACTCGGCATCGATCAAATCACGATGATTCTTCAGCAACCAGTCCACGCCATTGGACTTCCCGCCTTCCTCGTCGGCCGTCAGCGCCAGAATGATGTCGCGGTCGGGCTTGTACCCTTCCTTCTTCATCCGGATGAGCGTGGTCACCATGATGGCGTCGCCGCCCTTCATGTCCTGTGTGCCGCGGCCGTAATAAAAACCTTCTTGCTCGACGAATTTGAAAGGGTCGGTGCTCCAATCCTCCCGCCGCGCCTCGACCACGTCCAGGTGCCCGATGAGCAGCACCGGCTTATGCTTGCCCGTACCGCGCAGACGCGCCACCATATTCTTCTTGCGATCGTTGGGGCCGAGCACCTGCACGTCGCTCTCCGGAAACCCAGCATCACGTAGCCGCTTAGCCATGGCTTCCGCGGCGGTCGTCACGTTGCCGACCGAGTCTGTGGTGTTGATTTCGATCAGTTCTTTGAGAATGTCGTGGGAAAGGTGCTTGGTCGCGTCATCGACCTGGGCGAAGGTTGGGACAGAAAGCAGAAGCGAGAAAGCAAGAACGGCAACGGCGGCTTGGCGATGGCTCAACGAGACGGTCTCCCTGAATACGCTCAGAATACGAGCACCAAGCTACCAGAATACCGTCCGCGCGCAAACATGGAGCCAACCGGCAAGTAGACAAACTGTCTATCCGCACGTCATTGACCCCTTTTCTGCCGCACCCCTAGAATAAACAGTTCCTCCTGACGCTCTCCTAAACTATGGCCCTGCGCCTCTTTAACACCATGTCTGCCCGGGTGGAGGAGTTTCGCCCGATCCAGCCGAACGAAGTTCGCATGTATGCCTGTGGGCCCACGGTCTACGACTACGGCCACATCGGCAACTTCCGGACATTCATCGCCGTCGATCTGTTGCAGCGCTTTCTGAAGCAGAGCGGGTACACGGTCCGCTTCGCCATGAACATTACCGACGTGGATGACAAAATCATCCGCAACTCGGCGCGGGATGGCGTGGACGTCAAGCAATACACCGCCAAGTACGAGAAGGCCTTCCTCGAAGATGCAGCCATGCTTAATATCGAGCAGCCCAAACTGGTCCGCGCCACCGAGCACATCCCGGAGATGGCCGAGTTTATTGCGAAGCTTGAGCAGAAAGGCCTCGCGTACCGCGCCGAAGATGGCTCGTACTACTTCCGCATCGCCAAGTTCCCGGCCTACGGCAAGCTTTCAAAGAAAGACTTCGCCGGAATGGAAGACGGCGCCCGCGTCGATGTGGACGAGTACGAGAAAGATAACGCGCGCGACTTCGCTTTGTGGAAGGCTCCCAAGCCGGGCGAGGCTTTTTGGGAGACGTCCATTGGCCGCGGCCGTCCGGGCTGGCACATCGAATGCTCCGTCATGTCAATGGAGGAACTGGGCGAGACTTTTGATCTGCATGCGGGCGGTGAGGATCTGATTTTCCCGCATCACGAGAACGAAATTGCGCAGTCCGAGTCGCTGACCGGGAAGACATTCGCGAATTTCTGGTTTCATGCGCGCTTCCTGCTGGTCGAGGGCGAGAAGATGTCCAAGAGCCTCGGCAACTTCTTCACGCCGCGTGATCTTGTGCTCAAAGGATACAAGCCATCGTCGATCCGCTACCTGCTGACGTCTGTGCCGTACCGCAACCAGCTGAATTTCACGTGGGATGGCTTGCGGTCGGCAGCGACGTCGGTCGATCGCTTGCGGAATTTCCGTCTGCGCCTGTCGAGCACAGCGTTTGCGGACGGCACGAATGCGGCCATGACCAAGCTGGCTGCCGAAACGATTGAACGCATGAAGGCCGCGCTCGACGACGACTTGAACACGGCGCAGGCGCAGGCCGCCATCTTCGAAATGGTGCGCGCCGCCAACGCTGCGATCGACGCGGGTGAGATGCGCAAGGATGACGTCGCGCCCCTGTTAAGCGCAATCGAGAAGTTCGATGAAATCTTCGCCGTGCTCGCCGACGACGATGCGCCGAAAGTGAAGGCGACCATCGAATGGGCGAAAGCCGAGGGTCGCGAAAAAGATATTACTGAGGAGGCCCTGGCGCTCGCGGCTGCCGGTCAGCTATCCGATGCCGACGTCGAAAAGAAAATTGCCGAGATGGATGCGGCTCGCAAGGGTCGCGACTTCAAACGCTCTGACGCCCTGCGCACCGGACTCATCGCCGCCGGCATCCTGATTGAAAACACAAAGGACGGCGTGCGCTGGAGAAGGAAGTGATGGCTGCTGAGTGACGACGCGACGTTGAACCCGAACGGGTTAGAAAAGCGCGGCTTCACTCCTCAGATTGAGAGTCGCTCATAGGCGAACCCCAGCCGCAAAATCGTAGCCTCGTCGAAATGCTTCCCGAGAATCTGCAATCCGATCGGCAGCTTCTCTTTGGTTACGCCGCACGGAATCGAAATCCCTGGAATCCCCGCCAGATCCGCCGTTACCGTATAAATGTCTGCGAGGTACATTGCCAAGGGATCGTTCGCCTTCTCGCCGAGTTTGAAGGCGGCGGTGGGACTGGTAGGCGTGACGATCGCATCCACTTTCTTGAACGCCTCGTCAAAGTCGCGCGTCAGCAGCGTGCGCACTTTCTGCGCTTTCAAGTAGTACGCATCGTAATAGCCGGCGCTCAGCGCGTACGTTCCCAGCATGATGCGCCGCTTCACTTCCTGGCCGAAACCTTCATCGCGGCTCCGTCGGTACATATCCGAGAGCGTGCGAGCGTTCTTGGCGCGAAATCCGTAGCGCACCCCGTCAAAGCGTGCCAGGTTCGACGACGCTTCAGCGGTCGCCACGATGTAGTAAGTCGGAATCGCGTACTCGCTGTGCGGCAGCGAGACCGGAACCACATCGCAGCCCAGCTTCGCGAGCGACTCGATAGCGTCCTCGACCGCCTTGCGGACTTCCGCGTCTAATCCATCGCCGAAGTATTCCTTGGCCACGCCGATCCTCAGGCCGCTCACAGGGTTCTCGAGTTCCGCCACGTAATCGGGAACGGGCACATCCGCTGACGTCGTGTCCATCGGATCGCGGCCCGCTATCGTTTTCAGTACGGTCGCAGCGTCTTTCACATTCTTCGCTAATGGCCCAATGTGATCGAGCGACGACGCGAACGCGATCAAACCATACCGCGAGACGCGTCCATAAGTTGGCATCAATCCCACTACGCCGCAGAATGACGCCGGCTGGCGGATCGAACCTCCTGTGTCTGAGCCCAGCGTGACCACGGCCATACTCGCGGCCACGGCGGCGGCTGATCCGCCCGAAGATCCTCCAGGAACACGGCTGGTATCGCGCGGATTACGCACCGGATGATAAGCAGAGTTCTCGTTCGACGAGCCCATCGCAAACTCGTCGCAGTTCAGCTTGCCGAGCACTACCGCTCCCGCCGCTTCAAGCCGCGCAACGGCTGTGCAGTCGTACGGAGGAACAAAATTTTCCAGGATCTTTGAGCCGGCGGTCGTGCGCACCCCACGAGTGCACATCACGTCCTTGATCGCGACCGGCACGCCGCCCAGCGGGGGCAACATCTTTCCCTCCGACGCCAAGCGATCGATGCGGTCGGCCTGCTCCATGGCGCGCTCTTTGGTCAGTGTGAGAAACGCGCCGATGGCCGAGTCTTCTTTCTGTATGCGCTCGTAGTGCGATTCCACCAGCGCCATGGACGTGGTCTTGCGCTCCTGAATGGCGGAGCGTGCGGCCTCGATGGTGAGCTGGTTCAGGTCCATGTCTAAGCGAACTTGCTTGTGCGCTTCAGCGCTCGATCACTTTCGGCACTTTGAAGAAGTTCTCATCCGCATCGGGCGCGTTAGCCAGCGCTTCTTCATGTGGCAGGGAAGGGCGCAGTCCGAAAAGTATGTCTTCGCGGCTGGCATAGGCGAAGCGCTCGCTCGCGACCTTGGTGGTATCGACTCCATATCGATCGGACACCTGCGCCATCGGTTCGACTTTGTCGGTGTTCAAGCGGCTCAGCTTATCGACATACTCGAGGATGGAATTCAGATCGCGCACCATGTGGGTGCGCTCTTCCTCGGTCAGTTCAAGATTGGCGAGGTCGGCCACATACGCGACATCTTTGTCGGTGACTTTCATGAGCTAGGCCCGCTTGCTGCGGGAGGTCTTCGGAGATTTCACGCTGACTGCTTGCTTGCGTCCCGCGACCACAAACTCGACGCGCGTAACACCGTCTGCGCCATAACGGCTGAGCGTGGCCAGGTATCGTGCTGCAAGTGCCTGCAATTCCCGGCGCCAACCCGCGTCCGGCACTTCTACGCGCAACACGCCGTCTGCAAAATCCAGAGCACGGGTGCGCGCCGCCACCGCGCTTCCGCACGCCAAAGGCCATGCCAGCAGCGGTGCCTCCTCTGCCGCGACCTTTCGGATCGACCGTGCCACAACTTTGTCGAGTCCGGTAGCAGCTTGCAGCATGGAAGGCTTTTTCCTGGGCGGCATGGCGGAGATCGCGTGCGAGTGCGAGACACGCATTCTAACATCGCGCGCGAGATATTTTTTCCACCGCACGCGACCTCACGCTCGAGTGTTCTGCAACGGAAACTCGCTCGCCACAAATGTCAAAGCATCTTCTTTACTTAGCAAGCTTCCTTCAAGTTGTTCGTCTTCCACGGCGGAAAGAATTTCCTTGAAACGCGGCCCGGGTGCGTAGCCGGCAGCGATCAGGTCGTCGCCCGTGATGAGCGGAGCAGGGCGCATTTTTTCGGCGGGAATCGAAGCCAGCTTTTCTTGTGCAAATTCATACGCGCTCAAAATTCTGTGGCTTGCCATGCAGTCCATGCGGTGCAAATCGAGATGCTCTTCGAACTTGGGCATGCGCAGAAATTTCTTAAGGGTTGATTCCTTCATTAGCGTGATCTGCCCGAAACGCATGTGATTCTGAATCAAAGCCAGAATTTGTTCGGTGTCGTCATTGGAGAACCGCAAGCGGCGCAACATCACCTCCGCCATTTTCACGCCCACCTCGACGTGCCCATCAAATCGGATCCGGTCCGGAGCCACACGAAACGTCGGTGGCTTGCCCACATCGTGCAGCAGCGCGCCCCACGCCAGCGTGGGGAGACACAGATGCGGCAGATTTTCGAGCAGCAACAATGTATGTACGTACACGTCACCTTCCGGGTGATATTGCGGAGGCTGCTCCACGCCCTTCATTGCTGAAATTTCAGGCAGCACCTCTTTCAGCAGTCCAGATTCATCCAGCAGCAGAAACGCGTCCCGTGCGTGCCCCTCGGTAAGCATTTTGGTCAGTTCATCGCGCACCCGCTCGTGACTCACCTGGAAAATCTGGCTGGCCATTTCATGGATCGCCGCCATCGTCGCCGGATCGATCTGATATCCGAAGCGCGCGGCGAAGCGCACGGCCCGAAGCATGCGTAGTTTGTCTTCGCCAAAACGCTGGCGCGGGTCGCCGATCGTACGGATGACATGCGCTTCGAGATCGCTCCTTCCGGCCACATAGTCGAGCACTTCCCCGGACATGGGATCCAGCAGCAGCCCGTTGATCGTGAAATCCCGACGCTGCACATCTTCTCGAGGATCATTGCTGAAGCGCACCTCGTCGGGACGGCGTCCGTCGCTGTAACTAACGTCGCAGCGGAAGGTGGCGACTTCGACCACACCAGACTTGCCGTGACTTGCGACGTCTGGCGCCAAGTCGGCTCCCGCGGTTGAGTCTTTTGGAAGAGGCACGAGCACAACCCCAAACTGCGCGCCGACTGCGTAGGTTTCCGGAAAGATGCGCATCACCTGCTGGGGAGTCGCATCCGTGGTCACGTCGTAGTCGGCCGGTTCCCGTCCCAGCAGCAGATCGCGCACGCATCCTCCGCACAAATAGGCCTGATGCCCGCGATCACGCAGGGTGGCAATAACCGAGGTCGCGAATTGTTTGGGAGTAATCACGTTCTTGGTCTGACGGGCGAAAAAAGGAGTTAGATTTTCCACGCCCGCAAATAGGCGTGACTAAGAACTTCGGAAACCGCATGGCGATCGACCTTTTCCGGCAGCACAGATTTCTCTGTCGCTGCTTCGCACTCTGCAAACAGCTTGGTCGCCATATTTAGGACTCGCTCGAGCGAGAACTTGCCGGTCCGCACCCGAATCAGAAGATCGCATTCGGGTCTCGGCAGCGTGATCGTCCCCGAGAGCAAAATCTCTTTGCACTCGCCCAGCAGGCGAATCGCATGCATGGCGGCCTTCACGTCGTACCCATATTTTTGCTCGAGTTGAGGGCGCTGCCCCTTCTGGCCACGTCCCCGCTTTCCTGAAACCCGTGCCAGTTGGTCGTTGGCAAAGCCCATGAAGTGTTTCGCGCAAGTTCGCGAGAGAAAGCTGTCCTGGCGACCGATCACCGACGCCCAGATCGGATTCCGCAACAAATCTTTCGCGAACAGGAAATGAAGCGCAGTCGGATTCCCCTTGCAGGCGAGCGTCGTCCACTTCCTCAGCGAGTACAGCGTGACATCCACATCCGCCGGACCATTTCTGCGGTCATCTCCCGCCGTTGACCATACGTAGTGCGGCAGGGTTTCCAGCCCAAGCATGAGTTCCGGCGGCTCGATGTAGGTGCCGTAGATGTCGAGGTCGTCGGTCCCGTGCACCTTCGCGCCGTGCAGTTCCGATCCTCCGACAAAGACATGGATCAGGCGATCCATCAGCGGAAATCCGGATTCAGCCACGTGTTGGACCAGGTCGGTCATGCGAGACAGGAGAAATTCCGTTTAAACTGGACGTCGCAAAGAATTATGCCAGATGCCTACATCCTGGGAATCGAGAGTTCCTGCGACGAGACGGGCGCGTCCATAGTGCGCTCCGGAGAGCAGATCCTTTCCAACGTCGTGTTCTCGCAGATCGCAACGCATTTGCCCTATGGCGGCGTCGTGCCGGAGTTGGCGTCGCGCGAACACCTCAAGGCCATCGTGCCAGTCGTTCGCAAAGCTTTGGCCGACGCCAGACGCACGTACGCGTCCGTCGACGCGATCGCGGTCACGCAGGGGCCTGGACTCGCTGGCGCGCTTCTAGTTGGACTGAGCTACGCGAAGGCGTTGGCCTTCGCGCTCGATAAGCCACTGATCGCCGTCAATCATCTCGAGGGACACATTCACGCTGTGCTACTTGAAGAGCGCCAGAAAGGCAATCATCTTGTGAACTTTCCGGTGCTGGCCCTGGTCGTGTCGGGCGGCCATACGCATCTCTATCTGGCGGAGCAGACGGGCGACAGCTGGTCCTACGAAAATATCGGGCACACGCGCGACGATGCCGCCGGAGAAGCCTTCGACAAAGTCGCCAAGCTACTCGGTCTGGGATATCCCGGGGGTCCGGTCATCGACCGGTTGTCGAAGCATGGAGACGCCGCGGCCGTGAAGTTCGCGAGCCCGCAGATCAAGCATCCAGATCGCAAGGGCCGCGGCTCTGGAACCGATGAACGTCCCCGCTTCGACTTTTCCTACAGCGGAATAAAGACGGCTGTGCTGCGTTACATCGAAACAAACAATCTCGCTCCCGTGATTGCGAGGCGACGGGAATCATTGTCGGGGATTGCCAAGCCGAAGTTCGAGGACTACCTATCCGCCTGCGATCCCGCAACGCTAAACCTGGTCGCCTCGTTTCAGCGAGCCATGGTCGATGACCTGGTCGCCAAGACACTCGAAGCGGCGCAAGCCTGCGAAGTCGCGACCTTATTCGTTACCGGTGGCGTGGCCGCGAATAACGAACTGCGCCAGCGCTTCGAAGAGGCTGCCGCCCAACAGGGATTGCCGGTGTTCTTTCCGTCCCGACCGCTCTCGACCGACAACGCCGCCATGATCGCCGCAGCCGCCTATCCCAAATGGCTGGCGAAGGATTTTGCTCCCATGGATTTTTCTGCAGAAGCCGGCCTGCAATTGCGGAGGGCGTGAGAGGCGGACGACTAGGGCTGAACAGAACTTCGAAAGAGGGTCTTGCCGCCAACCAGGTAGGTAAGAATCGAGCAGAGCCTGCTTGCCAGAAGCCTTCAGCCAGAAGCCACTAGCCACCAGCCATCATCTACCAGCCCCCAACCAACTATTTCCCCGCTCGCTGCGCCTTGGCAGCCTTCCCGGCCACCGCGTCCAGCGCCTTCTCCAACTGCTCCTGGACGTCAATATCCTTGAAAATCGTGAACTCCGCACGATTTTCATTCCGGTCGAATCCACCCGAGACCCCGGTCAGGATCAGGATCGGGACCGAGGCAGTCTCGGGTTTGCTCTTGATCGCACTGATCAACTCGCTACCGCCCATGGCGGGCATCTGCATGTCGGTGATTACCAAGACTGGGGTGACGCGCTTCAGGATCTCCAGCGCCTCCATGCCATTCGACGCGGATTCCACGGCGAACCCCCGCTCCTCCAGGAAGCGAGAGACCGTGTGCCGGATCACCATGGAATCGTCTACAACCAAAGCCACATCGGGCATTCGGTTCCCCAAGCGGGCAAAAATCTCCGTGCCAGCGATTAGATCAAAGCAATTTGGGACTCAACAAACACAAACGGTGCATGACCATTACGTCCGTCATGCTTAAGGACAGGGATTCCCTGAGTTGCGTCATCAGGTCGTTTGGGGACGTGGGTATCGTTTCAGGCTTCGTCGGATGGCGTGCTCTCTTCGATCGCCATGTCCTTGAATTCACTGGACTCAAAGACATCGCCGCATTCGAGACACTCGACGTATTCGGTGTCCTCGTCGCGGCTCACGATCTGAACGCGCGGGTGCTTACACTGATTCATGATCCTTCTCTGCTGGGGGGTATGCGACGGCGGTTGGCTTCATAACTCCGGAATGGCGATCCCACAGACAGGCTGCGGAACCCAGACTGCCGGAAATTTTGGGTATTTTAGCCCCGCCGTTATGGAAGTCAAGCCCCATCAGTAACTCACAGCCAAGACGTGTTCAGGCGCGAAATCGAAAATACGACCAAATGCATCGCCTGCACGTAAACCATTGACATCATTCCGGTTGCTGTTCAATGGTGATTTTTTGCCGTTGGCTGAGGCGCCTTGCGCGAATTTGGCTGCGGAGGCTACAATAAAAGGCGACCTAATTAGTCGCATTTTAATCCGATCCTTTTGGTCGGCTAGTCTTTCGCTATGCTGAAGCTCTCCAAAAAAGCGGACTATGGCTTGATGGCCATGCGCCATTTTGCCGAGCATGCTCACCAGGGGGCGTGCCGCGCGAAAGATGTGGCCGAGTCGTATGGCATCCCGCCGGAGGCTCTGGCCAAGATTCTGCAGCGCCTCGCCAAGGCAGGGCTACTACATTCGCAACACGGCATCAACGGGGGATACACGCTCGCGCGGCCTGCGGCTGAAATTTCAGCCTACGAAGTAATTCGGGCCATCGACGGGCCGCTCTTCATTACGTCGTGCATTACGGTGCGCGGCGAGTGTGACCAGACCGAGCGCTGCACGATCCGGGAGCCGTTGCGCAAGGTGAACCAGAGCATCGAAGATGTTTTGAAGAACATCAAGATTTCAGAAATGTCCGACGCCGGCGAGAGCGTAAGCGTCGACGCGAAAAAAAGTTTGAGTGATCTGATCACGCTGACCTGATCACCTAGTACGACCCAGGATTTGAGAACGAGGTAGGAGATAGTCATCATGAGTATCGATTTGAAGACCGCGACCCAGGAGCAGCGCACGCCTGCTCCCGCCGGCGTCAAGTTGCCCATTTACATGGACAATCACGCCACCACCCCCATGGATCCGCGCGTGCTCGAGGCCATGCTGCCCTACTTCATGGAGAAGTTCGGCAATGCCGCCAGCCGCAATCATCCGTTCGGATGGACTGCCGAAGAAGCGGTTGAGAATGCGCGTGAGCAGGTGGCCAAGCTGATTGGTGCGACCGCGAAAGAAATCATCTTCACCTCAGGCGCGACCGAGAGCGACAACCTCGCCATCAAGGGCGTCGCCGAGATGTATCGGGAGAAGGGCAACCACATTATTACGGCGGTCACCGAGCACAAGGCCGTGCTCGATACCTGCAAGCGCCTCGAGAAAAATGGCTATCGCGTGACCTACATGCCGGTGCAAAAAGACGGCCTGGTCGATCTCGAAGAACTAAAGCGTGCCATCGATGACAAGACCATTTTGGTTACGATCATGGCCGCCAACAACGAGATTGGCGTGCTGCAGCCTTGGCGCGAGATCGGCAAGATCTGTCGCGAACGCGGCGTGTTGTTCCACACCGATGGCGTGCAGGCAGTGGGCAAGGTTCCGATCGACGTGAACAAGGACAATATCGACCTCATGTCGATCACCGCGCACAAAATTTACGGCCCCAAAGGCGTGGGCGCGCTCTACGTACGCCGAAAGAATCCGCGCGTGCAGATTTCCGCCATTATCGACGGCGGCGGACACGAGCGTGGCATGCGTTCCGGGACGTTGAACGTCCCCGGCATCGTCGGCTTGGGTAAGGCGTGCGAGATCGCCCGCGAAGATATGGCCAAGGAAGGCGCACATCTCGCAGCACTTCGCGATCGCCTGCGCGACCGCATCATGGGCCGGCTGGATGAAACCTACATCAATGGTTCGATGGAGCACCGTCTGCCCGGCAACTTGAATATCAGCTTCGCTTACGTGGAAGGTGAATCGCTTCTGATGGGCATCAATGACGTCGCAGTTTCGAGCGGATCGGCTTGCACCTCTGCGACGCTGGAACCATCTTATGTATTGAAGGCTCTGGGCACGGGCGACGACCTGGCGCACAGTTCGATCCGCTTCGGTATCGGCCGCTTCAACAACGAAGCCGAAGTAGATTACGTCGCCGACCGCGTTTGCGAAACAGTTGAGCGCCTACGCGAACTTTCTCCGCTCTACGAAATGGCGAAGGAAGGCGTCAATCTGAAGGACGTGAAGTGGGCGGGAGAGTAAAGGCAGTTTTCAGTTCTTAGTGGAAGGTGTTTCTAGTTTCAAGTTTCGAGAGTAGGAGAAAGCAAAAATGGCATACAGCGATAAGGTCCTCGATCATTATTCCAATCCGCGCAACGTCGGCTCGATGGACAAGAATAGCCAGGAAGTTGGCACCGGCCTGGTGGGCGCACCGGAGTGCGGCGACGTCATGAAGTTGCAGATCAAGGTGAACCCGCAGACTCAGGTGATTGAGGACGCGAAGTTCAAGACCTTCGGCTGCGGTTCGGCCATCGCCTCGTCCTCACTTGCGACGGAGTGGGTGAAGGGAAAGACTGTCGAAGAAGCGCTGCAGATCAAGAACACCGAGATCGTGAAAGAACTGGCGCTTCCGCCAGTGAAAATTCACTGCTCGGTGTTGGCCGAAGACGCCATCCGCGCGGCGATTCATGACTGGAAGAAGAAGAACGGCGAGCTGGCAGCCGATGCGCCGGTTCCGACCAGCCAGGCGGCGCACTAAACCGTAGCGCCGGCGTCTTGTCTGCAGTCGCGAGAGCATCTTGCCCTCGCGCAGAATAGGGCACGTCCGGTTGCGAGTCACCGACACGTGCCTGGAATCCGGCTAGCCTCATGAGCATCATGGCTGAAGAAACGACCAAGACGATCGCACCTCCAGCACCGGCCGCCCCCATCAAGGGCATCCAGGTGACGGAGAAGGCGATCGCGAAAATCCGCAGCGCGATGACGAAGGAAGGCATCTCGCCGACCGAGGGGGGCCTGCGCCTGGGCGTGCAGGGCGGCGGCTGTTCTGGCTTGAGCTACAACATCCGCTTCGACACGCAGCCCCGCGAGCGCGACCGTATCTTTCAGTTCGACGACGTCCGTGTGTTTGTCGACCCGAAGTCGTTCATCTACCTGCACGGCATGATCTTGGATTACCAGGAGACGCTGATGCAGCAAGGCTTCGTGTTCGTGAATCCGAACTCGACGAAGTCGTGCGGTTGCGGCAGTTCTTTTACGGCTTGATGTAGGGCGGATCACTCTTGTTCGCCAGACGTTGGAGGCAGACCTCAGATCCCAGCACCACGGCGCTCCTGCCTTGCACCGTGTGAACCCATGGTGCGGGACGGGCGGTCGTGGTGAGTTTGTCTATGGCGAATCCAGAAACCAAATCGACGTCATCTCTGATCATGCCGGGCGAGGTGACTTCCACCTGCTGGTCGTGCGGTACCATGCGCGCCGAACATTTCTGCAGCGCATGCGGCAAGGTGCAGCCTCCGGTGCCGGTGGACTACTTCACGTTCTTCGGATTCCCGCGCAAGCTGAACGTAGACGTCGCTCTGCTGGAGCGTGAGTTTTACCAACTCAGCCGCAAGCTGCATCCGGACGTCTATTCCAACGCCGAGAAACGCGAACAGGAATGGAGTCTCGAGCAAAGCTCCCAACTCAACGACGCGTACCGCACACTGAAAGATCCGATCAAGCGTACGGAATATCTGCTCCGCCTCGAAGGCGTGGAACTTGAAGAGCAATCAAAAAGCGCCACAGAAGCGGCGCGCGCCAGCGGTCAAATGAAGAAGCAAGTCGTTCCACCCGACCTGCTGGAAGAAGTCTTCGACCTCAACATGCAGCTCGAAGAACTGAAAATGCAGAAGAAGATGGGTGAAGACGATCCCGCATTGATCGAGGAGGTCGGCCGCCAGAAACTCGAACTTGAGGAAAAGCACGAGGCGCTCTTGGACGAATTGAAAAAAGAATGGGCTGCCTGGGACGAGTCAGTCGATAAGGGCACGGAAGCGGAGCGCCTAAAAATCCGTGACCGAATGCTCGATCTCCTGAATCGCCGAAACTACCTCCGCAACCTGGTTCGCGACGTCAACGAAGTTCTGGAAAGCTAGGTGCTTATGCGTTTGAACGAATACATTACGCTGGGCCGCTCCGGGTTGCGGATCAGCTCGCTCTGCCTGGGAACCATGACGTTCGGCACCGAATGGGGCTGGGGCTCGGAAGAAACTGTTTCCCGCTCGGTCTTTGATCGCTACGTCGACGCGGGCGGCAATTTCGTCGACACGGCCGACGCCTACACCGGCGGCAAGAGCGAAGAACTGGTTGGAAAGTTCATAGCCGAGCGCAAGCTCCGCGACCGGATCGTGCTGGCCACCAAGTTCACCTTCAACGCGGAACCCGGCAATCCGAACGCAGGCGGCAACGGCCGTAAGAACGTCTATCGTGCGCTCGAAGGCTCACTGCGCCGTTTGCGTACCGACTACATCGACCTGTACTGGCTGCATGCGTGGGACACGGTGACCCCGGTCGAAGAAGTTGTGGCCACTTTGAACGACCTGGTGCGCGAAGGCAAGATTCGCCACTACGGTCTCTCCGACACCCCCGCCTGGTACGTGGCTCGTGCCTACACGCTGGCCGAGAAGGAAAGCAAAGAACGTCCAATCGCCTTGCAGCTCGAATACTCGCTGGTGGAACGCAACATTGAGCGCGAGCATATCCCGCTGGCGCAGGAACTTGGCCTCGGCATCTGTCCTTGGAGCCCGCTCGCCAGCGGTTTCCTGACTGGCAAATACAAACGCCAGGGCGAAGATGGGAGCGGCGATGGCCGCCTCGAAAAGACGAAAGACTCGGGCAATCCAACGCTGATGCGATTCAATCCGCAGAATTGGAGAGTCCTCGACGTACTTCTCGAAGTCGCCAAGGAAATGGGCCGCTCGCCGGCCCTGGTTGCTCTCAACTGGGTCGCCACTCAGCCTGGCATTTCGTCGACCATCATCGGCGCCAGCAAGCTGTCCCAGCTCAAAGACAATTTGAGCTCGATCGAATTTTCGATTCCCGCCGAGATCCGCCGGCGCCTCGATGAGGCTGGTGCCCTGGCTTCGATCCATCCTTACATGTTCTTCGAGTCGTTCATTCAGGGCATGATCAGCGGAGGAACGGCGATCGACGCGTGGAAACCAGTGCGTCTGTACCCGCCAACCGAGACTGCTGAGCCGCAGCCGGCGGAGACGACGGAACGGAAGGCCAGTTAATTCGAAAATGTCTGCTGATCGCATCGTCGGAATCGACCTCGGAACCACGAACTCCCTGGTGGCGTTCATGCAGGGGGAGACTCCTGTCGTGATTCCGGGCGAAGACGGCCTGAATCTAGTGCCATCGGTGGTCGCGCTCGACGAGCACGGTCAGATCATCGTCGGTAGCGCTGCTCGAAAATATCTCATCGAAACTCCCGAGCGCGCGGTCTACTCGATCAAGCGTTTGATGGGGCGCGGCGTCGAAGACGTGCAGGAAGAGTTAAAGCTCTTCCCCTTCCGCCTGGCAGAAGACCTGCAGCCGGGCGAGGTTCTGCGCATCAAGTTAGGGGACAAAAGCTACACGCCTCCGGAGATTTCTGCGTTCATCCTGCGCCAGCTTAAGCGCAATGCCGAGCGCTACTTCGGCGGCCCGGTCACGAAAGCTGTTATCACAGTTCCCGCATATTTTAACGATGCCCAGCGCCAGGCAACGAAAGACGCCGGCCGCATTGCCGGGCTGGAAGTGCTTCGCCTGGTCAACGAGCCGACCGCCGCTGCGCTCGCCTACGGTCTCGACAAAAAGAAAAATGGCATCGTCGCGGTCTACGATCTGGGCGGCGGCACCTTCGACATTTCGATCCTCAAGCTGCACGACGGCATTTTCGAAGTCATCTCCACTAACGGCGACACCCATCTGGGTGGCGACGACATTGACAACCTGCTCATCAGCATCGCGCTCGATGATATTCGTGGCGACATGGGCTTGGATCTACGCCGCAGCGGCGAAGGCGTGCAGACCATCCGCAAGGCCGTGATTGAAGCCAAGATCGCCTTATCGTCGCAGGATTCGACCAAGCTTGATATCGAGTTACCAGAAGGCAAACGCTACCAGCGCGAAATCACGCGCGAGCAATTCGAACAACTGGTCCAACCGATCCTCGACCGCACCATTGCACCTTGCAAACAAGCTCTGAAAGACGCCAAGCTCAAGCCCGAGCAAATCGACGAAGCCGTGCTCGTTGGCGGTTCCACTCGTATCCCGAAAGTGCGCGCTCTGGTGCAGGATCTTTTCAAGCGCGTGCCGCATACGGATCTGAATCCCGACGAGGTAGTCGCGCTCGGCGCAGCCGTGCAGGCCAATATCCTCGGCGGCGGCTCAGAAGCCACCAAAGAGATGTTGTTGCTCGACGTCACGCCGCTGTCGCTCGGCATCGAAGTCGCAGGCGGTGTCACCGACAAGATCATCCTGCGCAACTCGACCATCCCGGCGTCCGCGACGCAGTTCTACACCACGCAAGTTGACGGACAGGCGAACGTCGCCATCCACGTGCTGCAGGGAGAGCGTGAACTGGCCAAAGATTGCCGCTCGCTGGCCCGCTTCGACCTTAAAGGCATCCCGCCGATGACCGCCGGCATGCCGCGCATCGAAGTGAAGTTCCTGATCGACGCTAACGGCATCATGCACGTCACCGCGCGCGAGCAGCGTAGCGGGGAGGAAGCCGAGATCGAAGTGCAGCCCAGCTACGGCCTGACCGACGATCAGGTCGAAAACATGCTGCTCGAGTCCTTCGATTATGCCGAAGAGGATTTCCGCCAGCGCCAGGTGATCGAAGCGCGCAACGATGCTGACACGATTCTCACCGCTCTGGGCAAAGGCCGGCAAAGTCCAGCCTGGGGGCAACTCACCTCCGATGAGCAGCGCCGCATCGCAAAACTCGAGAAAGCCCTCAACGAAGTGAAGACGAGCGAAAACTACCAGGCGATCCGCAAAGCGATCGACGAACTCAACCAGGCCACGATGCGCCTAGCCGAGTTGATGATGGACAGCGCGGTTTCCAGCGCGCTGAAAGGCAAGACCATGGATCAGGCGGACATGGGCGAAGGCCCAGATGCCCCCCATCCGATGGCGAAAGCAGAATTTGAATAAAGCAAGTTTCAAAGTTTCAGAATTACAGGGTTTCAAGGAAATGCGGCAACACTTCTGCATTTCGACTTTGAAACTTTGAAGCACGGAGTTCTCATGTCTGACGAAAAAACGAAAAACAGCGGCACCACCGCCACCCTCGACGAGCCGGGCGAAAATACCGTCCAGGTCACCTTCCTGCCGGAAGGGAAGACTGTGCAGTTTGAAAATGGCAAGCTGCCCTACAAAGATCACGGCAAAGAGCAGTCCCTGCTCGATGTGGCGCTGAACAATGGCGTTCGTCTAGATCACGCCTGCGGCGGCAACTGCGCTTGCACGACCTGCCACATCTGGGTCAAAGAGGGCGCCGAGAATCTTTCCGAGATGGACGACGACGAGGCCGATCGTCTCGACATGGCGGCCGATCTCCAGCTAAACTCCCGCCTCGGATGCCAGGCCGTCATCAATAAGCCCGGCAAAGTGGTCGTCGAGATCCCGGCGTGGAATCGGAATTACGTTTCGGAAGAACACTAGAAGCAGCCGTTGGCACTTAGCATTTGGCATTTAGCCAGCTATCTTCTGGGACCTTCTCCGGAGGCTCTGCCTGAGCGGTTGTTGGCCAAGTGCCAATTGCTGAGTGCCGATTTCCAAGGAGCCTTCGCATGCCGAAAGAGATAACCTGGGCCGACGCGGAAGATATCGGTATCTTGCTAGCTGAAAAACATCCGGACATCGACCCACTATCGATCCGCTTCACCGACCTGCACCGCTACGTCACCGATCTGCCCGAGTTCAAGGACGACCCGCAGAAGTCCAACGAAGCCAAGCTGGAAGCCATCCAGATGGCCTGGCACGAGGAGTTTCTCGACCGCACCCAAGGGTAGCTAAAGCCGTGCCTGGCTTGCGGTTCCGGCTATCCCAATGATTTTTCAACGTTGTGACAAAGCATTTACATCTTTGTGACAACTGGCTCTTGGCGCCTGCCCTACACTCCAACCGAACTTGAACGGAAGTATGAGCGGGCGGACCCTTCGATGCACAGGGGCCTGTTCATTGAAGGGTTTGCGCCCGCCCGTACCACCAAGATTTTCGAGTTCTCTCTCGCAAAGCTAAAAGGGCACGATCTTCGGGGAAGCGTGCCCTCTTTTTAGCTGTCAGCTCTCCAGCCTTTAGCTCTCAGTTTTCACTTCCAAACTTCAGTGGTGATACCTCCACTGAGGCCGAGACTACCTCCCGCTCAGGCCCAATCTGCGCACCTAAAGTTGTGGGATTGGTATCAGGGCATCGCTTCAGCATGCCGAAAAAGGGCAAACAGCTTGCCCCTTCAGGGGCGGTTCTTGGGGGTACCTGCTACCCGACGCTGGCCGTGGCCGGCTCTTCCACCCCAGCCTCCCGCAAAAACCGCGCAGCCTCCTCGGGAGGCGTCGGATTGATATAGAACCCCGTTCCCCACTCAAAGCCCGCCGTCTTGGTCAGCTTGGGCATGAATTCGATATGCCAGTGATAGTGATCATTGGTCGAGTCCTGCACGGGTGAGCTGTGAATAACAAGATTGTAGGGCGGGTTATCCAATACCCGGTCGGCCTTGGTTAACAAGGTCTTGAGGGCCTTCGCCAGATTCTGGAACATGTGCGAGGACGAATTTTCGAACGCCGACTCGTGCTCCTTGGGTAGGATCCACGTCTCGAACGGAAAGCGCGGCGCGTACGGCGCCAACGTAATGAAGTCGTCGTTTTCGGCAACCACGCGCGCACCCGTCTCGGCTTCCTGACGGATCAGGTCGCAGAACACGCAGCGCTCTTTGAAGATGTAGTACTGCTTTGCGCCCTCAATTTCCTCGGCGACATAGATTGGCAGGATGGGCAGCGCGATCAGTTGCGAGTGTCCGTGTTCGAGCGAAGCGCCTGCCGGCTCCCCATGATTCTTGAACAGCAGGATGTATTTGAACCGCCGATCTTTCTTCAAATCAAGAATGCGGTCCCGGAAGGTCCACAAAACATCTTCAATGCGTTTCGCCGGCATGGTCGCGAGGGTGGCGGCGTGGTCAGGTGTCTCGATAATGACCTCGTGCGCCCCGATGCCGTTCATCCTGTCGAACATACCCTCGGCCTGTCGGTTGAGATTGCCTTCGATACCGAGCGCCGGAAATTTGTTAGGAACCACGCGGACGGTCCAGCCGGGCGTGTCGCGCAGTGGCGGCGGTCCTCCATTGGGATTGGGTCGGTATGCCTGAATCTCCGGAGGCGTTTTGCTCTCATTGCCCGGGCAGAACGGGCAGAATCCTCCGCGAATTCTTACGCCTTCGCGCACAAAGTCGGTGGGTCGCTTGGCGCGATCCGTGGAAATAATGACCCAACGCCCCACGATCGGATCTTTTCTAAGTTCCGGCAATTACTAAATCCTTTCAGTAGACAGGTGAATCCGGTATTTTACGATACTGGGAACGCATTTTTAAACAATTCGATGTGCGGCGGAGCACCCGCGTTTTCGTAGTAAATGCTGACCACGTCGAAGCGCCACGGCACTTCTTCCCGTACCCGCCGTAGATAGTCGCGGGCCATGCCTCCCAACTCTCGCCGCTTTTCGCGGTCCACCGCCGCCTCGGGCGGTTTCACGTCGCGCGATGTATGCGTTTTCACCTCCCCAAAGCAGAGCACGTCCCGATCCCAGCCCACGAGGTCGATTTCTCCGCGGCGCCGCGCCGAGCGGTAGTTGCGCGCCACCATGTCGTAGCCGCGCTTTCGCAGAAAGAAATAGGCTTCTTCTTCCCCGCGTCGCCCGACCCGGTGATGCGCCGGGAGATCTCCGTCGCGGCGGCCCTTCGGCAACACGCGATCGAGGAGGCGAATCGTCCCGCGAGTGAAGGAAGCGAGCACAGACGCGCTTCGATCCTAGCGTCGATTTTTCGATGGGAAAGTGACCGTGGGCACAATAAGAGGTTCAGTTCGAACCATCGCCAGAGGTCGTTTGCCCCAGAGATTGACGACTATCACGCCAGCGATCGCAACGGCGCCTCCCAAAAGGCTGACGAAGCGGGGAACTTCACCCAGCCAGACCCACGCGATGAGCGTCGCGAATACGGGGACGAAATAGAGAAACGAAGCCATCCGTCCAGCAGGGCCGTGCGAAAGCGCGTAAGCCCATGCGAACGAAGCCAGCGCCGCCGGAAAGATTCCCAGGTACAGCACAGCAACTGTGCCGGTCCACGGCGCCTGTCGAATGGCATGGAACAATCCGGCGCCAAAGGGAATCATCAGCAGCGTGCCGCCCCATACCGAATACGATGTGAACTCAAGCGCCGAATACCGTCCTAGAAAATGCTTCTGGATGACGATGTACATACCCCAAGCAACCGCAGCGCCCAGGATGATCAGGGCCTGCCATGGGAAATGAAGCCCGTGGCCTTCTCCGCTCGCGATCAGTGCGACGCCTGCGAAACTCAGCAACACGCCGAGCCATCCGGCAATCGTGAGCCGCTCCTGCAAGACCAGCATGGCAAGCAGTGCTGCCCAGATCGGGGTTGAGGAGATCAGCAAGCTCGCTGATCCGGCTGTAACCCGTGTCTCTCCATAATTCAACGCCAGGTTGTAGATGGTGATGCCCAACGATCCGGCGACGACTAATCCGGGAAGATCCCTCCATGCCGGACGACGGAAGTGCGCGAAGCGCGCATAGATCGCGAGCACGGAGGATGCGATCAGGTAGCGGAAGAGCGCCAGGTGCGATGGAGCGTAGCTGCGCAGGCCGGCGCGAATTCCCGCGAAGGCCGAAGCCCACACCACCAGAGCAAAGCCCAGCCCCATGTACGCCTTCGTCGGGATATGTCCCGGTGCCGTTCGATCCGAACGCACCGCGATCGCCGAGATGCGTAAATCGTCGCGAACTGTGGCAGGGCTTACCATGTGTCCGTTCCGCTGCGCGGCGGCCAAAGGCCGAACGCGCGCATCAGCATTGCAATTTGTCCCACGTGATAGCTGTTGTGCACCATGATCTGCCACAAAACCGATTCCACGCTGGTCGAGCGCGGCTCTTCTTTCGATTGCATGGAGTCCACCGGAGCCTTAAGTGCCTCTGCACTTGATTCCGATAACGCTGACAACGAATCAATCCGCGCCACCAGGTCCGCCCGCGCATCGCGCCACTCCGCATCGTCGCGCGGCGCGACGTCCGCCGGCCAGCTCTCGATGGCGTGCTCCGGATAGTGCGGCTTCTTGCCGGCGATGCGATCCAGTTCGTACTGCATCCAGTAATTCATGTGCCCGACCATCTGCCAGATCGAGTGCGGATAGCCGTCCATCACGCGTCCCGCCGCGGAAGCCGGAACATCCGCGAGGATAGCGATCGGGTCAGCATGTGCGCCCTTGCCGCGCAAAAGCAAGCGATAAGTTGAATCCATCATGACCGTGTGGTGCGCACTCCTGTCCGCCAAATGTTTGCGACGGCAATCAGCCGTTAACGTTTTCAGGCCGACGATCGTTGGCCTACTCCCGTACAACATCCCCGACCCGGATCACGCCCTGCGACAAAATCTGCGCGCGTAATCCGCCGCGGTGGCGGTACGCCTTTATTACCGGCACTCCCGCGATCGCTTCCAAGTGGCTGCAAGGTTCGCACAGGCGAATTCCGTGAATCTTAACGTCGCCAATGACAAAGTCGCGTCCCACCAGATGATTGAGGGGCACGCCGCGTGTCACAATATTCCGGCGAGCTTCTCCAGGATCGAGCGTGACTTTGTATTCACGGGCCGCAGCTTCAATCGCTTCCGCTTCGATCAGCGTTAGCTCGAAGTCAGGCTCCGGCTTGAAGAACGTGCCTTGCTTCAGGAAGTAGCGGTCCCCTGACAATCCAGCGCCGGGAACGGCTTCTACTTCATTCACTGCCTGCGTTGGCGCCTTGGCGGCGGGCGCCACGTGGATGGACTCCACTGTGCCACTCCACATAGGCATCTCCTGTCGAATGAGAAAAGAAAAGGGACAGGCAGGGTTTGAGCAGCCGCCTGTCCCGGTGAACTAAGCCTTGCCGGCGATTTCGATCGACTCTTCGAGTGCGTCGATCGCCGCGTCCGCTTCGTCCTTGGTCACGACCAGCGGCGGAGCGATGCGCACCGTGCTCGGACCGCAACCCAGGAACAGAATGCCGCGCTCGAAAGCCAACTCCACAATTCTGTCGCGGAGCTCGGCGCCGTATTCCTTGGTCTTCTGATCCTTCACAATTTCAACGCCGATCATCAGGCCGCGCCCGCGTACGTCGCCAACGATGCGATGCTTCTTCGTCCAGTCCGCCATGCGTTTCAGCATGTAGGCACCGACCTCGGCGGAATTTTGCAGCAAGTTTTCTTTTTCGATTACATCGAGCGTGGCCAGGGCCGCGGCGATGCAGACGGGATTGCCGCCGAAGGTCGACGCGTGCGAGCCGGGTACCCAGTCCATGATGTCGGCGCGCGACATCATCACGCCCAGCGGCATGCCGGACGCAATGCCCTTCGC